>Ga0302323_100004533_pt1 | contig 11336 bp, 14 predicted proteins | sample Fen_T0_3_FD_201950 | JGI IMG/M metagenome (GOLD analysis project Ga0302323, IMG submission 201950) | Peat permafrost microbial communities from Stordalen Mire near Abisko, Sweden - Fen_T0_3 | ecosystem: Environmental > Terrestrial > Soil > Wetlands > Permafrost | place: Sweden: Abisko... | reverse complement strand
CCGCCAAACTGGCGGAGCGCTTGGGGATCGACAGGGTCTACAGCTTGGACGGGGGAATCTCCAACTGGACCCGCGCCGGGCTGACCCTGGTGCCAGGCTAGCAGGGCCAGGAAGACGCGTCGGCTCGTTCACCTCCCGTGCGCTGGGCGAACGTGAGCGAGCCCTGACTATTGTCCAGAAGGAGAAAGAATGAAACTGGTCGTCAATGGAACGGACGTGGATGTCAGCGACGGCATCAACGTCAGCCAACTCTTGGTTGAACGCAAGGTGCGCTTGCCCGATATGGTATCGGTGGAACTGAACGAAACCGTACTCTTGCGTCCTGAGTTCGAGACGACGCTGCTGCGTGAGGGCGATCGCGTGGAATTGCTCTACTTCATGGGAGGCGGCCGTGGAGCTAACCCTCTCTGACGACCAGATCGACCGCTATAGCCGGCACATCATCCTCGAAGACGTGGGCGTCAACGGGCAACAGACGTTGCTCGCCTCGAAGGTGCTCATCATCGGGGCTGGCGGACTGGGTGCCCCGGCCTCGCTGTATCTAGCCGCGGCTGGCGTGGGTACCTTGGGCTTGGTCGACGCCGACCAAGTGGATATCAGCAATTTGCAGCGACAGGTGATTCACCACACCAGCGATATCGGACGCAACAAGGTCACGTCGGCCGCGAACAAGTTGCGCGCCATCAACCCGGATGTGACAGTGAATGAGCTGCACCTGCGCGTCGAAGCCAGCAACGTGCTCGAGATCATCAGGGACTACGACTTCGTCATCGACGGCACCGACAACTTTCCCACCAAGTTTCTCATCAACGATGCCTGCGTGCTCGGGAACAAGCCCTTCTCGCATGCTGGCATCCTGCGCTTCGATGGACAATTGATGACGGTGCGCCCGGGCGTCAGCGCATGCTACCGATGCGTGTTCAACGCTCCGCCCCCGCCTAAGGCAGTACCCTCCTGTTCCCAGGCAGGTGTGCTAGGTGCCGTGGCTGGCGTTGTGGGGTGTCTGCAAGCCACCGAGGCCCTGAAATTCCTCCTCGGGCTCGACGGTCTCCTGACCGATACCCTGCTAGTGTGGAACGCCAAGCGTATGGATTTCCGCAAAGTGAAGGTGAAGCGCAATCCCCGCTGCGCAGTCTGCGGCGAGCAGGCAACCATCACGACCCTGCACGACGAAGCGCCTGCAGTTTGCGACATCACGGGGAAGGCACGATGAACGCTCTCGTCATTCCCCAGGCCATCTTTTGCCAGCTGCTCGACCAGGCCCGCAAACACCAGCCCATCGAAGCTTGTGGCATCCTGGGCGGGCGTGGCGATCGGGTCGAGACGTTTCACCCGATGACGAACACCGACAACAGCGCGGACCATTTCCTGATGGATCCTGCCGAGCAGTTCAAGGTCATCAAGGCGCTGCGTGCAACCGGCCAGCGCATGTTGGCTGTGCATCACAGCCATCCGGCCTCACCAGCGCGGCCGTCCGCCGAGGACATTCGCCTCGCCCTGACCCCTGACGTGGCTTACACGATTCTCTCGCTCCAAGATGCGCAACATCCAGTCCTGAAGGCGTTCGGGATCGACGACGGTGTGGTGACGGAGAGGGCTTTGCTCGTCGAGGAGCACAAGCCATGACTGGACCATGCGCTGCCGGCGTCCCCGCCACGGTTGCTGCCGAGTAGATTCCACTGCATCGCCAGAAAAACCATGCGCATCGCAGAAAGCCTCACCGATCTGGTTGGCAACACACCGTTGTTGCACTTGGCCCGTATGTTTCCGACGACCCGAGTCCTCGGCAAACTCGAGTTCTTCAATCCCGCCAGCAGCGTGAAGGATCGGACGGGATTGGCCATGGTCACGGCCGCCGAACGCGCGGGAAAACTGCACCCGGGCATGACCATCATCGAGCCCACCAGCGGCAACACGGGCATCGCCTTGGCCTGGCTGGCTGCCGTGCGCGGCTACAAGCTCATCCTGACCATGCCCGAATCGATGTCCAAGGAGCGACGCAAGCTACTTGGATTTCTCGGAGCGACGGTGGTCTTGACACCCGCCAGCCTGGGCATGGGCGGTGCCGTAAGCAAGGCCAATGAAATCCTGGCAAGCACAGCCAACGCCTTCATGCCCATGCAGTTCAGCAATCCAGCCAATCCGGCCGTCCATCGGGCAACCACGGGACCCGAGATCTGGCGCGACACCGACGGTCAAGTCGATGTCTTTGTGGCGGGGGTGGGAACCGGCGGAAGCATTTCGGGCGCAGGTGGATACCTGAAAGAAGAGAACCCGAACCTGCACGTCGTCGCTATCGAACCACGGCGTTCGCCCGTTTTGTCAGGCGGCAAGGCGGGACCACACCTCATTCAAGGCATTGGCGCCGAGTTCGTTCCCGACACCTTCGACCGCACGGTCGTCGATGAGATCCTTGCCATCGGCGACGACGAGGCCCTGGATTTCATGAAGGAGCTGGGCGCCAAGGAGGGCCTGCTCGCCGGAATTTCTTCGGGCGCCGCCGCCGCTGCCGTGAGCAAGTTGGTCAAGCGCGAAGGCTACGCAGACAAGACCGTGGTCGTTCTACTGCCTGATACGGCCGAGCGCTATCTCGTAACCTACGACCTATAGCCCAGCCGATCGTCTCGGGGAAGGACTGGGGCGATAGGCGGACACGTCTTCAGTACGCGTAAACGATGATGTCGTGATACCGCCCCGGTAGCGCACCTGGGTTCTTGTAAGCATGGGGCAGATCGGCCTTGAACGAGATGGAATCGCCCACCAGCAATTCATGAACTTCAGAGTCGATGCGAATACTCAATGCCCCCCCCAACACCACGACGATCTCTTGCGTTCCGGTCGGGTGTGGCTCGGACGTGTGCGAGGCACCCGCCGCCAGACTGAGCTCGTAAGCCTCGACCCAGCGGCTTTCTCCCGCCGTAACGAGCGGCCGGCTCTCCAAGAAGCCGTCTTCTGAACGCAAGACGCGCGCATCTGCGCGCCGCTGGACCGTGATCGCGGAACCGCCTCGGCCGAGCAGATCGGCAAAGGCAACCCCGAGGCCAGCCGCGATCTTCCAAAGCAGCCCAAGCGAAGGCGATACGTTGGTGGCCTCGATATGCGACAACGCCTTGACAGGAATTCCCGCGCGCTGGGCCAGGTCCTCCAGCGACACCCCTCGCCCCTCCCGCACCGCTCGCAAGCGCTTGCCGACCTGACAAGGAAACGAGCTCGACGAAGCAAACGAAACGCCGCCTGCTGACGGCGCCACCAACGGGACAGATGTCTCCTTTTCCATACTCGCAACACCATACCAGATCCGACGCCTTACCAGAAGCGCAAGAAGCTCGGCTCAATTTCCGGTGAGAACATTCAGCTGATAACATCCAAGGCACGGGCCATCCCTGTTTTCGTTTGCGCGCCTGCAGTCTTGTATGTTAGACAAATTTCCAGCACCATCTCCACTGACCACCACTGGCCCAACGCAATGAAGGCATTCGCTCTACCCAACTCTGGCGCCCGCTCATTGACCATTCGTGCGAAAGCGTTGGTCTTCGAGGACACCTGTTCGCGCGAGTTGTTGCGGCAGATCCGGCAGATAGCGCCCAGTGAGGCCACAGCGCTCGTCGTCGGAGAAACGGGAACGGGCAAGGAAATCGTCGCCCGCTACGTGCACGAGCTGAGCCGCCGAGCGGCCGGGCCGTTTGTCGCCGTCAATTGCGGAGCCTTTTCCGACAGCCTGGTGGACGCCGAGCTGTTTGGGCACGAACGCGGCGCCTTCACGGGTGCCACCAGCAGCAAAGGGGGATGGTTCGAGGCCGCCGAGGGCGGCACCCTGTTCTTGGATGAGATCGGCGATCTGCCCCTGTTGCTCCAGGTGAAGCTGTTGCGCGTCCTCCAGGAGCGCGAGGTGGTGCGGCTGGGCTCGCGACAGGCCATTCCCATCGATGTCCGCCTGGTGGCGGCAACCAACGTTGATCTCGAGGCTGCCGTGCGTGCCGGCCGGTTCAGGGAAGATCTCTATTTTCGCCTGAACGTCGCCACCTTGCGACTGCCTCCCCTGCGCGAGCGTCCCGGCGACATCTTGCCGCTGGCGGAGCACTTCCTCAAAGTGTATGGCCAGCGCGCTGGCGTCGACCAGATTGCCCTGACCGGCGAGGCCATCCAGCAATTGCTCGACCATCCCTGGCCGGGAAACGTGCGGGAGTTGGAGAACGTCCTACACCGGGCAGTGCTGACCTGCCAAGGCGGCCGCATCGGCGTAGAAGATCTCCCGCTGGCCTCCACCTGGCGCTCGCGGCAGCCCGCGACGAGGGAGCCGGCCAAGGCGTCCCTATCCGCGCTGGAACGGGTGCTTGCACAAATGTTCCAGCGTGGCGGTTCGGAGCTGTACGAGCGGATCAACAGCGCCGTGGTGACGGAGGCCTATCGCTTTTGCCACGAGAACCAAGTCCAGGCAGCCCAACTGCTAGGTATCAGTCGAAATGTGCTACGCGCCCGACTGGCACAAAGGGGACTGATCGCCGGACGCAGCACCAGACGCGATATAGCCCATGTCCCCTTGACGGAACATCGAGCTCATGTGGCCCTGGCCGGTCCACTGGAACGTGGCAGCCATTGAAACCTAAGCTGGGCATGACATGGGTGGCTTCCCGTAGGGAGTGAACAGAACATGGCCCCGAGGCTCAAGATTTTGAATGAGGACCACCGTGGTCGCCGACGCCGCGTCTTGGGCATTCGCCAAGCGCCCCTGCCGCCGGGTGACGACGTTGGCGCGGCCGAGCTGGGAAAGCGCGTGGCCGCCAACCTGCGCGAACGACGGCGGACGCGAGACCTTTCTCTCGACCAACTGGCCATGGCATCGGGGGTCAGCCGGGCGGCGTTGTGGCAGATAGAAAGGGAGAAGAGCAACCCATCGCTGGGCGTGCTTTGGAAGATCGCCGTGGGCCTGGGCATTCCGTTTTCCGAGCTCTTGGGAGGCGACTTACAAGGTATCCAGGTCCTGCGCCGAGAGGAGGCGCAAGTTCTCCGTTCGGCCGACGGCCGCATGGAAAGCCGGCCCTTGACCCTGGCAGGTGCCTGTCCGTGGGTGGAGGCCTACGAATTACAGGTGGCGGCGCGAGCCATCCACACCGCCGATCCTCACGCCGCGGGAACGCGCGAAGTCGTGATCGTGCTGAGCGGAATGTTGCGCATGCGCGTGGGTTCCGCACTTCACGACTTGTCTACGGGTGATTCGATTTCCTTCCTCGCTGATCAGCCACATACCTACGAGAACCCCGGCGATAGCGAGCTCCGCTGTCACGACCTGATCATCTACCTGCGCTAAGCGCCGCGCCATCTACGAGACACCTGTCTTGTTTAACGAAATTGGCATTGACTGCCCCGCCGCCGCTGTGCACACTTACCAGAGCAGATTGCACGGAACGAGAACGCGAAAGGAGGTCCTTTGATAGTCGAGGCGCATGGTTCCCATTCCCCGCGCCCGCTGGGAGTGTCGGATCCGGCCCTGAAAGAAGGCTCGGTCGGGTGGACAAGGCCGAAGACCATCCGATTGGTGTCGGCAGAAACGCCGATGACGCTGGAACTGGGGGGCAGGATCGGGCCGGTCGATGTGGAATACGAGACCTATGGTGTGTTGTCCGAGGCCAGGGACAACGTGGTGTTTGTGGCGCATGCGCTCTCGGGCGACGCGCATGCAGCGGGTTGGGATAGGGAGGCGCAGGGCGCTGGCCGACCATGGCGAGCAACCAGCCCAGGTTGGTGGGACTTCATGATCGGCCCGGGCAAAGCCATCGATACGACGAAGTACTTCGTCATTTGCCCCAACGTGCTGGGTAGCTGCTACGGCACGACCGGACCGTCATCCCCCGATCCAACGACGGGCACCCCCTACGGACTCCGCTTCCCCAAGGTCACCATCGGTGATTGGGTGGACTTGCACGCGCGGCTACTGGATGCGCTGGGCATCGAGCGACTATGGGCCGTGGTGGGCGGCTCGGTAGGTGGCCAACAGGCGCTGGAGATGGCCTTGCGTTTCCCAGACCGGGTTGCACGCGCGGTGGTGATGTCGGCCAGCACGCGGCTGTCGGCCCAAGGACTGTCGTTCAATGCCGTTGGCCGCACCTGCATCCTGGCCGATCCGAATTTCGCCGGGGGCGACTACTACGGTGGCAAGCTTCCCGCATCGGGCTTGGCTTCGGCGCGCATGCTGGCACATATCACCTATCTTGCCGACGGCGATATGCACGAAAAACTCGGCCGACGTCTGCAGGCTGGAACGTCGGGGCCGGGCGAGGGCTTTGGCAACGAATTCGCGGTCGAGGGCTACCTCGATCAGCAAGGCCGCAGTTTCGTCGAGCGCTTCGATGCCAACAGCTACCTCTATGTCACGCGCGCCATGGACTACTACGATGCCTCGGTCTGGGGCGGGGGCGACGTCACCGAAGCTTGCCGAAGGATGAAGGCGCGCATGCTCATCCTGTCGTTCGCTTCCGATTGGCTGTGCCCACCAGAGTCCTGCCGCGCGCTGGCCCTGGCGCTCATCAAGAGCGGCGGGAAAGTTACCTATGCCAACGTTCCATCGCAAGACGGACACGACTCATTCCTGTTTGCTTCCGAAATGACCGAACGGATGGTGAGTGGATTTCTTTCGTTCTAGACGTCATGCCGCCATCTCTCCCCCACGATCCCCGTATCGACCCCGGCCTGCTTGCCGAGCGCGATGTGGAACGCCTGCCACCAGGGCTGTTCGAGTGGCGCGTGGCCGAGGTGGTGCAAATCGCAAGCACGCGCCGTGAACGTGGTCATGCCCGGCCTGCCGCCAACCTGCGTTGGCAGGACGACGTCATCGTGCGAGAAATCCAGCCGGGCGTCCGCGTTCTGGACCTGGGCTGCGGCAATGGCCAGTTGCTGGAGCGATTGCAACGCGAGCGCCAGATCCGAGGGCAAGGCATCGAAATCGATGCGACTGCGGTCCTGACCGCAACAACCCGCGGCGTTTCCGTCTTTCAGGCTGATCTCAGCCAAGGGCTAAGCTGGTTTCCCGACGACAGCTTCGACGTGGTGGTCCTGGAAGAAACCTTGCAAACCCTGGCCCAGCCCCGCCTGATGCTTGGTGAAATGTTGCGTGTCGGCCGTCGAGGTATCGTTTCTTTTCCCAACTTCGCCCACTGGCGCGTCGTCGTGGATCTGGTGGCACATGGCCGCATGCCCGTCACCGAGCGCTTGCCCTATCACTGGTACGATTCGGACAATATCCATCCGTTCACTTTGCAAGATTTCCTCGACTGGGTGGACACATCGAACGCCCGCATCGTGGCCGGCCACAGCTTTTCCGACGGTGCTGTCCGCGCCCTGCGCCCGGAGGACAACCTTCACGCCGAGGAGGTCCTGGTCGTGGTGGAAAGGACCTAGCGCGAAGGAATCGAGGAGCCAAGAATGTCCACGATCACAGAGACCGCCTCTAACAATCCAGCCAAGACCGGGTTCCCCGTGCCACCCTTGATCGATGCACGGGCGCCGCGCTTCAATCAGGCCATCATCGGCATCGCAGCGCTCGGGGCCATCCTGGTCGGTTGGTGGCCGCTCTTCGCCCTAGCGGCATTGCAATTGGCCCTGCCCCTGTCCTTTGGGCCGCGGCTGTGCCTGGGGTGCCTTGTCTACCTCAACCTCGTACGCCCTCGCCTCGGCCCAGGGCCAGTCAAAGACGCCAGGCCGGTTCGCTTCGCCAATCTGGTAGGGCTAGTCTTTCTCTCAGCAGCGTCACTCGCACACCTGGCTGGTTTTCCGCGTTTGGGATGGACCCTGGGACTGCTCGTCGCTGCCCTGGCCCTCTTGGCTGCGCTGTCAGGACTGTGCGTTGGGTGTGAAATGTATCGCCTGCTGGCGCGGCTGCGCGGTATCGGTCCGCGCCGCGTGGCGCGGATCGATCTTCGCGAGATAGGCGCCGAACCACGCAATGGCCTCGTCGTCCAGTTCACGCATCCGCGCTGCTCCGACTGCCAGGCCCTGAAAAAGACGCTGACCGCCCAGGGAATCCCGCTGGCGCTGGTGGATGTCTCCACGCGGCCCGATCTGGCACGCAAGTATGGTATCACTCTGGTCCCGCTGGCCTTCAAAGTCGATGCCGGCGGTCGCATCTTGGCACGCGTGACAGCTTAGCGATATCGACGGAAGGCAAAGCATTGGAGGCAGATAGCACCCTCGGGTTTTCGTATCTTTTCGGCCCTGTCTTCTCTCGGCGCCTCGGTCGGTCGCTCGGCATCGATCTCCTGCCGTACAAGACCTGCTCGCTGGACTGTATTTACTGCGAATGTGGCCCGACGACGCGACTTACAACCGAACGGGCCACCTTCGTGCCGATCGAGGACGTGCTTGCCGAAGTAGACGCCTACCTGGCACGAAATCCAGAGCTCGATTTCGTCACCTTCTCCGGCTCGGGAGAACCTACGCTGTATGCCGGCCTGGGGCGCGTGATAGCCCACCTCAAGCGACGGCACCCGCGCTACAAAGTCGCGGTCCTGACCAACGGCACACTGTTCACACGCGAGGAAGCTCGCTGTGACGTGCTCATGGCGGATTTGCTGGTTCCGTCCCTGGACAGCGCCACACCTGAAGGCTTCATGGCCATCGACAGGCCCGCGGCTGGCATCGAAGTCGCCGCCATCATCGAGGGCCTGGTGGCCCTGCGCCGCGCCTTCTCGGGAACCCTGGTCCTCGAGGTCTTCATCGTGCCCGGCATCAACGACACCGACCGTGAAGTCCAGGCGCTACGCGCCGCCGCCGAGCGCATCCAACCGGACGCCATCCAGCTCAATCGCTTGGACCGCCCTGGCATCGTCGCATCCGTAACCCCGGCCTCCGACGAACTGCTCGCCAGCATTCGCGCGCACCTCGAGCCCTTGCCGGTGTTCGTGGTTCCCAAACGCCAACCGGGCCAGGTTCGTCGCTTGGACGATGCACAAGTCGATGCCGCCATCCTCGCACGCGTCGCCGAACGCAGCTTCGACACCACCACCCTCGCCTTTCTCCTGGGGCTGCACGAGGGGCTCGTCGCCAAACAGGTCAAGCAGATGCTCAGCGACGGGCGCCTGGTCCCGGTTGCCCCAGACGTCCCACAGCCCTTTGGTTCACCGATGCGGTTGGTCGTTCGACGCGCCCCCTGAATGGCCCGGGCCGCCGCCCTATTCGTCCGCTGTCAGGACCGACAGTCGCGTAATTCCCGCACGGTCCACTGCGCTCATGGTCTTGGCTACCAGACCGTAGTTGACGTCCCTATCGGCGTTCAGGTGCACGATGAGATCGGGATAGCTGGCTTTGAGGGTCTTCAGCTCGGGCTCGACCTGGGCCAGGCTGATCTCTCGCTTGTCCACGTACAACTTGCCGCCGACCGCGATGCTCACGTTGACTGACTTCTTCGGTTCTTGGTTGCTCGACGACGTCTTTGCCGTCTGGGGAAGATTCACGCGGATGGTGTTGGCAAGTAGAGGCGCCGTCACCAGAAATACGACCAGCAAAACCAACATGACGTCCACCAAGGGCGTCACGTTGATCTCGCTCATGACCTCGTCGCTCTCACCTTGCGCCGCGAATGCCATCACAGACTCGCCTCGCGCCGGCCATCGAAGGCAACCGCGCGTTCCACCCGCAGATCGGCCTGCTGAACGCCCCGGTTGACGGCACCCATGAAACCCCAAGCGAACTGCTCCAGATCCGACACCTGAACCTTCAGGCGACGAACGAAGAAGTTGTAGGCGAGCACGGCAGGAACCGCAACCGCTATGCCGATGCCCGTGGCAACCAACGCTTCACCAATGGGTTTGGCCACCACTTCCAAGCTCGCCGAGCCAGAGCTGCCTATGGCGCGCAGGGCATTGATGATTCCGAAAACGGTGCCAAACAAACCCACGAATGGGGAGGTGCTACCGATGCTGGCCAAGACAGCAAGCCCGGCTTCGGCCGAGCGGCGCTCCTTGGCGATTTGGCTGTGCAACCCGCGTTCCACCGTCTCGCGTGGGGTCTCGCCACTCTCGCAGTGGGCCTCAGCCTCGGCAAGCGCAGCCAGCCCCACCTGGGACAAGCGCCACGCCGGCCCCCGGTGTTCACCAAGACTTCGCAGCGTGGATAGCTTCATCGAAGGCCCCACTGCCTGCAGGAAATGCTGGTCCTGCGCCTTGCTCAGCCAGCGCTGTCGCGCCTTGATGAGAACCAGGACCCAGGTCAGCACGGAAGCGAACAGCAAGAGGCCAAGGGTTCCTTGAACGATGGCCTTGGTTATGGAATCGGACATGGTGAATTTACCTCTTCATTGGAGATGAAAGACGATGGGAACAGTGACCGAGCCAGCGATCGTTTGCCCGGCCACGCGGGCGGGCACGAAGACCCATCCTCGAACGGCTGCGACGGCGGCTTCGTCCAGAACGTCACGACCGCTGGACTTTTCAATCGAGACGCCCAGCGGGCGGCCATCGAGCGAGACACGAACACGAAGCAAGACGTCGCCCTCCCAACCGCGCCGCAGGGCCAGCTCAGGATATGGCGGACGCGGATTCTTGAGGTAGTTCGCGCCCTCGTGCGCTGCGACCACGGGGGGCGGCGCAACATGCACCGGTGGCGGCGCCGGCTCGGCCACCGCATCGGTGCCCTTGCCGCTGGCCACTGCTAGCGCCGGATCGTCCCCCACCGGCAGCGCGGGCAAATCACGCGCTGGCTCCGCCTTCTCCGGCGGGATGCCAGGTTCCAGTTTGGCCACCGCGCGCGGCTCCGCCTTGCGAGGCTCGCTCTTGCGTACGACGGCCGGCGGAGGCTCGAGCCGGGGCGCGAGAGGTGGAATCACAGCGGGCCTACCCGGAGGTCGCAGGATCTCAATGACCACCTGCTGTTGATGCACCGCCTGTCCGCCCCGCTTGCCGCGCACAACCTGAAGCACGAGAAGGCCGTGCAGCACCAGTGTCAGCAACACCAGGGCAACCACTTCACGTCGCCTCGGCCTTGGGGGATCCAGTGCCCAGACCGCGGGTTGACCTGCCGACGACGAAGTCCACATCGCATCGATTGCATCGATTGCAACGTTGGCATCGTTGGCATGGTTGGCATCGCCGTCCCCGGCCGCCACTGAGAGACCGGCCAACTCCTGTTTCAGGGCTCCAAGCTGCATGTCTTCCCTCGTCCTTCGTCAAAGCACGCTTTGTGCCAGTCCAGGGGGACGACGCTTGGCCACGGTCTTCGCCACTTGCTTCGCCACTTGGCTCGTTGGGCTGCGTCGGGAGCAACAGTCGAGCAACAGCTGCGGCTCTGCACGAGCACAGCGACTCGGTGGATACAAAAAGTGAACGGCGTTTCGGCAGCTTTCTCGC
>Ga0302323_100004532_pt1 | contig 11336 bp, 10 predicted proteins | sample Fen_T0_3_FD_201950 | JGI IMG/M metagenome (GOLD analysis project Ga0302323, IMG submission 201950) | Peat permafrost microbial communities from Stordalen Mire near Abisko, Sweden - Fen_T0_3 | ecosystem: Environmental > Terrestrial > Soil > Wetlands > Permafrost | place: Sweden: Abisko... | reverse complement strand
GCGGCCCACCTGCCCGACGGCACGCTGCGCTGGGTCCACCTCAGCCTGCAGCGCTCGCTGACCAACGGCGTCGCCCGCGTCGGCGCCGCCCTGCGCGACGAGACCGCCGCCAAGGCGTCCGCGTTGCGCCTGGCGCGCGCCCACGACGTGGCGCGCGAGCTCGCCGCCGACGTCGAACCGGACGACGCGATCCCGTTCATCCTGGCGGCCGTGGGCACGCAGCAGCAGTGGCCCGCCGCGGCGTGCTGGCTGGCCGACGACGGCCCGCGCCTGCGCTGCCTGGGCGCCTGGTCGCTGCCCGGCGACGCCGCCGCGAACGACTTCCGCGCCGCCCTGCGCGGCCTGGCCGTCGACCGCCCCGACGCCGCGCTCGAAGCCGCCTGGGCGAGCGGCCGGCCCGTCGCGCGCGCCCTCGACGTCGGCGAGCCCACGACCCCGCGCGCCGGCGCGGCCGCGCGCGGCGGCCTGCGCGCGGCGCTGGTGGTTCCGGTCGTCGCCGGCGAGCAGCTGGCGGCGCTCGAGTTCTTCGACCGCGCCGAGATGACGGCCGACGGCGAGGTCGACGCCTTCCTGCTGACCGTGGCCAGCCACCTCGCCCAATACCTGCGGCGTCGCCAGGCCGAAGCGTCGCTGCGCGCGGCGAACGCGAACCTCAACGAATTCAGCTATGTCGTCTCACACGACATGCGGGCGCCGCTGCGCGGCGTCGCCGACCTGGTGGAATGGATAGGCGAGGACCTGGGCGCGGCCGCGCCGGCGGACGTGCGACGCAACCTGGAACGCGTGGGCCAGCGCATCCAGCGCATGGAACGCCTGATCGACGACCTGCTGAGCTATGCGCGCGCCGGCCGCGCCGCGACCGAACTCACGCTCGTCGACCTCGACGCCTTGGTGCGCGAGATCCTCGAGATCCAGCCCCTGCCGCCCGGCTTCGAGATCGAGCTCGACCTGGCCGTGCCCGCGTTCCAGGCCACCCGCACGCCGCTCGAGACGGCGCTGCGCAACCTGCTGGCCAACGCCGTCAAGCACCACGACCGGCCACACGGCCACATCCGCGTGCGGGCGCGGCCGGACGGTGCGGGCTGTTGCGAGATCAGCGTCACCGACGACGGCCCCGGCCTGGCGCCGGGCGCGCGCGCCGGACTGTTCAACCTGTTCGAGACCACCAGCACGTCGGCGCATGGCGGCACCGGGATCGGACTCGCGCTGACCCGCCGCCTGATCGAGGTCCATGGCGGGCGCATAGCCGTGCAGTCGCCGGTGGCGCAGGGACGCGGCACCTGCCTGCGTTTCTGGTGGCCGCTCGATCCCGACACACCCGGATGAATTCAAAAACCTTCTATGCTTGCTTTTTTTTGGCATAAGTCGCCGTCTATAGCCGTTCCAGAATAACCGGCTACTCCGCTGGCCATCCCCCGCGTGCCGTCACACGCCGGCCATCCGGAGCTCTCACGCGGCCCCCTTACTCACGGCCGCGCCCCGTCACACCCCGTGAGTCGAACCAGGCCGGCCCCCGCCGGGGGAACAGCGGCCACGCCGCCAGGTCCCGCTCACATGTTCGCGTCCGCACAGGCCTCTTCTTGAATTTCGATCTTCCGACCGGCGTCGCCGGTCTGTTCGTGGGCGCCGTCGTCGGCCTCACGGGCGTGGGCGGCGGCGCGCTGATGACGCCCATCCTGGTGCTGCTGTTCGGCGTCGCGCCGACGACCGCCGTCGGCACCGACCTGCTCTATGCCTGCGTCACCAAGATGTTCGGCACCGCCGTGCACCACCAGCACGGCAGCGTCGACTGGCAGGTGGTGCGCCGGCTCGCCTGCGGCAGCCTGCCCGCCGCGGCGCTGACGCTGCTGTGGATGCACCTGAGCGGCGTCGACCACCTCAAGGGCGGCGTCGTCGTCTTCACCCTCGGGCTGGCGCTGCTGGTGACCTCGCTGGGCATCCTGTTCAAGGAGCCGCTGCATGCGTTCGGCACCCGCCTGCGGCTGGCCGACAGCGAGCGCTTCAAGACCTGGCAGCCCGCGCTGACCGTAGTCGCGGGCGTGTTCCTGGGCGCGATGGTCACGCTGACCTCGGTCGGCGCCGGCGCGCTCGGCACGGCGATGCTGGTCTACCTCTATCCGTTGCGGCTGGGCGGCGGCAAGCTGGTGGGCACGGACCTGGCGCACGCCATCCCGCTGACGCTGATCGCCGGCATGGGCCACCTGGCGCTGGGCACGGTCGACCTGCACCTGATGCTCAACCTGCTGGCCGGTTCGATCCCGGGCGTCCTGGCGGGCTCGTTGATCAGCGCCCGCGCGCCGGTCAAGGTGATCCGCTTCGCGATCGCGCTGGTGCTGCTGTTCGTCGCCTGGAAGATGGTGACGCACTGACGGCGTGCCGGCGGCAGCGGCGGACCGCCCGGGCGCGAAGCGCGGGGACGAAGCGCGCAAGGCAAGCACGGCGGGCGGGACAAAGCGCGGCCGGGGCCGGTTGCGTGCGGACCTTCAGGCGCCGGCCCGGCACCGCCGGCTGACCCGGCCGAGCTTCGCGCCGGTCTTGGCCGCCAGGCGTTGCGCCGCCACCGCGTCGCCGTCGGCCATCACCGAGGTCCACTTGTCGCCGCGCCGGCGGCCGTCGTAGAAGCACAGGTAGCCGCCGGGCGCGATGCCGAACGGCGCCAGCAGCTCGCCGCGCACCGGGCGGCCGACGAAGTCGTTACGCGCACCGGGCACCGTGGCGCGCGCGAAGTAGCCGGGCAGGACGAAATTGGACACCCGCACGCCATCGAGCTCGTAGCTCTCGGCCTGCACCGCGTCGCACAGCTCGAACATGTGGAACACCAGGTGGCGGTGGTCGTGCGGGTGCGGGCCCTGGACCAGCAGGTTGTTCATCGGGTCGCCCACGAGTTCGATCGCCTCGTGCGACAGGGCCACCGTCCAGTCGTCGCCGCAGGCCTTGCAGACGTCGAGGAACACGAAGCCGAACGGCACGTCGCCGTTGTTGCGGTCGTGGTAGCCCTCGGCGTCGCGGATCGAGGCCCGGTCCAGCAGGTAGATCACCGCGTCGCCGCGCCGCCCGGGCAGGCGCGGCAGGGCGATCCTGCCCACGCGCGCCGTCGGCCGCTCCTGCGCCGAATCGAGCCGCAGCTGGGCGCCGAACTTCCAGTGCGGCTCGAAGTCCTCGGCGAGCTGGCGGTTGATCGCCCGCACGGCGCGCTGCACCTGGGCGTCGCTCAGGACGCGGCTACGATTGATGACTGAGATGAGCACGGGCCACTCCGCGGGTTCTGGAAACAAGCGCGCCATTGTCGGTCCTCGGCGGGCCGCGACACCCGCGCGACGAACGGCTTCCCGTTCATACTGGGTGCCGTAGCCCCCCCGCACGCCGCCCTTGTCGCACCCGCCCATGAACTACGCCGAAGTCCTGCAGCAGATCCGTCACGAGCTCCAGCCCGTCATCGGCCAGGGCGAGGTCGCCAGCTACATCCCCGAGCTCGCCAAGGTACCGGCGCACAGCTTCGGCATGGCCGTGGTGACGGTGGACGGCCGCGTGTTCTCGATCGGCGACGCCCACCAGCCGTTCTCGATCCAGTCGATCTCCAAGCTCTTCACGCTGGTCATGGCGCTGCAGCTCGAAGGCGACGCGGTCTGGCAGCGCGTCGGCCGCGAGCCCTCCGGCACGCCGTTCAACTCGCTGGTGCAGCTCGAGGCCGAGGCAGGCCGGCCGCGCAACCCCTTCATCAACCCCGGCGCGCTGGTGTGCACGGACATCCTGTGCACGCGCTACGCGGTGCCCGAGAACGCGGTGGTCGAATTCCTGCGCCCGCTGGCGCGCAACAAGGAGATCCACTACAACCGCGCCGTCGCCGCCTCCGAGCGCCGCACCGCGCACCGCAACGCGGCCATGGGCCACCTGATGAAGGCGTTCGGCAACCTGAACAACAGCGTCGACGACGTGCTCGACGCCTACTGCCGCCACTGCGCCATCGAGATGAGCTGCGTCGAACTCGCGCACGCGGTCACCTTCCTGGCCCACGGCGGCGCGCACCCCGGCGGCGGCCCGCGCATCCTCGGCACCAGCCTGGCCAAGCGCCTGAACGCGCTGATGCTGACCTGCGGCACCTACGACGCCGCGGGCGACTTCGCCTTCCGCGTCGGCCTGCCCGCCAAGAGCGGCGTCGGCGGCGGCATCGTCGCGGTGATGCCGGGCGAATGCGGCGTGTGCGTGTGGTCGCCCGCGCTGGAGCCGTCCGGCAACTCGCTGGCCGGCTCGCTCGCGCTGGAGCGCTTCACGACCTTGACCGGGCGCTCGATCTTCTGACGCCGCGCCGGGGGCCGCCCAGCGGAATGTGGCTCTGCCACTTTCGTCGACTACCCCGCGGGAGGCGGGCCGGGCGCAGCGCAACCCTGGGGTATCAGAAACAGGTCACGATCGCGTCGACCACCGTGTAGTCGGCGTCGACCACGGGCATCCAGCGCCATTTGTCGAAGGTGGTGCAAGGGTGCGAGACGCCCAGCACCACGCGGTCGCCCACGCGCAGCGCCGCGGCCGGCGTGTCGCCCAGCTGCAGGTAGGCGTGCTGGTCGTTGAGGGCGGCGACGCGCCAGTGCGCGGGGGCGGCGCGCAGCTCGCGGCTGGCACGGGCGCAGCTGGCCAGCGGCGTGGGCAGGCCGAGGTCGTGGGAGATGTCGCGCTTGCCCACCGCGAGGATCGCCAGGCCCGGCTCGGGCAGCGACTGCACCAGCGCCCAGACCTCCAGCGCGGCGCGCAGTCCTTGCGCGTCGCTGCAGCCCAGCCGGCGGTTGACCGCGCCGACCAGCCGCTGGTAGTGGCCCTGGTCGTGCGTCACGTAGCAGCCCGAGCGCAGCAGGCCGCTGACCGGCCGCGCCAGCGCCGGCCGCAGCCGCGGCACGACGAGGTCGAACACGCCCGAGCCACCGGCCGAGACGATCACCGCGTCGGTCGCGAACAGGTCCTCGGCGTCGCAGCGCAGGACCAGGCGCTCGACGCGGTCCATCAGCGCGGCGGCCGCGGCACGATCGACGGCGTCGTCGCCGGTATTGCCCAGGCCTTCGTAGCACTCGACGCCCACCAGCGCGACCGCGGCGCTCGCATGCGCGCGCCGGGCGAGCGCGAGCGCCTCGTCGTGGTCGCGGCAGCCGCTGCGCCCGCCCGCCACGCCCAGCTCCAGCAGCACCTCGAACGGCTGCTCCGGCGACGCCGTCTCGATCAGCGCGAGCTGCGCCGCCGAATCGAGCAGGAAGATCACGCGCACGTCGGCATGGGTGTCGCGCAGCGCGGCGATCGCGGCCAGGTCGGCGGCGTCCAGCACCTGGTTGGCGATCAGGACGTTGCGCGCGCCGGCCGCCAGCCCGGCCTGCATCTGGGTGACGTTGGCGAAGGTCAGCCCCCAGGCGCCGGCGGCCAGCTGGCGCTCGAACAGCTGGGGCGACATGCTGGTCTTGCCGTGCGGCGCGAAGGCCACGCCGGCGCCGTCGGCGTAGCGCTGCATCCACTCGATGTTGTGCGCCAGCGCCGCGCGCCGGATCACGGCCAGCGGCAGCGGCAGGTCGCCCGCCAGCACGTTCCAGCCCTGCGCGCCGACGCGCGAGCGCGGCATCGGCGCCGCGCCGTGCGGAAAGCCCTTGAACGTCGAGTCGAGCAGCGGGTCGAGGACATCGGTCATGCGCCGATTATGGGACTGCGCGCCCCGATGCCAACTACGTCACGCCGCGCCTGGCCGGGCGCAGCGGATTTCGCGCAGGACAGGCACGCCAGCGGCCGAAATACCCGCCATGAACGCACCGACAGCGCGGCCCGGCCGCGCGCCGCACGATCCCCGCGCCCGGCTGCGGCCGCCGGCCGCCACCAGCCGCATCCCGCCGTTCGCGCGGCGCGGGCCATGGCAAGCCGCCCGCGCCGCGCGCGCCGCATGCGTGCTCGCCGCCGCCGTGCTCGCGCTGGTCCCTGCGCCGACCCTGGCCGCCACCGACAAGCTGCCCTTGACCGGCGGCGTGAGCAGCATAGACGGCGCGGCCGGCGGCGGCCTCACGCCGTGGGCCGTGATCGGCAGCAACGCCACCGAGGGCGAGATCGGCGCCACGGCGAACGCGACCGCGGTCTTCACCGGCACCTACGGGCTGCGGATCGCCGGGCTCGCGCTGGGCATCGCCGATCGCGTCGAGCTGTCGGCCGCGCAGCAGGACCTGGACACCGGCAGCACCGGCCGCGCGCTCGGCCTGCCGGGCCTGCACCTGCGGCAAGACATCGTCGGCGCCAAGCTGCGCCTGCTGGGCGAGGCGGTCCTCGACAGCGACAAGCTGCTGCCGCAGGTGGCCGTGGGCGTCGAGCTCAAGTCGCTGGACGCCCAGGGCCTGGCGCCCACGCTGCGGGCGCTGGGCGCGAAGACGCGCGGCCTCGACCTCACCCTCAGCGCGACCAAGCTGCTGCTGGCCCAGGGCGTCCTCGTCAACGCCACGCTGCGCCTGACCCAGGCCAACCAGAACGGCCTGCTGGGCTTCGGCGGCGCGGCGCACCAGAGCCTGCGCCTGCAGCCGGAATTCTCGCTCGCCTGGCTGGCCAGCCGCCGCCTGGCGCTGGGCGCCGAATACCGCGCCAAGCCGGACAACCTGAACCCGTCGGCGCTCGGCGCCGGGCTGCGCGAGGACGACTGGATCGACGCCTTCGTCGCCTGGGCGCCGAGCCACCAGCTGTCGCTGACGCTGGCCTGGGTCGACCTCGGCCGCATCGTGCCGGCCGTGGCCACGCGGCGCCAGACCGGCGGCTATGCGTCGGTCCAGCTCGCGTACTGAGGCCCCCGCTGCGGCGCCGTCCCCACGCACTCCGAACACACCCTGCATCGAGCCGAGTTGCCGAAAGAAACGCCATGCGACACCGCCGATTCGCCGCCGTCCCCGCCCCTGCCCCTGCCGCACGGACGCGCCATGCCCGCGGCGGACGGGCCCTGGGCCTGGCCCTCGCCTGTGCCTGCGGCGCGCTCGGCGGGATGCCGGCCTGGTCGCAGTCGCAGTCGCAGTCGCAGTCGCAGTCGCAGTCGCAGTCGCAGTCGCAGTCGCAGTCGCAGTCGCAGTCGATGTTGGAATCGCCGGGCATCGCCTCGGCACCCGCCGTCGCGCCACGGGTCGACGACACGCTCTATCGCGCCCTCGGCGGCCGCGCCGGCGTGCAGCGCATCGTCGACGACTTCGTGGCGCGGCTGGTGGCCGACCCGCGCACCGGCGAGTTCTTCAAGAACGCGCGGCAGGCCCACCTGCGCGAGATGCTCGGGCTGCAGTTCTGCGCGGTGGCCGGCGGCGACTGCGCCTACACCGGCCTGCCGATGCCGGCCGCGCACCAGGACATGGACATCGCCCGCGCGGACTTCAACGCGCTGGTCGAAGTGCTGCAGGCGACGCTGGACGCGCAGGGCGTGCCGTTCGCGACGCAGAACCGCCTGCTGGCGCGGCTCGCACCGATGTACCGCGACATCGTCACCGTGCGCGGATACCCGTCACCGTAGCGGAGCAGCTCAGCTTCAGGCGAAGTCGTAGGGCCCGCCGCGGCTCAGCGCGCGCTGGTAGGCGGGACGCGCGTGCACGCGCGCCAGCCAGTCCAGCAGCCGCGGGGTGGCGGCGCGGTTCAGCCCGGCGCGCTGGTTCGCGGCCTCGACGGGGAAGCTCATCTGCACGTCGGCCGCGCTGAACCCCGCGCCGACGAACCAGGGGCCCTTGCGCAGCTCGTCGTCCATGAAGGCGATCTGCCGCGCCAGGTTGGGGTCGACGAAGCTCGCCAGGACCTTGTCGGCGATGGCGCGCGCGATGGGCTTGACGAAGAACGGCATCGGCGCCGTCTTGACCTTCAGCAGCACCAGCTTCATCACCAGCGGCGGCATCGCACTGCCTTCGGCGAAATGCAGCCAGTAGGTGTAGCGCCGGAACTCCGGCGTGCCCGCGGGCGGGCGCAGGCCGGACGCGGCGCCGTAGGTGTCGAGCAGGTATTCGATGATCGCGCCCGACTCCGCCACGGTGACGTCGCCGTCGGTGATCACCGGCGACTTGCCCAGCGGGTGCACCTTGAGCAGCTCGGGCGGCGCGAGCATGGTCTTGGCGTCGCGCTGGTAGCGCTTGATCTCGTAAGGCAGGCCCAGCTCCTCGAGCAGCCAGAGGATGCGCTGCGAGCGCGAGTTGTTCAGGTGGTGGACGACGATCATGGGACCAGGCCTCGGTGGTGAGCGCGGGCGCGACGCGGCCCGGCGACGGCACCGATTGTGACCGCGCGCTATGCCAGCGTGGCCTTGCGTGTCCGGGCGCCGCGACGCCACTGGCGCCACCACGGCGTGGCAGGCTGCCGCCGCCCGTGCGGTGGGCGGCGCCCGCCGACGCCTTCAGTGCGCCGGCACGGCGCGCGCCGTGCCGGGTCGATGCCCGACCGCGCTCATGCGCAGGGCGCCGAACAGGTTCTTGGGGTCGGCCAGCTCGGGCACCAGCTCGATCGGGCGCCCGAGCCCGAGCTCGCCGGCCAGCTCGCGCAGCAGGCGCAGCGCGGAGAAGTCCTCCAGCGCGAAGCCGACCGAGTCGAACACGGTGACCTGGCGGTCCGAACTGCGGCCTGCGGCGGCGCCGGTCAACACGCGCCAGAGCTCGGTCACCGCGAAGTCCGCCGGCATCTGCTGCAGGTCGCCTTCGACGCGGGTCTGCGGCTCGTATTCGACGAAGACCGCGGCCGCGCGCAGCACGTCGGCGTGCAGCTCGGTCTTGCCGGGGCAGTCGCCGCCGACGGCGTTGACGTGCATGCCCGGCTCCAGCATGGCGGGCACGAGGATGGTGGCGTTGCGCTTGTCGGCGGTGAGCGTGGTGACGATGTCGGCGCCGCGCACCGCCTCGGCCGTGCTCGCGCAGACGCGCACGGCGAGCGCGGGCGCCACGGCGCGCAGGTTGGCCGCCAGGCGCGCGCTGGCGCCGGCGTCGACGTCGTACAGCCGCAGCGCGTCGATGCCCAGCAACAGGTGGAAGGCCAGGGCCTGGAACTCGCTTTGCGCGCCGTTGCCGATCACCGCCATCACGCGGCTGCCCGCACGCGCCAGGCGCCTGGCCGCCATCACGGAGGTGGCCGCGGTGCGCAGCGCGGTGGTCAGCGTGAGCTCGCTGAGCAGTTCGGGGCGGCCGGTGGCGACGTCGGCCAGCAGTCCGAACGCCATCACGGTGGGCAGGCCGGCGCCGGTGTTGGACGGATGCCCGTTGACGTATTTGAAGCTGTACAGGCGGGCATCGGCGATCGGCATCAGCTCGATCACGCCGTCCTTCGAGTGGTGGGCGACGCGCGCCGACTTGTCGAATTCCGGCCAGCGGGCGAAGTCCTGTTCGAGGGTGGACACCAGCCGGCCGAGGAGCGGGCCCAGCCCCTTGGCGGCGACGATGGCGGCGATGTCGCGCGTGGTGAGCAAGGTCGTCATGGTTTGTCTCCGGTTCGTGAAGTCCATTCTTGCGTGCGGGCATGTCACCCGAAATAGCAAGAACCAGATCATCTGTACCGAAAATATGTCATATTGATAGTGATTACTGCCATTTCGACAATCCGCATGGACGCCATCGACGGCCGCATGGACACGCTGGACCAGCAACTGATCGCCCTGCTGCGCACGGACGCGCGCAGCTCGGTGGCCACGCTGGCGCACCGCCTGGGCGTCTCGCGCGGCACCGTCCACAACCGCATCGTCAAGCTCGAGGATTCGGGCACCATCGTCGGCTACACGGTGCGGCTGCGGCCCGACGTCGAACACAACGAGATCGTCGCCTGGATGAGCATCGCGGTCGAGGGCAACCAGACGCGCGAGGTGATCAGCATCCTGCTCGGCGAGCCCGGCGTCGGCACCCTGCACGACACCAACGGCCGCTGGGACCTGCTGGCCGAGTTGCGCTGCGCCAACCTGGCCGACCTCGCCGCCGTGCTCGAACGCGTGCGCCTGATCAAGGGCATAGGCGCGACCGAGACCAGCATCCACCTGCAAAGCTACAAATGACACGACCCCGCCCGCTACCGCCGACGCCGGACGAACCGGCCGCACCAGGGGCGCCCCGGCGCGCCGCCGCCCATCGAAGCCGCCGTCAGGCGCTGCAGCACGGCTGGCGGCTCGCCGCCGGCGTCGCCGCGCTGGGCCTGCCGCGCGCCGCCGCCTGGGCGGGCGAGGAGGCCGCGGCGACGGCCCCCGCCGCCACCTTCCTCGACCGCCCCGCCGGCGTCGGCGCGCTGACGCAGGCCGCGGGCGACACCTACTACGACACCATGGGGCTGCTCGAGATCCGCGCCCGCATGAACGCGGCGCTGCCCGGGGTCGCGCTGGCCGAGGCGCGCCAGGCGGTGCGCGCCTACGACGCCGCCGCGGTGGAGAGCTTCAGCGACGAGGAGCGCGCGGCCATCGGCGGCGTCGTCGCGCGCATGCAGCCGCTGCTGGCCGAGCGCGCCCCGCTCTATGCCCGCACGCCCTGGTCCTTCGTCAAGCTGGCCGACCGCGCCGAGGGCGGCATGCCGCACACCCGCGGCCCGCACATCGTGCTGCCGGCCGCCGTCTGCCAGGCCTACGTTCGGATGCAGCGCGAGTTGCAGGCCAGCGGCACGCTGGCGGGCTCGCCGCGGGGCCGCAACCTGCTGGTGCACGAACAGACGCACGTCCTCGAGCGCGCCGATCCGGCCCGCTTCGAGCCGCTGTTCACCGAGGTGTTCGGCTTCACGCGCATGCGCCCGGCGCCGAGCACGCCCTGGCTGGACGCGCACCGCGTGATCAACCCCGACGGCCCCGACGTGGCCTGGGCCTTCGCACTGGAACGCATCGGCGGCAGCGGCTGGGTGATGCCCGACGTGACCCTGCCCGACCTGGCGCAGCCGCACATGCCCAAGGACTTCCGCGCAGTCGCCGTGGACGTGGTGAACGCCGACGGCAACTGGCAGGTGGCGCAAGCGGCCGGCAAGCCGCGCCTACGCGACCTCGACGACCTGCCCGGCTATCACGCGCACTTCCCGTTCCCCGACGAGGACTTCCACCCGAACGAGATCGCCGCGGTGCTGCTGGCGCACTGGATCCTGCAGGACGTGCCGGACCTGGCGCGGCATGCGCTGATGGACGGCGCGGCGGCGTGGGCACGCAGCGCGTTGCGCTGAACGCGCGCCGGGCCGCCCCGAGCCGGCTACGCCCCCTCGGGGGGCAGCGAACGCAGTGAGCGTGGGGGCGCCATCTCAGCCGGCGACGGGCCGCCCCGAGCCGGCTACGCCCCCTCGGGGGGCAGCGAACGCAGTGAGCGTGGGGGCGCCATCTCAGCCGGCGACGGGCCGCCCCGAGCCGGCTGCGCCCCCTCGGGGGGCAG
>Ga0302323_100004531_pt1 | contig 11336 bp, 18 predicted proteins | sample Fen_T0_3_FD_201950 | JGI IMG/M metagenome (GOLD analysis project Ga0302323, IMG submission 201950) | Peat permafrost microbial communities from Stordalen Mire near Abisko, Sweden - Fen_T0_3 | ecosystem: Environmental > Terrestrial > Soil > Wetlands > Permafrost | place: Sweden: Abisko... | reverse complement strand
ATTTCGTTATTCGGATTGCTTTCGGGTTTGGTCATCAGGTATTCGGATTTCAGAAAGTTTCGTCAAATTCCGCGGGCAGGTGAAGGGGGTAATTGCCATACGAGCGCACCAGTTTTACGATGTAATCGTAGGTCTGGCCGGTGACGGCGCTGCTGACGGAGTGGTCGGATTGAAAGATGTAGCTGCCGCCCTTGGCGGCGTTGAGCTTGCGGAGTACTTCGCGCCGGATGGCGTCGCGGTCGCCGGATTCCCAGACCTGCATGTCGCTGTTGCCGCAGAAGCCGATGCGGTGGCCGTATTGGCGGCGCAGGTCCACGACATCCATGCCGGCCTTCACTTCGAGTGGGTTGTAGGCATCAATGCCGAGCTCGATGTAATCTTCGAAAATGGATTTCACGTTGCCGCAGCCGTGGTAAATGACGGGCAACCCCTGGGCGTGGGCGTGGGCGGCGATCTGGGCGACCCAGGGTTTGAAATATTCGCGCCAGTAGCGGGGCGAGAAAAACATGCCTTTCTTGTAGGCGACGTCGCCCCAGATGACGAAGCCGTCGAGCAGGCCCTGGCCCGCGGCGATTTCGGCCTTGGCCATTGCAAGATAGAAGGCGCCGAGGCGGTTGATGACGGCGCCCATGCGGTCGGGTTCCTCGCCCATCCACAGGAGGGCGTTTTGCTGGCCAACGAGGCGGGTAAGGCATTCGCTGACTTCGATGATGCTGCCGTACACGGGGAAGTCGGGGTGCAGCGATTTGACGGTTTCGATCCACGGGGGGGTGTTGCGCTGGAAGCCGTCGCCGACGCCGGCGATCTGGTTGTCGCCGCCTTGGAAAAAGCGGCGCGGATCGGCTGGATCATCAAATCGGGCGGCTTCCAATTTTTCGAAGGTGTTGGTCTCCCACGCGCGCATTTCGGGCATGGGATATTCAAAATGTTTGTGCAGGATGGCGCCGAAGCCGGTCTTGACGACGACTTCACGGGGCGTCTCGCTGAGGGTCTCGAAGGGGCGCACCCAGGGGTCCATGTTGGGGACGGTGACGACCCAGTCGAGGTCGTAGTGGTAATAGGGGGTGGCGTCGGCGGGGAGGTTGAGTTCGCGGCGCCAGCGTTCGGTGAAGCCGCCCCAAAAGAAATCGCTGATGGGCACGCGGTCGGGTTCGGCATGGCGGAGGGCGCGGTTGAGGCGGTCGAGCTTGCGCAGCGTATTGGGCTTGCGCCCGGTCGGGTCGGCGGTTTTGCCGAAGGTGTCGAACATGCTCATGGGTTTGCAATGTGGACAAATGAGCCCAAAGGACGCCGGGTGGGCGTGAAATGATCGGGCTATGACGAAAAGCCTACCGCATCGGTCAACAGACACTCACCTTGCCTGAGAAATTATGCGCTGTTTATTGGCGTGGTGGGTGTTAGAAAGCGCAAGGTGGGTGGCAAAAAACGGTGGACTAATTACGAATGAAGAATGACAAATGACCGAAATCTGCGGCGGCAAAAAACAAGTTGAATAACAAGAGTAATCAAGAAACAAAGTTGAGCCGGGGGCGCGAACAATCAAGGCTCTCCACCTGAACTGCAGCGGAGGGAAGGCGGGTATGTAAAGAAGACGTACGCGGGCGCGCGGCGGCGCGCGCCCGGTCGAAGCGGAGCGTCGGGGTGTGCGGAGCGGCCGGGTCAGATGGCTTGGGAGCTGATAACCACTTTAAGCGCAGAGGCCTGGCCGGGCGCGAGGGAGTGCCGGTTTTGTTTCACATTGCCGGATTCCACGCAGATCATCTGGGTGTATTCGGCGGGATCAAAATCGTCGGGGAGTTTCTGCGTGGTCCACGGATTCCATACGACGGTGGAGTTGCTCCCGGATTTTTCGACGCGGATGGTGCGCTTCAGCTTTTCATCGCGGATGACGACGGCGGCGGTATTGTCAGGATAAACGCGGTTGGTTTCCTTGGTGATGTGGAGGACGGCGTCCTTTTCGACCTTCCGTGCGCCGGCGGCGCCGGCGGCGAAGTCATCAAAGGGCGCGTCGGCGAGGCCGGTGAGGGAAACCTGGTTGATATCGCCGACTTGAAAATAGGTGTGGAGACAGTCTTCGACGGCCAGGGTTTCGCTGCTGGAATCGTTGGCGGCGATGAGTTGCATGGTCAAAGTTTCGCCCACGGTGAGGGTGAATTGGGTGCTCAGGCTGGCATAGGCCTCGCGGCCGGGGACGGGCGGGAGGGCCAGGATCAGGGTGACGATGCCATCGTCCGTGGCATGGGTTTGGATGAGCTGCCATTCGGCGAGGCGGGCAAAGCCGTGGGCGGGTTCGCCGTCGCGGTTGCCGAACCATGGGAAGCAGATGGGCACGCCGCCGCGAATGGGCTGGCCGGCGGCGAAGCGGCTTTTGGCGCTCATGAAGAGGAGCGGGGGGGCGTCGTTTTTCTGGAAGCTGCTGACGTGGGCGCCGAGCAGGTAGAGGGAGGCGGTGCTCCAAGGGGTGGTGATTTTGACGAGCGGCAGGCCGCCGTTGCCGCCGACGATTTCAACACGGCCGGAAATTTCCAGCCGCCGCAGTTTTTCGGGAACGAGGTTGGTTTGCATAGTTGGATGGTGGTTGTGGTTGGTTAACGGCCGTCTTCGTGGACTTGGATGTATTTGCGGAAAACAAACGTGCCCAGCGGGGTGGCGAGGGCCATGCAGCCGATGAGCAGCCACATGGTTTCCGGGTGGCGCGGGGCGTCGGCCGGGCAATATCTGGCGAGCATCCAGCCGGAGGTGCCGCCGACGACAAATTTGGCGAGGAAATAGGGCAGCAGCGACAAGGCCATGTAGGATGCCTCCTGGCCCTTGGGAGCGATGGCGGCGGCATATTCATAGAGGCGAGGCGACCAGAGCGCCTCGCCAACCGAGAGTAGCACGATGAAAAAGAAGATGGAAATATAGAGCGGATTCACCGGGCCATTCACGCCGAGCCAGGTGTGGCCGATGAAGTGGCCGAGCCAGCCATCGGCGAGTGGCTTGAACCACGCGGACGGGATGGCGAGGAAAAACACGGAGAGTGAAGAGACGAAGCTGCCGACGGTAACCATCCGGTAGGCGGTGATTTTTTGCGTGAGCACCCCGCAGATGGGCACGAGCACCAGGATGAGGATGGAGTTTAACATGCTGCTGATCTGGGCGATGGGCGCGCCATCGCCGAGTTCGCGGATGCTGTATTTGGGAAAGGTGTAGGCGAGTTGGTAGAAAATCATCTTTACGCCCACGACGAGCGTCATGAAGGCGAGAAACCGGTAAAAGGCGGGCTGCTGCCAGAGCCCGGTGAAAATTTCGATCGTTTTGGCCATGGTTTCGCGGCTGTTGGCGAGCAAGGTGGCCAGCAGGGGGCGGCCTTTTTCGGCGACGGCTTTGGTGGCGATGGTCACGCCGTTTTCGGTCATCTCCACGCCTTCGCGTAAAAATGCCCAGACCAGCAGCAGCCCCGGCACAGTGAAGACCACGCTGAGCAGGATCAGCACGCGATAAGAACTCAAGTCCATTCCCAGCCAGGGCATGACCCAATGCCCATGTTCACCCAGGCCATGTACGCCGCGGACGCGGTCGAACAGCATGTCGCCGAGGGCGAAGCCGAGGTTCATGAGGGCGTAATACAGCGAGAACGCGACGGAGCGCTGGGCGGCATTGGAATATTTTTTCACGCCGGCGATCATCACGGGCACCATCAGCGCCAGGCCGATGGCCTGCAAATAAAGTCCGAAGGGTAGAACGATCCATTTCTCAATGGTCAACGCCATCACGGAGCGCGAGAAGAGGCAGATGACAAAACCCAGCAGGAAAGTGCGGCGAATGCCCAACGCATCCGTCAGCGAACCGATCATGACCGTGATGAGCGTCATGATGGCCGACCACATGGCAATCATGCCGCCCGCCTGCACATCATCAAAGCCGAGATCCGAGGAGAGCCAGAGCGGCAGCACGCTGGCGGAGCCGACCTTGTAGGCGAGATTTTCGAGGATGTAGGCGGCGTAAATGATCCACAACTCGCGGGGCGCGGTCTTGAGCACAAGGAACTTGCGCAGAAATTTTTTGAACCGGGACTCGGCGGGTGGAACGGCTGGTTGCATTAAATTGGGGGGAAATTAAGGCTTACGACTCTGCGGGGCGAGGATTTTTAACGGCGGGGCAGGGGCTCATGGATGCCTCATTTCCAGCTCTGCGAAGCAACACCGTCATGGTTTGCGGGTGTAAAAGCCGGCATGGGCGCTGCGTCTCGCCAGGCCGGCCGGCCGGCGGATTTAGTGGCGCTGCACGAGTCGGGCCGGGGAGAAATGTTGCGGAATTCAAGGTTCTGCCGGGGAATTTTTAAGAGGAGTTAAAAAAAGTTTAAAAATTTGTTGCAATGAGATGTGAGTCTGATAAATTCATCGCTCCTCGTCGCCCCAAAGGCTGGCAGGACAGCATGTTTGCGGACCGATAACTGATTCCCACCTTGGGACAGGATTGATGGCCGGCTAAACTCCAAAGTTGCTGATAAAAAACTTTTGTAATTATGCCAGTTAAAACTTTTAGACCGCTAACGCCGTCAACGCGATACATCACGATCGCGGACTTTAGCGACATAACAAAGACGAAGCCGGAGAAATCCCTCGTCGAGATCCGCAAGAAGACCGGTGGTCGCAACCACTACGGTCGGGTTACGGCCCGCGGTATCGGTGGTGGTCACAAGCAGAAGATCCGCCTCGTGGATTTCAAGCGCAACAAGCACGGCGTGGAAGCCGCGGTGGCTGCGATTGAATATGACCCGATGCGCTCCGCTCGTATCGCCTTGCTGCAATATAAGGACGGCGAAAAGCGTTATATCATTGCGCCGGTCGGTCTGAAGGTGGGAGTGACGATTTTGAGCGGGCCGACGGCTCCGCCGGAAATTGGCAATGCGCTTCCGTTGAAGGCGATTCCGGTCAGCTCGGCGATTCACAATTTGGAACTGACGCCCGGACGTGGCGGTCAGATGGTTCGTTCGGCGGGTGGTTCGGCAACGTTGATGTCGCGCGACGAAGGTTACGCGCAGATCCGTCTGCCCTCGGGGGAAATCCGCAAGATCAACGAAGAGTGCTACGCGACGATCGGCCAGGTTGGCAATACCGAGCACGAGAATGTGGTTTTGGGCAAGGCGGGGCGCACGCGTCACCGCGGTCATCGCGGCATTACGCGCGGTGTGGCCCGCAACCCGGTGGATCATCCGAACGGTGGCGGTCAGGGTAAATCCAAGGGTGGTGGTGGCTGGCAGCAACTGGTGTCGCCGTGGGGCAAGGTGGCCAAGGGCGGCAAGACGCGCGCCAAATATAAACAATCCAACCGTTTCATCGTTGTCCGTCGCAACGGCCTGCCGATTAAGACCAAATAATTTATGGGACGCTCGATTAAAAAAGGTCCGTTTGTCGAAGAGAGCCTGCTGAAGAAGATTCAGAAGGCGAAAGCCACAAACCAGAAGACGCCGATTAAAACCTGGTCGCGCCGTTCAACCATCACGCCGGAGTTCGTCGGACTGACGTTCACGGTGCACAATGGCAAGATTTTCAACCCGGTGTTCGTGACGGAAAACATGGTCGGCCACAAGCTGGGCGAGTTTTCACTGACGCGCACGTTTAAAAAGCACGGCGCCCACACCGCCAAGGCAGAAGCCAAATAGTTTATGGAAGTTTTCGCCATTCAAAAAAATATCCCGATGTCGGCGCAGAAAATGCGCGAGGTCGTGCGCCAGGTGCAGGGCATGCCGGCGCTGCAGGCACTGGCGGTTCTGGCCGTGGTCTCCCGCAAGGGTGCCCGCGTGGTGGCCAAGACGCTCAAGTCCGCGATTGCCAATGCGGAGAACAACAACAAGCTGCGTCCCGAAACCTTGCGCATCAAGGAAGCCGTGGCGGGAACAGCCACGACGATCAAACGTTTTCAGCCGAAGGCACGCGGCTCCGCAGGTCCGATCCTGAAGCGCCGTTGCCACGTCAAAATCACTTTGTCCGACGAATAATATGGGCCAAAAGACCAATCCAATCGGTTTGCGCGTCGCCGTCAATAAAGACTGGCGCTCCAAGTGGTATGCCGACAAAAAAGACTTCGGCAAGCTGCTCAACGAAGACCGCGAGATCCGCGAGTTGCTCAAGAAGAAGTTGGAAACGGCGTCGGTGCCGCGCATTTTGATCGAGCGCGCCGCGAACCGCTGCCGCGTGACGATTTTGACCGCCCGTCCGGGTGTGGTCATCGGGCGCAAAGGCTCGGAAATTGACAAGCTCAAGGAAGAGTTGAGCAAGAAGACCGGCAAGGAAGTCTACGTGGACATCGTGGAAGTGAAGCAGCCCGAGTTGGACGCCCAGTTGGTGGCGGAAAACATCGCGTTGCAGCTCGAACGCCGCGTCTCGTTCCGCCGGGCGATGAAGAAAGCTTTGCAGACCGCGAAAGATTTCGGTGCCGAAGGCATCAAGATCCGCGCCGGCGGCCGCCTGGGTGGCGCCGAACTGGCCCGCGTGGAAATGTATCACTGGGGCCGGGTGCCGCTGCACACGCTCCGGGCGAACATCGACTACGGTTTCGCGGAAGCGCGGACGGTTTACGGCAAGCTCGGCATCAAGTGCTGGATTTGCAAGGGTGACATCAAGCCGCAGAAGAAGGCGGAAGTCAAAACCACGGAAGCGGCCCCGGTCGCCAATTAATTTATAGAGAAGATATTTTGTTATGGCAATGCAACCAGCAAAAGTAAAGTTTCGCAAAATGCACCGTGGCAGTCGCACGGGGCTGGCGATGAGCGGCAATACGGTCGCGTTCGGTGAATTCGGACTGATGGCGTTGGAACGTTGCTGGATGGAAGGAAAGCAATTGGAAGCCTGCCGCGTCGCGATCACCCGCCACATGAAGCGCAAGGGCAAGATGTGGATCCGGGTGTTTCCGCAGAAGTCCTACACGAAGAAGCCGTTGGAAACACGCATGGGCAAGGGCAAAGCGCCGCTGGAAGGCTGGGTTGCGGTAATCCGCCCGGCAAACATTCTTTTCGAAGTGGACGGTATCACGGAGGCTGAAGCGCGCGAATCGATGCGGCTCGCCGCGGCGAAGTTGCCGATCAAAACCAAATTTATTTCGCGCCATCAACACGCGAGCTGAGAGACATGAAATTTGCCAAAATCAAAGACATGACGCTGGTGGAGTTGGCGGCCGAGAGCCGTAACCTCCGGCATGAGATGTTCAACCTGCGCCTGCAGCAGGCCAGTGCGCAGCTGGAAAAGCCCGCGCGTTTGCGCACGTTGCGCAAGGACATCGCCCGCGTCGAAACCCGTATTTCCACCCTGCGCAACCAAGCGGCTAAACCGGCTGCGAAATAATTTGTATGGCTGAAGCAACGAACACTGTGGCAGCGACCGGCAAGCGCAAACAGCGCGTCGGCGAAGTCGTCTCCAACAAGATGACCAAGACGATCGTGGTACGCGTGGAACGCCGTTTCCCGCACCCGAAATACAAGAAGATCGTCACGTCCTACAAGAAATTTTACGCGCACGACGAAAAGGCGGAGGCGAAGGTCGGCGATACGGTCTGTATCGAAGAATCCCGCCCGCTGTCAAAGCTGAAACGCTGGACCCTGATCCAGGTCGTTGAGCGCGCGGTCAGCGTAACCCCGGTCGCAGCCTGATTTTAATCGTATGTTGCAAATTCGTTCCAGTTTGGATGTGGCGGACAACACCGGTGCCAAGGTGGCTTGGAACATCGGGGTGTTGGGCCGCAACCAGCGTTATGCCGGCATCGGCGACGTGATCAAAGTACACATTAAAGAAGCGGCGCCGGACGGCACCGTGAAAAAGGGCGAAGTGCATGACGCCGTGATCGTGCGCACGCGCCAGATCACCCGGCGCAACGACGGTTCCTACCTGCGCTTCGACCGCAATGCCTGCGTCATCATTGACAAGGAATTGAATCCGAAGGGCACGCGCATTTTCGGCCCGGTGGCCCGTGAGCTGCGCGAAAAGAAGTTCATGAAGATCATTTCACTCGCGCCGGAAGTCATTTGAAGGTTATGTCAAAATTTCATGTTAAAAAAGGCGACGATGTCGTCGTGCTGGCTGGCAAAGAAAAAGGCAAGCGCGGCAAGATCATCCATGTGATGACGAAGAAAAGCCGCGTCGTTGTCGAAGGCTTGCAGATGATCAAGAAGCACACGAAGAAGAGCCAACAGAACCCCAACGGGGCGATTGTTGAGCGCGAAGGCTCCATCCACATCTCGAATGTGAAGAAGGCGGAGGCCGCGGCCGCGTAAATTTATCACGGCCCAAACCGTGAGTTGACCAATGAAAGCCAGACTTTACAAAAAATACACCGACGAAGTGGTGCCGGCCTTGAAAGCCAAGCACAACTTTGCGAACATTCACCAGATCCCGAAGCTCGTGAAGATTGTGGTGAACATGGGCGTCAGCGCATCGCTGGAAAAAGGCGCCCTTGAAGATGCCGCCAAGGACTTGTCCATGATTACGGGCCGCAAGCCGGTGATCAGCAAGTCGCGCAAGGCCATCGCCCAGTTCAAGCTCCGCGAAAACCAGCCGATTGGCTGCCGGGTGACCCTGCGCGGGGACACGATGTTTGAATTTTTCGACCGGCTGGTCGCCACGGCGATGCCGCGCATCCGCGACTTCCGCGGCCTGTCGCCGCGCAAGTTTGACGGTCGTGGCAACTACACTTTTGGTTTGAGCGAACAGACGATTTTTCCGGAAATCGAAATGGACAAGATCAAGCGCACGCAGGGCATGGACATCACGATTGTGACGACCGCCGCCACGGATGCGCAGGCATTGGACCTGTTGAAACTGATGGGTTTCCCGTTCTCAGAAAAATAATTTAGTATGGCTAAAAAATCCTGGTTGGAGCGCAACAAGCGCAAAGCGGAAACGGTCAAGAAATACGCGGCCATCCGCGCCGAATTGAAGGCGAAACGCGACTACGCCGGCCTGGCGAAGCTGCCGCGCGACGCGAGCCCAACCCGCCTGGTGAACCGCTGCGCGATGAGCGGCCGCCGCCACGGTTACTGGCGCAAGTTCGGGGTGTCCCGGTTGACGTTCCGTGAAGCGGCGCTGAACGGCCTGATTCCCGGCGTGACGAAGGCGAGCTGGTAAAAATTTGATTCGTGCTTGCTGTCGTCTTGGCAATAATGCTGGAGACGAAACGAAGGACGAAAGCTAAAAAGTAAATATGAGTGATCCGATTTCTGACATGTTGACGCGCATCCGCAACGCGGGTGCCGCGCAACTGCCGACTGTTGAACTGCCGCATTCCCGCATCAAGGAAAGCGTCGCGAAAGTGCTGCTGGCCCAGGGCTACATTGCCGAAGTGGCCGTGGATGGCGACGTGAAGAAGAAAATCAAGCTGCGCTTGAAGTTCAACGGCAAGAAGAGTGTCATTGAAGGTCTCAAACGCGTCAGCAAGCCGGGTTTGCGCCGGTATGTGGGCGCGACGGAAATCCCGCGCGTGCGTGGCGGGCTCGGAATCGCCATCGTCTCGACTTCCGAAGGTCTGTTGACCGACTCACAGGCGCGCAAAAAGAATCTCGGCGGAGAACTGCTCTGCTACATCTGGTAATTTTTTTATGTCCCGTATTGGAAAACAACCGATTGCCATTCCAGCCAAAGTCAAGGTGGAAGTGAAGGGGCAGAAAGTCCACGTCGAAGGCCCGAAGGGCAAGCTCGACTGGGAATTGCCCAAGCGCACCAACCTGAAGGTCGAAGGCGACAAGATCGTCGTCGGTCGCACGGGTGAAGACGCGCAGTCCAAGGCGTTGCACGGCCTGAGCCGCGCACTCGTCAACAACATGGTCAAGGGTGTGTCCGAAGGCTTTGTCAAGAAGCTGGAAATCCAGGGCGTCGGCTTCAAGGCCGCCGTCACGGGCAAGGTCGTGAACCTTTCCCTCGGTTTTTCGCACCCGGTTAATTACGACATTCCCGACCAGATCAAGGTGACAGTTGAGGAAAACACCAAGCTGACGATCGAAGGACCGGACAAGATGGTGGTGGGCAAGGTGGCTTCGGAAATCCGCAGCTTCTATCCGCCGGAACCCTACAAAGGCAAGGGTGTCCGTTATGCTGGTGAACATGTCCAGCGCAAGGAAGGCAAGACAGTCCAATAACAATTTTAGTTCACGGCCCAAACCGTGAACCCATCGACATGAGAACGGAAAAAAAATTACATCTGAAGCAGTTGCGCCACTGGCGCATCCGCAAGCGCGTCAGCGGCACGAATGAACGCCCGCGCATGAGCGTCCGCTTCACGAACGTCAACATTCACGTTCAGTTCATTGATGACGTGGCCGGCAAGACGCTGGCCGCGACCTCAACGGTGAGCAAGAGCACCCCTGATCGCGAGAAGCTCGCCGCGAACGTGACCAGCGCCAAGATCATTGGCACTCTGGCGGCGAAAACCGCCCTGGAAAAGGGGATTACGGCCGTGGTGTTTGACCGTGGTGGCACGCGCTACATGGGCAAAATCAAGGCGCTGGCTGATGCCGCGCGCGAGGCCGGATTGAAATTTTAACCTGAACCGGAGAATTTACCGTGGCTGAAAACGAAAACATTGTCGGTGGCGAACAACAACCGGTGCCGGTTCCGCCAGCACCCCAACCCGCGCCGCAGCGCGATCAACGCGACCAACGCGGTGGCCAGCGTGGCGGCCAGCGTGGCCGTGGCCGTCGTCCTTCGGATAATGATGACAAGAACGGCGAAGAACTGATGGAGAAAGTGGTTTACATCAACCGCTCGTCCAAAGTTGTCAAGGGTGGCCGTCGCTTCAAGTTTAGCGCGCTCGTCGTGGTGGGTGACAAGAAGGGCCGCGTTGGCGTGGCCCTCGGCAAAGCCGCGGAAGTGGCGGATGCGATCCGTCGCGGTGGCGAACTCGCCCGCAACAAGATGCAGGTCGTCTCGCTGAAAGACGTGACGATTCCGCACGAAGTTTACTCGACCTACGGCGGGGCCAAGATTCTCTTGCGCCCGGCGTCTCCTGGTACCGGCATTATCGCCGGCAAGACGGTGCGTTCCGTTTTGGAATCTGCCGGCGTGAAGGATATTTTGACCAAATCGCTTGGTTCCAAGAACGCGGCGAACGTGGTCAAGGCAACGTTGCAGGCCCTGTTGAGCCTGCGCACCCGCGAGCAGATCTACAAGAGCCGCGGTTTGGAATTCAAAAAAGTGGACGCGCCCAAGGCTCCGGCAGCCGTGGCCGCCTGATTAAATTTTTATGCGACTGCACAATCTCCAACCCCGTCCCGGCTCGAAACACCGCCGCAAACGTCTTGGTCAGGGCGAATCCAGCGGCCGTGGCAAAACTGCGGGTCGCGGTGGCAAGGGCCAGACCGCGCG
>Ga0302323_100004529_pt1 | contig 11337 bp, 11 predicted proteins | sample Fen_T0_3_FD_201950 | JGI IMG/M metagenome (GOLD analysis project Ga0302323, IMG submission 201950) | Peat permafrost microbial communities from Stordalen Mire near Abisko, Sweden - Fen_T0_3 | ecosystem: Environmental > Terrestrial > Soil > Wetlands > Permafrost | place: Sweden: Abisko... | reverse complement strand
ATGAAAGTGACCGGCATGTCCAACGGCCCGTCGGCGCTGGGCTTCGGGGAAGATCAGATTGATGCGCTGGCGAGCGGCGCGGAGCCACAATAGCGGGTGATCCGCAACGCCCCCGTGGACGTCGGGCGCGACGAGCTCAAGACACTGTTCCGCTCGGCGCTTCGCTACTGGCAGCCTTCGCCGGCGTTTCCGGCGCGACAATCGCGCGCTCCACGCGGCGGGCCGGCAGCCGGACGGCGAACGTGCTCCCCTTGCCGGGCTCGCTGGCGATTTCGAGCATTGCCTGGTGCCGCAGCAGAACGTGCTTCACGATTGCCAATCCCAGTCCGGTGCCGCCGGTTGCGCGCGACCGGCTGCGATCGATGCGGTAGAAGCGCTCGGTCAGACGCGGCAGGTGTTCCGGCGCAATACCGATGCCGGTGTCGGTTACCGCGAACACGCCGGTTCCGTTGTCGTCCACTCGCCAGGACAGGGTGATCGTGCCGCCCTCCGGCGTGTAGCGGATCGCGTTCGAGACGAGGTTACCGAAGGCACTCGCGAGTTCGTCGCGACAGCCGGAGACAGTTGCCGCGTCGCCTAAGTCGAGCGCGACCGTGTGCCGGCCCTGGGACAGACTCTTGGCGTCCGAGGAGACTTGGAGCAAGAGGCCCACGACCGCGAATTTCTCGTCGATCATCGGGTTCTGTTCGCTTTCCAGCGCGGAGAGCGTCAGCAGGTCCTCGACCAGGCGCTGCATGCTGGTCGCCTGCTCCTGCATCAACTGCATGAAGCGCGCGCGCTGCTTCTCATCGAGGTGGAGCTCCTGCAGGGTCTCCAGGAATCCGGCGATGACCGTCAGTGGCGTCTTCAGTTCGTGCGAGACGTTGGCGATGAAATCGCGGCGCATGCGCGCAACGGCCTCCAGCCGGGTGATGTCGCGGCTGATCAGCAGGCGCTCATCCATGCCGAAGGGCACGATCTGGATGGAGAGCGTGAGGCCGGCCTCGCGCTGCGATTCGATCGTGATCGACTCGGCAAAATCGCCGGCTTCAAGGAAGCGGACGAACTCCGGCTGGCGCACGATGTTGAGTAGCGGCGAGCCGATGTCCTGCCGGTCGTCGAGCCCAAGGTGCGTGCGTGCGCGGATGTTGGCCCACTTCACGCGATTTTGCATGTCCAGCACCACCATGCCGTCGGGAATGGCCTCAGCAGCGCTCTGGAACCTCTCTATCGTGCGCCCGAGGTCGCGCCGGTGCGCCTCGCGCAGGCGCACACGCCGGTACAGACCGGAAAACGCGGCGCGCCACGGACCCGATCCTTCGGGCACCGGAATTTCGGTGAGCGACTCCGCCCAACGGGTCAGGCGATCGAGGTTGCGAACATGGACGACGAGGAGCGTACCCCAACCGATGCCCAGCACGGCCAAGGCGCCGGCCGGACCCCCGATGGCCCACACCACGCCGGCAGCGACGGCCACCGCGGCAGGCGCGAACAGCGCCGATAGCAGGGACGGGCTCATCGCGGCGGCATCGCGCTCAGTGCGGAACCGCCAGCCGGTATCCGCTGCCGCGCACGGTCTCGATCAGTCCGTCCTGGCCGAAGGGCTCGAGCGCCATGCGCAGCCTGCGGATGTGCACGTCAATCGTCCGCTCCTCGATGTAGACGTGATCGCCCCACACCTGGTCCAAAAGCTGCGTGCGCGAGTGCACGCGCTCCGGCCGCGCCAGGAAAAAGCGCAGCAACCGAAATTCCGTGGGGCCGATCGGGACGGGCCGCCCGTCGACGGAGACACGATGCGTGACGGGGTCGAGATTGAGCGATCCCGCGGCCAGCGCTTCCTGCGCCGCCTCCGGCGCGCGACGCCGCAGCACCGACTTGATCCGGGCCTTGAGCTCGCGGGGTGAAAACGGCTTGGTGACGTAGTCGTCGACCCACGCCTCGAGGCCCGCGACGCGGTCCGCCTCGTCGGTGCGCGCCGTGACCATGATCACTGGCAGCTCCTTCGTCCGTGCGTCCGCGCGCAGCTGCTTCGCGAACGCCAGTCCCGATTGTCCCGGCAGCATCCAATCGAGCAGCAGCAGGTCCGGCAGCGATTCGCGCAGCAGCGTCTGCGCCGTCTCCGCGTCGGGCGCCTCGCGCACGTCGTAGCCGGCGTCGACCAAGTTGACCTTCAAGAGCTCCAGAATCGCAGGCTCGTCCTCGACAACCAGGATGCTCGGCATCACTCCTCCGCAACCTCGGCGCGAATCTGCTCGGCAGACGCGTGACGGACGTCCTTGCCCATAACCAGCTGGACCACCGCCTCGGCGATGTTCTTGGCGTGATCGCCGATGCGCTCGACCGACTTGGCGATAAACACGATCTCGATCGCCGGCGTGATCGTCCGCGGGTCCTCCATCATGTAGCTGATCAACTGCCGCATCACGCTGGAGAACGCGGCGTCGATTTCCTCGTCGATCGCGATGACGTCAGCGGCCGCGTTGACGTCCATCCGCGCAAACGCGTCCAGCGCCAACTGCAGCATTTCCTTGGCGCGCTCGGCCGACCGCGCGATGTCGTAGTGCCGTACGCGCGTGAGCCGATGGTGGCCAGTGGCCTCCGACGCCTTGTATGCGACCTTCTTGGTCTCGTCGCCGATGCGCTCAAGGTCGTTGACGATCTTGGTGACGGTCAGGATCATCCGCAGGTCGATCGCCGTGGGCTGCCGCCGGGCGATGATCTGGCTGCACAACTGGTCCATGTCGACCTGCATCTGGTTGATCTGCTGCTCGTTGGCTCCGATGATGTCGAGGACTGCGGATTCCTTTTCCTGCTCCAGCGACTCGATGGCGCGCGCCATCTGCGTCTCGACCAGGCCGCCCATGGTCAGTACGCCGCTGCGGATCGATTCCATCTCGGCGTCGAATTGCTTGTTGGTGTGTTCCATCGTCTCGTTCTCCAGGCCGGAAGCGGCGCGTCAGCCGAAGCGGCCGGTGATGTAGTCCTCGGTTTCCTTGCGCTTCGGCTTCAGGAACAACTGGTCGGTCTCGCTGAATTCGATCAATTCGCCAAGGTACATGTAGGCCGTGAAGTCCGACACGCGGGCGGCCTGCTGCATATTGTGCGTCACGATCGCGATCGTGTAATCCTCCTTCAGCTCGGTGATCAGTTCTTCGATCTTGGCCGTCGAGATCGGGTCCAGCGCCGACGTCGGTTCGTCCAGCAGCAGGACATCCGGCTTGACGGCGACGGCGCGGGCGATGCACAGCCGCTGCTGCTGGCCCCCGGACAGCGCCATGCCGCTCTGCTTCAGCTTGTCCTTGGCCTCGACCCACATCGCAGCCTTGGTCAGCGCCCACTCCACGCGCTCGTCCATTTCGCGTTGCCCGAGGTTCTCGTACAAGCTGACGCCGAAGGCGATGTTGTCGTAGATCGACATCGGGAACGGCGTGGGCTTCTGGAACACCATGCCGACCTTGGCCCGCAGCATGTTGAGATCCGTGCCGGCCTCGAGGATGTTGTGCCCGTTGAACAGGATTTCGCCAGTCGCGGTCTGGCCCGGATACAGCGAATACATCCGGTTGAACGTCCGCAGCAGCGTCGACTTGCCGCAGCCCGAAGGGCCGATGAACGCCGTGACGCGACGCTCGGCAACCTCGAGACTGACGTCCTTCAGCGCATGGAACTTGCCGTAGTGGAAGTCGAGTTTCCTGATCGTCATCTTCGGTGGCGACGGCGGCAGCGTCGGTACCGTCACCTCGGGACGGGAGATCAGCGTTGTTTCCAAGTTCATATGGTGAACCCTTCAGCGAACAGATGCCTGCTTGAAGACCGAGCGGGCCAGGATGTTGATGATGAGTACCGTCAGCGTGATCAGCAGCGCACCAGCCCAGGCAAGGGACTTCCAGTCGTCGTAGGGACTGAGCGCAAACTGGAAGATGACAACCGGCAGATTGGCCATCGGCGCGTTCATGTCCGAGCTCCAGAACTGGTTGTTGAGCGCGGTGAACAGCAGCGGCGCCGTCTCGCCGGACATGCGCGCAATGGCCAGCAGGACACCGGTGATGACGCCGCCGCGTACCGCCTTCAACGTCACCATCATGATGACCTTCCACATCGGGGCGCCGAGCGCCACCGCCGCTTCGCGCAGGCTGTTCGGCACGAGCAGCAGCATGTTTTCGGTGGTGCGCACCACAACGGGAATGGCAATCAACGCGAGCGCGAACGATCCCGCCCATCCGGAAAAGTGATTGACCTGCGCCACGTAGACCGTATACACGAAGAGACCGATCACGATAGACGGCGCGGACAGCAGTATGTCGTTGATGAAGCGCGTCGCACTCGCCACCCACTTGCCCTTGCCGAATTCCGCGAGGTAGATGCCGGCGAGAATGCCGATCGGGGTGCTGATGAACGTCGCCACCAGCACGATGATCACGCTGCCGTAGATGGCGTTCGCCAGCCCGCCGGCCGACCCCGGAGGCGGCGTCATCTGCGTGAACAGCGTCGGCGACAGCGAGGTGAACCCCTGGTAGAAGAGGACGCCGAGGATCCACAGCAGGAAGAACATGCCGAAGCCCATCGTCCCCAGCGACATCACGAGGTTGAAGCGGTTGAAGAAGAGCCGGCGGCGGTAGAGATTGTTCATGCCTGATTTCCGCTCATGTCTTCCGGCCCTCGCCCTTGGCAAGCTGTGCGATGAGCAGGCGCGAGCAAGCGAGGACGATCGTCGTGAGGACGAATAGTACGAGCCCCAGCGCGATCAGCGACGCGCGGTGCACCGGGTCGGCAGCCTCGTTGAATTCGTTGGCGAGTGCGGACGCGATCGAATTGCCGGGGGCGAACAGCGATGCGTTGATCCGGTACGCATTGCCGATGACGAAGGTCACGGCCATCGTCTCGCCCAGCGCGCGTCCCAGGCCCAGCATGATGCCGCCGATCACGCCGACTTTCGTGTACGGTAGCACGACGTTCCAGACCACTTCCCACGTCGTGCAGCCGATGCCGTAAGCGGATTCCTTCAGCACGGGCGGGACGATCTCGAAGACGTCGCGCATCACCGAAGCGACAAAGGGAATGATCATGATCGAGAGGATGATCCCGGCCGACAGCATTCCGATGCCGTTCGGCGCGCCCTGGAACAGCGGCCCCAGGATCCAGAGGTCGCCGAAGATCTTGGTCAGCGCGGGTTGTATGTAATCGCCGAAAATCGGGGCGAATACGAAGAGCCCCCACATGCCGTAAATGATCGATGGAATGGCCGCAAGCAGCTCGACGGCCGTTCCCAGCGGCCGCCTCAAGGCCGCCGGACACATTTCCGTCAGGAACAGCGCAATGCCGAAGCTCACCGGCACGCCGATCAGCAAAGCTATCAGCGACGTCACCAGCGTTCCGTAAATCGGCGCAAGCGCGCCGAATTCACTCTTGACCGGATTCCAGACGTTCGTCGTGAAGAAGCTCAGCCCGAACTTATCGAAGGCGGGGATCGCCGAATACCCGAGCGCGATCAGGATGAACAGCAGCGTCGCCAGCACGAACACCGCGAAGAACAACGTCGTGTGCTCGAACAGCCAGTCCTGCCACGCGCCGGCGCCTCTCTGCTGCGACGGCGGACCGGGCTCGCGCCGTGACGTTGATTCGCGTTGCGCGTTCATGGGCAGGGAAATTGCAGCAGATGCGGCCGAGGCCGTCATGATAGTCCTCACTAGAAACTAACGGTCGCGAACTTCACGTTCACGACCGTCGCCAGACTAAGAATCGCTGCCCGGGGCCTCCACAGACTCAGGAGGCGTCATCCATCAGTTCCAGACCGCCTTGCCGGATGCATCCTTGATGTCGGTCTTCCAGGCCGACTCGACAAGCTTCGAGACGCTCTCCGGCATCGGCACGTAATCAAGTTCCTCGGCCAGCTTGCCGCCATTCTTGTACGCCCATTCGAAGAACCTCAGCACTTCGGCGGCGTTCTGCGGCTTGTCCTGTTTGGTGTGCATCAGGATGAACGACGCGCCGGTGATCGGCCAGCTGTTCTTGCCCGGCTGGTTGGTGAGGATCTGATACATCCCCGGCGCCTTCCAGTCGGCGAACGCGGCCGCGGCCTGGAACGTGTCGTCCTCGGGCTTGACGAACACGCCGTCCTTGTTCTGCACCGAGCCGACGTTCATCTTGTTCTTCTTCGCATAAGCGTACTCGACATAGCCGATCGAGCCCTTGATCCGCTGCACGTAGGCCGAAACCCCTTCGTTGCCCTTGCCGCCCACGCCTTCCGGCCAAGCCACGGCCGTGCTGGCGCCGACCTTGTCCTTCCACTCCGGGCTCACCTTGGACAGGTAGTCGGTCCAGATGAACGACGTGCCGGAGCCATCGGAGCGGCGCACGACGGTGATCGGATCATCCGGCAGCTTGATGCCGGGGTTCAGATCGGCGATCGCCTTGTCGTTCCATTTCTTGATCTTGCCCAGATAGATGTCGGCAAGCACGGGCCCGGTGAACTTGAGTGAGCCCGACGCGATGCCGTCGATATTCACCACCGGCACGACGCCACCGATGATCGCCGGGAACTGCGTCAATCCGGCGGCCTGCAGGTCCTCGGGCTTCAGCGGCATGTCGGACGCGCCGAAGTCGACGGTCTTCGCCTTGATCTGGGCGATGCCCCCGCCCGAGCCGATCGATTGGTAGTTCATGCCGACACCGGTCTTCTGCTTGTAGGCTTCCGCCCACTTCGCATAGATCGGATAGGGAAACGTGGCGCCGGCGCCGGTGATGTCGACCGCGTTCGCGGCCACGCCGAACGTCAATGCTGCGGCCGCGAGAAAGCCCTTGATCGTGTTGGTCCTGGTCATGTTCTGCCCCTAGTGGAATGCCTGGAGCCTGATTGTCATGTGCCCGCATGACATCCCGATGACAAACGTGAGTCAGTCGATGACAGTTCCGGCCGCAATGGAGAAGTTCTACAAATTGTCTTTTTTATCAATTACTTGCATGGCCATGGCGGTGGCGATGACCCGCCTGCCGCGGTCAGCGGTCGGCGACCATCACTACCGGCGCATTGGTATTGCCCGAAACCAGCGTCGGCATGATCGAACAGTCGACCACGCGCAGCGATGCAACGCCGTGAACGCGCGGGCCGTCGTCGACGACGGCCCGCGCGTCCGACCCCATCCGGCACCTACCCGACGAATAGAAGCTCGTCGCGCCGAATTCGCGCGCGAAGTCGAACAGATCGGCGTCACTCGTCGCCGCGGGACCCGGGCGGTATTCGGCCAGGACGTAGGGCTGCATCGCCGGCGCCCGTCACTGCATCACGGCCTCGGGCGGCACATACTTGTAGCCCAGCGCTTCGGCCACCGGCTGGCAGGTGACCTTGCCCATCGCCACGTTGAGTCCATTGCGCAAATGTGCGTCCTCGCGCAGCGCGCGCTGCCACCCTTTGTCGGCGAGCGCCAGCGTGAACGGAAGTGTCGCGTTGTTGAGCGCGAACGTCGATGTGCGCGGAACGCCGCCCGGCATGTTGGCCACGCAATAGTGGACAACGCCGTCGACGACGTACGTCGGCTCGGCATGCGTCGTCGCGTGCGAGGTCTCGAAGCAGCCGCCCTGGTCGATCGCCACGTCGACGACGACCGCACCCGGTTGCATCTTCCGGATCATCGCCGCCGTCACGAGCTTGGGCGCCGACGCGCCTGGGATCAGCACACCGCCCACGACCAGGTCCGCCCCGGTGACGTGGTGTTCGACCGCGGCAACGGTCGAAAAATCGGTCTTGAGCGCCGACCCGAATTGGCGCCACAGCGCGCGCATAGCGTCGGGACTCCGATCGAGCACGGTGACGTCGGCGCCCATGCCGACCGCGATCATCGCCGCATGCGTGCCGACGACGCCGCCGCCCAGGATCACGACCCTTCCGGGCGCCACGCCTGGCACACCGCCCAGCAGAATGCCCCGGCCACCATTCGGCTTTTCGAGGAAGTGCGCGCCGGCCTGCACAGCCATGCGTCCCGCCACTTCGGACATCGGCGCCAGCAGCGGCAGCCCGCCCGCGTCGGCGGTGACCGTTTCGTAGGCAATGCAGATTGCGCCGCTGGCCACCAGGTCCTTGGTCTGCTCGGGGTCGGGTGCGAGGTGCAGATAGGTAAAGAGGATCTGGCCGGGGCGCAGGCGCGCGCGTTCCTGCGCCTGCGGCTCCTTCACCTTCACGATCATTTCCGCCGCGGCGAAGACTTCGTCCGCGGTCGTTGCGATCGCCGCACCGACATCGCGATACGCCGCATCGTCGACGCCGATGCCCTGCCCCGCGTTGCGCTCCACCACCACCTGGTGTCCACGCGCGACAAGCTCGTGCACCGACGCCGGCGTGAGGCCGACACGGTTTTCCAGCACCTTGATTTCCTTCGGAACGCCCACGCGCATGACAATTCTCCGGTCCGACAACGATGGAACGAAGATTACGCGGGAAGGCGGCACCGGCGCCAGACCTGCCACGCAAGCAATTGACATAGGTCTATCATTGCCGGAGGACAACTGCGCCGGGCCAGAAGCGCCACGGCGCCTTGGAGGAATGCATGGGCCACGCCGAACTCACTGATTACAAGCCTGAGCACGACACCGGCAACGTCCGGGCCACGGCGCGCCAGCTTTCATTCGACGAGTACTGGATGCCGTTCACGCCCAACCGCGACTGGAAGCATGATCCAAAGATGATCGTGCGCGCAGAAGGCATGTATTGCTGGAGCGACCGCGGCGCAAAGATCATCGACGCATCGTCGGGACTCTTCTGCTGCGCCGCCGGGCACGGACGCAAGGAGATCGCCGATGCCGTTTTCAGGCAATTGCGCGAACTCGATTTCTGCGCGCCGTTCCTGCGCGGCCACCCCAAGCAGTTCGAGCTGGCGACGCGCCTCTCTGAGCTGACGCCCGGTGACCTGAACCGCATCTTCTTCGTCAACTCAGGTTCCGAAGCCATCGACACGGCGATGAAGGTGGCACTCGCCTACCACCAGGCGCGCGGCCAGTCCGGCCGCACGATGTTCGTGTCGCGCGAACGCGCCTACCACGGCGTCAATTTCGGCGGTGTCTCGCTGGCGGGGCTCGTCAACAACCGCCGCCGCTTCGGCCCCGCCCTTCCGGGCATCGCCCACATGCGCCACACGCATCTTCCGGAAAATCGTTTCACACAGGGCGAGGGTGCGCACGGCGCCGAACTGGCCGAGGACCTGCAGCGCTTCGTGACCCTGTATGGCGCCGAGAACATCGCCGCGTGCTTCGTCGAGCCGGTCGCCGGCTCCACCGGCGTGCTGGTGCCGCCCAAGGGTTACCTGAAACGGCTGCGCGAGATCTGCGACCAGCACGGCATCCTCCTCGTTTTCGACGAGGTGATCACGGGCTTCGGCCGTACTGGGCAGGCGTTTGCCGCGCAGAGCTTCGGCGTCACGCCGGACATCATGACGCTGGCCAAGGCACTGACCAACGCCGCCCAGCCAATGGGCGCGGTGGCCGTTTCCGAACGCATCCACGACGCGATCTTCGCGGCGGCGCCGGAAGACGCGATCGAATTTTTTCACGGGTACACGTATTCCGGCCACCCCGCCGCGTGCGCCGCCGGCCTGGCCACGCTCGACATCTACCGGGACGAGGCGCTGTTCGAGCGCGGCCGCGCGCTGTCGCCGTACTTCCTCGACGCGATCTTTTCGCTCAAGGACATCCCGGTCGTCGCGGACATCCGCGGCTACGGGATGCTGGCCGCGATCGAATTGCAGTCCGACGGTGTCGCGGGACGCCGCGGCCATGCGTTCCAGAAGAAACTGTTCGATGGCGGCCTCAATCTCAAGACTACCGGGGACGCGGCGATCATCGCGCCGCCGCTGATCGCGGCAAGGGCGCACGTCGATGCCATCGTCGAAATCCTCCGCGCGACGTTAGTGGCGACCTAGTTCGCAGCCCGCCCGGCGGGTCGAATGCCCTGCGGGGGGTGCCTGTGGCGCTGCAATCGACCGAATTCGCCTCCGATGCCGCCTTTTGTCGGGGGTGGGTTGACAATGGCATACGGCCTTGCCACGCTCTAGCGCATGACGCACCGCCCTCACTTCCAGAAGCTGGTCGAAAAGACGCGGATGCATTCGCCGCTGTCGGCCGCGGTGGTCTATCCGTGCGACCGCGAGTCGCTGCAGCTGGCCCTGTCCGGCGCGTTTGCCGGCTACTTGGCGCCCACGCTGGTGGGGCCGGAAACACGCATTCGAGACCTCGCTTCGAAATTCGGCCTGGACATTTCCCGCCTGCCGATCGTCGACACGCCCGATGAGCCCCGCGCGGCCGGCGTTCAGGCGGCCGAGTTGGCCCGGGACGGCAAGGTTTCCGCGCTGATCAAGGGCAGCCTCGGCAACGAGGACTTGCTAGGGCCCGTCGCCGCCCACGATTCTGGGCTGCGCACCGATCGCCGCCTCTCCCATGCATACTTTCTCGACCTGCCCGGGATGTCGCGCGGCCTGCTGCTGGCGGACGCGCAGCTCAACGTTTCTCCCAACCTGGCCGCGAAGAAGGACATCGTCCTCAACACGATCCAGTTCGCGGTTTCTCTCGGCCTGGCGGCGCCTAATGTCGCGCTGCTCGCGGCGATGGACGGGCCGTCGCCCGCATTCCCCTCCACCACCGATGCCGTGGCGCTGAAGGCGATGGCCGCGCAGGGGATGTTTCGCGGCGCCATCGTCGACGGGCCGCTGGCGCCGGACAGCGCGCTATCCAGCGATGCAGCGCGGGCCAACGGCGTCACATCCGACGTGGCCGGGCGCGTGGACGTGCTGATCGCGCCGTCGATGGAATCGGCCCTCATGGTCCTGCGCACGCTGCTTTCGGCTGGCTCTGGCCTCGCTGCCGGCATCGTCCTTGGTGCGCGCATTCCCATTGTCATTCCGGCGCGGAACGATTCGATGGAAGTACGGATGGCGTCCTGCGTGCTGGCGTCGCTCGCCGTGGCCGCTGCGCGTCATGCGGAATCATCCGGCAGCTCAATCGTCGCCGAGGCGAATTCCAAGGTCGCCGCGTAAAGGTCCACTGCCGATCGTTTCGCGAAGTAGGTCCTGCGCCGATTGCCGCGCGGAGCGAACCTTTCCGCCACTTGCTCAGGTACCGCCAAGCGTGTCGTCGGGCGCGTGATCCGGCGCGCGGCGGGCAGTCAACACACGACTACCCGCCACACGCCGCACGCACGTCGCCGACGGCAGCACATTCGCCCGCGGCGGAAAAGCTCGCTCCACGCTGCGGTGATGCCAGGTCGGGGATATCGCGGGGGTCAGTCCCGCACCGGCGCCCGGGGCTCGCAACCGCCGGCCCGCGGGTACCCGGCACGTCTGCGCTCGTCAAGACAAGACTTGCTTGCCGTGCCACCCG
>Ga0302323_100004528_pt1 | contig 11337 bp, 9 predicted proteins | sample Fen_T0_3_FD_201950 | JGI IMG/M metagenome (GOLD analysis project Ga0302323, IMG submission 201950) | Peat permafrost microbial communities from Stordalen Mire near Abisko, Sweden - Fen_T0_3 | ecosystem: Environmental > Terrestrial > Soil > Wetlands > Permafrost | place: Sweden: Abisko... | reverse complement strand
GATACCTTTGTTGGTGAGATCTACAACTCTGGCGGCCACATCCCGCTCATGCGAACCTCCCGCTTCGTCGGGGTCTTCGATAGTGCGGTGATCGATGGCATCGTCGATGGTTTCGCCTCCGGCTTCCGCAACTTCGGGGCCCGGCTCCGCGGCGCCCAGCGCGGCGCGATCCAGCAAAACCTTACTGCCGCCTTCGGCCTCGGGGCTGTGGTGCTCCTGGCTTATCTCTTCATTTTTTAACGGTCCCGCGTCATGACTTCATTCGCCACCAACGAGGGCCTGCCCTACCTCAGCATCCTCATCTTCGGCCCGCTGCTCGCCGCCCTCGCCGCGACTTTGCTGAACGACGACCGCCTCGCCCGCTGGTGGGCGCTCGGCATCACCACCGCGGCCGCGATCTTCTCGGTCAATCTTTACCTCGCCTTCGATGCCGACTCCGCCGCGTTTCAATTCGGTGAACACCACGCGTGGATTCCGTGGTTGAAAATCAACTACACACTCGGCATCGACGGCATCAGCCTGTTGCTCGTTCTTCTCACGACGCTCATCACACCGCTCTGCGTCCTCGCCTCCTGGACCTACATCAAGGTTCGCGTCAAAGAGTTCATGATCGCGTTGCTCGTGATGGAATCCGCCATGATCGGCGTATTTAGCGCGCTCGATACCGTTCTTTTCTTCGTCTTCTGGGAATCGATGCTCATCCCGATGGCGCTGATGATCGGCGTCTGGGGCGGTCCGCGTAAGATTTACGCCTCGGTCAAATTCTTCATCTACACGATGTCTGGCTCGGTTTTCCTGCTCGTCGCCATCATCGCGCTGCGCCTGCAAACCGACACGTTCAACCTGCCTTCCACGATGGGTCACGTGTTCTCTCAAGGCTTCCAAACCTGGGTCTTCGCCGCGTTCTTTATCTCTTTCGCGATCAAGGTGCCCATGTTCCCGTTCCACACGTGGTTGCCGGCGGCCCACGTTGAGGCTCCGACCGCTGGTTCGGTTATCCTCGCCTCTGTGCTGCTCAAGATGGGCACATACGGTTTCCTCCGCTTTGCACTGCCGATCACGCCTTGGGCCGCTACGCATTTCGCGCCCGCGCTCCTCTGGATCTCGGTCGCTGGTATTGTTTACGGCGGTTTCGCCGCACTCGCACAAGGCGACATGAAGAAACTCGTGGCCTACTCCTCCGTTGGCCACATGGGCTTCTGCACGCTCGGCATTTTCGCCCTCAACGCCAATGGCATCGAAGGCGCCACGCTCGTCATGATCAATCACGGTGTCACGACCGGTGCGTTGTTCATCTGCGTCGGCATCATTTACGAACGCCTGCACACCCGCGAACTCTCCAAGGCCGCTGGCATCGGCAAGACCATGCCGATCCTCGCGACCTTCCTCGGTGTCTTCTGTCTTTCATCCCTCGGCTTCCCCGGCACGAATAGCTTCATCGGCGAATTCCTCGTTCTCTCCGGCGGTTTCAAGGTTTCCACCGTGCTCGTCCTCTGCGTCATTCCCGGCGTCGTGGCCGCCGCAGCCTACAATCTCCGCATGCTTCAGCGTCTCGTTTACGGCGGCACCGACAACCCTGATCACACCGGCACCGCCGATCTCAACTTCCGCGAAATCATCACGCTCTCGCCGCTGCTTGTATTCGTTTTGTGGATCGGCCTGAACCCGCAGCCCTTCGTCCGCGTGATGCACGTCACCGTGCTCAACCTCCTCCGCCAAGCCGGTCACTGATAATTTCCGATTTTACGATTCTAGATTTCCGATTTCCTAAGTCCGACCTCCGACTCTACTCGCTCCTCACTGCTCGCTACTTTCAGATGACTCCTTTCTCCGCCATGGCTTTTTTTCCCGAGTTAGTGCTGCTTGCCGGCGCACTGGGCCTCTTCGTCGTCACACTCGGCACATCCCAAGGTAAAGCCGCTCGTGCAGGCGCGATCTTCGTCGCTCTGGTCGCACTCGGCACCAGCATCGTTTCGCTTCCTCAGAGCGCGGTTCTCTTTGACGGCGCCTACCGGGTCGACGCCTTTTCGCAATGGCTCAAGATCGTCATCAGCGCCGGCTATCTTTTTGTCCTCCTGCTCAGCGGCAACCTGCCTGACATCCGCCAGGAAACCAAAGCTGAGTACTATCTTTTCCTCACGCTCAGCGTGCTCGGCCTCACGATGCTCATCAGCAGCGTCGAGGTCCTTTCGCTCATCATCGCCCTCGAGCTCTCTTCATTCCCGCTTTACCTGATGGTCGCCATGCGTCGCGAACGCGATGGCCAGCGCGTGCAGATGGAATCCGCCATTAAGTACGTGATGTTCGGCGTCGCCGCCAATGGCATTATGTTCTTTGGTTTTAGTTACCTGTTCGGCCTCACCGGCACGACGCACCTGGCCGAGATGTTCGTAAAACTCGCGCCCATCTCGGACACGCCGCTCGCGATCGTCGGCCTCTCGATGGCGTTCGCAGGTTTCTACTACAAACTCGCGATCTTCCCTTTCCACTTCTGGACGCCTGATGTCTATCAAGGCGCCTCCAACGAAACCGCTGGCTTCATCGCTTCGTTGCCCAAAGTCGGCGCCGTCGCCGTGCTGGTCCGCCTCGTCTCGCTGGCGACTCCTGACAATCACGCCATCGTTTCGCTGCTCACCGCCCTCGCCATCCTTTCGATGTGCTACGGCAACCTGATCGCGCTGGTCCAAAAAGATTTCAAGCGCCTGCTCGGCTTCTCCGGCATCGCGCACGCCGGCTACGCCGTCGTCGGTTTTACCGCACTCAGCACGGCCGGCTTTACCGCTTCGCTGTACTATATCGTCGGATACATGCTGATGGTCACCGCCTGCTTCGTCGTGATCTGCAAGGTTTCCAAGGACGGCACCAACGTCGAGATCGACGAACTCGCTGGTCTGCATCGCCGTTCGCCGCTTCTGGCCGTAACCCTCGTCGTCGCCGTCTTCGGCCTCGCCGGCATTCCACCGTTCGTTGGTTTCATCGGCAAGTTCGGCTTGCTCTCCGCGGCCCTGGCCAAGGGCCATCTCGCGCTCGTGATCATCACTGTGATCAACTCTGCGGTTGCGATTTACTATTATCTTCAGGTCGTGCGCAAAGGCGTCTTCGGCGAACAGCCCGGTGAAGCAACCGCCATCGTCCTCGACTGGCCGACCAAGATCCTGTGCGTCCTGCTTCTTATCGGTATCGTGTGGCTGGGTGTCGCGCCGGCGCCGATCATGGACGCCATCTCCTCTTCGCTCGCCGGCCTCAACCTGCCGCTTTGATCGAAACCTTTCGTGCCCCAACCTTCCCAAGATAAATCCGGACGTCTCCTCTTAAGCGGTAACGAATCCGTTGCCCTCTCCGCGCTGCATTGCGGCGTCGCTCTCGGTACCGGTTATCCCGGCACCCCGTCGACTGAAATCCTTGAAGGGTTCAGCGCCCTCGGTGGAAAAGCCCAGTGGGCGCCCAACGAAAAAGTTGCCGCCGAAGTCGCACTCGGCGCTGCTTTCGCCAAGGCCCGCGTGCTCTGCACCATGAAACACGTCGGCCTCAACGTCGCCGCCGATGTGTTGTTCACGATGACTTATTCGGGCGTAGACGGTGGTTATGTACTCGTCGTCGCCGACGATCCAGGTCTCGCCTCCTCGCAAAACGAACAGGACAGCCGCCGCTATGCCGAGGCCGCGGTCGCGCCAATGTTCGAGCCCGCCGATTCGCAGGACGCCTACGATCTGCTCCAGGTGGCGTTTGAAACGAGCGAGCGCTGGCACATCCCCGTTCTCTTTCGCATGACCACGCGGGTCAGCCACTCGAAATCGCCGGTCAAACCTCGCTTCGCTCCCGGCGCGCAACCCACCGCCGTCGAAACCGGCGCGCCCACTACCGAATTCGTCCGCAACATCCCGTACCACGTCATGGTGCCCGGGTACGCCAAGCCCGCTCATCGCCGCCTGCGTTCCAAGATGGCCGAGATGGAATTGTGGAACTTCTCCCAAGGTCCAAACCGAGTTGAAAAGCGCAGCGCCGCGCTCGGCATCATCACCGCGGGCATTTGCTACCACCACGTTCGCGAGGCCGCACCCGACGCTTCCATCCTTAAGCTCGGCATGAGTTATCCGCTGCCGATGGCAACGATCCGCGCCTTTGCCGCCTCCGTCGAACGCTGCGTGATCATCGAGGAGAACGACCCCTGGCTCGCCACCGCCTTGCGCGCCGCCGATCTGCGGATCGAGGCCAAGGACGATTCGATTTTCCGCTTCGGCGAACTGAGCGTCGATCGGGTGAAGCGTATTCTAACCAAGGATACCAGCGCCGAACCCGTTCCGCCTCGTGGCAAACCCCCCGAACTCTGCAAGGGCTGCCCGCATACCACCAGTTTCGAGGTGATGAAGGAGCTCAACTGCATCGTCTCCGGCGATATTGGTTGCTACACGCTCGCCGCGCTTCCGCCTCTCGCCACGATGGACATGATGATCGACATGGGCGCCTCGGTCGGCATGGGCCTCGGCCTGCGTCACGTGCTCCCCCGCGATCAAGCCAAGCGCGTTGTCTCCGTCATCGGCGACAGCACTTTCCTTCACAGCGGTCTGCCTGGCCTCGTTGAAATGGCCTACAATCCACCTGAGACCGGTCACGTGCTGATGATCCTGGACAACGGCACCACCGCCATGACCGGCCAGCAGGAACATCCCGGTACGGGTCGCCAGCTCGATGGCGAAGGCACGCACAAGGTAAGCTTTGAAGCGATGGCCCGCGCCTCCGGCGTAAGAAACGTTTTCACCATCAATCCCGTTCGCGAACGCGCGATGCTCAAGGCCGTATTGGCGGATTCCCTACAGAAGGACGAGCTAACCGTGATCATTGCGCGCAGTCCCTGCATCCTCGCCGCCGGCCGCATCGCCGCGTGGGATAAAGAACAGAAAGCCAAAGCCGACACCGCCGCACTCGAATCCGGTTCATGTGACTGCGACGATGCATGCCGACACTAAACCCAACGAGTAGCGAGTATTGAGTAGCGAGCGTCCAAACCAAGAAACAGCCACAACGCCTCCTGCCTGCCGCCTGGCTCACTCACCGCCACTCGCTACCCGCTCCTTTCAAAATGTCTTCCGCCGCTTCAAAAACCACCAACACCCGCTTTGCCGGCCTCGGCGGCACCGGAGTGATCAAGGCTTCTGACATCTTCGCCGATGTCGTCTTTCGCCAGGGACACACCGTAAAGAAAGCGGAGGTCCATGGCATGAGCCAGCGCGGGGGTTCCGTGCAATCCGATGTGCGCTTCGGCGCCGAGGTTCACAGCCCGATGATCCCCGACGGCGCGTGCGATTTTCTCGTCGTCATGGAACCGACCCAGATCGAGGTTGTGCGCGGCGGCTTGCGTAGCAGCGGCACGTTAATCGTCTCCACTGACATTGACACATCCCAATTGCCATCGGCAAAAGCGCTCAACGTCGCGATGCTCGGCCGCCTCAGCCGGCACTTCGACTTCCCGGAAGGCGCGTGGCGAGAGAGCCTGCGGGCAAATTTTCCCGAGAAGCTTCACAGCGCCAACGACACGGCGTTCACTCTCGGCCGCACCCCATGATACCCCACCTCTGGAACGATCTTGAGGGCACGTTCTTCCCCGAGAGCGCGCTCGACTACATGCCCGAATCCCGCTTGCGCGAGGTTCAACTGCAACGGCTCAAGGCCGTCATCGCACTCTCGTACGAGAAGGTAAGCCTTTTCCGCGAGCGCATGGATGCCAAGGGCCTCAAGCCCGCGGATGTGCAGACACTCAGCGACGTCAGCAAGCTGCCGTTCACGGTGAAGACCGATCTGCGCGACACTTATCCGTACGGGCTTTTTGCGGTGCCGATGAGCGACGTCGTCCGACTGCACGCCTCAAGCGGTACTACCGGAAAGCCGATTGTTGTTGGTTACACCGCACAGGACATGGAGGTCTGGAAACAAGTCATCATGCGCACGCTCTACGCCGCCGGCTTCACGCGTGGCGACATTGTGCAGAACATGTATGGCTATGGACTTTTCACCGGTGGCCTCGGCTTGCATGGCGGCCTCGAAGGCATTGGCGCAACCGTCATCCCGATTTCCGGCGGCAACAGTGAACGCCAGATCATGGTGATGAAAGATTTTGGTGTCACCGCGATCTGCGGCACCCCGAGCTACTTCATCCATCTGATCGAAACGGCGCAGAAAATGGGTATCGATTTCAAGCGCGATTTGAAGGTGAAGCGCGGTGTCTTCGGCGCCGAACCTTGGACCGACGAAATGCGCCAATACATCGAATCCGCTTCCGGCGTGAAAGCCTTCGATATTTACGGTCTCTCCGAAATCATCGGACCTGGCGTCGGTGCGGAATGCGAATGCCAGGACGGGCTGCACATTTTCGAGGATCATTTTCTTGCCGAGATTGTTGATACGAAAACGCTCGAGCCGGTTCCCGACGGCACCGAGGGCGAACTCGTCATCACGACGCTCAGCAAGCAGGCAATGCCAGTCGTCCGCTACCGCACACGTGACATCACGGCGTTCGAAACCAACACCTGCAGCTGCGGCCGCACCTGCCGCCGCATCCGTCGCATCAGCCGTCGCAGTGACGACATGTTCATCATCCGCGGCGTAAATGTTTTCCCATCGCAGATCGAGATCGCCTTGCTCAAGACCGAGGCGAGCCTGCCGCACTATCAGATCATCCTAACTCGCAAGGGTGGCCTCGACCAAATGGAGGTTCGCGTTGAAATCACAGGTGACATGCTCCGCGACAACGTCACCGCGATGGAACAGCTGCAAAAACGCTTCGGCAAGAGCATCGAACAGATCACCGGTCTACATGCCGCGGTCACACTCGCCCAGCCCGGCTCGATCCCGCGCAGCGAGGGAAAAGCCAAGCGCCTGCTGGATCAGCGCAACCTGGAGCGAAGCGAGAATTGAGGAGCGAGGAGCGAGAATCCGACTTACGAGCCACTAAATTTGAGCCAATCGACAAACCCGCACCTCAATCGTTTTCACGCTACTCACTCCCCGCTCCTCGCTCCTCACTTCTTCAGCAAATGAAAATCCGCCAGATTTCCATCTTCCTCGAAAACCAACCCGGGCGCCTCTCCGCGCTCTGCCAGACGCTCGCCGACGCCGACGTAAACCTCAGCACGCTCATGCTCTCCGAGGCCGGTGAGTTCGGACTCATGCGTATCATCGCACCGGATGCGGACAAGGCCCGCTCAGTCGTGGAAGAAGCCGGCTACGCCGTCACGGCGAGTGAAGTTCTCGCCATTCAAGTGCCCGACAAACCCGGCGGCCTTGCTTCAGTTCTCAGCGCACTCGATCCGCACTCCATATCGGTCGAATACATGTACGCCTTCGCCTGCCGCACCGGCCGGGCGATCATGATTATTCGTTTTAGCGATCTGGATCGAGCCGCTGATATCCTTCAGAAGGCCGGTTTCAAAGTGGTGAATTCTTCGAACCTCTTTGCTCCCTGATTGCGCATGGCTCACCGCCTGCTACACCTTTAATCTCCTATGCACCGCATCGTTTCCAAAGCTCAGCTCAGTCCCAATGTCACCCGGCTCGACTTGGAGGCGCCGCGAATCGCGCAAATCCGCCAGCCCGGCCAGTTCGTGATTATCCGCCGCGGACCTCGCGCCGAGCGCATTCCGCTGACGATCGCGGACGTCGATAAAAAGGCAGGCACCATTGCGCTGGTAATTCAAGCGGTTGGCAAAAGCACCAAGGAACTGGTTGCGCTCGCTGTCGGCGACTCGATTCAAGACATCTCTGGCCCGCTCGGCATGCCCACCGAAGTGATCGAAAAAGGCCATGCGCTCTGCATCGGCGGCGGCGTCGGTACCGCCGTCGTCCACCCAATCGCGCAAGGTCTGCACGCCAAGGGCGTTCACGTTACCAGCGTCATCGGCGGTCGCTCCAAGGAATGGGTTATTTTCGAAGAAGAACTCAAGCGCCTCGGTGACGTTGTGGTTTGCACCGACGACGGCAGTTATGGCCGCAAGGGCTTCGTCACCGACGCCGCGAAAGAAATCCTCACCGCGGGCGGCATCGACATCGTCTACGCAGTCGGTCCCGTACCGATGATGCGCGCTATCGCCAATCTCACCAAGCCTTTCGGCGTGCACACGATTGTCTCACTCAACCCTGTCATGGTTGACGGCACCGGCATGTGCGGTGGTTGCCGCGTCGATGTCGGCGGCGAAACGAAATTCGCCTGCGTCGACGGTCCCGAGTTCGACGGCCACAAGGTTGATTTTGACCTCCTTGCCGACCGACTCTCCACCTACAAAATGCACGAGCAAAACGCCAACACCTGCGCCGACGGCACCTGCCGCGTGGGTCTCCAGAAATAACCGTTCCATTTTACCACTAATACACACTGATGATCGGGAATTAAGGGAATCAAAACACCCCAGCTAAATTTCCAAGGCAACAGCTTCCACTCGTTTTCTATTTCACACATTCCCAATCATTAGTGCCCATTAGTGGTAAATCATAAAATTTCCGCCATGTCCGACCTTCCTGAAATCGCACCCGCCGCCCCGAAAAAAATGTCGCCCAAAGAGCGCATGGCCATCCAACGCCAGCGCATGCCTGAGCAGGACGCCACCGCCCGCTCGCACAATTTTTGCGAGGTCAACCTCGGCCTGCCCGAACAGATGGCCGTGCTCGAGGCGCAGCGCTGCATCCAGTGCAAAGATCCAAAGTGCGTTCAGGGCTGTCCGGTGCGCGTCAACATCCCGCGCTTCATCGATTTTCTTTCCAAGGGCGATCTGCCCGGCGCAGCGGAAAGCTTGCTCGGCGACAATGCGCTGCCTTGCGTCACCGGACGCGTCTGCCCGCAGGAAACCCAGTGCGAAGAGCTTTGCATTCGCGGCCTCAAAGGCGAAGCGGTTGGCATCGGCTATCTCGAACGTTTCGTCGCTGACTGGGCGATGAAGAACGGCAGTGCTGCCGCGGCCAAACCCGCGCCCACCGGCAAGAAAGTGGCCGTGGTCGGTGGTGGGCCTGCTGGCCTCACCGCAGCAGGCGAACTCGCCAAATACGGTCATGACGTGACAGTTTACGAAGCGCTCCACCAGCCAGGCGGCGTGCTTGTTTATGGCATCCCGGAATTCCGTCTGCCCAAGCAGATCGTCGACAAAGAGGTCCAGCGCCTGACCGACGCCGGTGTGAAAATCGAGTGCAACGTCGTCGTCGGCCGCACCTACACGCTGCCCGAACTCCGCCAGAATTTCGACGCCATCTTCATCGCCAACGGCGCCGGTCTGCCGGTTTTCATGAACGTGCCCGGCGAAAACCTGAAGGGCGTGTACTCGGCAAATGAATACCTCACCCGCGTCAACTTGATGGCGGCTTACGAATTCCCGTCGGCCGACACCCCTGTGCTCGTCGGCAAACGCGTCGCCGTCGTCGGCGGCGGCAACGTCGCCATGGATGCCGTTCGCACGGCCAAGCGCCTCGGCGCCGAAGTCGCGAGCATTGTTTATCGCCGAACCAAAGCCGAGATGCCAGCCCGCGCCGAGGAAGTGCACCACGCCGAACAGGAAGGCGTCGCCTTCGAAATGCTCGTCGCCCCGCTGGAAGTCGTCGGCAACGACAAGAAGTGGGTCACCGGTCTCAAGTGCCAGCGCATGCAACTCGGCGAGGCCGATGCCTCCGGTCGCCGCAGCCCGGTCGCTATTCCCGGCTCCGAATTTATTCTCGATTGCGATGTAGTCGTGGTGTCGATCGGCACGCGGGCAAACCCGCTCCTCACCGCCACCTGCCCCGAGCTCAAGCTCAACAAACGCGGCAACATTGAGGCCGACGCCAACGGCATGACCAGCCTGCCCGGCGTTTTCGCCGGCGGCGACATCGTGCGCGGCGCCGCGACCGTCATCCTCGCCATGGGCGACGGCAAACGGTCAGCGAAAGCGATCAACGACTACTTGGCCGCCGCCAAATAGTTCGATAAGTTCGTGTGGCTGATCGGGCTCCCCGCCGGCTCAGACCCCTATTTACAAAAAAACTCCGCCCTTCCCCCGGGCGGAGTTTTTCGTTTTCAACAATTATCCAGTACCTCCAAATGCGCTCAGCTCCAGAGCCTGTTAAATTCCGGTATAGCCGGGGTCGCTGAGGCGGGGACCCTCCGAACCTCGGCCACAGCGAGGCCGGCTAAATAAATCCCCCTCATCGTGCGGCTACGGTTATTCTGAAGCCGCCCTCGAGTGAAAACAATCCAGTGGGGTGCCATTTAAAGCACGCCTGAAGCATATTCTATCCGAGCGACTAAACCTTCTTGCATCGCCAATTATTGGGTCTTCTTCTTGGACGAGCTCGACGCTCATGCTTTCAGAGTGTGTCGGGCCCGCGGCTTCTTCGGCGGGTATTACTAAACACCTTTTATCTTCATTAAATGAGAAAATTCATCGGCCTCACTTTGTTGGCCTCGCTTCTTTGCTTCTGCAATGCGGTGTGCGCCACAACTTCATATTATATACGCCCTGCGGTCCAATATACGATCGTCGAGCTGGAGAGCAGCCTGAAATCTTCAGGCAAGCTTGCGCCGGGAATTGCCGTGGGTTGCGCCCTAGGCTCGCGACAGGCCTTCAGGCTTGAACTTGAGGGCACATTTACCTCGGGGCTGGAGGCCAATGGCGTGAAAGACTACGTGGGCGAATCCGACACGTATCACGAGAAACTGAATATGAATCAGTACCAATTTTCCTTCAAGATTTTACTCCCCTTCAATGATTCCCGTGTGCGGTTCTTTATCGGTCCGAATCTGGGATGGTGGACGGCAAGGGGGACTAATGTCGTTTCAGCGCGTTACACTTACTCAAATACGGTATTGCCCACCATTCAGTACCGCGTGGCCGAATCGGGATTCCAAGTGGGCCCGGGTGCAGGAATCGTCGTCAAGATATCCGAGCGCGTGAAGCTCGAGGCCGGATATCGTTACTTAATAATGCTCGGAGCAGACGATACGGGGAGATCCGATAACGGAGTATATGGAGGGCTCGTTGGCCACACCGCTCAACAGTGGACGGTGGGCGCCGATATACATTTTTGAGAAGCGAGTTCTCGGTGGCATTTATATGGCTGGCGTACTCCCTCAACTGCTTGCCTTTAGCATTGGTGCCTTGGCTGCGTTAGGCTTTTCCTCCGAACCGATCAGCAATTGTCGATTAATCTAATACTATTTCTCGCTCAAACCTACCAAAAGAGGCAAAGGTAGGGACGACACTCCGGGTCGTCCGCGAACGTCGCCTGTCAGCGGTCGACGTCCAACCGGACGTCCCGGCGGCCCGTCCCTACCATCCAAACGCCAGAGGTTATTAGGCGTTTGAAAGAGAAATGGTATAACAA
>Ga0302323_100004525_pt1 | contig 11340 bp, 13 predicted proteins | sample Fen_T0_3_FD_201950 | JGI IMG/M metagenome (GOLD analysis project Ga0302323, IMG submission 201950) | Peat permafrost microbial communities from Stordalen Mire near Abisko, Sweden - Fen_T0_3 | ecosystem: Environmental > Terrestrial > Soil > Wetlands > Permafrost | place: Sweden: Abisko... | reverse complement strand
CGAGCCGCGACCACTACGTGGCCTGGCAGGAGGAGCGACTCCTCGCGATGCTCGCTGCCGACGTGCACCCGGGCGAGTACGAGCAGATCCTCGCCGACCTCCACGCCGGACGCGCCGAGCGCGTGCTCGAGGTGTACGACGAGGTGCCGGCAGTGCTCGCCGAGTTGCGCGGGCGCGGCGTGCACCTCGCGATCTGCAGCAACTGGGACTTGAATCCGCGCGCCGTGTCCGCCATCCACATGACCTGCCAGCCGTGGCCGTCGAGGTCGAAGAAGCTGCGTGAGTACATGAAGCCGAGGTCCTCGGCGTCGTCCGCCTCCGTGCCACCCGCCGCGAGCGCGGCGACGCTGACCGCATCGACCTCATCACGCGAGGCGACACCGAAGCAGTACAGCCCGAGCGTGTGCGTCCTGGGGTCGGCGATCGGCAGCTTTGCGAACTCCGCGAACTTGGCGCGGCCGAGCATCATCACGGAGGCCTGCTCCCCGACGAGCATGCAGGCGGCAGTCTCGTCGGTGAAGGCCGGGTTGAAGCTGAACCCGAGATCTCCGAAGAACGCCTTGCTGCGCTCCACGTCCGCGACGGGGAGGTTCACGAACAAGGGGCGGCCGGGGTGTGCGGGAGCGATCATCGAGGGTCTCCAGTCAAGGGGCTTCTCGCCGACGTGCCCGTAGACCGGGCCAACCGGCGAAACTCCTCGGTCGGCTTCCGAGGACTGCAGTCAACGCTCGCGTGCCACGCGGCGCCGGGTCATGATCGATCGAGGTCCGCGGCGTAGCGCGCCGGGCGGTCGTCGCCCAGGCCGTGGTGGTGGGCTGCGGCGAACTCGGCGCGTGCGGTCTCGGTATCGCCGGACCCGGCCGCGACGAGGCCCGACCACAGCAGCAGGTGCGGGTCGTCGGGGAAGGCGTTGCGATGGTGGATCACGCCGCCCTCCCCGCGGGCGACGAGGTCGCCGGAGGAGGCGATCTCGCGATCAGCCGCATCGGCCGCGGCGTCGGCGCCCGAGCCCGCCGTCGGGCCCGCCAGGCTCACCGCGAACGCGCCGCCTCGATCACCGAGGGAGCGGACGAAGGCGGCGCCGGGCGCGTCGTCGCCTCCCGGGAGCGGCGGTCGGGCGCGGCGCGGCTGGCGCAGCAGGTCATCGACGATGGTGAGCACGGCCCGGGTCTGTCGAACCGGGTCGTACATGGTGCGGGCGTGGTCGCGCGCCGCGGCCCCGAGTCGCGCCCGCAGCTCGGGGTCGGCGATCAGGCGGTCGACAGCACGCGCGTACGCCGCCTCGTCGTCGGCGACGACGCCGGTGACTCCGTCGGTGACCATCCCGGCCGCGCCGCCGTGGCCGAGGATCACCGGCGGGAGGCCCACCCACATCGCCTCCTGCAGCACCTTCTCGCTGGTCGCGTACGAATCGACCGCGAGGGGATAGCCGAAGGCGTCCATGCCCTCCAGCGCGGCGCGCAGGTCCTCGGTCGGGCCGTGCACCACGAGGCGCTCCGCGATCCCGAGATCCGTCGCGCGCTGGATGAGTGCCTCCTCGCCGCCGCCACCGCCGTACACCTCGAACCGCGCGTCCGGGTGCGTGACCGCAGCGCACATCTCGGCGTAGCGCGGGTGCATCTTTGCCGCGTTGACGATACCGACGTACCCGACCACGCACCCGTCGTGCGCGCGCGGCGTGAAGCCGTCGAGCCGGCTCGGGTCGGTCAGCGCGGGAACCACGTCGACGGGGATGCCGGCAGCAACTGCGGCGCGGCTGCCCTCGGCAGATGACGACGCGTTGCTGGTGAGGACGACGCGATCCGCGTAGCGCGCGACGTCGCCCGTGAACACCTGCGGCGCGTGCAGCCCGAGCACGTGGCACCACAACAGCACCCGAGCGTCGGGGAGTGCCACGGTCCGCAGCGTGGCGCTCAGCGCCGGGTGGTTCCAGTAGTGCACCTGCACGACGTCGGCGTCCGCCGCGAGGCCGACGAGCTCGTCGGGCGCGGGTGCGATCGCGAGCGTGATCCCGAGCCGGCGGGCCTGCAGGAACATGGCCGGGGTCACGGGCGGATCCAGCACCGCGACGGTGTGACGGTGGTCGACGCCGAGCGCGGCGGTCTCGCGTGCGAGCGCGAGGATCGAGCGTTCGGGCCCACCGCCGATGCAGCGCGGGATGACGTGCAGGACGCGCGTCGGATCGGGCACGAGAGTCGTCCCGTTACTTCGCCCGGCGACGGGTGATGTACGCGCGCGCGACGGTGAGCAGCTCCCGGCGGTACGTCTCCACGTCGACCGAGAGACTCGCGCTACGCACACCCTTGACGAGCACGACGTCGTCGATACGGTCGAGCCGCATCGGTGACGACGCGAGCCGTACGAACCAGTCGGAGTCGGCGCCGATGCGCATCTCCTCGGCGAACGGCCCGACCGCGTCGAACACCGAGCGCCGGGCGAGGAGCGCACCCGGCGTGAAGCCGGGCATGGGCACACCGATCCGCTCGCGTTGGCCGGCGGGCACGTCGTCGGCGTCGAGGGCCTCGGCGACCACGGTACCGATCACCGCATCGCAAGCGGCGATGCTCGCGAGATGGGCGACGCGCGCCGCGAGGGAGCCCGGCGGCCAACGGTCGTCGCTGTCGCAGAAGGCAATCAGCTCCCCGCGTATCGCCTGCAGGGCCTCGTTCCGCGCGCCTCCGAGCCCGCGGCCCGCCTGGGCGACGACGCGGACGCCGGCGTGGGCGTAGCTCGCGGCAAGCTCGGCGCTGCCGTCGGTCGACGCACCGTCGATCACGAGCACGTCGCTCGGCGCGGGCGACTGCGCCAGGATGGCGTCGAGCGCCGCACCGAGCGTTTCGATGCCGTTGCGCACGGCGACGACGACACCGATCTCGACCGCGTCCCCGGTCATGCCCCGGCTTTCTGTGCAACCGAGGCGCGGAGCGCGGCCTCGAGCGCGTCGAGCTGCGGGTGGTCGAGTCCGGCGGCGCGCAGGTGCGCGAGCGCGGCGAGCGACTCGTCGACGTGGTCGAAGGGCGCAAGATGATGCAGGAGGTCGGCGTCGATCGGGCCGTCGACACGCGCGAGGACGTGCCGCGACCGCGCCAGACGCGCCACGGTCTCCGGCCGGGTGTACGTGGCCATGAGGTCGACGAGCAGCGAGGAGCGGTCGTAGCTGGGATCGGGGGCCGGGCGCGGGGACGGGTCGGTGTCGGCCGGTGCGGGCACCACGCCTACCGGGAGGAAGGCGCGGAAGTCGTCGGCATTCGTGGTGCGGTTCGCGTCTGGGCCGTAGCCGCAGTTGTGCACCAGGTTCACGGGCGGCACGACCGCCCAGCCGTCGACCAGGACGCACGACGCCCACCAGGTGCAGTCCCAGGCGCCCAACGCACCGGACGCCGCCGCGTCGACCAGGCGCAGGAGATGGGAGCGCACGAGGGGGTCGAGGGCGAGTTCGTCGACTCGATCGATGGTGGCATCGAGGTCGTGGGGTGCGGTTCCCAACGTGGGGTCGACGGCCTGCCAGGCCTCCGCCCAGGTGGCCCAGCCGTTGCCGGAGCCGCGTCGGACGAGGAGGTGTTCGGCACCGGGCGGGCCGTACCGACCCAGGTCGTTGCGGCCCGACACGTGCAGCACGTCCGGTGCGTCCGCGTAACGGTCGAGCATCGCCGCGCACCAGGGGAAGAAGCTGGGGTGGGCCACGATGTCGTCTTCGAGCACGATCGCACGATCGACGACGGAGAACACGCGGTCGAGGCCGGTGACGATGCGACGGTCACAGCCGAGGTTGTCGTCGCTGAAGTCGCGCACGACGGTGCAGGGCCAGTCGACGTCGTCGACGATCGCGCGCACGGCCTCGCAGCGCGCCACGTCGTCGGGATGGTCGACGCGCGGGCCGTCGGCGACGAGCAGCAACGTCGCGGGCTGCACGGCGCGCACCACGTCGAACGCGCGCGCCGTCTGCTGCGGGCGGTTGAACACCATCAGCACGATCGGGACGTCGAAGCCGCTCACGCGCGCGGCACCACGGTTGCGAGATCGCCCACCACACGCGGCAGGTCCCAGTGGCGCGCCACTGCGAACGCGGGCACCGTCCGTGCGAGGTGCAGCGCGAGCGAGAACCAGTCGTCCAACCCGACTGCGCCCAGCGCGGCGTTGAGCCCGGTGGGCACGAGGACGCGCAACGCCTCGCGCCGGCTCAGGCGCCGGGGCGCGGCGATCGCCGCACCGTCGCTCGGCTCCAATGCGACGATGGCGCGCACCGGAGCGGAAGACCGCAGCCGGAGCGGCGCGCCGATGGCCAGCACCCGCTTGCCCTTCGGCGTCACGCCCAGGACGGGCCAGTCGTCCAGGCCGAGGCGCGTCGCGCTGTCGTCGTTCAACTTCACGGTGGCGTAGAGCGCGTGCACACGCGTCTCGCCGGTGGTGGCGTCGCGATCGACGAGGCACATGTCGTCGCCGAGGATCTCCGCGCCGCCGAGGCCGCTCGCCACGACAGTGGTCGACTTGCCTGCGCCGCCGGTGCCCACGACCAGCGCGGCGCGGTCGTCGAACGAGACCGCGCCGACGTGCAGCACCTCGGCGCCGGAGGTCGCGAGCCACGCGGCCATCGCGGTGCCCGCGGGGTGGGCGATCGTGTCGCCCGCCGCGAGCCCGGCACGGGTGCCCCAGAGCTCGAGCCCCTCGTTCGGCGTGAACACCTCGAGCATCGGTGGCTCGGGCCGGGACATGGCCAGACCGAAGTCGCCGAGACGTGCGGGTCCACGAGCATCGGGCTCCCACAAGGGGTGGACATCCCCGTCGTCGGTCCACACCCTGAAGGGCAGCGCCCCGCCCGCGGGTCGTCCGGTCGCGAGGTGCCCGAGGGCCGGGGTGACGGCCACGGACGCGGCATCCCCGTGCGCCTCGACCCGCAGCGGTCGGCCGGCGACGTCGAGGTGGAGCACGGTCGTCGGTTCAGCTCCGGCGAAGACGCTCACTCGGTCGGGTGGGCTCCGTTGCCCGCTCCGTGGCCATTGCCGTCGACCGGGCGGGGCCATCCCCGGGTCTGGTCGACCTCGTGGATCGGGTCCATCATCATGATGTCGGCGATGTCGTCGTAGACCTCGATCTGGGGCGGGCGGTACTCGGTCGGCCACGGCGCCGGCGCGGCGTCGCCGGGTGTGCCCGCGTCGCAGGGCACGATGAGCTTGGCTGCGAGCAATTCGTCGAGGAAGGAGCCGGCAGCGGTCGCGGCGACGTCGTCGTAGGTGCCGGCGATCTCGGCGAGGAGCGCCTCCCGATCGGCGCCACCGACGAGTCGTTCCCAGATTTCCGGCCCGATCCCCACGAGGAGCGTCAGTACACCGGTGCTGGAGTCGAGGATGACCGTCTCACCGTCGACCGTGTCGTACGAGCTGCGGGCCGTGTCGACACCGATGAATCGTCCGTCGCCGTGCATCGGTCGAGGCTACCCATTTCCTCGACCGCGCTCACCGGTAACGCGACGCGGATTCCCGGAGCCGGGGCTGGTACCGGCCGAGCAGCGCTGCGGTGAACACGTAGGTCGTGGCGGTCACCCATTCGACCTGCGGCGCCTCCGCTTCCGGCTTGCGTGACGGGTGTCGCGTGATGGAGGGCCCCGAAGGGCCCTCCATCACTCCTGAGCACTCCTGAGCGAGTTCCGGTGACGGGAAGTCGGCCGGGAAATCGCACGGGGAGTCAGACGACTCGGACGTTCTGTGCTTCTTCGCCCTTCCGACCGGGGCCGACGTCGAACTCGACGCGCTGACCCTCCTCGAGGGTGCGGTAACCCGTGCCCTGGATCGCGGAGAAGTGCACGAACACGTCGGGCCCGTCCTCACGGGAAATGAAGCCGTAGCCCTTCTCCCCGTTGAACCATTTCACACTGCCTGTTGCCAACGCCTTGCTCCCTTTGCAGCTCGCTGTGCGGGAAGCGCCGCGGCGTCGACCCGCTTTGTTGCCGATCGACGGTAGCAGTCACGCGGCCGCGCTGCGACGGGCGTTCCACCGCGCTCTGCTTGGTCCGACGCGTGCCGAGGAGGTTCCCCGGAGCGACGACGCGCGCTACTCGGGCGTCGTGCGCGAACATGCACGCGATGGCCACCCTCGTGTTCCTCCATGCCCACCCCGACGACGAAGCGATCTTGACCGCTGGGTCGATGGCGCGCGCCGCCGACGACGGTCACCGTGTCGTCGCGGTGTTCGCGACACGCGGAGAGCTCGGCGAGACCCCACCCGGGCTGCTGGCCGACGGCGAGACGCTCGCGCAACGGCGCGCCGACGAGGCCCGTCGTTCCGGCGAGGTGCTCGGCGTCGCGCGCGTCGAGTTCCTGCCGTTTCACGACTCCGGGATGGCCGGCTCCGACACCGTCGGCGCGCCCGGCGCGTTCGCGGCGGCCCGGGTCGACGAGGCGGCCGAGCACCTCGCCGCGATCCTGCGTGAGGAGCAGGCGGCGGTGCTCACCGTGTACGACGAGCGCGGCGGCTACGAGCACCCCGACCACATCCAGGTGCACCACGTGGGCCGCCGCGCGGCCGAGCTCGCGGGCACGCCACGTGTCTACGCGGCCACCGTCGACGCCGACGCGTTGCGCCAGACCGTCGAGGTGCAGCGCGCCGAGGCGCTCGCCCTGGGGCAGGCTGCGCCCGACCTGCCCGACCCCGACGAGCTCAACCTCGGAATCCCCGGGGCGCGCATCACCACCCGCGTCGACGTCACGCCGCACCTCACCCGCAAGCGCGCCGCGATGGCCGCACACGAGAGCCAGATCAGCGAGGAGGCGTTCTTCCTCGCGATGCCCGACGACTTGTTCGCGCGCACCTTCGGCATCGAATGGTACGAGCGGCTCGACACCCGTCCGCCGGAGCCGGAAACTTGGCTGCTCTAGGCCGTCACGCTCGACGGCGAAGGTGGTGGAGGCGCGGGCGGCGGTAGCGCGACGAGCGGTCCGACGACCACGGCGCGTACGGCGCCATCACCAGACCCGCGATGCCCACGAGCGCGAGGTCGTAGTTGACGCGCCAACCCGCGAAGTCGGCCCACGCGGCGTCGCGATCGGCGCGCACCGCGATGCCCGCGGCCACGAGTTGGTCGCACGCCTCCTCGAACTCGTCGCGCGTCACGAGGATCGGGTCGGTGGGCGCGGGGTCCTCCGCGTAGGGAAGGTTGAAGTACTCCGCGATCGCGTTCAGCGCGTAGCGGCCCGAGCGGACCATCAGGCCCGCCTGCGGGTCGAAGCCCATCTCCGTGGCCGCGAGCCGTAGGGACGCGGCGTCGAGCACCGCACCGGCGGCCGTCACCCAGGAGCGGTGCGCCGCCGGCGACCGGAAGAAGTTCACGACCGCGAGCGACGTATGGGTCTCCTCGAGCTCGGCGAACCACCCCTGCCACTGCACCCACAGGTCCTCGAGGAGTTGGAATCGCTCCATCATGTGGGCGCGCCGCAGGATCTCGACGCCCGAAGGCGTCTGCCCGGTGAACGTCGCGAGCTGACCGACCATCACCTCGCGCCTCGAGAATGCGGAGTAGATCGTCGGCAGGTACGCGATCAACAGGGCGAGCAGCCCGAGGCCGAACGCCGCCTCGATGAACGCGAAGCACGTGGTCGCGAAATCGGGCGGGCGCACGAAGCCGAGCGTGAACAGCGACGAGCCGCTCATCTCGATCGCGGCCTCGTACCCGCTCACTCCCAGCGCGTGGAACATCGCCGCGAACGCCCCCAGCGTGACCATGATCCACACGGCCGGGAGCAGGAGGAGGCCGATCGGGCCGTAGAGCGCCATCACCGAGTCGCGACCGTCGTAGGTGCGGGCGAGGCGGGCCATGGCGTTGAAGATGGTGCGCAGCCCCACGAAGACGGCGCGGGTGAGCACCGTCGCCACGCCTCGGGGCAGCACGAAGGTGCGCACGGCGGAGTCGAGCACGAAGGCCAGGAGCAGGAGCCCGAGCCCGAACCAGAGCACCTCGACGGCGACGTCCATCCGTGCAGCCTCGCAGATCGATCCTCCCGGCAGGCCAATCCTCCCGGCAGGTCAATCTTCCCGGGAGATCAATCCTCGGGGCGCGGGCGGCGGCGCGCCTCCTTGCGGCGGCTCTGGTGGCGCTTGTCGCCGAGGCGGGTCTCGCGCGCGCCCCGGCCGGGTTTGGTGGCGCGGCGCGGCGGGTCGACGTGCAGGCCGGCCTCGAGCTTCGCCCGCAGGCGGTCGAGGGCCAGCTCCCGGTTGCGGGCCTGGGAGCGGCTGTCGGCGCTGGTGGCCCGGACGACCGGGCCGAGCCGCTCCAGGAGCAACTCGCGCTGGCGCGGGGCGAGCGACCGGGAGGCGGCGACGTCGAAGCGCACCTCCACCCGGGTGTCGGAGGTGTTGGCGTGCTGGCCGCCCGGCCCACCGGAGCCGGTGGTGCGCCACTCCAGCTCGTCGAGGCGCAGCACGCAGGTGGGGGTCACCCGCAGCACGCCCGACTCGGGCTCGGGAGCGTCGGGACCAGGGCGGGGCATACCGCGAACGTACCGGGCTGACAGCCGGGTGCGCGGCGAAGGTGTGTACGCTACCGACCGGTAGCCGGCGAGCCCGTGGGGGGCACATCGTGAACAGTCGAGTGGCAGGGTCTCGTTCCTTCCGCATCCGTATGACAGCCGTCGTGGCCGCAGGCGCCGTGGCCCTCGGCGTGATCGCCGCCACCGGCGCGGCGGCCGGTGCCGGCACCACGGCCCGGGCCCCGCAGGCGGCGAGCCCGAAGCCGGGCGGCTCGGTGGTCTACGGCCTCGAGGCCGAGACCGGCGGCGGCTGGTGCCCCACCTCCGCCCGCCTCGCCATCTCCGGCATCGAGGTCGGAGCCGCCATCTACGACACGCTCGTCGTGCCGAACTCCAAGGGCGAGATCGTGCCCTACCTGGCCAAGAGCCTCGCGCACGACGCCAACTACCAGACCTGGACCCTCACCCTGCGTGACGGCGTGAAGTTCCACGACGGCACCCCCGTCGACGCCGCCGCGGTGAAGGAGAACATCGACGCGTACAAGAGCAGCACCCTCGTGGGCGCGGCCCTGAAGGACATCGACGCCGTCGACGTCACCGCCCCCAACGTGGTCACCATCACGACCAAGGTGCCATGGGTCGCGTTCCCGTCGTTCCTCTACCTCGACGGCCGGTTCCTCATCGTGGCCCCCGCCCAGCTCGCCAACCCCGACACCTGCGCCACGAACCTGATCGGCTCCGGCCCGTTCAAGCTCGACCACTGGACCGTGAACCAGGAGCTGGTCGCCAACAAGAACCCCGACTACTGGCAGAAGGACTCCAAGGGCACGCAGCTCCCCTACCTCGACAAGATCACCTTCAAGCCGGTGGCCGAGGCGGTGCAGCGGGTCAACGGTCTGCAGGGCGGCTCGCTCGACATCATCCACACCTCCGACGGCCAGCAGGTCGACGCGCTGCTCCAGAAGAAGTCGAGCTTCAACGAGATGTACGAGCAGCCGGGCCGCCGTGAGGTGCGCTACTACCTCATGAACGTGGCCAAGGCGCCGCTCGACGACATCAACGCCCGGAAGGCGGTGGCGCTCGCCATCGACCGCGAGCAGATCAACCAGATCCGCAACGACGGCATCTACACCGTGGCCGACGGTCCGTTCGACTCGAAGGTCACGGGGTACGTGAAGAACCCCGGCTACCCGAAGCCGAACGTGAAGGAGGCCAAGAAGCTGGCCGACGCCTACAAGGCGGCGCACGGCGGGCAGTTCTCCGTGGTGCTCGAGCACACCAACGACCCGGCGAACACCGCCGAGGCGCAGCTCATCAAGGAGCAGCTGTCGAAGGCGGGGATCGACTCCACGCTCAAGCAGGACGACCAGACCGCGTTCATCGCCGCGGCGGTGGGCGGCAACTTCAGCATCATGCTGTGGCGCAACCACCCCGGCGGCGACCCCGACGTCAACTACCAGTGGTGGCAGACCGGCTCGCTGCTCAACTTCGGCAAGTTCGCCGACCCCGAGCTGCAGGCGCTGCTCGACCAGGGCCGCAGTGAGCTCGACCCGGCGAAGCGCAAGGCGATCTACCAGCAGGTCGACAAGCGGTTCGCGTCGCAGCTCTACAACGTGTGGGCCTACTACGACGCGTGGCTCATCGCGAGCAAGAAGACGGTGAACGGGTTCATGGGCCCGGCCCTGCCCGACGGTGGGGGTCAGCCGCTCTTCTTCTACGGCCGGCACCCCTTGCTCGGGCTCTACGTCACGAAGTAGACCTCCCGCACATGAAGACCGTTGCCCGACGGCTGTTGCAGCTCGTCGTGGTGGTGCTGTTGTCGACGCTGTTCGCGTTCAGCCTCCTGCGGCTGTTCCCCGGTGACGTCGCCGACGCCACGATCCCGTATGGGACGCCCGCCCAGAAGGCGCAATTCCGTGCGGACAACGGTCTCGACAAGCCGTTCCTCGAGCAGTACGGCACGTGGCTCGGCAACCTGCTCCAGGGCGACTTCGGCAAGGACTACCAATCCAACACACAGGTGTCGGACAAGCTCGAGGCCGCGCTGCCCGTGTCGCTGCAGCTGATGATCTACGCGCAGCTCCTCGCCCTCGCGGTCGCGATCCCGCTCGGCGTGCTCACCGCGTACAAGGCGAACACCAAGACCGACAAGGCGGTGAACGCGGGAGCGTTCGCGCTGCTCGCGCTGCCCAGCTTCGTGCTCGCCCTCGCCCTCGCGTATCTGGTGGGCGTGCAGTGGAAACCCCATATCCCCTTCATCGGCACGCCGCAGGTGAGCGGCTACTCGCCGGGATGGATGGAACCGCTGTTCGGGCAACCGGGCGGCGCCCTCGGCCCGCACATCTCCACGATGCTGCTGCCCGCGATCTCGCTCGCCGCCGGGCTCGTGGCCGTCTACATGCGCCTCTTGCGCAGCGACATGATCGCCACGCTGCAGGAGAACTTCATCACGATGGCCCGGGCCAAGGGCCTCACCGACCGGCGCATCCTGTGGCGGCACGCGTTCAAACCGTCGAGCCTCACGCTGCTCACCGTGGCCGGCCTCAATTTCGGCACCCTCATCGGCGGCGCCCTCGCGGTGGAGATCATCTTCCAGATCCCCGGCCTCGGTACCCTCATCTACCAGGCGATCAACGCTCGCCAGATCGTTGAGCTGCAGAGCTACATCGCGATCATCGCCATCGGCTACGTGCTGATCAACTTCGTGGTCGACTCGCTCTACGTGGTGCTCGACCCGCGCATCCGGCGGTCTCATGCCTGACGACCCGCTGCAGCAGTTCGTCGACCAGGCAGTCGACCAGGGGCGCCCGGTCGACCCGGGCACCATCGAGATCACCGCGGTCACGACGGGGCCCGAGGTCCGCCGCCTGCGAAAGAAGGG
>Ga0302323_100004524_pt1 | contig 11341 bp, 8 predicted proteins | sample Fen_T0_3_FD_201950 | JGI IMG/M metagenome (GOLD analysis project Ga0302323, IMG submission 201950) | Peat permafrost microbial communities from Stordalen Mire near Abisko, Sweden - Fen_T0_3 | ecosystem: Environmental > Terrestrial > Soil > Wetlands > Permafrost | place: Sweden: Abisko... | reverse complement strand
GCGCCTGCTGAAGATTCAGACAGCGCGGTGGCAGGTGTAGAAGCGCCTGCTGAAGATTCAGACAGCGCGGTGGCAGGCGTAGAAGCGCCTGCTGAGGATGCCGACAGCGTCGTGGCGGGCGGAGCAGCGACAGAGGAGGGCCTAGCGTTGCCGGCGGAAGATCTGGAGCCGGGCACGGTAGAGGAGTCGGTTGCTGCGGAGGCTCTGGCTGAGACTCCCGTAGACGCGGCGCAGAGTCTGGTTCAGGCCGTGGAATCGTGTGCAGTTGGGGCGCAGGATGGGGCGGCTGCGGAGCGGGCTCCTGAGGTTTTTGCCGAAGAAGTCGAGGTTGCAGAGGCGCCGGTGGGGGAAATCGTGCCGGCGGAAGGCCAGCCGGACCATGTTGCGGGCGACGCTATCGAAGTTCTCTCCCACGATGTATTGTCCGCCTCTTTCCCTGCCTCTGCCGACCAGGGCGAGGAAGTCACCGATGGCCAAACGCAAGAAGAGCAAAGACAAGACACAGACTCGCACGAGTGACGACGGGCTCGACCCCACGAAACTTGTAGCGGAAGATCGGAAGAACCCGCCAGGGGACTTTCTTGAACCCGAGGCAGTCGACGAGGTTTCGGCGGCAGAAGTCGTGGACGAGGCTGTGCCGGCGTCGGCAGCAGTGCCAGGCGCCGCTGCCGACGAGCTGCCGAGTGCCACCGAAGAGGTTCCTGCCCAGGCGGCGGTCGACGGCGTTGCGGCCATGGGGGAAGCTGTCGAGGACTCGTTCACTGAGGCCGCCGAATTCGTCGAGGACCAAGGCACCGGGATCGTTGGGCGGGTTGATGGCTCGGTCGACGGTGAAGTCCCAGAATCGGCCGAGGGCCAATCTGGCGCGTCCGTCGAACCGATGGTCGAAGGCCAATCTGGCGCTTCTGTCGAACCGATGGTCGAAGGTCAACTGGATGCTTCCGCCGAGCCGGTCGCTGACCAGCAAGGCGAGCCGCAACCCGAGCAGCAGATAGATGGCGAGGTGACCATCGAGGCATCTCGTCTTGAATCGATCATCGAAAGTCTCCTGTTCACTTCCGACAAGCCATTGGGGCTTTCCGACCTAAAGCGCCTCTTGGGTGAGCGCGACGGTAAGAAGATCAGTGTGGCCGTGCAAGCGTTGGTCGAGCGTCGCAAAGGCACGGGCATCGAAGTGACGGTTCTGTCATCCGGGTGGCATTTGCGCACCAACCCGGAAAACGCCAATTGGGTGTCCAAACTGCTGGTCGGTCGTCCTTTGCGACTTTCCCGCGCAATGCTGGAGACGCTGGCCATCGTTGCTTATCGGCAACCGGTCACCCGTCCCGAGGTCGACGACATTCGCGGTGTCGATTGCGGACCCGTGCTGAAGAATCTCCTCGAACGGGGGTTGGTGCGCATCATCGGCAAGAAGGAAGAGGTCGGCCGACCTATGCTTTACGGGACGACGCCGGAATTTCTGCGCATCTTCAACCTGCGCGACCTTTCCGAGTTGCCGACCTTGCGTGAGTTCTACGATCTATCGGCCGAAAACCAGTCGCGCGTCGATGAGGAGCATGGGGTGCAAGAGGCGCAAACGCCCAGCGCCACCACCGCCAAGCCGGACGTGGCTCTCAACCTGGTACCGCCCGGCTCGATTCCGCCTGAACCGGATGACAGTGATCCACTGCTCGACGAGTTGGATCAAGCGTCGAAATTGGCGAAGCAAGCGTTGGGCGAAGCCGCCAAAGGCGACGGCGAGGAAAGCAAAGACGACGCTAAAGAAGAAGCCAAAGACGACGCTCGAGAGAAGTCCGACCAAGCATCCCAAGGAGACGACGCTGCCAGGACTGCAGCCGCCCGCTCCGAATCCGATCTCTCTGCTACAGAATAGGACGAAACTGCCGTGGCCAAGGTTCGACTTCAGAAACTGCTCGCTCAGGCGGGAATTGCTTCGCGCAGACGCGCCGAGGACATGATCCGCGCTGGTGAAGTAAAGGTGGGTGGGCAGGTGGTGACCGAGCTCGGGCTGCAGGTCGACCCGCGCGAAGACCGTGTCGAGGTGGCGGGCAAGCGCGTACGTGCGGAAACGCCCGAGTACCGCGTCTTGCTGAAGCCGCGTGCGTGCCTGGCCACGCTGGGACCGCCTCCCGCGGATTCGAAGGACCGTGGCACGCTGGCGAAGTTTATCCCCGACGTAGAAGTGGGGTGGCAGGTGGTGGCCCCGCTGGACTTTCTTGCCGAGGGCGTGATTCTTCTGACCACCGATGGCGCGCTGGCTGCGCGCATGTCGCGCGGGGGCGGCCACGTGCCCATGACCTACCACTTGAAATTCCAGGGCAAGGTGGGCGACGCCGAGGTCGCGCGGCTTCTGCGGGGTTGGCGGTGGGAAGGCAGGCCGGTCAAGCCAACCAAGGTCGAGGCCATAGCCACCACCGGTAAGAACACCTGGGTCGAGATGGTCGTTGCCGAGAGTCGTCCGCGTGTCATCAAAGCCGTGGGTGAGCTCATGCGCCACACCGTGCTCAAGATTTCCCGCGTTCGTCTTGGCGAGATCAGCTTCGAAGGTTTGAAAATGGGCGCCTTCCGCGACGTCACGAAGAAGGAGCTCAAATCGCTCCTCCATGACGCGGGAATGACAGAGTCCTAGGACGGCTCCCGCGACCGCCGACCAACCGCTGCTGACTAACTGCCGCTATTGGCAGCCGTGGCAAACGCGCTAGAATGGCGCCCGTGCTGGGGTCGCTGATTTCGCATGGGTTCTGGCGGCCTGGTCTGGCAGAACTCTCATCGTCAACTGTCGTTCGATTTGTCCGATTCGTTCGATTTATCGGAGTTCGAAGGAACCGTCTGAAACGCCGGGCAGTCGCGTTCTTGTAGGGCTGTCGATCGAGAACCATGAGGAGGCTACGTTGGAAATCAACAAAGACTTCATGAGGCTTTTGCAGATGTTTGCCGGGTTGGACGTTCGCTACCTGCTCGTGGGGGCATTTGCCGTCGAGTACCACGGGCAGCCGAGGTCGACGCGCCATATGGACTTATGGCTGGATGATTCGTCGCAGAACATGGAGAGGGTCTACCGTGCTCTCGCCGATTTCGGCGTTCCATCCATCGCCATTGATCACTTGAATGCGGCGCCGCCGCTAGACGTGGTCTGGATTGGTGTTCCTCCCAACCGTATCGACTTGGCCAAGGGCGTGCGCGGGCTCGATTTTGACAACGCCTGGGAGCGCAGGGTGACCATCGATTTGAACGGCACGCAGGCCTACGTCATCGGGCGCCGCGATCTCATCGTCGCCAAACGCGCCTGCGGTCGAGACAAGGACCTGGCCGATGCCGAAGCCTTGGAATCGCTGGTCGCCATTTAGCTCAACCCGCGTCCGACTGCGTTGTTCCTCGGTTACAGACGTCGAGTCTGCGTCCTCGCGCCTTGCCGGGCGGATGGCTCGGCGGCCCAAACATGACTGCTCTTCCGGCGGGCGGAACCAGCTGGCTTTGACGCAACTGACGCGCGGAACCTAGCGGAAATATAGGCGGTCTGTTACGATGGCGACTTGAGTTCCGTCCGGGTCAAGAGCGCGCTACCACGGTAAGGCACCCATGCGTCGAGTGCTAGTCGTGGACGATGAGCAGAACTTGCGGCACATGCTGCAGACGTTGCTCAAGCGAGAAGGCTACGAAGCAGTCGGGGTACCTTCGGTGGACAGCGCTCTCAAGGAGCTGCAAGATCGGCCCTACGATATCGTCATCACCGACCTGCGCATGCCGGGACAGAGCGGCCTGGATTTGGTGGACGAGATTCGCCGCCGCAACCTGGGCGCGACCGTGGTGGTGATGACCGCCTATGGCAGCCGAGACATCGCCATCGAGGCCATGAAGCGCGGGGCTTACGACTATATTTCCAAGCCCTTCGAGGCCGACGAGATCATCTTGCTTTTGCGCAAGGCGGAAGAGCGGGAGCGACTTTTCCGCGAGAACCAGTCGCTGCACAAGCAAATCCAGGCAGGGGGGCAAGAGTCCCAAACGGGACTTGGGGATTTGGTTGCCACCAGCCGGCAGATGCTCGACCTGTTTCGGACCGTGCGCAAGATCGCCGAATTCAAGACTACGGTGCTGGTGGGGGGCGAGTCGGGCACGGGCAAGGAGCTGGTCGCCCGCGCCATTCATCGCCTTTCCCCGCGCGCTTCGAACGCCTTCATCGCCGTCAACTGCGGCGCCATTCCCGACAATCTGCTGGAATCCGAGCTGTTCGGACACCGCAAGGGGGCCTTCACCGACGCCAACCGTGACCGCAAGGGGCTATTCGAAGAAGCCTCGGGCGGCACTTTGTTTCTCGACGAGATTGGCGAGCTGCCCATCGGCCTCCAGGTGAAACTCTTGCGCGTCCTTCAGGAAGGCGAGGTTCGCAGGCTGGGCGACAGCCAGGACATCAAGGTGGACGTGCGGGTCGTGGCAGCCACGGCGCGGGATTTAGCCGCCGAAGTGGGGCGAGGCGCTTTTCGCGAGGACTTGTTCTATCGGCTAAACGTGTTCGCGCTTCATTTGCCGGCCTTGCGCGAACGACGTGAGGACATCCCGTTGCTGGTCGAGCATTTCCTGGTCCGGATGAATGCCCGCATGGGGCTGGCCGTGACTGGAACGATGCCCGAGGCGATGCGTCTGCTCATGGCCTACGACTGGCCCGGCAATGTGCGTGAATTGGAAAATACGGTGGAACGGGCCATCGTCCTGTGCGAGGGGACGAAGATCGACGTCGATGTGTTGCCCGAGCGTATGCGTGCCCTGGCGCGAGCCGCCGAGAGCGTGCGGCTGGGTGAACCGGATGACGCCGATCTTTCCATCAAGCGGGCTTCTCGCCGCTCGGAAGAGGCGCTGATTCGCCGTGCCCTGCAGAAGACGCGGGGTAATCGCACGCGAGCGGCGGAGCTGCTTGAAATAAGCCACCGTGCCTTGCTCTACAAGATCAAGGAATACGCCATCAATATCGGACGTGACACGCGTGAATCGCCCGCCCTGGGTGACGGACACTCGGATACGCCGACGCCTACCACACCCTCGCCCCTAACACCTACACCGGGACCGCTCGCACCTTTCGATTCAACTTGGAGGGCAAAGTGAACGATATAGATCTCGGAAGGTCATTTTTTGATTTTTCCTCCAGCAAGCGCACGATGCGAAAATAGACGGTTCCAGGAGTCCCACGGGAGAGAACACGAATGCCCAAGAACTGCATAGGACTCGATATCGGGTCGAGTTCTGTCAAGGTCGTCCAGATCAAGGAGACCTCGAAGGGCCTGCAACTGGTCAACTTCGGGTTCGAACCTCTGCCGGCCCAGACCATCGTCGATGGCGCCATCATGAACCAAGGCGCCGTGGTCGAGGCCATTCGCACGCTGCGGGACAATCTGGGCATCAAGGGCAGGGAGGTCGCCACTGCCATTTCCGGTCACTCGGTCATCATCAAGAAGATCAAGGTTCCCCCCATGACTCCGGAGGAGCTCGAAGAACAGATTCCGTGGGAGGCCGAGCACCACATTCCCTTTTCGAAGGATGACGTGGAAATCGACCATCAGTTGGTCGGCAACGACGTGGGCGGCGGGCAGATGGAATTGCTGCTGGTGGCCGCGAAAAAGGAAGTGGTCGCCGACTACAGCATGGTCATCCGGGAAGCCAAGCTGGTGCCGATGATCATGGACGTAGCCGCCTTCACGATTCAGAACGCCTTCGAGGCCAACTACCCAGTGGTGCCGGAGGAAGCCATCGCCATCATCAACGTTGGTGCAACCTTGTCCAACATCAACATCATCGCGGGCGGCACCAGTGCCTTCACTCGCGATGTCACCGTCGGTGGAAACGCCTACACCGAGGAAATCCAAAAGCGCCTGAATGTCAGCCAGGAAGAAGCCGAGGCCTGGAAAATCGGCTCGTCGGGAGAATCGGTGAGCGAGGTAGTCCCCCAGGAGGTCGAGGCCGTCATCGCCTCGGTCTCGGACGGCGTAGCTGGCAAATTTCAACGGTCGTTGGATTTCTACCTGGCATCCAGCAGCGACGCGACCATCACGAAGATCTACCTGTGTGGCGGATCGGCCAAGATTGCTTCCTTGCAGAAGGCCCTGGAAGCCAAGTCCCGTACTGCGGTCGAAGTGATGGATCCCTTTCGCAAGATTGCCGTTGACGAACGTCGGTTCGACATCGCCTTCGTGCAGCACCATTCGGCGGAGGCGGCGGTGGCGGTGGGGCTCTCGCTCCGAAGGCAGGGAGACAAGCAGTGATTCGGATCAACTTACTCCCCACGCGCAAGGCGAAGCGGCAAGAGGCCAGCCAGCGCCAGTTCCTCATCATGGGGATGGCGATCTTGGGCACCGTCGGGCTGGTCGTCTTCTTCCATTTGCAGGCGACGTCGGAGCTGGAGAGAGCCCAGCGTGACAACACTATCACGCAAGCGGAAGTGGCGCGCCTCAAGCAGGAGCTGGGCGACTACGACAAGATTCGCGGCCAGCGCGAAGAGTTGCTGAAGCAGCGAAAGACCATTCAGTCGCTCGAGTCGGCCCGAACGGGCCCGGTCTTCTTGCTGCGTGAGATGTCGGAGATTTTGAGCCCGGGCAAAGGGCCAACCTTCGATCGCGTGACTTACGAGGAGACACTACGCAAGGATCCCAATGCCGGCTTTAACTCGAACTGGGAAACCAAGCGGGTGTGGCTCGATTCCTATACCGAAGAAAAACAGAAGATCAAACTGCGCGGAGCTGCCAAGTCCAACGAAGACGTGGCGGAGTTTCTCAAGCGTCTCAACTCGTCCGTGTTCTTCAAGGATGTCAACTTGGATGCGACCGCCCAGGCAGCCAGGGGATCGGTGAAGTACGTCAATTTCAGCCTGTCAGCTGCGGTGATCTATTGAGATGAACAATCTTCTGCAAAAACTGCTACGCCTCAAGACGCCGGTCAAGATAGCTGCCACGGTTGGCGTCATGGCGGCCATCTTTGGGATTTACGGCGGGCTGTTCTATCTCGACGTTCAGGACCAGATCAAAGCCGCACGCGCCAAGCAGGAACAGCTGAAGGGCGAAAAGGACAATTACGAAAAGCGCAAACGCGAGTACTTGGCTTACCGGAGCGAGCTGACCCAATTGCAACAGGAACAGCGCGATTTGCTGAAAGCCTTGCCCAAGCGGGCAGAAATACCGACGTTCCTTTCCAATATTCAGGAACAAGCCGAGCTGGCCGGGCTTGAGATCGTGGCTTTGACCATCGAAGCCGAAAGTCCGCAAGAGCTGTACGTCAGGATTCCCGTGCGCATCGAGGTGCGCGGCACCTACCACACGGTGACCAAGTTCTTCAAGAACATCAGCGAACTACCGCGCATCGTGAATGTCGAGAACCTCTCGCTCACCGTCGAAAAGAATGAAAGCGTCGGCTCTCCGCGCATGCGGGCGAAATTCGTCGCAGCAACGTTTCGCTACCGCGACCAGGCTGGCTCGGAGGGTGGAACATGACTAGGCGCACGGTCTTCGGGATTTCCGCCCTTGCGATTACTGCGGGTTTTTGTTTTGCCCGAGCCCTGGCAGCGGATCAGCCCAACCCGGCGGCGGCTGCTGTCAAGACAGCAGCGCCGGCAGCAAAGGGCGGCGCCACCGCAAGCAAGCCCATTGTCGCACCTTCGACCAGTGCGGACATCATCGCCCAACGGTTGGCGGTTTTGCGGCGGAAAGTGCTGCGTGAAGATGACTTCGTCGAGACCGACGAGTCGAACCGCGACCCTTTCCGGTCCTATTTGGACACCTGGATCGAACGCGGCCCCAAGATCAGCACCAATGTGATTTCTGCGATCTTTTCCAAATACTCTTTGGAAGAACTTTCCTTGATCGCCGTGGTTTCCGGGGACGCCAACCCGCGCGCGATGTTCCGAGATCCGACCGGTCTCGGGCAAACCGTCAAACGCGGCGACTATATTTCGAAGTCGGCTGCGCGCATCACCAAGATCCTCTCGGATCGCGTCGTACTGGAGATGTCAGAGATGACACCGGGCGGAGAAACCAAGGCTTTGGAACGAGCCGTCCTGGTCAATCCAGAAGGAACAGATCAATGACTTTTCAAAAACGACAACCCACGTTCTTGGCCGCCGTGCTCGGCACTGCGCTGGCTGCGGCTTGGTGCACGCCTGCTTTCGCCGATGTTGCACGCGTGCGTACCATGAACGTCTCGGAAGTGGCGGGCGATACCGCTTTGGTCATCGCCTCCTCGAAACGACCCATCTTCACGACGTGGAAGCTGGAACAACCGGCTCGTGTCGTGGTCGAACTGAGCGGCGCACGCCTTGGCGAGGTGGACGTTCCGCTGGACGCCGGAACCTATGCTGTTGGCCTGATCACCGCCAGTGTGACGGAGGACGATAGCGCGGGGCCACGAACTAGAATCGTGCTGACGTTGCGGCAGACTTCCGATTATCGGGTCGAAGCCAAAGGCAACGACATCACCATTCGCGTGATCCCGCGTGTTCATCCGCCGGTCGTCGCCCAAGCTGCTTCTGAGCCGCGAGGCAAGGTGGAAGACCGGGCCAAGGCAGAAGCTCAGGCGCGTGCCGAGGCGGCAGCCAAAGCCGAAGTACAGGCGCAGCTGAGACACGAGGCCACAGCCAAGACCGAAGCCCAAGCGCAGTTGAAACTCGAGGCCAAGGCGAAGGCCGAGGCGCAGGCCCAAGCGAAGGTCGAGGCGCAAGGCAAGGCCGAGGCCCAGGCACAAGCGAAGGTTGAGGCACAAGGCAAAGCCGAGGCGCAGGCACGAGCGAAGGTCGAGGCACAAGGCAAGGCCGAGGCCCAGGCACAAGCGAAGGTCGAGGCACGAGGCAAGGCCGAGGCCCAGGCACAAGCGAAGGTCGAGGCGCAAGCGAAGGTCGAGGCGCAGGCACAAGCCAAGGTCGAGGCACAAGGCAGGACCGAGGCCCAAGCGCAAGCCAAGGCCGAGGCGCTGGCGCGTGCCGAGGCGCAGATGCGGGCGGAGGCGCAGGCCAGGCTGGCTGCCCAGGCCAAGGTCGAAGCCGAAGCGCATGCCCGGGCGCAAGCCAACGCCGAGGCCAGCGAGAGGTCGGAAAAGCAGGCGCGCTTGCTTGCCCAGGCACAAGCGGAAGAGCGTTCCCGGGCCGAGGCCAAGGCGAAAGCCGAGGCTGACAAGTTGCGAATCGAATTGGCCCAAGCACAGCGCGAGGCCGAAAAATCGCGGGCCGTGGCAAGTGCAGCGACGGAAGAAAGCCGTCGCCACAGGTTGGCGATGGTTCAGGCCGAAGAGCGTGCCAAGCAGGCCCAAGGCGAAGCAGAGCAAGCGCGCAGTCGCGCCCAGACCGCCGAGCGTGAGGTCGTGGCAGCCAAGCAGCGCGAATCCGAGCACGACAAATCGCTTCGCCTGGCGGCCGAAGAGGTAGCAGCCCGGCAAGAAGCCATCAATCGCATCGCCAAGCTTCAGGCCGAGCAGCGAAGCAAATTGGCGGATGCCGAGCGGCTGGAGGCTGAGCGACAGATCGCTGCGCGCGCGACGGAGGCCAAGCGTGTGGAACGGGAGGCCGAGGCGCGCTCGGCCCGCTCTCGTCAGGATGGTCTTGCGCGCGACGCTTCTTTGCAGAGCAAACGTCAGGCGGCAGAGGCAGTGGCACAAGCCGAGCGACAGCGTAGCGAGGCTGCCAAGGCGGCCGAACATTCCCGCCAGGAACTGGCTGCTGCTGCCCTGGCTCGCCAGCAAGAAGAAGCACGCAAGAACCAGCAGGCGCAGCAGCGCCAAGCCGAGGAGCGGAAGTTCGAAACAGCCGTGGCGCTGCGCAAGGCCGAGGAAACAAGGGTGGCGGAGGCCCGCGCCGAACGCGCACGCCTCGACGGCGAACGCAGCAAGCTCGAGAGCGAACGTGCTCAGCTGGAGGCCTCTCGCAACGTGCTGCTCGTAGAGGTCCAGCGTCTCAAGGATGCGGTGATCGCAAGCCAAGTGGCAGCGGCGCGAAGCAAGCAGGACAAGCAGGACAAGGCGGACAGGGCGGAAAAGACCGCCGCTGCCCCGGTCGCCAGCAAGCAGATGGCGCGGGTGGATGCCGTCAAGGCGGTGCCTGCTGGCACAGCGGCGACTGTGAATACGGTAGCCGTCGATGGCAGGGTCGGGGTTGGTGGCGCGAGGACGCGCTCTATCACCCTGCGGGCCCTCAGCCACATTCGCAGCATCGACTTCGTCGATGAACCAAGCCACGCCTCGGTGATCATCGACGTGGACGACACGGCCATTTTCGTCGTAGAGCGCTTGGCCGGCCGCCGGTTGAGTCTGCGCATCGACCATAGCGACCTGCCGCAAAACCTGCAGCGCAACTTGGACGCTACGGAGTACCTGGGGCCGGTCAAAGTGATCAGTTCGTACCAGGATCCCGGCGCACGCAGCACCGTCAGAATAGACGTGGACCTTGCCGAAGACGTTCCCAATCGCATTCGCCAGGATGGCAATCGTCTATTTTGGGATTTCCAGAAAGCCAAGGTCCCCAGCTTGCCCGCGGTTTGGGTTCCACCTCCTGCGGTGATGTTCCTTCCTGCGCGCAAGGTCGCCGGTTTCGTGGCTAGCGCGCGGGATGCGTTCTGGCTGGCGCAAGTTCCACCCTACCTCGACACTTCGGCACAGGGCGCCGCGCGCGCCCCGGCCGAGATCCCAGCCGGTCAGACGCTTCCGCTCTCCGTCGACACCGGTCAATCCCCGTCGTCCGGTTCGACCGCTGCCGACACGCGCCGGGGCGTAGGCCCCGCAGGTGGCGGCCGCTACTCCAGCCTGGGCAAGAAACGCTACACGGGTCGGCGTATCGACCTCGACTTCAAGGGCGCTGATATTCACAACATTCTCCGCCTGCTGGCCGACGTAGGTCAGGTCAATATCGTCGTCGCCGACGACGTGAAGGGCGACGTAACAATCAAGATGCGTGACGTGCCCTGGGACCAGGCCCTGGACGTGGTCCTGCGTTCGAAGGGGCTTGGTTCGGTCCGCGAGGGCAACCTGCTGCGCGTGGCGCCGCTTTCCTTCCTGGAAAAGGAACTGGAAGCCGAGATTGCCAGACAAAAGCAAATCGCCGACGTGCTTCCCACCGAGACGCGCCTCATCGGCGTGTCCTACGCCGATGCTTCGAACTTGCAGGACAAGGCCCGCGACCTGCTTACGCCGCGCGGGAAAATCTCCGTGGATGCGCGCACCAACAACCTCATCGTCTCCGACGTCCCCAAGAGCTTGCAGCTGATCGAGGACCTGGTCCGCAACCTCGACACACAAACCTCGCAAGTCGTGATAGAGGCGCGCATCGTCGAGGCGAACTCGAACTTTACCCGGCAGATCGGTGTTCAATGGGGTGGCTCGG
>Ga0302323_100004519_pt1 | contig 11360 bp, 9 predicted proteins | sample Fen_T0_3_FD_201950 | JGI IMG/M metagenome (GOLD analysis project Ga0302323, IMG submission 201950) | Peat permafrost microbial communities from Stordalen Mire near Abisko, Sweden - Fen_T0_3 | ecosystem: Environmental > Terrestrial > Soil > Wetlands > Permafrost | place: Sweden: Abisko... | reverse complement strand
CGGAGACATAGTCCTCTGTGCGCTTGTCCTTTGGCGAGGTGAAGATGGCGCGCGTGGGGCTGAACTCGACCAGTTCGCCCAGCAACATGAAGCCGCAGTCCTCTGAAACGCGCGCAGCCTGCTGCATGTTGTGCGTGACGATGACGATGGTGTAGTTGCGCTTGAGGTCCTGCATCAGCTCTTCGACGCGCGCAGTCGCGATCGGGTCGAGGGCCGAGCACGGCTCGTCCATCAGCAGCACGTCCGGCCGCACCGCTAGCACGCGCGCGATGCACAACCGCTGCTGCTGCTCGCCCGAGAGCGCCAGCGCGTTCTCATGCAGGCGATCCTTGAGCGTCTCCCAAAGGCCGACCGCATCGAGGCTCGATTCGACCGTGGCGTCGATCTGTGGCGCATCCCCGATGGCGTGGACCCTGAGGCCGAAGGCGATGTTTTCGAAGATGCTCAGCGGGAACGGATTGGGGCGCTGGAAGACCATGCCTACAGCCTTACGCAGGGCGCGGATGTCTTGCTGAAAGATCGATCGGCCGTGCAGCTCGACCTCGCCAGTCACGCGCACGCCGGGGATGAGATCGTTCATGCGGTTGAACACCCGCAGAAGCGTGGACTTGCCGCAGCCGGAGGGACCGATGATGGCCACGATCTTTCGTGGAGCGACGGAGATGTTGACGCCCTTGATGGCGTGGACGTCGCCATAGAAGAGGTTCAGATCTCTACTGACAATGGCGTGCATGGCTTGCCCTTGGGCGCTCTCGGGCGTCGGCATCAGCCAAACCTGCCCGTGACATAGTCCTCCGTCCGGCGATCGGCAGGCCCCGTGAAGATCTTGGCCGTCCGATCCACTTCGACCAGCTCGCCCATCAGCAGGAAGGCGGTGCGATCACCCACGCGGGCGGCTTGCTTGGTGTTGTTCGTCACGAGCACGAGCGTGCGCGCACGCTTCAGCTCCACCATCGCCTCTTCCACCTTCCCGGTGGAGATCGGATCGAGTCCGGAGCAAGGCTCGTCGAACAGGATCACCTCCGGCTCGACGGCCAGCGTGCGCGCGATGCACAGGCGCTGCTGCTGGCCCCCGGAGAGGCGCATGGCCGAAGAGCCCAGCCGGTCCTTCACCTCGTCCCAGAGAAATGCGGCCCTGAGAGACGACTCGACCAGTCGCTCCGCGTCGTCCTTGGCGACGCGGTGGGTGAGCTGCGGGCCGAACAGGATGTTCTCGCGAATACTCATTGGGAGCGGGATCGGCAAGGCATAGACCATCCCGACGCGTCGGCGCAGATCCTGGACGTCCTGGATAGAGGCGACGTCCGCGCCGTCGAGCAGGATGTGGCCTTCGACCGAGGCCTGCGGGACTCGGTCCAGCATACGGTTGAGCGCCAGCAGCAGGCTCGACTTCCCCGAGTTGGACGGTCCGATGACCGCCAGGATCTCGTTGGTCATCACCTGGAGCGAAACGTCCTTCAGGGCGACGTGCGTGCCGAAGCGGACCGTGAGGTGCGAGATGTCGATTTTGTGTGCCACAGTCTGGGAACTCAGGGGTCCCTCGCCAGGCGCCTACGAGGCGCGCTTGCCGCGCATCATACGGTTCATGACGACGTACGCGGTGGTGTTGATGACCAGGATCGTGCAGATCAGAACCGCCGCCGTGGCGTAGGCTTTCTCGTTGGAGATGCCTTCCCGGGCCAGAAGGTAGAAGTGCACCGACATCGTGCGGGCGGAATCGAAGAGCGAATGGGGCATCTGCACCGCCGAGCCCGCCGTGAAAATGACCACGGCCGTCTCCTCGATCGAGCGGCCGATCCCCAGGATGATCCCCGTCAGGATCCCTGGCAGGGCATAGGGCAGCACGGAGCGCGTGACGACCTGCCAGCGGCTGGCACCAAGCGACGCTGCCACGTCGCGGTACTCCCGCGGCACGGAACGCAGGGCCTCCTCCGCGGTGCGGATGATGGTCGGCAGGATCATCGCTGCCAGCGAAAGCCCGCCGGACAGGATCGACCAGCCGAACCCGAGCATGACGACGAACAGGATGAAACCGAACAGCCCGAATATGATCGAGGGCACGCCGGCCAGGCAGTTGATGCCGAAGCGGATGGTCTGCGTGACGCGGCCTTCAATGGTGTACTCCGCGAGGTAGATCGCACTGGCAACGCCCAGCGGTCCCGCGATTCCCACCGCGACGAAGACCATCATCAGCGTGCCCACGATGGCGGGCAGGATGCCACCCTCGCGGCCCATATCGAGGATCGGCTGCGAGAGGAAGGCCCACGACAGGTTGCGAAACCCGCCAGCGAGCACGAATCCGATGACGAAGACCAGCGCCGCCAGTGCCGCGGCGCACGACAGCATCAGCGCCGTCTTGGCGATTCTCTCGGTGACGACAGGCGAGATGCGCATCTTCAGAACCGGCGCCGCGCCACGCGCAGGGCGATCGTGTTTAGGATCATGATGAAGAAGAACAGCACGACGCCCGTCGCGAAAAGGGCCTGCCGGTGCGCCCCCACGGCGTAGCCCATCTCGATCGCGATGTTGGCAGTCAGAGTGCGTGCGGAGTCCAAGAGAGAGTCGGGGATCTGCGTCGCGTTTCCCGAGACCATGATGACCGCCATCGTCTCACCCACCGCGCGCCCCATGCCCAGGATCACGCCTGCCAGGATGCCGGAGCGCGCCGCAGGCCACTGGACGCGCCACAGCGCCTGCCAGTCCGTCGCACCCAGCGCCAGCGCGCCTTCCTTGTAACGTCGCGAGATCGCCTGGATCGAGTCAACGGAGACGCCCACGATCGTCGGCAGGATCATGATGGCCAGCACGCACGACGCCGCGAGGATCGACAGCCCAGGCCCTCCCAAATGGTTACGGATGAGCGGGGCGAGCCACATCACCCCCATGAATCCGTAGACCACCGATGGGATCCCGGCGAGTAGCTCGATGGCCGGCTTGAGAACGCCGACCCACTGCCGTGGCGCGAACTCGGCCAGATAGAAGGCACACGCAACGCCCAGGGGCACACCCAGCGCGAGCGCGCCGGCCGTCACTGCGAGCGAACCGACGATGAAGGGTAGGATCCCGAATTGTCCGTCGAGCGGCGCCCACGTAGTCCCGAAGAGAAAATGCCCTAGGCCGCTGCGCGCCATGATCGGCACGCCCTCTTTGAAGATGAAGAGAGCGATCGCCGCCAGCACGGCGGTCGACGAGCACGCCGCGAGGAAGAGCAGCCTGGAGATCCAGCGGTCCATCGATCACTTCGCCGGGATGAGGCCCTCTTGCGCCAAGATGCCTTGCGCCTCGGGAGACAGGACGTAGTCGATGAACTCTTGCACTTGCGCCGCGGGCACGCCACGAGTGAGAAAGAAGATCGGCCGCGCCAGCGGGTAGGTCCCGTTCACGACGTTGGCATTGGTCGGGACGACGTCGTTGTACCGCAGCGCCTTGACCTTGCCGTTCACGAGGCCGATGGAGACGTAGCCCACGGCCGCGGGATCGCTCGCCACTGCCTCGCGCACGGTGCCGTTCGAGTTCTGGAAGAGCGCCCCGGCGGCGAGCGCCTCGCCTGCGAGCACGAGCTTGTCGAACGAGCGCCGCGTGCCACTGCCCTCCTCGCGCGAGATGACGCGGATGGCGGCATCCGGCCCACCCAGGACCTTCCAGTTCGCCGTCTTGCCCGAGAAGACGGCGCGCGCCTGGTCGGCGCTCAGGACCGCGACAGGATTCTGTGGATGAACGACGATCGCAATGCCGTCGCGTGCCACCACGGTGGCCTTGAGGGCTTTGGCCTCGTCAGGCAGCTGGAGCAGGTCGGCCATGCCAATCTCCGCGGCGCCGGACAGCGCGGACTGGATGCCCACGGCCGAGCCGCCGCCCTGCACGTTGACTCGCGTCCCAGGACGCGTGGCCGCGTAGCGCTCCGCGAGTTTCTCGGCGAACGGCTGGAATGCCGTCGACCCCGCGAGCGTGACCGAACGGCCCGGCGAGCGCGAGCAGCCGCTGCTGGCCAGCAGCCCGACAAGCGCCAAAGACGTCCAGACCGACGTGCCCTTGACTCGTGTTTGCATCTTCTCCTCCAGGCCACCCCCGGTGCGAGGCATAAGCATACCTCGTCCGCGTCTGGTCGATTCATGCCGTGTCCGCCGCAACGCATCGTGAAGGGCCGCGCTGCCGCTTGACGCGCTTCGGTGGCGGGCTGTATTGTCGCGTCATCGGAGAACTGCATGGAACGCCCACACCTCGACGACGAGCTCCAAGCGCTCAAGAACCGCCTGCTCAACATGGCCGCCTTGGTCGAGGAACGCACGCACCACGCGATCCAGGCGCTCGTCGAGCGCCGGCCCGAACAAGCCGAGAAGGTCGTGACGGGCGATAGGGATGTCAACGAGCTGCAGATCGAGATCGACGATCGTTGCTTGAAGCTGCTGGCGCTTCAGAATCCCATGGCCTCCGACCTGCGCCTGATCACTGCCGCCATGAAGATCAACGCCGACCTCGAGCGTATCGGCGACCAGGCCGTCAACATCGCCGAGAAGGCGCTGGATCTCATTCGGCTCCCGCTGCTGAAGCCGCTCATCGACCTGCCGCGCATGGCCGAGCTCGCCGAGCGCATGACCCGCGACAGCCTGGATGCATTTGTCCGCAGGGACCCAGGCCTGGCGCGCAGCGTCCTCGAACGTGACGACGAGGTCGACAGCCTCAAGGACCAGATCTTCCGCGAGCTCCTGACCTACATGATGGCCGACCCGACGACCATCGAACGCGCCCTGGCGCTGATCCTCGTGAGTCGCAGCCTCGAGCGCATCGCCGACCACGCGACCAACGTGGCTGAGGACGTCATCTTCATGATCGAGGCCAAGGACGTGCGCCACCACCACGAGGAACAGTGAACATCGGACACGTGAGAGGAAGCGTCCCTCGCCAAGGCGCGCGTCGTGCTTGGATCGCGAGCGGCGGCTAGCCCGAGACCTTGGCCCATGCGGCGCGCTCTCGTCGTCGAAGACGATCCGGACATCGTCGAGCTGCTCAGGCACTACCTCAAGCGCGAGGCGTTCCATGTCGAGGCCCTCAGCGACGGCAGGCAGGCTGTCGAGCGCGTGCGCAGCCAGCGCTGGGATTTGCTGCTGCTCGATCTGCAGCTACCCGGCTTGGACGGCCTGGCCGTCTGTCGTGAGCTCAGGCACGATCCCGCGACGCGCCAGGTTCCGATCATTATCATCACCGCGCGCGGCGACGAGACCGACCGCGTCGTCGGCCTTGAGATGGGCGCCGACGACTACGTCGTCAAGCCGTTCAGCCCCAAGGAGCTCATGGCACGCGTGCGCGCAGTGCTGCGCCGCGCCGAGCAGCCCACAGAGGCTGCGCCGATCGCGGAGATCGGCGAGCTCGCCGTCGATCGCGCGCGCCATACGGTGCGCTGGCAGGGGCAGGTCGTTCATCTCACGGCCAAGGAGTTCGCCCTGCTGCTTGCGCTGATCGATGCGCACGGCCGCGTTCTCTCGCGCCAGCAACTGCTGGAGAGCGTCTGGGGTTACTCTTATGCGGAGGGGACGCGTACGGTGGATGTCCACATCCGGCGCCTGCGCGAGAAACTCCCGGGGATCTCCGCGTCTATCGTGACGGTCAAGGGCCTCGGATATCGCCTGGTGCAGGAGGAGGAAACGTGAGCCTGCGGGGGAATATGCGCCTGCGCACACGCATGATCGTCACGGCCGTGGCGGCCTCGGCGGCAGCGTTGGTGGCACTGCTCGTCCTTATCGGTCCGACCCTGCGTTCTCGCGCGCTGGAGAGAGAGAGAGAGACGTTGCTCGCCGAAGCTCGGCTGATGGCCCGCGTCGTCGCCGAACACCTTGCGCGGGCGGGCACGTTCGCCGACCTGGATCCCATCGTGGATGCCGCCGCCAGCGAGGTGCGCGCGCGCGTGACGATCATCGATCTCGACGGCCGCGTCGTCGCCGACTCCACCGTTTCGGGACCCGAGCTAGCGGCGCTCGAGAATCATGGCCAACGACCGGAAGTGCTGGCCGCGCTGGCCTCCGGCGCAGGTAGCAGCGTGCGCCATAGTGCCACGCTCGGCGTAGACCTGATGTATGCGGCAGTGCCGGTGCGCGTCGGCCGCGATGTGCGCGGCGTGTCGCGCGTGGCTCACTCTCTCACTGAGATCGACGGGCAGGTGGCTGCCCTGCGCCGCAGTGTCGGCCTGGCCTTGCTGTTGGCCTTCGTCATCACGGTGCCGCTGGCGACATTGCTGTCGAACTCCCTGGTCGGACCTCTGCGCGAGATCATGCAGGCTGCGCGGCAGTTCGCGGCCGGCGACCTGGACTCGCGCATCCGCGTCGAGCGTCGTGACGAGCTGGGCGAGCTGGGTCGCATCCTCAATCAGGCGGTTGTGCAGCTCCAGCAGCGCCTGGGCGAGCTGGGTCGCGACCGCGCGCGCACGACGGCCATCCTCTCGGCCATGGAAGAAGGCGTGCTCGCTGTGGATCACAAGGGCGTCGTCTTGGTGGCCAGTGACGCACTGCGCCAGCACTTCGACCTGAGCGAGCCGCTCGGTCGCCACTATCTGGAGGTGGTGCGCCAGCGCGAGGTCGGCGAGATCCTCGAGGGTGTGCTGCGCGACGGGGAGCGGCGCACGAGCGAGATCGAAGTGCCGCGCCTGCACCTCGTGTTTGCGGTCACGGGCGTGTCCTTCCCCGGTTCGGACGGCTCGCCACACGGAGCGATCCTGACCTTCCACAACGTCACCGAGCGGCGACGTCTGGAGCGCGTGCGACGCGATTTTGTCGCCAACGCCTCGCACGAGCTGCGCACGCCTTTGACTTCGATTCGGGGCTTCGTCGAGGCACTTGAAGACGGCGCGACCGCGGACCCTGCGCTGGCCACGCGCTTCCTGGGGAAGATCCACCTGCAGGCCGACCGAATGGCCGCGCTGGCCGACGATCTGCTCGAGCTCTCTCGCCTCGAGTCTGAAGAGCGGCCGCCGGCATGGATGACCGTACGACCGGCCGCTGTGGCCGCCGAGGTCGCTGCTTCGCTGGCGGCATTCGCCAGCGAGAGGAGCATCGCGCTGGCGCATCACGACGCGGGCGCGCCAGAGGTCGTCAGCGATGAGGAGTGTCTGCACCGCATCCTCGAGAACATCGTTGACAACGCGCTCAAGTACACCCAAGAAGGCGGACATGTCGAGGTGATCACGAGCAGCGCAGCGGACGGTGGCGCGGTAGTTGAGGTGCGCGACGACGGGCCGGGCATCGCGGCCGAGCATCTGCCGCGCATCTTCGAGCGCTTCTACCGCGTGGACAAGGCACGCAGTCGCGAGCTGGGCGGCACCGGGCTCGGTTTGGCCATCGTCAAACACCTCGCCGAGAGCGTGGGAGCACGAGTCGCAGTGACCAGCGAACCTGGCAAAGGTTCGCGGTTCAGCGTCCATCTGCCCTTGGACCCGCCATCCGACAAGCACCGAACCGGCGTGATGTCCGCGTGACCAAACCCCGCCCGCGTCGACGCGTAAGGCGCTAGCGGAGTAGCCCGCGCGCTCCGCTCGGGCCCCGGTCGGCCGTCCGCCCGCCGCCGGTGTCCGACACCGCCAGCAGAGGCCGCGCTGGCGTTTCTTTACGAAATCCTTATGCCTGCGGCCTCGGTCTTGGCACCGTTCTGACGTCGCTGCTCCTATCCTCCTACGTAGTAGTGGTGACATGGGACATGAGCCAATCGGCGAGGGAAGGAGGCGGCCGTGACGAACGCTGCGACTGCACTACCGGATTGGGCCGGAGCACTGATCTCCCTCGGCGCCGCGGTGGCCTTGCTGGCGCTGCGAGCGTGGATCGTGAGCCCCTGGCGCGCCAGCCAAGGGTCGAAGGCTCCGGAGCGTCGGCAGTCGCTTAGCCAGCCCACGACGATGCCGAGCATCGAACCTGTCCCAGCGCGGGTTGCGGTGGTCCGAGTGAGTACAGGCGCGACGAGCCGCCGCCAAACTCGTGTCCAACTGCGGTCGCTGGAGAGAACACAGTCGGCGCCCTCCACGGGCGGAGACAAAGCAGCGGCGCACGGCCCGCTGAGGAGCCAGCACTCATGAAAGACATCCTGTTCGTGGCGATCACGGTGATCTTCTTCCTGCTCTCATGGCTCTACGTACGGGGCTGCGAGCATGTCTGATCGGAGACGAACATGAATCCAGAGTACGCGGTCGGCGTCGTCTTGTCCGTCCTACTGCTCGTCTATCTGGGCTACGCGCTCTTGAAGCCTGAGCGCTTCTGAAGGAGGACGCACCTTGACTGCCAACGGTTGGTTCCAGATTCTCTTCTTCTTCGTCGCCATCCTGCTGGTGACCGTCCCGCTCGGTGCGTTCATGTACCGGGTGCTCGAGGGCCACAGCCATTTCCTGGGCCGGCCGCTGGGCTGGCTGGAGCGGCTGGTCTACCGGGTCTGCGGCGTGGAGGGACGCGAGCAGACCTGGCAGGCATACACGGGAGGGTTGCTGGCCTTCAGCGCCTTTACGTTGCTGGTGACGTACGCCCTGCAGCGCGTCCAGCAACTGCTGCCCTTCAACCCACAGAAGCTGGGCGCGGTCGAGGCGGGCTCCGCGTTCAACACCGCTGCCAGCTTCACGACCAACACCAACTGGCAGGGTTACGTGGGCGAGGCCACGATGAGCTATCTCACGCAGATGGCCGGCCTGGCCTGGCACAACTTCATCTCGGCGGCGGCGGGCATCGCGGTCGCCGTCGCTCTTGCGCGCGGGCTCACGCGACACGGCGAGGGCAAAGGACCTGGCACGATCGGCAATGTCTGGGTCGACATCACGCGCGCGACGGTCTACATCCTGCTGCCGCTCAGCTTCGTCTTCGCGCTCGTGTTCGTCTCCCAGGGCATGATCCAGAACCTGGCCCCGTATCAGGAAGTCACGACACTCGAGGGTGGCAAACAGGTCATCGCCGTGGGGCCGTACGCGTCCCAGGAGGCGGTCAAGCAGCTCGGGACGAACGGCGGTGGCCCGCTCAACGCCAATGCCGCGCACCCCTTCGAGAATCCGAACCCGCTCACCAACTTTCTCTCGATGTTCCTGATCTTCGCGATCTCAGCCGGGCTCACCTACACGTTCGGTCGCATGGCCGGGAACCAACGTCAGGGTTGGGCGCTGTTCGGCGCGATGGCATTCCTGTTCTTCGCGGGCGTGACGGTCGCCTACTGGGCGGAGGCGCGCGGCAACCCGATCGTCAACGCCCAGGGCTTGGCGCCCGGCCTCGGCAATATGGAGGGTAAGGAGGTGCGTTTCGGAGTGGCGAACTCCGCGCTCTACGCCACCGCGACGACGGACGCCTCGTGCGGGGCGGTCAACTCCATGCACGACAGCTTTACCCCGCTCGGCGGGCTGGTGCCGCTCTTCAATATCCAGCTCAGCGAGGTCGTCTTCGGCGGCGTGGGGGCGGGTCTCTACGGCATCCTCGTCATGGCCATCCTGTCCGTCTTCATCGCCGGGCTGATGGTGGGCCGTACGCCGGAGTATCTCGGCAAGAAGATCGAGACACGCGAGGTGAAGCTGGCCATGCTCTACGTGCTGGTGTTCCCGCTCGTGATCCTGCTCTTTGCCGCATGGTCCGCGGTGGCGCCCTACGGGTTGTCGTCGCTCGCCAACGCCGGACCGCACGGCCTCACCGAGATCCTTTACGCCTTCACGAGCGCGGCAGGCAACAACGGCTCGGCCTTCGCCGGGCTCAATGCCAACACGCCCTGGTACAACGTCGCACTCGGCCTGACCATGCTGATCGGGCGCTTCTGGATGATGGTCCCCGCGCTCGCGATCGCCGGCGTCCTGGCCGGCAAGAAGACGGCACCGCCCGGGGCTGGCACGCTTCCTACGAACGGGCCGCTCTTCGCCGCGCTCGTGGTGGGAGTCATCGTCATCGTGGGTGCCTTGACCTTCTTCCCGGCGCTCAGTCTGAGCCCGATCGTCGAGCATTTCCTGGCGCTCAACGGAAAGGTGTTCTGAAAGCCATGGCAACCAAGAACGTGCGAGCCGTCTCCGCGTGGGAAGGGACTATCCTCCTTGCGGCCCTCAAGGACAGCGTGCGCAAGCTCGATCCGCGGGTGATGGTTAGAAACCCGGTCATGTTCGTGGTCGAGATCGGCAGCGTGCTCACGACCCTGCTCTGGCTACGCGACCTCGCCGTACCGACGTCCACCGCTCAGCCGGCCTGGTTCACGGCCAGCGTCTCCGGCTGGCTGTGGCTCACGGTGCTCTTCGCCAACTTCGCGGAGGCGCTCTCGGAAGGCCGGGGCAAGGCGCAAGCCGCTGCCCTGCGCGGCCTGCGGCAGGAAACGCAGGCGCGCAAACGCGTCAACGGCCGCGAGGAGCGCGTCGTGGCCTCGTCGCTGCGCCACGGCGACGTGGTCATCGTCGAGGCCGGGGACGTGATTCCCGGCGATGGCGAGGTGATTGAGGGCATCGCCTCGGTGGATGAGTCTGCCGTCACTGGCGAGTCTGCCCCGGTCATTCGCGAGAGCGGCGGCGACCGCTCGGCGGTGACCGGGGGCACCAAGGTGCTCTCCGACCGCATCGTCGTGCGCATCTCAGCCGATCCAGGCCAGTCGTTCCTGGACCGGATGATCAGCCTGGTCGAAGGCGCGAAGCGCCAGAAGACGCCCAACGAGATCGCGCTGCACGTCCTGCTCTCCGGCATGACCATCATCTTCTTGATCGCTTGCGTGACCCTTGTCCCGTTCGGCCTCTACTCCGGGCTGAACTTCTCGGTGACCGTGATCGTGGCGCTGCTCGTGTGCCTGATCCCGACCACCATCGGCGGCCTGCTCTCCGCCATCGGCATCGCCGGCATGGATCGGCTGATCCGCCACAACGTCGTGCCGATGAGTGGCCGCGCCGTGGAGGCGGCCGGAGACGTGGACATCATGCTCCTCGACAAGACCGGGACGATCACGCTCGGCAACCGCATGGCGACCGAGTTCCTGCCGGCGCCTGGCGTTCGCGTCGAGGACCTCGCTGACGCGGCTCAGCTGGCGAGCTTGGCGGACGAGACGCCTGAAGGCCGCTCGATCGTGGTGCTCGCCAAGGAGCGCCACGGGCTGCGCGGCCGCGAGCTCGCCAGCGCCAGCGCGACCTTTGTGCCGTTCTCCGCGCAGACGCGCATGAGCGGCTGCGACCTGCACGGCCGCGTCGTGCGCAAGGGCGCCGCGGACGCGCTGGCCAAGCACGTGGCGGCTCTCGGAGGCCATGTCCCGGAGCAGGTGGAGCAGACCGTCGCGGCTGTCGCCAAGTCGGGCGGCACTCCGCTGGTCGTGTCAGACGGCGGCCGGGTGCTCGGCGTCGTTCATCTCAAGGACATCGTGAAGGGCGGTCTCAAGGAGCGCTTCGTTCAGTTCCG
>Ga0302323_100004518_pt1 | contig 11362 bp, 5 predicted proteins | sample Fen_T0_3_FD_201950 | JGI IMG/M metagenome (GOLD analysis project Ga0302323, IMG submission 201950) | Peat permafrost microbial communities from Stordalen Mire near Abisko, Sweden - Fen_T0_3 | ecosystem: Environmental > Terrestrial > Soil > Wetlands > Permafrost | place: Sweden: Abisko... | reverse complement strand
GCGCTCGGCAACCTGCTCGGGTCGGACACGAGCCCGTGGATCCCCGTGCCCTTCGCGCTCGCGGAGCTCGCCATCGCGGCCTGGCTCCTGCGCGGCGGCTTCGAGCGCGGCGCGTCGTGGCCGTTGCTCGCGGCGATCGTGGCGGCTGGCGCGATCCTACCCTGCTGGATCGATCGCGGAATCGCGGTCGGCTGGAGCGCGCTCGCGAGCCTGGGTGCCGCCTGGTTGTGGCGCAGGCGCACGTTCGCGCCGGCGCTCGCGCTCGCCGTCTGCGCTGCCGTCGTGTGCGCGTTCGCGAGCGTGATCGTCGACGGACTCGGCTCCTTCGAGCGTCCGGAGCGCTTGCTGCTCGACGCGCACGCCTCCGACTACTTGCTCCCGGCGCTCGCGCTGCTTTTCGCGGGCAGTCTCGTCGCGAACGTGCCGCGTCTGGTGTGCATCGTCGCGGGCCTGCTCGTGGCGCTCCTGTGGCTCACGCTCGAGGTGCACCAGGCCTTCGCGGAGGGCGCGAAGTTCCGGCTCTTCTGGCCGCACGACGAGGCGCGCGAGGTCGCGGTCTCGGTCGCCTGGGCGGTGTATGCGCTCGTGCTGCTCGCGCTCGGCATGCGCCGTCAGCAGAGCGGCCTGCGCTGGGCGAGCCTGGTGCTGCTCGTGATCGTGATCGGGAAGCTGTTCCTCTTCGACCTCTCCGAACTGCAGGGTCTCTACCGCGTGGCGAGTTTCCTCGGCCTCGCCGTATCGCTGTTGCTGGTCTCTTTCGCTTACCAGCGTTTCGTTTTCCGCAGAGCACAGTCCTAGGCGCAGGATCTGCCTGCGAACTCCCGCGCTGGTCGCTGCCCAGTTGTTCCCGATGGACTCTGCGCCGGCCTGCGGACTAAGAGCAGCGCCGAAGAGATCGATGCGGATGCGGCCGGCCCCGCGCGTGTCGGCGACGTGCCGACACGCGAGGCCAGATGCCGCCAGCGCGATCTCGAGGAGTACTCGTCATGGAACGCATTCATACTCACTTCGGCTCACTGGGCCTGACCGTCCTGCGCACGAGCGCCCTGATCGCCGTCGCCGCGATCGCGACGGCACAGACGCCGGCGGGACCGCACAACCCCGCCAAGGGCCTGCACCCGGTCGGCGTACAGCCGGCTCCGAGTCCGTCCCCGGCCCCGATCCCGTTCTGCTTCGGTGACGCGGTTTCGCTCGCCTGCCCGTGCGACAACGTCGGGGCACCCGGGCACGGCTGCCAGAACTCCGCCTTCACGGGCGGCGCGATCCTCTGGGCCAGCGGCGCTTCGAGGATCGTCTCCGACACGCTGCAGCTCGACGTGCGCGGCACGCTGCCGAATTCCCTGAGCGTGCTGCTCCAGGGCGACGCATCCGTGCGTCCGACGGCGTTCGGTGACGGTCAGCGCTGCGTCGGCGGCTCGCTGCTGCGGCTCTACACGCAGAACGCCATCAGCGGCATGGTCAGCTTCCCGAGCGCCGGCGAGCCCGGCATCGCGGCGCGCAACGATGCGCTCGGTGCGACGCTGCGGAATGCGGCCGTGCGCTACTACCAGGTGTACTACCGCGACCCGGCGGCGCGCTTCTGCGGCGAGCCCAACGGCGGCACCTTCAACGTTTCCAACGGGATGACGGTGACCTGGGTCAAGTAGGGGACTCTGCACTGGATGCGGGGCTGTGCGGGACGAACTCCCTCGCAGCCCCGCTTGCTTGTCGAGGAGCGGGTCGCGCGAATCGTGGCCGGATCCACCCTCGCTCTGGATTCGAGCTTGCCCGAGGCATAGCGTGAGGCCGGGTGACACGGGCAGCTCCCGCTCGCTCGTCTGCCCGGGAGTGTGCTCGTGAATCGAATGTCGCTGCGCCTGGTCCTGTTCGCCTCCGCGATCCTGGCGATGCTCTCGCCACTGTCCTCCGGGCAGTCCCAGATCATCGCCTGGGGAGACAACACCTACGCTGAATGCACGGTTCCGCCGCTCGCACCGGCCACGAGCTACCTCGAGGCGGCAGCGGGCGGTCACCACACGCTTGCGCGCCGCAGCGACGGCGCGATCGTCGCGTTCGGGAGCAACGTCTTGGGCCAGTGCAACGTGCCGGTGCTCACTTCCGGGGTCGCCTACATCGGCGTCAGCGCGGGCGAGTCCTTCAGCCTAGGGCTGTGCAGCGACGGTTCGCTGCGTGCCTGGGGCGCGAGCTTGCTCGGCCAGTGCAACGTGCCCGCGCTCCCGACGGGAATGCGCTACGTCCAGGCTTCCGCGGGTTCGTTCCACGCGATCGCCCTGCGCAGCGACGGCATCGCTCTCGCATGGGGGGGCAACACTGCGGGCCAGTGCAACGTCCCGGGGTTGCCTGCCGGCCTGATCTACCGCTCGGTTGCCGCAGGCTGGCATCACTCGCTCGCACGGCGGAGTGATGGAGTGTTGCTGGCCTGGGGCAACAACGGGCATGGGCAATGCACTGTCCCGCAACTCCCGCCCGGCCTCACGTACGCAGCCGCGGCCGCAGGCAACTTTCACAGCCTTGCACTCCGCAGCGACGGTTCGGTCGTGGCCTGGGGCGACAACAGCCAGGGCCAGTGCAGCGTGCCGAGCTGGCCGAGCAACCTCGTGTGTGTCGAGATCGCGGCCGGCGGCTCGGACTGCCTGGCGCGCCTGAGCGACGGCACCGTGGTCGCGTGGGGCGACAATTCGAGCGGCCAGTGCAACCTGCCGGCGCTGCCTCCGGGCATTCACTGCATCGGGATCTCGACGGGTGGACTTCACAGCGCGCTGCGCGTGGACGCGACCGATTGCAACTCCAACGGCATCCAGGACGCGCGCGACATCCTGGCGGGCACCTCGCCCGACTGCGATGGCAACGCGATCCCCGACGAATGCGACATGCCGACGGGGGACTGCGACGGGAACGGGCTGCTCGATGTGTGCGAGATCGCGGCGAACCCGCAGCTCGATTGCAACCACAACGGGGTTCTGGACACCTGCGATCTCGCCCAGGGCGTGCTGTTCGACTGCAACGGCAACGGCCAGGTCGATTCGTGCGAGATCGCCGCGAATCCGCTGCTCGACTGCAACCACAACGGCGTGCTGGATGCGTGCGACCTCGCGCAAGGCGCGACCTTCGACTGCAACCTGAACGGCCAGATCGATTCGTGCGAGATCGCGGCGAACCCGCAGCTCGACTGCGACCAGAACGGCATCCTCGATGCCTGCGACCTCGCTCAGGGAACGGGCGACTGCGACGCCGATGGCGTGCTCGACTCCTGCCAACTGGCCGCGAACCCGCAGCTCGACTGCAACGCGAACGGCGTCCTCGACTCGTGCGACCTCGCGCACGGAGCGACCTTCGATTGCGACGCGAACGGGCTGGTCGACTCGTGCGAGATCGCCGCGAATCCGCAGCTCGACCAGAACGCGGATGGGATCATCGACGCGTGCGAGCTCGGGCGTTCCTCGATGACGATCGCCTGGGGCGACGATTCGGCCGGCCAGGCTGACGTGCCCGCGCGGGCGCCGGGCCTCGAGTACGTGCAGCTCGTGGCCGGGAGCAGCTGGGATACCACCTACACCTATCCGTACCTCGCCGGCCACTCGCTCGGGCTCCTCAGCGACGGCTCGCTCGTGGCCTGGGGAGCCAACTCGAGCGGCGAATGCAATGTTCCGCCGCTGCCGCCGGGATCGACCTACGTCGCGGCGTGCGCGGGGCCGAATCACAGCGCGGCGCTGCGCAGCGACGGCTCCATCGTGGCCTGGGGGCTCAACAACAACGGACAGTGCAACGTCCCGCCCCTGCCGCCCGGTCTCACCTACACGGCCGTCGCAGCCGGCGGCCGTGGCTGGGCGCAGTTCTACACGCTGACGATCTTCGCCTTCACGCTCGCGTTGCGCAGCGACGGATCGGTCGTCGGCTGGGGACACAATGGGTTCGGACAGTGCACGGCTCCGGCGCTGCCCGCCGGGATGCGCTACGTCCAGATCGCCGCGGGCGGACTGCACGCCCTGGCGCTGCGCAGCGACGGCGCGGTGATCGCCTGGGGTGCGAGCGAACTCTGCAACGTGCCGCAGTTGCCGCCGGGACTCACCTACGTCAGCATCGCGGCAGGCAATGGCGAGAGCGACTATTACGGAGACTCAGGCCACAGTCTGGCCCTGCGCAGCGACGGCGCCATCGTCGCCTGGGGCGACAATGGCTGGAATGAGTGCATCGTCCCCGCGCTGCCGGCGGGGCTGACCTATCTCGGGATTGCCGCGGGCGGATGCTGCTCGGTGGCGCGCAGGAGCGACGGAGCCGTGCTCGAGTGGGGCGGAACCTTTGTGGGCCAGGACCAGGTGCCGCAGATACCGCTGGGCCTGGAGGCGGTCGAGGTAAGCGCTGGTCCGCTGCACTCGTTCGCGCGCCTCGAGGCGCCGCTCGTCTATTCGCTGTGTCCGGGCGACGGCTCGTGGGTCGCGTGCCCGTGCAACAACAGCGGGGTCTTCGGTCATGGCTGCGAGAACTCCGCCTTCAGCGGCGGCTCCGTGCTCGTCGCGAGCGGAACGGCGAGCCTGACCGCGGATTCGCTGCAGCTGCAGGTGACGGGGGAACTTCCGAACTCGCTCAGCATCGTCTTGCAGGGAGACGACCCGATTCCGGCGCACGCAATCGGGGACGGGATGCTCTGCACCGGCGGCGGCTTGGAGCGGCTCTACGTGAAGTTCGCCGTGAACGGCGTCGTCAGCGTGCCGCAGGGCGGGGATCCATCGATTTCCGCGCGCTCCGCGGCGCTCGGCGACACGATCACGCAGGGCGAGGCGCGCTACTACCAGGTCTACTACCGCGATCCCGACGCGAGCTTCTGTCCTGCGCCCGCGGGCGGCACGGTCAACGCTTCCAACGCGCTGCGAATCCTGTGGGGCGGATGAGAAGGAGACCCTTCATGCTGGCACGCATCGCGCTCAGCGCGCTTTTCCTCCTGGCCTTCGTTGCCCCCGACTCGGCGGCGCAGTCGCAGGTGATGAGCTGGGGCTACCTCAATGGGACTCCGGTGCCTGCCCTGCCGAGCGGGACGACCTATGCGGAGGTGGCGACGGGCTGGCACTTCGCGGTAGCGCGGCGCAGCGACGGCGTCGTCCTCGGCTGGGGCGAAAACTCCTCGGGCCAAAGCAGCGTGCCGGCGTTCCCGCCCGGGAGGACCTGCGTCGAGCTCTCCGCGGGCTGGTGGCACGCTCTGGCGCGGCTCGACGACGGGACGGTGCTCGCCTGGGGGCGGAACATCTTCGCTGAGTGCAATGTGCCGGTGCTCCCCGCCGGGACGACGTACGTCCAGGTCTCGGGCGGCGAGGCGTTCACCCTGGCGCTGCGCAGCGACGGCCTGATCGAGGCCTTTGGCTACAACCCCTACGGACAACTCAACGTGCCCGCACTTCCGGCCGGCCTGACCTATGTCGAAGTCTCCGCGGGCGGGAGCCATTCCCTGGCGCGCCGCAGCGACGGAACGGTCGTGGCGTGGGGACGGAATACGGAAGGCCAGTGCAACGTGCCGGCGCTTCCGCCCAACCTGAGCTACGTCCAGATCTCTGCAGGCGGCTCGCACAGCACGGCGCGCCGCAACAACGGCTCGATCGTGGCCTGGGGGAACAACAACGACGGTCAATGCAACGTGCCGGCACTGCCACCGGGCCTGATCTACATCGATGTTTCGGCTGGCGGCGGGTGCACCGCGGCTCGTCGCAACGACGGGTCGATCGTGATGTGGGGCTACAACCATGACGGTCAGTGCGACGTGCCGGCGTTGCCGCAGGGCTACAGCTTCTCGGCGGTGGACGCCGGTGCAGAAAATACGATCGGCATCGTCGACTCCGGCGACTGCAACCACAACGGGCTCGACGATCGCCGCGATGTCGAGCTGGGCACCTCGCCCGACTGCAACGCGAACGGCCTGCCGGACGAGTGCGACATCGCGAACGGCGCGAGCGACTGCGACGGCGATGGCATCGTCGATCTGTGCCAGATCGCGGCGAATCCGCAGCTCGACTGCAACGGCAACGGGGCGCTGGACGGCTGCGACGTGCAGCAGGGCACGATCTACGACTGCGACGGCAACGGCCTCGTCGACTCCTGCGAGCTCGCAGGGAACCCGCAGCTCGACTGCAACGGCAATGGCATCCACGACGCCTGCGATCTGCTGCAATGGACGCTGTACGACTGCGACCGCAACGGAGCCATCGACACCTGCGAGCTCTCCGGCAATCCGCAGCTCGACTGCGACGGCGACGGCATTCACGATGCGTGTGACATCCTGCACGCCCTACAACTCGACTGCGATCGCAACGGCCGCCTGGACAGCTGCGAGATCGCCGCGAACCCGCAGCTCGACCTGAACTCGGACGGTGTGCTCGACCAGTGCGGGATCCTGCACGATCCACTGCTCTTCGCCTGGGGCGACAACTCCGCCGGCCAGTGCGGAGCGCCCGCGCTCGCACTCGGGGTCGAGATGGTCCAGCTCTCCGCAGGTGGCGGTCTTGGCACGGGCGGGGTCTCGATCGCTCACGATCTCGCGCTGCTCGGCGACGGATCGATCGCGGCCTGGGGCGACAACAGCAAGGGCCAGTGCGACGTGCCCGCGTTGTGGTCGGGTCTCACGTTCGTCAAGGTTGCCGCAGGAGCTGCCCTGAGCGTTGCGATCGTCAGCGATGGCAACGCATGGAGCTGGGGCGCGCCCGATCCCTCCTGGAACGAGGTCGCCCAGCCGTGGCTTCCGTACGGAATGGCCTACGTGGAGATCGCGGTCGGCGGGTGGTCCGTCGCACAGGGAACGGCGGTGTGGAACCTCGATCACGTCCTCGCGCGCAGGAGCGACGGCACGATCGTCGCGTGGGGCGACGATTCCTCGGGGCAATGTGCCGTCCCCACGCTCCCGGCCGGAGTGAGCTGCACTGGAATCGCAGCCGGTGGTCGCCACTCGCTCGCGTGCCTCAGCGACGGGTCCGCGATCGCGTGGGGCAACAACGGCTGGGGGCAGTGCAACGTTCCCGCCCTGCCTCCGAACACGAGCTATGTGGAGGTGGCTGCAGGCGACTACCACAGCGTCGCCCGCCGCAGCGACGGCACGGTCATCGCATGGGGCTACAACGGACACGGTCAATGCGCGGTCCCGCCGCTGCCGCCCGGACTGGCCTACGAACGCATCGCGGCCGGCAAGGGATTCACGCTCGCGACCCGCAGCGACGGCGTGATCCTCGCCTGGGGCGAGAACGGACTCGGACAGTGCCAGGTTCCAGCGCTCCCTGGAGGCGCCGCGGTCACGGGGCTCTGCGCCGGCTGGACGCATGCCCTCGCGCTGGTCGAGGCGCCCGTCTATTCCTACTGCCTGGGCGATGGAACGGGCCCTGCATGTCCGTGCGCCAACACCGGCTCCGCGGGCAACGGCTGCGACAACTCGAACTCGACCGGCGGAGCGCGACTGACGAGCAGCGGCAACGCGAGCCTTTCGACGGACACGCTCGTGCTCGCGAGCTCGGGCGAGCTCCCGAGCGCCTTGAGCATCGTGCTCCAGGGCGACGCGGCGAGCGCGACCGTGCACTTCGGCGACGGATTGCGCTGCACCGGCGGCGCCTTGAAGCGCCTGTACGTGAAGAGCGCGCTGTCCGGCTCGCTGAGCGCGCCGCAGGCCGGCGACCCATCGATCTCCGGGCGCGCCGCATCGCTCGGCGATGCGATCACGCAAGGCGCGTTGCGCTACTACCAGGTCTACTACCGCGATCCCGCACCGGGCTTCTGTCCCGCACCGCAGGGCGGGAGCTTCAACGTCTCGAACGCGATCCGCATCCGCTGGGGTGCTTGAGGCCGGCGGTCACGGTTGGCGCGTCGGCGGCGGTTGGAATACAACCTTCGTTCGATGCAGTACCGCAAACTGGGACAGAGCGACCTCCAGATTCCCGCAATCACCTTCGGCGCCTGGGCCATCGGCGGATGGAACTGGGGCGGCAGCGACGACGACGCGGCCGTGCGCGCGATCCAGGCCGGCATCGACGCGGGCATGAACGCGATCGACACGGCGCCGGTCTACGGTTTCGGGCGTTCGGAGGAGGTCGTCGGGCGCGCGATCGCGGGCCGGCGCGCGGAGGTGCTGCTGCTCACGAAGGTCGGCTTGCGCTGGGACGATCCGCGTGGCGAGCTCTACTTCAAGACCGAGGACCAGAACGGCAAGCCGCGCGAGGTCTGGCGCAACTCCAAGCCCGATTCGATCGTGGTGGAGGTGGAGCAGAGCCTGGCGCGCCTGCGCACGAATCACATCGACCTCGTGCAGGTGCACTGGCACGATCCGACGACGCCGCTCGAGGAGACCATGGGCGCGCTCGCGAAGCTCGTGCGGCAGGGCAAGGTGCGCGCGATCGGCGTCTCGAACTTCACGCCGGCGCTGCTGAAGGAGGCGCAGCTTGCGCTCGATCCGCTGCCGCTCGCGAGCAACCAGCCCAAGTACTCGCTCGTCGCGCGCGAGATCGAGGCGCGCATCCTGCCCTTCTGCCGCGAGCGCGGGATCGGCGTGATCGTCTACTCGCCGCTCGAGCAAGGGCTGCTGACGGGCAAGGTGCCGGCCAAGCGCACCTTCCCGCAGAACGACGGCCGGCACAAGCGCGCGACCTTCACGCCCGAGAACCGCGCGCGCGTCAACGCGCTGCTCGAGCAGGAAGTGCAGCCGATCGCGCGGCGCCACAAGGCCACGCTGGCGCAGGTGGTGCTCGCCTGGACGGTGGCGCAGCCCGGCGTGACGAGCGCCATCGCCGGCGCGCGCACGAGCGAGCAGGCGCGCGAGAACGCGGGCGCGGGTTCGCTGGCGCTGGCTCCCGAGGAGCTGGCCGTGATCCGCCTCTCCTTCGAGCGGCTCGCGCTCAGCGGAAGCAGATGAGCGTCACGATCGCGAAGAGCGGGATCAGGATCGCGATCGACCAGGCCATGTAGCCGAGGAAGCTCGGCATCTTGACTCCGGCGCTCTCCGCGATCGACTTGACCATGAAGTTCGGGCCGTTGCCGATGTAGGTGTTGGCGCCCATCATGACGGCGCCGCAGGAGATCGCGGCCAGGATCTTGCCCGCGAACGGGCCCTGGGCCAGCAGCTCACCGAGGTAGTGCGGGTGGTCCACCGAGGCGCCGAGCTGCCCGGCGGCCGACGCACCGAGCGTCAGGTAGGTCGGCGCGTTGTCCAGGAACGAGGAGAGCGCGCCCGTGGCCCAGAAATACTGCCAGGGCTGCGTGATGCCGAGCTCTGCGCCGCGCGCGTTGAGGATCTGCAGCGGCGCGACCATCGTGACGAAGATGCCGAAAAACAGAATCGCGACCTCGACGATCGGCGCGAAGCCGAAGCGGTTGGCCTGGTGCACCGCGCGCGCCGTGGCGAAGTACGAGAGCGCCGCGAGCCCGAGCATCAGGCCCTCCTGCACGCCGAAGGGCCAGTGACCCGCACCCTTGCCGATGATCACGCCCACGACGCCGAGCAAGAGCAGGATGTTGAAGCTGCCGTCGAGGCGCAGTGGCTCGTGATGCAGCACCTCTTCCAGCAGCGAGCGCCGGTCTGTGAGCTCCTCGCGGTCGAAGATGAAGCCGTCGACGATGTAGAAGACCATCAGCAGGGCGCCGTTGACGATCAGCCACTCCTTCCAGAGATTCAGTGTCCAGGCAAAGGGCACGCCCTTCAGGAAGCCGAGGAAGAGCGGCGGGTCGCCGAGCGGGGTCAAGAGGCCGCCGCAGTTCGAGACGACGAAGATGAAGAAGACCACGATGTGCGCGCGCTTCGCGCGCCGCTCGTTGGCGCGCAAGAGCGGCCGGATCAGCACCATCGAGGCGCCCGTCGTCCCGATCAGATTCGCGAGCACGGCGCCGATGGCCAGCAGGCTCATGTTCGAGAGCGGCGATCCGGCCAGCGAGCCGCGCAGGTGGATCCCGCCCGAGATCACGTAGAGCGAGCCGAGCAGCGCGAGGAACGAGGCGTAGTCGAGCAGCGCCTCGTGCAGCGGCAACTGCGCCTGCTCGCCGTAGCGCAGGATCAGCCAGCCGGCGAAGGGCAGGGCCAGCAGGCCCGCGACGAGCGCGCGGTGGCGGTTGTCGTCCCACCAGTGCGGCTTGAAGAGCGGGAAGAGCGCGATCGAGCCGAGCAGCAGCACGAAGGGCAGCACGCTCACGAGCGGGAGGGCCTGGCCCAGACTCTGCGCAACGATCGGCATGGGGGTCGCATCATGCCGACTCGGACGCCCGCTCGGAAGTCGCAGCGCGCTTGTCCATAATGGCGGCCCCGACCATGAGCTCCACGCGCGACGACCGTTCCCCGCTCTTCACCTGCAGCCCCTGGGCGCTGCTCGTGCTCCTGCTCTTCGTCGCGAGCTGGCTCGCCTGGAGCAAGTACGGCGATCGCCTGCTGCACGACAAGCCCGATGCGCAGCCGCGCGTGGTCACGCCGCGCGGCGACCTCGCGCAGGACGAGCAGGCGACGATCGAGCTCTTCGAGCGCGCCAAGGACTCGGTCGTGCACATCACGACCTGGGAACGGCGCCAGACGCTCGACCGCTTCTGGCTCAATGCCAAGGAATACCCGCGCGGCGAGGGCTCGGGTTTCATCTGGGACGACAAGGGCACGATCGTGACCAACGTGCACGTGCTGAACGGCGGCTCGCGCTTCGTGGTGACACTCGCCGACGGCACCGAGTTCGAGGGCACCGATCCCTGGGGCGATTTCGACCACGACATCGCGATGATCCGCATCGATGCCCCGGCGGCGAAGTTGAAGCCGATCCTGATCGGCAGCTCGAAGGACCTCAAGGTCGGCCAGAAGGTCTTCGCGATCGGCAATCCCTTCGGCCTCGACCACACGCTCACGACCGGCGTCATCAGCGGGCTGAACCGCGAGATCGTGACCGACCCCGAGGGCGGCGGAAAGACGATCCGCGGCGTGATCCAGACCGACGCGGCGATCAACCCGGGCAACTCGGGCGGCGTGCTGCTCGACAGCGCCGGGCGCCTGGTCGGCATGAACACCGCCATCTACTCGCGCGGCGGCGACAGCGCCGGCATCGGCTTCGCCGTGCCCGTCGACCTGATCAACTCGACCGTGCCGCGCCTGCTGCGCGTGGGCGAGACGCAGCCGGTGAACTTCGGTGTGACACCTGCCCCGGACCAGCTCGCGGAATTCTTCGGCGTCGAGGGCGTGATCGTGCGCGACGTGGACCCGAAGAGCCCGGCCGGGGTGGCGGGGCTGCAGCCCGCGCGCGGCGCCAACGTGCGCAACATGAGCTTCGACCTGATCGTCGGCGTGGACGGCGAGAAGGTCTCGGGGGTCAGCGACCTCGCGGACAAGCTCGCCGAGCACAAGAAGGGCGACACGCTGCAGCTCGAGGTCGTGCGC
>Ga0302323_100004515_pt1 | contig 11366 bp, 8 predicted proteins | sample Fen_T0_3_FD_201950 | JGI IMG/M metagenome (GOLD analysis project Ga0302323, IMG submission 201950) | Peat permafrost microbial communities from Stordalen Mire near Abisko, Sweden - Fen_T0_3 | ecosystem: Environmental > Terrestrial > Soil > Wetlands > Permafrost | place: Sweden: Abisko... | reverse complement strand
GGCCGATCTGCGGGGCAACCCGCAGATCGTGATCCTGCCGGTCACGCAGGACGCTGGGCAGGATTGCCTGTACCGCCTGCAGGTCACGGCACGGTCCTACCTGGGCGCCCTCGCCCCGCACACCGGTGGACTCCTCGTCGACCACGGCTGGCTGCGCGTGCTGGGCGTTGGCCACGAGGGCGGGCTGCCCTCCCTCGCCCACGCCAACCTGGCCCCGGCCAGCGCCCAGTCGCCGACGACGTTGCTCGTGGGTCACGACGTGCTCGGCGGCCGGTTCGATGTCAACGGCCCCGACCCCGCGGCCGCCGGTCGGCCGGGCCGACCCGGTGACGTGTGTTACCGCGCCGCCGACACCCTGCACTGGGAATGCCTGGACCTCGGCCACGCCGCGGGCTGACCTGGATCGCCGCTGGCGGCTACGAAGCCTTCTACGAGTCGCTGCGCTGGCCGGGTTGGCAGGAGGAAGCCCACGACCTACAGCTCACGCACGGCATCGCCGCGCACCCGTTCCTGTGGTCCAGCCAGGCACGCCACGACCTCGCCGCCACCCACCGAACCCCGGTCCCCCTGCATGAACTGTTCGTGCTCCACCGCGACTTCGCCGAACGACTCGCCGATCTCCCCGACGAGACGCTCGTCCAGATCGACTTCACGTGAACCTCGACGCGTCCACGCAGTGAATGGACCCTGACGCGACGAGGACGAGGTGCACAGTGAGCGACGACGTCCCACCGGCTCGAACGCGATCATGGCGGCAGATGCGCGCGTTGTTCAAGGCACCGGGGTGCGGTCACCAGCTCGCACCTTTACTTCGGAGAGCTTCTGCCGGCTCGGCTGCCAGACTGCGGTGATGGCGGACTTCACGGACGAGGACCTCAGCGGTTCCACCTTCACGCGGGTCGATCTGACCGGTGCGCAGTTCGAGCAGGTCGAGCTGCGCGATGCCTTCCTGCGCAACGTCTACCTCAACGGTGCCCGGCTGCGCGGTGCGTGGTTGGAGGACGTCGACGTCGACGGCGAGATCCGCAGCTTGCGCGTCAACGGCGTCGACGTCGGCCCTCTCGTCGAGGCCGAGCTCGACCGCCGCTATCCCGAGCGTCAGCTCCTACGCCCGAGGACGGCCGACGGGTTTCGCCGCGCCTGGGCAGCCGTTTGCGCGGGGTGGGAGCCGACGATCGAGCGGGCCCGGCAGCTGCCGGAGGATGCCCTGCACGAGCGGGTCGACCACGAATGGTCGTTCCTGGAGACCTTGCGTCACCTCGTGTTCTGCGTTGATGCCTGGCTGCTGCGGGCGGTGCTAGGGGAGCAGTCGCCGTACTGGGCGGCTGGCGTGCAGCACGACGAGATGGGGCAGGACACCCCCGTGCCGATCGACCCGGACGCCGATCCTGACCTCGAGGAGGTGCTGGCCGTGCGAGCCGGGCGACATGCGAGGGTCAACGACTTCCTGATGGCCCTCACCGACGAGCAGTTGGCCGGGACGACGACCCCGGTGGGTACCCCCGGGTATCCACCGGACGTCGCCTATCCCGTCGCACGCTGCCTGGGCGCGGTGGTGCGGGAGGTGTTCCTCCACCGCACCTTCGCCGAGCGCGACCTGGCTGTGCTCGAGGCACACGCCGCGAAGGACACCGCGGCACCCTGACGAGCGAGCCGGCCCGGCGGGCTGCACCGGCCCTGCCACCCGACCGACGGCGTCAAGGGCGGACGGCTGCCGCAGCTGGGCGCAGTCGGCTGCAGGGCACCGACGGTCGATCGCCCCCCCTCCAGCAATCCGGGAGCCGAGCGCCCCCCGATCCATAGCTCACAGTGATGCAGCGACCTGTGGCGAAAGGCACACGGCGCGGCATGTCCGGCTCTTGCCTCCGCCATCAGAAGCCCGTCGCTGGGGATGTCCGGACCTCTTGCCGCACGACATCTCGTTCCCCCGAACGGGGGTCGATCTCTCCAGACCTGCGGTCGAGGACGGCACGTCCATGGTCGCCCGCCCGTGTCGAGCAGCGGGTCGGGCATCGGGTCAGATCAGCAGATCGTCGTCCATGCTGTGTCCATCGACGGTCCACTCCTGCTTGGGGGCGTCCCAGTCCCATGCCCAGTCCTGCGGGAACCCTGTGACGTCTGCGTCGGTGATGCCAGCCCGTCGCGGTTCCTCCACGATGATGCGCCGCATGACGGCCGCCATCTCCGCCGGGGCGCACGGCCCGACATCCAGGTAGAACACCGGACCGAGTTCGCTGCGCCAGACCGGGCTGATGTGACTCGGCGCGAACCGGTCGCTGCCGTCTCCGCTCTGGATGTCGTCCTCGGTGATCTCCTCACCTTCGGCGGTGGCGTACCATAGCCGTCGCCGTGCCATCCACAGGCCTCGGGCAGCGGCGCCGCCGTCGGCGCACCGCACCAGCACCGTGCAGTCCCGGATCTGGTCGCACTCCGGAGTGATCTCGAAGACGGCGGTGGTTATCACGGGCGAACTCTGCCTGAGCGCTTGTCGTGCCACAACCGCCACGCAGGTGATCCGAGTCAGAGACTCTCGTGGAGCCGCAATCCGGTCCGGCAGCCTGACCCACACGATCGACGCGAGTCAATTGCTCCGGCAGCAATCCCTCAGCGCATCGATCATGGACTTGTCGGCAGTGCCTCTCCGTAGTCGTCGCGCAAGCCGTCGCGGCCGAGCGGGACTGGCGGACGGCGGCGTGAGCGTGTGTTCCGGAAGGAACGAAGCGTGTTACCAGCCGTGCCGTGGTGGGCCGTCGACCGTTTGGTCAGACGGGCAGTTCGGTGATGCTGAGGGCGAAGTCCAGGTTTCCCACCCCGTGGTTGGCGAGGCCCACCGTGATGACGCCCGCTCCTTCGAGCCAGTGCGCCATTTTCAGGCCGCCGACGTCCAGCGGGCGCAGCCCGAGGCTCTCGATGAACGCCTCCACACGTGCCTTGGCCTGCGCTCTGTCGCCGGCGATGAAGACGTCGGGCCGACCCTTCTCCAGGACATGACGGAAGATGGTGTTGAACGCCTTCACCACGCTGGCGCCGGCCGGGGCGACCTTGGCGACTTCCTGCGCGATCGACGTCTCCTCGCGGTGGGCCAGTCCGTCGAACGTGGAGTTGAAGGGATTGCTGATGTCGACGATGACCTTGCCCGCGAGCGCGTCTGCGTAGTGGGTGACGGTCGGCATGACCCCGTCGTACAACAGAGCCATGATCACGATGTCCCCGGCCGGGGCGGTGCCCCATTCTCCCGTCGTGGCGCCGTCGCCGAGAGCCTTGGCCAGGTCCTCGGCCTTGGACTGGTCGCGGCCCATGACCTCGACGGTGTTGCCGCCCGCTACCGCCCGCGCGCCGATGGTGCGGGCCATGTTCCCGGTGCCGATGATGCTGATGTCGCTCATGAGATGTCCTGCCCTGGTTGTGTGTGGTCCGGTTCGGATGTGGTTCAGATGGCGGTGGTGCCGCCGTCTGCGACGAGTTCCATGCCGTTGACGTAGCTGGAGTCGTCGCAGGCGAGGAAGAGGGCGGCGGCGGCGATTTCGTCGGGGTGGCCCATCTGGCCGCGGGGGATGAGGGACTCGAACTGGCGCTTGGTGGCCTCGTCGAAGAGTTCCTCCTGCTTGGCCGTGGCGACCTGGCCGGGGGTCAGGACGTTGACGCGGATGCGGCGGTCCTTGAGTTCGTTGAGCCAGACACGGGCCCATGCCTGCTGGACGGCCTTGCTACCGGCGTAGACGCTCCAGCCGGGGAAGGCGCCGAGGGAGGCGTTGGAGCCGGTCATCAGGATGGAGCCACCGTCGTTGAACAGCGGGAGAGCCTTCTGGACGGTGAACAGGGTGCCGCGGGCGTTGAGACCGAACCAGGTGTCGAACTGGGCCTCGGTGATCTCGCCGAGCGGGGCGGGCTCGCCCCCGCCTGCGCTGGCCCACAGCACGTCGAGGCTGCCCTTCTCCTGCTTGACGGTGTCGTACAGGCGGTCCAGGTCGTCCAGGTCGGCGGCGTCGCCCTGGACGCCGGTGACGTTGCGGCCGATCTGCTTCACAGCGTCATCCAGGGCGTCCTGGCGGCGGCCGGTGATGAAGACGTGCGCTCCCTCCTCGACGAACAGCTTCGCGCCGGCCAGTGCCATGCCGGCGGTGGCGCCGGTGATCACTGCGACCTTGCCGTCAAGCTTTCCCATACTCGCTCCCTGGTGTCGGTGGTGCCGCGGGCACCTGCGATGACAGTCGTATGTACACCGACCAGTGTTGTTAACGTATCGGGTGGGTCCTGGGGGCGCAAGCTAGGTACACCGACCGTTACCCAATGGCGGTACCCTGGACCCATGACGGAGTTGGAGAAGGGCCCCCAGGGTCGCCGCCGCGGCCGGGGGGCCCGCGAGCGCATCCTCAGCGCGTCCCAGCAGCTGTTCCGCGCGCAGGGCATCAACCGCACCGGTATGGACCAGCTCTGCGCGGCGGCTCAGGTGTCCAAGCGCACGGCCTACCAGCACTTCACCGGCAAGGACGAACTCGTCACCGAGTACTTGCGCCGGTTCGACCCCTCCGTCCTGCCCGGCGTGTTCGACCGCACCGACCTCACGCCCCGCGAACGGCTCCTCGCCGCCTTCGACGTCGCACCCACCACCCCCCTGTGCCCCTACATCGCCGCCGCCGTCGAACTCCACGACCCCCAGCACCCCGCATCCCAGTACGCACGCGACTACAAGACGGCGGTCGCCGTGCGGCTCGCCGACACCGCCCGCGAAGCCGGCGCCGCTGACCCCGAACAGCTCGGCGAGCAGCTCGCGCTGCTCATCGACGGCGCCGCGGCCCGCACCCGGGTCCTCGACGCCGACGCCTTTCCCACCGCCGCCGCCATCGCCGCCGTCCTCATCGACAACGCCCTCCTCGCCACAGCCGGCAAAGACCGCAGACAGGAAGAAGCGTCACGTTGACTCGGCCCTCCACGCCCGGACCGGACCCGCGCTGCCGATCGCGCGACTGCACCGCTGGCGTGGACGTCTCCGCGGAGACTGGCGCGCCACGCCGGTGAGTGGAAGCTGCGCCTCGCGTGCGTGCCGGGGCCGGCCAATCTGGACGTCCCCGAGGAAACGGCACGGCCGTGGATTTCGCGAATTGACGCATCGCCTCACCATGACGATTCAATTGCAACCTTCACGCGCCGCCAACGAGCTAAAGGCCTCAACTGGTTAGCGCATCTAGAGCCATGATACGTGAAAATTCCAACCTCGTTCAGCTGCAGTCTGAACTATCCTCTCGAGTAATTCTCGTCTTTCATCATCCGTCACGGATATCCCGTCAGCCCACTGTCGAAGCGACTCGGGGTAGATCATAAAGTCAGGGTCCCGCTCCAGGAAGACTTCACCTTCGACCTCAAGCCGCCGCCCCGAGTCGTCAATCACGCTGAGGCGACTTCTCCCGATAAAACTAATCTCCATAGCTCGCCCCTAGAGTCCGATGACGGATGAATTCAATCGAGGTATGGCGGATCAGCCCTCAAGGCGCAGCCCTGGCCGACCAGAACCCACCTCATCACAGTCGAATCGCAATTACGCCGGAGCCCCGCCTCGTGGCTGCTCCGATGCAGTCGAGGATCGCAGTGCTCCCCACAGCATAGGAAGACAGCTGTGGAGGGGGTGCCGGCACAGGCCATGGGGTGTGAGTGGACTCTCGTCCGACACGACCCGGTCCCTCCGTTCATACATGCTCGTGGTCCCGGGTGCGGCGATGCGTACGGCCAGTAGCCACAGCCAGGACCCCACCTATACCCGCCACGCGGCATGTGCGGATGTTGCCTTAGGTACGCGATCTATCAGAAAGGGTGCTCGGACTGGGACGCGGAGTCGCGTTCGTGTGGTCCGGTCTTGGTGATCTCAGGTGCGCAAGCCCGAACTGCGGGTGATGAACGCGTCGAAGGCCCGGTCCGGAAGCACTCTGCGGACGAGGAGCAACTGTCGGGCGCCGAAGCCGGGGCGAGGAGGAGATTCCGGTTGCACGAAACGTGATTGCCGCACCGAGCCGCTCAAGCCCCGCCACAGTGTCAAGGATGGGCGGGGGAGTCGATGCCATGCCGTCGCGGCAGGCGCAAGAGCTGTCGGCAAGGACACGGCTGTGGGTGAAGTTTGAATGGTGGCCCTCTGATCCGGGACGAATATTCCTTCCGGGAGGCCGCGCAATGTGTTCAGCACCGCCTCGATCACGGTGCGGTCGGCGGGAGGACGTCGGCGGGGCACGGCCGGACCTGGGTGGTCCACCCACCAGAAGCAGGACGTTGGGACACGCCATCACGTCGTGGGCAGGCCACGACGCTCGAACGCCGCACGCGCAGCCGGGCGCAGCGCGTCGTCCAACTGCTGGATCACCGCGGCGGGGTAGCTGGCCGCGGGCGTGGCGTCGTGCGGCCTTTCGAACCAGGCCGCCGCCAGCACACGGTCGGCCAGACCCGGCGTGGGAAGCATGTCGCGCAGCTGCCAGAATGCCGCCCCCCAGATCTCGCTCTCGGCATGCGGCCCCGAGTCCTGAGCCGGGTCGAGCCGGCGCTCATTGTCCAGGTTCCTGAGGAAGCCACGCTCGAATCGCCGGGGCAGCGCCCCCGCGAGCTCGGCCCCAAGGACCGGGTTTCCCGTGAAGCTTGCGACGAAGTAGTCCGCCAGGCCGAACTCCAATGCGGATAACACTTCGCCGACCCTCAGGAGGACATGGTGAGCGTACTCGCGCATGATGACGTAATCGTCCACCGCGAAGTCCGAGTCGATCTGGATCTGGTTCAAGTCCGAGTCGTACCAGGCATTGCCCAGGCCCCGCCTCATCACTACCGGAGGCGGCGGCACGTCCATCGCCGGGTGCACCGCACGCAGGTAGGCGGAGAACTTGCCAACCGCCTGGTTCAACCGGTTCTCCAGCGCCGGGCTCACGTCACCGGCGATGAGGAGCCGCTCCACGTGCTCGATCTGACGTCGTACCTCGCTGACCTGCCGCTGGACCTCCTGGTACTCGAACTTCCAGCCCCCGGGAAGCTCGACGCTCTTGAAGACCGGCGCCAGCCAGGGTGCGATCGCTACGACGAGCAACGCCAAGGTGACGGCGTCGATGCGCAGATCCGGCCGCACCGCGTGCACAACGGCCAGCAGGGCCGCGCAACTGGTGATCAGTGCTGCGAGCCAGCGTGGCGTCTCCCGGCGCGGTGAGGCCTGCTCGTCCGGGTCCGCCCGCCTAGGCTCCATCGCGACATCATCTCGGCTGCGGTCGGATCCCGGTAGCACGCACAGCGTCCGCCTCGGCGTCACGCGACCAATCCAGCTCCCTCGGGCCGGAAGCCCCTCGCGTGGGTAACCGCGGCAGATTGGCGGGGAAGGGGTTCTCAGCGGCAGATCCGTACGTTGCCCATGGCACCAAGACATGCCTCCACGATGCCGGCGGAGGCGAGCAACTCTGGCTGAGGTCAGCCTCGACCTGGTTCGCGACGTTGGCTGCCGTTTTCCGGCCGTTGTTCTTCCCGAGGGATTCCAGCTGCGTGATCCAGCCCTTTGTCTGTCACTTTCAGCCATGCCGTGGAGCGCTGGCGAGCGTAGGGCCCCTGAACAGTGCCCTTTATGGCGGACTTGTTGTCCCGCCCCGTGGACCGCATCGCTCGCCCCAGGGCCGCCTTGCGGCCGGCGATCGTCCGGCTGACCGAGCGACTCGACCTGGGTACGGAACGGGTGACGGTAGCAGTGCCACCGATGATCATAATTTCGGACTGCAGTAATAGGCTCGGGCTATGGGTGTGAACCTGGTTGACGAGGGCTATCAGGGTCGATTCGCGGCCTCGTGCCTGGTGCTGCAGAGCGCTGTTCACGGACCGCAGCTATGCCTTGGCGGAGTGGGGATGTCGTATCCGCCGTCGGGTGGTGGGCCCGATGTGATCGGCTGGGTGTGGGACTCGGTGCCGCACCGGGAGGGGGCTGGTGCGCAGTGGGGTCTGTACCGGGTGGTGGGCTGGTACGACGGTGAGCGGTTCACGCTCAGCGAGCCGGCGAAGGCCGTGGACGAGACCCAGCAGCCGTTGGCTCCCTGGGGGACGTCGAGCCGTTCCGCACGCCGTGCCCCGAGCCGCCCGGAGGCTGGCGGCCGATCGACCGCGCGCGTGCGACATCCGAGGCGTTCGACCGTACCGTTGCGCTGGCTCGAGCGGACGCGGGGTACTGCGTGCACTGGGTGGACCAGAACCTACCTGCGGGTGCCGTCGATCCCGGAGACAACGATCGAGCGCGGGTCATCCTCAACGTGGCCAGCACCGCAGACGTCGAGGCCCTCGAACGCATCCTGCGGACGGTCTGGGGCGGGTCGCTGTGCGTCAGCCGCGGGGTGCGCACCGACGCCGAGCTGGACCGCATCCAGTGCGCCGTCCAGGGCAGCTCGGGCTGGGTGGGGTCTTCCCGCGACGGCAGGCGGGGTTGCGTGGACCTGTACGTGGTCCGTGCCCTACGGCAGTTCCAAACGCAACTGGACGCTACCCACGGAGCGGTGAACCTGGTCGGAGCCTTGACTCCCCAGGACTTACCACGCTACCAGCATTGAGGCCGCCCGACCGGAGGCGCTGCTGCTCCTGGTAGCGGCAGCCGGAGAGGCCGCACGGCACTATGCGGATGACCGTTGTTGAGCAGCCGGATCCGACGTGCCCACGACATCCAACGCCGGTGGCTCTCGGTGACCAGGCGAGTCCAGACGAACTGCCATGGGAGCGGCAGATGAGTAAACTTGCCTCGTGGCATCTGACGGTTGCTGCGTCTGCTGTGAACGAGCCGGACCTCTCCCTGCTCAGCGCCGGCGCCGGCTCTCTATGGTTCGCCTGGTCCGCAGAGTTCGGGCGTTGCACTTCTGGAGTTCGCCGTTCTTTCGTGCTCCGGTAGGATTCTTGTCGGTGTGACAGCGGTCAGTACGTCGGGGGCGGTCTCAGGGGCTGGCGAGTGGGATTTCTTCGTCGGTCACACCGGTGCGGATCGGGTCTGGGCGGAGTGGATCTGCTGGCAGTTGGAGGCGGCGGGGTTTCGGGTCCTGGTCCAGGCGTGGGACTTCGTGCCCGGGATGGTGTGGGCCGAGCGGATCAGGGCCGGGCTTGCCCGGGCCACCCAGGTGATCGTTGTTCTGTCCCCGGCCTATGTGGGGTCCTCCCGGTTCGGGATCACCGAATGGCGGGCTGCCTGGTCGGGCGACCCGGGTGAGGCCCTGAGGTCGCTGGTCGGGGTGTGGGTGGCTCGATGCGATCGGCCCGGTGTGCTCGCCCGGGTGGCCGGTGTCGATCTATTCGACGTGTCCGAGGCGTCGGCGCGGGCGCGCCTGCGGCAGGCGATCGCCGTCGAGCACGTGCCCGCTCGCGCCGAACCGGTCCTCGCGTCTGGCCCGTCCGGGGCCGGGGACGGTGCGCAACCCACGAGCGGTGCGGTGCGGTCGTCACCACCGTTCCCGACGGGCACGCCGGGCACGCCGGGACCGGTGGGGGGCTATGTCGGGCCGGTGGCGGTGTACCGCCACCAGATCGCACGGATCGCTGCAGCGGCGTCACCGCGGTTGGTGAACCGGGAGGCCGAACTGCGCGAACTGACCGCGTTCTGCACCGCCCCCCACGGGCAGGCCTACCTGTGGTGGCAGGCCCCAGCGTGGGCCGGGATGTCCACGCTGATGGCCAACTTCGTGCTCCATCCGCCCGCCCAGATCCGTGACCGGGTACGGATCGTGCCGTTCTTCATCACCCCTCACCTGGCCGGTCAGGACACCCGCGCCACGTTCATGACCTGCATCCTGGAGCAGTTCGCCGATCCGACCCGCGGCGGCGTGCCGCCAGCGCTGAACGAAGCGGTCGTCGAGCAGGAGCTGCGGTTCCAGTTCACCCACGCCCCGGCCGTTGCCCACGGACGCCGGTTGGTGCTGGTGGTGGACGGCCTGGACGACGAGCGGGTCGCCCGCACCGGCGGGAGGACGCGCAGCATCGCCGGCCTGCTGCCCGTGAACCCGTTGTACGGGCTACGGATCATCGTGACGGGTCGCCCCGATGCCACGCTCCCGGACGACGTCCCGGCTGGACACCCGCTGCGTGATCCACGGATCATGCGCCGTCTGGATCCCAGCCCGGAGGCCGGCGAGGTTAGGCGCCTCACCGCCAGCGCACTGCACCGACTGCTGACCGGCACCCCGATCCAGCAGGACCTGCTCGGCCTGCTGGTCGCCGCGCGCGGCAGCCTGTTAGCGCGTGACCTGAACGAACTCACCGGGGCATCCGGGCGGGTGATCGACCAGACCTTGCAGACGGTCGCGGGCCGGGCCGCCTCACCTCGGGGCGACACCCCGCCACCCGATGCCGGAACCGTCAGCTACCTGCTGGCTCACCAGGAGCTGCAGACCACCGCCGCCGAGTTCTTCGGCGAGCAGCGGCTGGGCGGCTACCGGGATCGGCTGCATGGCTGGGCCGAGGTGTATCGGGCCCGGCGCTGGCCGGCCGGTACGCCGGACTACCTGCTGCGCGACTACTCCAACCTGCTGGCCGCCACCCGTGATCTACCGCGCCTGGTCACATGCGCCACCGACACGGCCCGGCACCAGCGGATGCTCGAGCTGCCCGGCGGTGCGGCCGCCGCCCGGGCCGAGACCCGCACCGCCCTGACCGTGAACGCCGACCAGGACCACCCCGACCTGGTCGCTGCACTCCGGCTGGCCTATCACCGGGACCTGGTACCCGCTGAATACAGCACCCACGCCCCGCGCCGAGTCCTCGGGGTCGCGGCCCTGCTCGCTGACACCGTCCCCGCCCCAGCCACGGCCGGGGAGGCCGAGCCCTCGGGGCGGCCCCGTGTCCCGGCCACCGTGGCGCAGACCCTGGCCCGGGCCGACCACCCGGCCCGGGCGGCCCTGACCACCCGGGCCCAGGCCCGCATCCACCAGACCGGCGACCTCAACGTCCTCGGGCTCGCCCTGGCCGTCCTGGCGGGGCCACAGCCCGACGACGAGCACCGCGACCCGGTCGCCACGCTCCTTACCCGGGTCAAGGCCGCAGCCCGCGCGATCGACGGCCCGGACGCGCACGTGGACTCACTCGCCGCCGTGGCGCAAGCCCTGGCCGCCGCCGGACACCCCGAACAGGCGACTGCCCTCGCCCTGCACGCCGAGATCGTCGCCCGCGCCCTGCTCGACGACCACCGGTTGGGGGCGGCCCTGACCACCGTCGCGCAGGCCCTGGCGTATGCCGAACGTCCCGACCGGGCCGTCGCGCTCGCCGCCGAGATCCAGACCCTGCTGCCCGACCTCCGCCAGCAGGCCCAGCCACTGACCGCTATCGCGCAGGCCCTGGCGTATGCCCGACACCCCGACCAGGCCACCGCCCTCGCCCTCCAGATCGCCGCCCTG
>Ga0302323_100004513_pt1 | contig 11369 bp, 9 predicted proteins | sample Fen_T0_3_FD_201950 | JGI IMG/M metagenome (GOLD analysis project Ga0302323, IMG submission 201950) | Peat permafrost microbial communities from Stordalen Mire near Abisko, Sweden - Fen_T0_3 | ecosystem: Environmental > Terrestrial > Soil > Wetlands > Permafrost | place: Sweden: Abisko... | reverse complement strand
CGCCGAGAGCGAACGGACGCTCTCCTCGGACCCTGCGATCTCCCGGCCAAGGGGCGTGTCGTCGAAGACCGCCAGGTCGAAGAGGACATTGACGTGCTCAGCGGGGTCGTCCAGGTACGAGCGGATCTCCTCGACGATGACATCCCGCTCGCTCTCGATCTCCGCGTCGTCGAGGTTGGGCCGGACGACGAGCTCGCCAAGCACCTGCATCGCGGTTGGCGCGTGGCGCGACGGGACACGGACGTAGTAGACGGTCGATTCACGATCCGTCGATGCGTTGAACGTGCCGCCGAGGCCCTCCACCGCCTCCGAGAGAGCGCGCGTCGTCGGATAGGCCCGCGTTCCCTTGAACGTCAGGTGCTCCATGAAGTGCGCGCAGCCGGCCTGCCCCGGGGCTTCGTGGCGTGAGCCCGCGAGGACGTGCGCCTCCACGGTGAACGAGCGGGCGCCCGCCAGATGCGCAGTGATCACGCGGGGCCCGTTGGGCAGCGCTGTTCGTTCGAACACCGCGGAAGGGTAGCCGAAACGAAACCCTGCCGGACGCCAGCGGCCCATCGGCCGGGCCGCGGACGGCTATCCTTGGGCTGCGCTCGCACCGGGTGACGGGTCCCATCGCTGCGCGGCAATCGCGTCCCCTGTCGCACGGCCAGCAGCAGCCCGCTCGGCCAGGTGAGTGCGCGGAGGAGAGGACGTAGGATGGCCAGCCGACTCCTGAAGCCACTGTCGCTGCTCGCGACGGGTGCGCTCATCATCAGCGCCTGCTCGTCGGGGGGCGCGAGCCCGAGCCCTGCGGCGGCAAGCGCCAGCGCCGCGGCAGGCGCCAGCGCCGCGGCAGGCGCCAGCGCCGCGCCTTCGAGCGCCTCGACCTGCGAGGCAGGCGCGGCGGCGGGAACCCAGATCCCGGACGTCGTCGCGGGCCAGTTCAACGTCGCGATGGTCCTGATCGGACCGCACAACGACGGCGGATGGAGCCAGGCCCACTTCGACGGCCTGGTCTACCTGTGCGAGAAGGTTGCAAATACCCACGTCGCCTACATCGAGAACGTGCCGGAGGGCGCGTCCTCCGAGCAGGTCTTCCGGAGCCTCGCTCGCAAGGGCTTCGACTTCATCATCGGCACGAGCTTCGGGTACATGGACCCGATGGCGACGGTTGCCGAGGAGTTCCCCAACCAGACGTTCCTCCACCTGACGGGCTACAAGTCCAACGGCAAGAACTTCGGAAACCTGATGGGCGCCATGGAGGACATGAAGTACCTCGCCGGCATGCTGGCCGGTTCGCGCGCCAAGCTCGACGGCAACCCGAAGCTCGGCTACATGGCGACGTTCCCGATCCCGGAGGAGCTCCGCCTGGGCAACGCCTTCATGCTGGGGGCGAAGAAGACGTGCCCCGAGTGCACGATGGACGTCCGCTGGATCAACACGTGGCATGACCCCGTCGCGGAGAAGAACGCGGCCGCCTCGCTCTTCGATGCCGGGGCCGACGTGGTCCTGACCGGCGCCGACACGCCGGCGGTCGCCGACGTGGCCCAGGAGAAGGGCAAGTGGGGCGTCACGTACGACTACTTCGGCTCGTGCAAGGTCGATCACTGCCTGACCACCATCTACTGGCTGTGGGGTCCCGAGTACGCCAGGATCGCGGAGCAGGTCAAGGCCAAGACGTACAAGGCCGGCTACGAGTACTTCGACGCCGAGACCGGGTCCCTGGGACTCTTCGGCTTCATGCAGGGCCAGACGCCGCAGCCGGGCATCAAGGACCTCCCGGCGGCCGACGTCCAGATGGTCAAGGACACCCTGGCCAAGATGCTCGCGGGCCAGTTCACCCGGTTCGACGTCTTCGCCGGCCCGATCACCGACAACACCGGCAAGCAGATCCTGGCGGCGGGCCAGAAGCTGGTGCAGGCCGACCTCGACCAGTTCCCGCCTGGCACTCCCCCGTGCACCGTGTGCATGCATTGGTGGGCCCAGGGGGTCAACGCCACGATCCCCGGCCAGTAGCCCTTGAGTACGAGGCCCGCGACGACCGGCTCGTCGCGGGCCTCGCCGTTCCACGGAGCCCAGACCGTCGCATGAGCGTCGCCCCGGCCGCCTCCCCGCCGCTCGCCGTCGCGATGCGCGGCATCGTCAAGCGCTTCCCCGGTGTCGTCGCCAACGACGGCGTCGACTTCGAGCTGGGCGTCGGCGAGATCCACGCTCTCCTGGGCGAGAACGGGGCCGGCAAGAGCACGCTCATGAACGTGCTGGACGGGCTCTACCGGCCTGACGCGGGCGAGATCCTCGTGCGCGGCCAGCGCGTGGAGTTCCGTTCGCCGCGCGACGCGATCGCCGCCGGCCTCGGGATGGTCCACCAGCACTTCGCCCTGGTGCCGACCCAGACGGTCACGGAGAACGTCCTGATCGGCCTGGACCGGCCGCGCTTTCGCATCGACATCCGGCGGTACGACGACAAGGTCGCCGAGCTCGCGGCCCGCCACGGCCTCACGGTCGACCCGCGCGCCCGGATCTGGCAGCTCTCGGTCGGCGAGCAGCAGCGCGTCGAGATCCTCAAGATGCTCTACCGCGGGGCCCGGATCCTGATCCTCGACGAGCCGACGGCGGTGCTCGCCCCTCAGGAGGCACAGGATCTCTTCCGGACCCTCCGCTCCATGGTGGCCGACGGCGCATCCGTCGTGTTCATCAGCCATAAGCTCGGCGAGGTGGCCCAGATAGCCGACCGCGTCACGGTCATGCGGCGGGGCACCGTGACGGCCGCCGGCGTCGCCATGGCCGGGACGACCTCGGCGGGACTCGCCCGGCTCATGGTCGGCCGCGACATCGTGGAAGCGATCGAGCGGACCGAGTCCGTGCCCGGCCCGGTGGTCCTCGCGATGCGCGACGTCGAGGCCGAGAGCGACCGCGGGCTGCCCGCCCTGCGCGGCGTCTCCCTCGAGGTCCGCTCCGGCGAGATCCTCGGCGTGGCCGGGGTTGCCGGGAATGGCCAGTCGGAGCTCGCCCAGGTCCTCACCGGCCTCCGCCATTGCAGCCGCGGCTCCGTGACCGTGAACGGCGTGGAGGTCGGCAACCGGTCGCCGAGGGACGCCATCAACGAGCACGTCGCCCACGTGCCAGAGGATCGGACCGGGGTTGGCACAGCGCCCAACCTGTCCGTTGCCGACAACCTGATCATGAAGACCTACCGCGAGGCGCCGGTGTCGCGACGCTGGTCGATCGACACCGGCGCGGTGCGCCGCTTCGCAAACCGGCTCCGCGACACGTACAGCATCGCCGCGCCCACCGTCGACACGGAGGCGCGCCTCCTGTCGGGCGGCAACCTCCAGCGCCTCATCCTTGCGCGCGAGATCGCGTCCAGCCCGCGCCTCATGGTGGCGGTTCAGCCCACCCGGGGCCTCGACGTTGGTGCGATCGTCACGGTCCACCGCCTCTTGCTGGACCAGCGCCAGGCCGGGTCGGCGACGATTCTCATCAGCGAGGACCTCGACGAGATCCTTGCTCTCGCCGATCGGGTGGCGGTCCTCTACGAGGGGCGCCTCGTCGGGCTTTTCTCCGCCGCGGAGGCCGACATTGCCGAGATCGGCCTGCGGATGACCGGAGGGATGGTGTCGTCCACCGACGAGCCGGGCAACGCGACGATGGTCACCCCGTGACCACGAGCGCGCCGGCCCGCCAGCCCGAGCATGGGCGTTTCCGCATGGCGCGGACGATCCACCTGGAACGGCGCCTCGAGGTCCCTCGCTGGCTCCCGGTCGCGACGACGATCGGCGCAGTGGTCGTCGCCCTCCTCATGAGCGGGGTCATCCTCTGGTTCGCGGGCGGCGACCCGGTCGCCATCTTCATCCACATCCTCCGCTCGTCGTTCGGAAGCCTCGGCGTCCTGTCTGACACGCTGGTCACGGCGACGCCCCTGATCCTCACCGGACTCGCCTGTGCGCTGGCTTTCCGGATGCGCCTCTGGAACATCGGCGCCGAGGGCCAGTTCCTCATGGGCGCCTGGGGCGCCTCGGCCGTGCTGCTGATCCCGATCGTCCCGGCCGGCACGCCGTCGATCATCACGATCCCGCTGATGATGGCCGCGGGAATGCTCGCCGGGGCGCTGTACGGGGCGATCCCCGGGATCCTCAAGGCCTATCGCAACGTGAACGAGATCATCGTCACCCTGATGCTCAACTACATCGCCGCCGCGTGGATCGCCTACTGGGTATTCGGGCCGTGGAGCGAGGCGGGCTTCCAGCTGACCGCCCAGTTCCCGAAGTCGGACTGGCTCCCGCGTCTGTCCGACTTCGCCAGCTCCGTGCCGGCCTTTGCCGGCCTGACGGTCCACCTGGGCCTCATCTTCGGCCTGGTGGCCGCGCTGCTCGTCAGATTCCTCCTCTTCCGAAGCCGACGGGGATACGAGATCCGGCTCATCGGGGACAGCCCGCGGGCCGCGCGGTATGCCGGCATCAACGTCGCCCGCAACACGGTGATCGTGTTCGCGATGTCGGGCGCTCTCGCCGGGCTCGCGGGGATGAGCGAGGTCGGGGGCGTTGTCCACCGGCTCCAGCAGGTCATCTCGCCCGGCTACGGCTTCACGGCGATCATCGTCGCCTACATCGCCAAGCTCCACCCGTACGGGGTGATCATCGCGGCCATCGCCTTCGGCGCCCTTATCCTGGCGGGCCGCGAGATCCAGCCCTCCGGGATCCCGGCGATGATCCAGGGAATCATCCTGTTCTGCCTGATCGCGAGCGAAGTCGTGCTTCGATACCGCGTTCGCATCGAGCGAAGGGCCGCTTGATGGACCCGACCACCATCCTTGCCGCCGGCGTCGCCTCGGGGACGGTCCTCCTGTTCGCCGCCGTGGGCGAGATCTTCGCCGAGCGAGCGGGCGTCATCAACCTGGGCGTCGAGGGGATGATGCTGATCGGCGCGGTCGTCGCCTTCGGGACGGCGGTAGCGACGGGCAATCCGTGGCTGGGGCTGGCCCTGGGGACGCTGGCCGGCGGGCTGCTCTCGGTGCTCCATGCGATCATCACGATCAGCTTCCAGGCGGAACAGGTGGTCTCGGGCCTTGCCTTGACATTCCTGGGTACAGGCCTGGCCCGGGTGCTCGGCGAGGACCTCTCGAAGGCCGGCGCGATCGCCCTCCTGCCGACGCTCACGGTTCCCGGCCTCGCGGCGCTCCCGGTGGTCGGGCCGATCTTCTTCACGGACCAGAGCGTCCTCGTCTACGTGGGCTACGCCGTGGTGCCGATCGCCTGGTACTGGATCAACCGGACCCGGCCGGGACTCCATCTCCGCGCCGTCGGCGAGAGCCCGACTGCGGCCGACACGCTGGGCGTCGACGTCTACCGGCTGCGCTACACCTACGTCATCGTCGGGGGACTGTTCGCGGGCCTCGCCGGGGCAACGATCACGCTGGCCATCTCACCCGGATGGTTCGGCGACCTGACGGTGAACGGCCAGGGCTGGATCGCCATCGCGATCGTGATCTTCGCGCAGTGGGGTGTCGGCCGGGCGGCACTCGGCGCCTATGCCTACGCCGCGATCGGGCGGATGCTCATCGACATCCAGGGCCCCCAGGAGCTGTTCGGCTTCCCCAATCCGTTCTACGTGAACCACACGCTGACGTTCTTCCTGGGGATGGTGCCGTACATCCTCATCATCCTGGTCCTGGTCGCGGTATCGGGCGAGGCCATCAGGAAGCGGATCGGGGCTCCGGCAGCGCTTGGGATCCACTATGTGCGTGGAGAGCGCGGGCACTGACCCGTCGGAGCGGCCCTGTCAGGTGACCTCGTCGTCCGGGGCAGCGAGCAGCTCCATCTGGACGAAGCCGCTCGTGTCGAAGGCAAGCTGCCCCGGCGCCTGCTCGCCCGGGCCACGCTCGCGGAGCGGCGCGTACTCGAGGACGACCTTCTCGTCGCCCTGCACGAGCGTGTAGACGATGAGCTGGTCGGGCCGGGTCTCGAAGTCCAGGTGCTCGAACGAGTCCACGTTGAGGCAGATCGAAACCGGGGTGAAGTAGCTCGACGTCTCGGGCTCGTCGATGACGACGCGCTCCACCCAGCCGGTCCCGGTCGCAACGAGGTCCCGCCCGCGGAAGTAGCGGTAGGAGACCGTCTGCTTGACGAGCGGGCGGAGCAGGTTGTGGATATCCGTTCGCGAGGCGACGATCCCGCTGTTCACGTAGAACCGCGCCGGAGTCGGACGCGCCATCGGGCATCTCCTACGGTTCGCCGTCGTCCCGACCGGCCGCTGGCTCGCGCACCGCGGGTCGCAGGGCGACGGCCCGATGGTAGCGCACCACGCGGCATCCGGCCCGACCGGACCCGTTGCCGTTCAGGATCGTCCGATGGCGCGCCCGCGGCCCGCGTGACCCGCCCGCGGCCCGCGTGACCCACGTGCCTCATCCGGCCCTATGATCGCCGCATGCTCCTCGTGATCGACGCCGGCAACTCCCATGTCACGGTCGGCCTGGCCCGGGACGGCGCCCTGATCGCCTCGCGGCGAGCCGCCACCCGCGCGAACGCGACCCCCGACGAGCTCGAGATCCTGCTCGAGGGCCTGCTCCGACTCGACGGCCGGAGCCTCGGGGATGTCGCCGCCTGCGCGCTCGCGAGCACCGTCCCCGCCCTCGCCGGTGCCTTCGAGGCCATCGCGGCGCGACGGGAGATCCCCTGCACGGTCGCGGCCGCGGGCACGATCCCGATGGCCGTACGCGTGGACCGGCCGAGCGAGGTGGGCCCGGACCGGCTGATCAACGCCTACGCCGCCGCGCACCTGCTCGGCACGCCGGCGATCGTCGTCGACTGCGGAACGGCCACCACGTTCGACGTGGTCGACTCGCACGGCGCGTTCATCGGCGGCGCCATCGCGCCGGGCCTCCAGCTTGGCCTGGAGGCGCTTGCCGCTCGGACGGCACGGCTCCCGCTCGTCGAGCTTCGCGTCCCGGACGGCGCGATCGGGCGCGACACCGCCGCGGCGATCCGGGTCGGGACGGTGCTCGGACACCGGACCATGATCGAGGGGGTCCTTGGCCGCATCCGGCGTGAGCTGGCGGTGAGCGCGGAAATCCTTCCTCACGAGGTCCGGGCGATCCTCACGGGCGGCCTGAGCGGCCTTCCGTGGGCCCGCACGATCGAGGGCCTCGACGGGATCGACCCGGACCTGACGCTCAAAGGGCTGGTCCACTTCCACCGGGTCGTCGCGGGCGACGAGGCCCAGGCGTGATCCAGCCGGGACGCCTCGCCGGCCGCCTCGTCGCACTGGGCATCACGGGCTCGATCGCGGCGTTCAAGGCCGTCGACCTCCTGCGCCTCTTCCGCGCGGAAGGAGCCGACGTCGTCGTGCTGATGACCCCGTCGGCAACGCGTTTCGTTGCCCCGCTGACGCTTGCCGCGCTGAGCCGCCGGCCGGTGGACGCGGACGTGCTGGACCTCCTCCCGGACGGACGCATCGGCCACGTGATCACCGCCGACGCGGCCGACGTGGTGGTGGTGGCGCCCGCGACCGCTCACTGGCTCGGCGCGATGGCGCACGGTCTCGCCGCGGACGTCGTCACCGCCACCTGCCTCGCCACGTCCGCGCCCGTCGTGGTCGGGCCGGCGATGGACGGCGACATGTACGCCCATCCCGCCACCCAGGCGAACGTGCGGATACTCCGCGAGGACTTCGGCTACCGGATCGTCGAGCCCGAGACCGGAGGCCTCGCCTCCGGCCAGGTCGGGGTCGGCCGCCTCGCCGCGCTCGAGCGGATCGTGGACGCGGCCGTCGAGGCGGTCGGCGCGCGTCCGATCCGGAAGCCGGACCCCGCCGACCGGCCGCCGCGCCTTTCCGACGTGGACAGCCCTGGGCGCGACGCGGACGACCTGGTCGGCCGCCACGTCGTGATCACCGCTGGCGGGACTTCCGAGCCGATCGATCCGGTCCGCTTCATCGGCAACCGGAGCACGGGCATGATGGGCGTCGCCCTGTGCGAGGCGGCACGCGACCGAGGCGCGCGGGTCACGCTCGTGGCCGGGACGCTGCAGGTCGCGATCCCGGCGGGGATCGAGGTGGTCCACGCGGAGACCGCGGCGGCGATGCAGGCCGCCCTGACGACGCTCGTCGAGTCCCCGACCGGACGCGCCGGCTTCGACGCGCTGGTCATGGCGGCCGCCGTGGCGGACTTCCGGCCCGCCGCGCCCGCCGACCACAAGATCGCGCGCACGGCCGCGGGCCTGACCCTCGAGCTCGTCCCCAATCCCGACGTGCTGGCCGGGCTGGGTCGGCGCGTGCGCGGGCTCGACGAGGCCGGGGCGCCGGGCGGGCGCCCGGTCCTGCCGCGGCCCGTGCTGGTCGGGTTCGCCGCGGAAACCGGGGGCATGGACCGTGCTGCCGCCAAGCTCCGGGCGAAACGCGTCGACCTCCTGGTCGCCAACGATGTCGCCGATCCGGGGTCCGGGTTCGGAACCCCTACGAACCGGGTCACGCTCTTCGCCGCCGATGGCGGGGTGGACGCACTGCCGCTCCTGCCGAAGCGCAGCGTCGCCGAGCGGATCCTGGATCGCATCGTGACGCTGCTGGACGCTCGCGACGCACCGGCGCAGACTGGCGCCACAGTCACCCCCGGGAGGACCACCTCGTGAGCAGCACCTCGGAGAACGCACGCCGCCTGACCGTGGTGGATATCGCCCGCATGCACGCCGATGGCGAGCGGATCGCGATGCTGACCGCATACGACTACCCGACCGCGGGAATCCTCGACGAGGCCGGCATCCCGATGCTCCTCGTGGGCGACTCCCTGGGCCAGGTGATGCTCGGCTACGAGACCACCGTCCGAGTGACGATGGACGAGATGCTCCACCACGCGAAAGCGGTCGTCCGGGGCGCCCATCGCGCGCTGATCGTCGCCGACATGCCGTTCCTCTCGTACGCGACGCCCGACGACGCCGTACGCAACGCCGGGCGCTTCCTCCGGGAGGCCGGGGCGCAGTCGGTCAAGGTCGAGGGCGGCGTCCGGACGGGACGGGTCATCGAGACGCTCGTCAGGGCGGGAGTGCCCGTGATGGGTCACATCGGCCTGACGCCGCAGGCGATCAACGCCCTCGGCAAGGTCCGCGTGCAGGGCCGGACGCGCGAGGCGGCGCGTGCGCTCCTCCACGACGCGCTTGCCGTGCAGGAGGCGGGCGCGTTCGCGGTGGTCCTGGAGCTCGTGCCGGAGCAGCTCGCGGCCGCGATCACGGCCCGCCTGCGAATCCCGACGATCGGCATTGGGGCGGGTGCCGGATGCTCGGGCCAGGTCCAGGTGGTGACGGACTTCCTGGGTCTGGGCAGCTTCATTCCGCGCCACGCGAAGCCCTACGCGGACCTGCGCGGGACCATCCTGGCGGCCGCCGCCGCCTACCGTGCGGAAGTCGAAGCGGGGACCTTCCCCGGGGCCGCCCAATCCACCCGGATGGACGACGCGATCCTCGACGAGGTCCTCGGCCACGCCCCGGACGACCGGACCGCCGAGGGAGCGCAGCGGATCGAGGCGGGGATCCCGCTCGACCGCGACCTCTGATCGCGGCCACGTGGAGGTCGTCCGGAGCCGCGACCAGCTGCGCAGCGCGCTCGGCGCGCTGCCTCGACCGCTCGGCCTCGTCCCGACGATGGGCTGGCTCCACGCCGGCCATGGCGCCCTCATCGCGCGTGCCCGCATCGAATGCCGGGCGGTCGCGGTCTCGATCTTCGTCAATCCCCGCCAGTTCGACGATCCCGCCGACCTCGAGCGGTACCCGCGGGGCGAGGCTCGTGACCTCTCGCTGTGCGCCGAGGCCGGGGCCGACCTCGTCTGGGTCCCCGCGGTCGAAGACGTCTACCCGCCCGGGTTCGACACCGCGGTCACGGTCGAGCGGCTGACCCTCCCCCTCGAGGGCGCCGCCCGTCCCGGCCACTTCGCCGGCGTCACGACCGTCGTCGCGATCCTCTTCGGGGTTGTCCGCCCCGACCGCGCCTACTTCGGGGAGAAGGACGGCCAGCAGCTGCGGGTGATCGACCGGATGGCCCGCGACCTGCACCTGACCGAGGTCATCGGCTGCCCGACCGTTCGGGAGCCGGACGGCCTCGCCCTGTCGTCCCGCAACGTCCACCTCGATGCCGAGGATCGCGCCGCGGCGCCGGTCATCCGGCGGGCGCTGCTCGCGGGCCGGGACGCCTGGGCGGACGGCGAGCGGGCTGCCGAGGCGATTCGCGACCGGGTCGGAGACGTGCTCGCCACGGAGCCCCGTGCCGTTGTCGAGTACATCTCGTGTGCCGACGACACGACGCTGGACGAGCTCGAACGGATCGAGGGACCCGCGCTGCTGTCGCTCGCGGTGCGCTTCGGCACCACCCGCCTCGTCGACAACATCCGCATCGGCTGACGAGCCCGGAACCAGGCCGCGCCCCGTCGCGTCACCAGTCCGAGCGGCGCGCCTCCGCGCCACCGTCCAGCAGCCCATGGGGTGACGTGATGGCGCATCGAAGCGTCCAGGGACGCGCGGGCACGCGCGTCGCCATCGGGATCGGCAGCCTGCTCGTGGTCGCGGCGCTGGTCGTGGGCTGCAGCGGCTCGGCGAGCAACCCCCTCTCGACCGTCGGCGGACCGGTCACCGGCCAGCCCGCGGAGGCTCCGGCCGCGATGCCCAGCGCAGCGGCGTTGTCAACCCGGGACGGTGCGTTCGGCGCCGCGAACGGCGGCACGGGGACGACCGGCACCACGCAGGCGACGACGCCCGACGGAAGCGGCCCGCTCATCGTCCGCACGGGCCAGCTTGATCTCCAGGTCGCAGACATCGAGGCCGCGATCCATGCCGCGGAGACCGCCATCACGGCGGTCGGTGGGTACGTCTCCGGGTCGCAGCGCAGCGGCGATGCCGACAAAGCGACGGCGATCGTCATGTTCCGGATCCCGGCCGCGCGCTGGACCGATGCGCTCGATGCCCTCCGGAAGCTCGGCACCAAGGTCCTGGGTGAACAGACGTCGAGCCAGGAGGTCACGGCGCAGGTGGTCGACCTTGGCGCCCGCCTCGCCAACCTCCGGGTCACCGAGACGGCCCTCCAGGGGATCATGGACAAGGCCACGAAGATCCCGGACGTCCTCGCGGTCCAGGAGCAGCTGACGGGCGTTCGCCAGCAGATCGAGGAGCTCACCGCTCAGAAGCAGACGCTCGAGAACCAGGCGGCGCTCGCCTCGCTGACGGTGAGCTTCGCGCCTCCACCGGCCGTGGCCGTCACGCAGGTGCGCGAGGGCTGGGATCCGGCGCGGGAGGTCGACCAGGCGGCCGCGGCCCTCGTCGGGCTGGGCCAAGGCCTCGCCGGCGCCGGCATCTGGCTGCTGATCGTCTGGCTGCCGATCCTCCTGATCGTCGGGCTGATCGCGCTGGTCGCGTTCG
>Ga0302323_100004512_pt1 | contig 11369 bp, 8 predicted proteins | sample Fen_T0_3_FD_201950 | JGI IMG/M metagenome (GOLD analysis project Ga0302323, IMG submission 201950) | Peat permafrost microbial communities from Stordalen Mire near Abisko, Sweden - Fen_T0_3 | ecosystem: Environmental > Terrestrial > Soil > Wetlands > Permafrost | place: Sweden: Abisko... | reverse complement strand
CGGCGGCCGCAGCCTGTGCCGCGGCCGCCGCGGCGGCTGCGGCAGCCTCGGCCGCCACGTCCTCGTAGCTGCTGTTGGTGATGCTGCCGTTGCCGCCCACGCCGTTGACGACGTCGGTGCCGATCAGCCCGCCCGTCGAACCGTCCGGGGTCGTCACCGAGCCGGTGGCGCGCGAATCGGCGATCGCGCCGGCGTTTGCGCCGACCAGTCCGCCGGCTGCGTAAGTGCCCGAAACGCTGCCCGTGGCCGTCGACCCGGTGATGGTGCCGCCATTGCCGCCGACCAGGCCGCCGGCAATCTCGCCCGCGACGTTGCCGCTGGCCTGGGAGTTGGTGATGGTGCCCGTGTCGTTGGAGCCGACCAGGCCGCCGACCGTGGCATTGACGCTCGCCGTCACGTTGCCGGTGGCGTAGGAGTTGCTGATGGTGGCGGAATTCGTCCCGACGAGGCCGCCCATGGTCAGGCTGCCGCCGCTCACGTTGCCGGTGGCATACGAATCGCTGATGGAGCCACCGACCGTCCGTCCGACGAGCCCGCCGGCGGCCGACGTGGCCGAGGTGTCACCCGTGACGCCGCTGACATTGCCGGTGGCATACGACCCGGTGATGCTCGCGCCGCCGGTGATTTCGCCGACCAGCCCGCCGATGTCGGCGTCCGCGCCGCTGACGTTGCCGGTGGCGTAGGAGTTGCTGATGGTTGCCAGTGCGCCGCTGCTGAGGCCGACCAGGCCGCCGACATTGACGCCCTGGCTGGTGGTGGTTACGTCCCCGCTGGCGTGGCTGCCGCTGATCGTGCCCTGGACGTTGTAGCCGAGCAGGCCGCCGACGTTGTTCAGGTTGTGGTTCAGGTCGGGGCTGAGGACGGTGACGTCGCCGCTGGCCCAGGAGTCGGTGATGCTGCCGTAGGAGTTGGTGCCGACCAGCCCGCCCAGCGCGGAGTAGAAGGTGGTCCAGGTGCTGCTGCCCGTCACCGTGGCCGTGGAGTCGTCGTCGACGAGGGCGCCGCGCACGTTGAGGCCGACCAGGCCGCCGACCGAATAGTTGCCCGAGACGGCGCCGGTGGAATAGGCGTTGCGGATGCTGCCCTGGTTGTAGCCGACGAGGGCGCCGACCCACATGTAGCCGTTGACATTGGCGTCGACGACGCCGATGTCGCGGATCGCTGCGGTGCTGGTGGTGGCGCCGATCAGCGCCAGCTTGGTCGCGCTCTGGCTGGGCGCGGTGATGCTCAGGTGGTCGACGACATGGCCGAGCCCGGCCAGCGTGCCCGAGAGCGTGCTCACCACCGCGCTGGCGTAGGTCGTGCCCGTGGCGTCGAGGTCGCTGGCGAGCGCGTAGTTGCCGGCGGCGGTGCCGGTTGCGTCGTCGATCGCCGCCAGCTGGCTCATGTCGTGGATCAGGGTGTAGGCCGCGCCGTTGATGGCCAGCGTGGCATTGGCGCCGCTGAGGGTCACCGCGACGCCTTTGGCCGTGGCCATGACGTAGTCGCCGCCGTAGCTCAAGGCCAGCCCCGCGCCCGCGCCGGTGGCCGTGATGGGCGCGTCGATGTCGATGTCCTTGGTGGCGGTCAGCGTGAGCGTGGTGTTGGCCGACCAGGTCACCGCGGCCGCGACGTCGAGGTTGCCGTCCGCGCCGCTGCCGCTGGTGGAGGTCAGCGTGATGTTGTTGTTGCCAAGCAGGAGGCTGAGCAGTTCGCCGCTGATGTCGCCGCCGCTGCCGATGGTGAAGCCGTCCGGGTCTATGGTCCAGGTTCCGGTGCTGCCGTTGGCGGCGGCCGTGGTGATCACGGCGCCGTCGGCGATCTTCACGGCGGTGCCGGAGGTGTCTATGGTGCCGCCGTCGCCCGAAGTCGGCGCCGAGGCGTCGAGCGTGCCGCTGATGGTCGTCGTGCCGCCGTCGGCGCGTACGAGGATCTCGCCCTTCAGGTCACCGAGCGTGCGCGCCTGGACGATGCCGCTGTCGTTGACCTGGCTGGCCAGCAGGTCGTCGGCCGCCTTCGCGCTCAGGATGACCTTGCCGCCGTCGGCGTAGATCGCGCCCTGGTTGTCCACCAGCGCCGCGAGCGTGCCTTCGTCGATGGTGAGGCCGACCAGCGAATCGCCGCCGAGGTCGAGCGTGATGCGGTTGCCGCTGGCGAGGGCGACCGTGCCACGCGTGGCGACGATCACGCCCTCGTTGCTCACGCTCTTGCCCAGCAGCGCCACGTAGCCGCCGTCGGCCGCGCGCAGCGTGCCCCGATTGACCACCGAGCCCTGCGTGCCGTCGCCCGCGAACGCATAGTTGCCGGCCAGGAAGTCGGCGTCGCTGAGGCCCAGGGTGCTGGCCACCAGCGCGCCGGTGTTCACGCTGCTGCCGCCGGTGAACAGCACGCCGTTGGAGTTCAGCAGGAACACCTTGCCGTTGGCCGTCAGGCTGCCGGCGATGACGCTGGCCTCGTTGCCGATCACGCGGTTGAGCGCGACCGCCGACGCGTCGGGTTGCTTGAACGTGACCGTCTCGCCGCTCGCGATGCTGAAGCCTTGCCAGTTGATGGCCACCTTCGCGGAGCTCTGGGTGATGGTGGTGCTGCTGCCCGATTGGCCGATGGTCGCGGCACCGCTGGTGACGACGCCGCCTTGGGGCGCGCCCAGCGCGAGCGGCGGGCAGGCGAGGGCGGCGATCGCCAGGCAGACGTTCTTGCGGGCAGGCGCGGCGCGGTGGCTCGGGTTCTTGGGCATGGCGGTTCCTCCGGAGACTTGTATGGGGTTGACTAGGGGTTCGAAGCGGGCGCTCGTCGGCGCGAAGCGCGGGCGCAGCGGGGCGGGGCTGGGACCGCCCCCGTGCGCGGCGCCCGCGGCCCGTTCAGGGCGTGACGCCGTAGCACCAGTTGGCGATGACGGCCTTGCCGGCGGTGCTCACCACGTAGGCCGCGAAGTCGTTGATCGCGTCCGTGGTGGAGCCGCTGCCGCCCAGGATCACGACGGCGTCCTGCAGGATGCGGTCATGCGGCGGATTGCCGGCGACGGTGGCGGGGGTGTACTCGTAGTAGCTGCCGGAGATATTGGACTTGTAGGCCCCCGTGGTGCCGTTGCACAGGTAGGACTTGTGGATGAAGCCCATGTTGGGCGTACTCGTGCTGCTCGCGTTATTGACCGCGCTCGCCGTCGTGCCGATCGTCGAATACTGGGTGAACTTGACGTCGTAGGCGCCGTTCGGGTAGGTGATGCCGTTGACCCGCGCCAATACCTGCTGGGCCGCCGTCCCGTAGGGCGCGGTGTTGGGGTCGGCGATCGCGACCTGGCCGTTGGCATAGCTGTAGCTGGCCGGCGGCGGGAATCCCGCATACCCGCTGGCGCTCACATTGGGTCCTTTGGACCACAGCACGAGTTTTCCTTCGGCGTAGAAGAATGGGCTCTGGACCGCCGACGGATAACTGGCGTGCAGCGCGATCGGCGTCGTGTCGTCGGCCGAGAAGAGCATGTCGTACGGGGTCGAAGAATTGGCGGCCAGCGCCGTGCTGATATTGCCGGCCAGCGTCGCCGTGGCGCCGGATGTCACTGTGAAGCTGGCCGATGCCGAATAGGTCCAGCCGGCCGTCTGGTAGGCGGTTATCAGGTCGTTCAACGGCGTGGCGAAGTTGGCCGCCACCGCCAATTTGATGTTTTGCGCGCTGGCTGCAGGCGTATACAGGCCGGCGGCCACGAGGCCCGCTGCCAGAAGGATCTTGATCGTCGTGAGTTGTCGCATGGGGTTCCTGGATCGGTTGAATAGCTTGGGTTCGAGCATGCGAAGATGCATGCGCCAATGGATTTCCGGGGGTCGTTCGATACGCGGTTTCAATGATTCGTTCTGAGAATCCGAGTGAATGCGGAGTGGTCCATTTGCACGGTATCGAGTAAATTTCCGCGGGCACACGATTCCAATGCATGACCAAACGGACATGCAGGGACGCGGTGGCTGTTTCTATACCCTCCAAGGGCGAAATACAGCGAGCTGCATAACGCCTGCTTCACCTTTAGCAACAGTCGTGCCGTTTCTGCGGCACGCGCTGTTGTCGAGGACAGATGCCGGAAATCGAGCTTCAACGCCGTGTTCGATATGTAATCAAGTGCACAACGTATTGGTGCATTGACGACAAGCGCTACAGGAGTCCGTGCGCGCGGCCCCGGCCAGCGGCCCGTCGGCGCGTCCGCCCACGTCCGCTCGGGCCGGGCCGGGCGCTGCATGCCCGACAATCCCTGCCTCCAAGCCCTTGCCAGGCGAGCAGGTCGCTCGCCGCACCACCTCATGCGTGACGCCATCGCCAGACTTCCCGGCTCGAAGATCCGCGAGATCGCCAACGCGGGCATGGGACGCGCCGACGTCCTCGCGTTCTGGTTCGGCGAAAGCGACGAGGTGACGCCGGACCTCATCCGCGCCGCCGCCATCGCATCGCTGGAGCGCGGCGAGACCTTCTACGCGCACAACCTGGGCCTGCCCGAACTGCGCGCGGCGCTGGCACGCTACACCAGCGAGCTGCACTGCCCGCTGGACGCCGCGCGCATCGCCGTGACCTCGGGCGGCGTCAGCGCGCTGATGCTGGCGATGCAGGCGCTGGTCGACGCCGGCGACGAGGTGGTCGTGGTGACGCCGGTCTGGCCCAACCTGGTGGCCCAGCCGGCCATCATGGGCGCGACGCTGCGCTGCGTGGCCCTCACGCCGGTGGCGGGCGCATGGACGCTGGACATGGACACGCTGCTGGAGGCGATCACGCCGAGTACCCGCGCGCTGGTAGTCAACGCGCCCAACAACCCGACCGGCTGGACCCTCACGCGCGCCGAGCAGCAACGCATCCTCGACCACTGCCGCGCGACCGGGACCTGGATCGTCGCCGACGAGGTCTACGAGCGCCTCTACTTCGAGCCCTCGGCCAAGGCCTGCGCGCCGAGCTTCCTCGACATCGCGCAGCCTGAGGACCGCCTGATCGTCGCCCACAGCTTCTCGAAGAGCTTCCTGATGACGGGCTGGCGGCTCGGCTGGCTGGTCGTGCCGCAGTCGCTGACCGACGCCATCGCCAAGCTGATCGAGTTCAACACGTCCTGCGCCAGCGTGTTCACGCAGCGCGCGGCCATCGCCGCGCTGGCGCAGCGCGACACCATCACGCCGGCCGTCGTCGCCCGCCTCAAGACCTGCCGCGACACGCTGCTGCCGCGGCTCGCCGCGCTGGACGGCCTCACGGTGGCCAGCCCGCCGGGCGGCATGTACGCGTTCTTTCGCATCGCCGGCTTCGACGATTCGATGGACATCGCGCGCCGCCTGGTGGCCGAGGCCGGCCTCGGCTTGGCGCCCGGCGCGGCCTTCGCGCCGCAGTCGCGCGCCTGGCTGCGCTGGTGCTTTGCGTCGCGCGATCCGGGGCGGCTGGTGGAGGGGGTGCGGCGGCTGCGCGAGTGGCTGGCGCTCAACCCGGGGCGCGGCGGCTGATGCCGACTTCGCCGTGCCCGGACCGCGGGCCGAACGCCGTGGCGCAGGCGCCCCGCCCACGCCACGGCGCGCCGCTTACTGCTTGAACTTCAGCTTGGAACCGTCGAAGGTGGTGACCATGCCGGCCATCATGCCGTCGTGCGTGACGTAGGCATCCGAGCCGTAATAAGGCGCCGCGAGGAAGGGCGCTTCGGCCTTCCAGTAGACCACCAGCGTGTCGCCGAATTTCGCGGTGCTCTGCGGAATGAAGCGGATGCCTTTCAGGCCGTCTGGCCGCGCCGTGACGAAGCCGACAAACAATTTGCCGATGGCCGCGCGGCCCCTGGCAACCTGGCCATCGAGCATGTGGACCTCGCCATTTTCGGGGAATTGCGCCACCAGGCGATTCCAGTCGCTCTTGTCGACCGCGTCAAGATGCTCCGCGAGCACCATTTCAGGCGTGGCCTGCGCCATCATCGGCGGCAGTTTCAGCGGCTCGGCCGACCAGGCGCCTGCGCCGGCGAGCAGTCCCAATGTGCTGGCGACGGTCCAGCGACGAAATTCATTCATGGTGTCTTTCTCAAATTGAGGGAACTGATTCTGGGTGGTCAGTCGCCAATCAGAGGATGCGCAGCACGCTGTCGACGGCCCTGCGCGGCTTCTTCGGCCAGTTGCCGGGAGCCGCATATCCGACGGTGACCATCATCACCGGGATTTCGGTGGCAGGCAGTTCCAGCATGGCGGCCACGCCGGTGGCGTCGAAGCCGATCATCGGGCAGGACACCAGGCCCCTGCCTTGCGCTGCCAACATCAGCGTCATCGCCGCCATCGAGGCCGAGCGCACCGCCTCGTCACGCGCCATGACCGGATTGTTCGGGTACATGTTCGTCACGGCATCCAGCCAGCTCACGTACATCTCTTCGCTGATGATGCCCGCGTCGACGGTGGGCTTGAGCGCCGCTGGCAACGTGACGTGCGGGTCGAGCGTGCCGCAAATGACGAAGGTGACGGCAGCGTCGGTGATCTTTGGCTGGCTGCAGGCCAGCGGCAGCAGGCGGGCCTTGGCCGCGCCGCTCGTCACGGCGATGAACTTCCAGTTCTGTAGGTTGAACGCCGACGGCGCCTGGATGGCCAGTGCGATCAATTCGGAAATCTCGGCGTCGCTGAGTTTGCGGGCCGAGTCGTAACTGCTGGCCGAAGTACGGGCGATGATGATGTCGTCGATGCGGGACATGGTAATTAACTCTTGAAATGCGAAACGGAAACTGCGTCTTCTCCGCAAGGAAATATTTATTCGGGGAGCCGGCGCCGGAATGGTCTGTTTGTTGCTGCGATGCCGACCAGTTTAAGGCGGTGCCGATTGGCGATAAACAGGCGCCTGCGCGATACAGCGTCGACTTTTTTTCTACCATGGAGCGGGGCCGCAAGCGCGGCGCGCGGGCGCCGGCGGTGCGACGTCGTGGCAACGGTTTCGGTCAGGCCCGGCTCGCCGACGTATCCATCAAGACCGGAGTGGCGGCCAGGATCGGCGGGATGACGAAGCACCACATCCCGAAGCGGCTGAAGATCAACGCCCCTGCACCACAGCCGATCGCGAAGGCGAGGACGTTGGGCACCATCTTGGATAATCTCGTCTTTGCCGCCGCCCTGTCCTCAGCCGCCATGCCGCGTATGAGGTCTGCGATGTCGATCATGATCTGCGTCGTGGTGCCTGTCATCAACGTGGTGGGCGGAGCGGAGGCCAGGTGGATGCGAGACGCTGCGTTCTGGATCGCCATCGCCGCGACCAGAACCATCCCCGTGAGGACGGCTGGCCAGTCATCGCCTCGTTGGCCGGGCGCAAGTTCATGCGCCAGCAACGCGGCCAGCGCGAGCAAGACGCATTGCGCCGTCAGCATGGTGCGCAGAATGGGCAGGCCAAGGCGCGACAGCGTATGCGCCGCCAATCGCGTCATGACGATGACCGCGCAGAAGACAGGCAGCGCGAGCAGCTTGGCGACCGCTCCCGCGGAGCCGAACACCAAGGACGCGCCGAGCGTCACGAAGTTGCCCGTCACGTGGGCCGTGAACAGGCCCTGGAGCGCCAGGAAGCCTGCCGTGTCGACATAGCCTGCGTTGGTGCTCATGCACAGGGGCATGGCGAGTTTCGTCATGGATGCTCTCCGAATCGTTGGGGAGTCTGGGACCGCGATGGCCGGCCAATCGTGGCCGCACAGCGGTCCACGCGCATGGCGCCCTGCGAAAAGACGGGGGCGCGACGGTTTTGCGAGACGCGCGATGGGATCGCATCGTGCCGAATCATGTGACCACGCCAGTCCGCCATGCGCGGCTGCCAGGAGCGACAGCCGCCGGTAGTCCCGGTGAGGTACGTCCACCCTGGCCCCGGCCCCGGCTCGAAACGCGGGCGCCGCCCTTGCTGAGGGTGACCACGTCGCGGCGCTCCCAGGCCTGCGGCGCGTCGCCCAGGTAACCCGCGAAGGCCTTGGTTCCCCACGGGCAGCGGGTGGGCGAAGCGATCGGTGCCAGCGCCGACACGCTGCGATACAGCCCGGGGTTGCGCAGCGCCAGGACGAGGGCGCCATGGCCGCCCATCGAGTGACCGAACACCCCGACGCGGTCGGCGCAGGCATTGAACTGCTGCGAGACCAGCTCGCGCAGTTCGCCGGTGACCCAGGTCTCCATGCGGAAGTGATTGCGCCAGGGTGCGCGGGTCGCGTCGAGATAGAAGCTGGCCGCCGTGCCGAAGTCCCGGTCGGCGTCGGCGCCCTCGATGCCGGTATGGCGCGGGCTGGTGTCCGGCTTGACGCGCATCAGGCCCAGTTCCGCGGCCTTGCGTTGCGCGCCGGCCTTGATGGCGAAGGTCTCTTCGTTGCTGGTCCGCCGCCTGCGCGGTGACCGCCATCTCAGTACAGCACCACGGAACGGATGGATTGCCCGCTCTTCATCAGGTCGAAGCCCGTGTTGATGTCTTCCAGCTTGAGTCGATGGGTGATGAGGTCGTCGATGTTGAGCTTGCCTTCCATGTACCAGTCGACGATCTTGGGCACATCGGTGCGGCCGCGGGCACCGCCGAAGGCGGAGCCTTCCCACTTGCGCCCCGTCACCAGCTGGAATGGGCGCGTCGAGATCTCGGCGCCGGCCTCGGCGACGCCGATGATCAGGCTGCGGCCCCAGCCCTTGTGCGTGCACTCGAGCGCCTGGCGCATCAGCTTGGTGTTGCCCACGCATTCGAAGCTGTAGTCGGCGCCGCCGTCGGTGAGCTGCACGATGGCGTCGACGACGTTCTCCACCGCGTTCGGGTTGATGAAGTGGGTCATGCCGAACTTGCGCGCCATCGCCTCGCGCGCCGGGTTGATGTCGACGCCGATGATCTTGTCGGCGCCGACCATGCGCGCGGCCTGGATGACGTTCAGGCCGATGCCGCCGAGCCCGAAGACGACGACGTTGGCGCCGGCCTCGACCTTGGCGCTGAACAGCACGGCGCCGACGCCGGTCGTGACGCCGCAGCCGATGTAGCAGATCTTGTCGAACGGCGCGTCCTTGCGCACCTTGGCGACCGCGATCTCGGGCACCACGATGTAGTTGCTGAAGGTGCTGGTGCCCATGTAGTGGAACAGCGGCTTGCCGTCGAAGGAAAAGCGCGAGGTCGCGTCGGGCATCAAGCCTCGGCCCTGCGTGCTGCGGATCTGCTGGCACAGGTTGGTCTTGCGCGACAGGCAGAACTTGCACTGGCGGCATTCCGGCGTGTAGAGCGGGATCACGTGATCGTCGCGCGCCACGGAGGTCACGCCCGGCCCCACGTCGACGACGACGCCGGCACCCTCGTGCCCGAGGATGGCCGGGAACAGCCCTTCGGGATCGGCGCCGGACAGCGTGTAGTAGTCGGTATGGCAGATGCCCGTGGCCTTGATCTCGACGAGCACCTCGCCCGCGCGCGGGCCCGCAAGATCGACGGTTTCGATGGTCAGGGGCTGGCCGGCTTTCCAGGCGATGGCGGCTTTGGTTTTCATGATGTCTTTCGGCGATGGGCTCGTGGAATGGCCCGAAATGTAGACTCCGCGGAATTCGCCCGCCACCCCGCGCGCGCCTTTGCCGGACGCTTTGTCCGCTGGCGACTGCAAGTCGTCCGATCCGTACCCGTTCGCAGCGCGAAACCCTCATGAACCATCCTTCTTCAAGCCGCCTGCGCATCGTCGACCTGATCGTCTACCCCGGCTTCAAGGCCCTCGAAGCCATCGGTCCGATGACCGTCTTCGAGTACGCGAACATCCATCTCGAGCTGCGCGGACGGCCGCGCATGTACGAGGTCGCGGTCGCCTCGACGACGGCCGGGGCCGTGCGCTCGGACATGCTGATGAGCCTGGAGGCGACCCGCGTGCTCGACGAACGGCGCATCCCGGATGTCGCCGTCATCGCCGGTGCGCGCCACATCGATCGCGCGCTGCTGGACAACCCCGGCATCGCCCGCTGGGCCGGCGCCGTCGCGCCGCGCATCGAGCAACTCGTCGCACTGTGCTCGGGCAGCTTCTTCCTCGCGCAGGCGGGCTTGCTGGACGGCCTCGCGGCGACGACCCACTGGAGCCTCGCGTCGCAGCTGCAGCAGCGGTTCCCGCGCGTGGCGGTCGAGGCGGACGCGATCTACCTGCGCGCGGGCCGGCTGTGGACGTCGGCGGGCGTCACCGCGGGCATCGACCTGGCGCTGGCGATCGTGGAGGAGGACTGCGGTCGCAACATCGCGCTCGACGTGGCGCGCGACATGGTGGTCTACCTGAAGCGCCCGGGTGGCCAATCGCAGTTCAGCGTGCACCTGGAGAGCCAGAGCACCAGCCATCCTGGCATCCGCGATGTGCAGGACTGGATACTCTCGAACCTGGCGCAGGAACTGGCGCTGCCCGCGCTCGCCGCGCGCGCCGCGATGAGCGAGCGCAACTTCAGGCGCCTGTTCCTGAAGGAGGTCGGCACGGCCCCGGCGGAGTTCATCGAACGCGCCCGGCTCGACGCCGCACGCCGGCTGCTCGAAGACGGCGACCTGCCGCTCAAGACCGTGGCCGCGCGGGTCGGCTTCGCCACCGAACAGGCCTTGCGCAAGCTGTTCACGCGTCACCTGGGCGTGGCGCCCAAGGACTACCGCGAACGCTTCGCGACGGCGGCGCGCACGGCGCTCGACTAGCCCGCTCTTGCGCGCCGGCCGCGCAGCCCCGGGCGCTGGCGCTGCCGGCCGGCGCGGCCTCGAGGCCCACGTGCCGGCGGCCGCGCGTCCGCGGGCCGCGCGGGATCCTCCCAGCGCTCGACGCTGAACCAGTTCACCAGCAGGTCGATCAGCAGGCGCACCTTGGGCGAGACATGCTTGCGACTGCCGTACATCGCGTAGATGTCGAGGGAGCCGGCCAGGAACCGTGGCAACACTTCGACCAGGCGTCGCGCGGCCAGGTCACCGCCGACGATGAATGTCGGCTGCAGGATGATGCCTTGGTGCTGCAGCGCGCCGGCGCGGCAGATGTCGCCGTTGTTGGAGCGGATGCAGGGATGGGTCGTCACCGACACCGGCCCGTCCGGGCCCTCGAACGTCCACTCGTCCCGCGCGGACCAGTAGCTGTAGGCCAGGACCGAGTGCGCCGCGAGTTCATGCGGATGCCTGGGCACGCCGGCTCGCCGAAGGTATTGCGGCGACGCGCACAGCACCATCCGCGTGGATGAGAGCTTGCGACAGATCAGGGTCGAGTCGGGCAGGGTGGCGATGCGGATCGCGAGGTCGAATCCTTCGTCGACGATGTCGACCACCCGGTCCGCCAGGGTGACGTCGAGCGTGACCTTCGGGTGCAGGGCCTTGAAGCGCCCCCACACCTCGGCGAGGTGAAGAATCCCGAAGCTGACGGGCACCGTGACGCGCAGCGCGCCCTGCGCCTGGCCGCTGCGCGAGGTGATCTCGGCCTCCGCCTCCTCGACGCCGCC
>Ga0302323_100004511_pt1 | contig 11369 bp, 9 predicted proteins | sample Fen_T0_3_FD_201950 | JGI IMG/M metagenome (GOLD analysis project Ga0302323, IMG submission 201950) | Peat permafrost microbial communities from Stordalen Mire near Abisko, Sweden - Fen_T0_3 | ecosystem: Environmental > Terrestrial > Soil > Wetlands > Permafrost | place: Sweden: Abisko... | reverse complement strand
CTCTTTGCATAAGGACGGCACTTACCGCTCACGGCTGGATGTCCATGTTCTGCCACGGGGCCTGAAGGATCGGGTGCGCCTTGTAGCCGCGCACCCAGGGCCGCAGCAATGCGTTGCGCAGCTGCGTGTCCTGCAGGCTCCACGCGCCGTCGACCTCCATCTGCCGCGACATCTCGAGGAACAGCCTGTTGCGCTCCGGTGAATCGGGTATCTGCGTCGACTTGGTGTAGTAGGCGTCGAACGCCGGCGACTGGTAGCAGCCGTTGTTGCTCTGGTGCGAGTTGGGGCCGTAAAGGAGCTGCATGAAGTTGTCGCCGTCCGGATAGTCGGCCGTCCAGCCCGCGCCCCACATCATCAGCTGGCAGGCCCGCGCCGCCTTCAGGTGATCGGCGAACTTGGAAATCTGGAAGTCGATGTGCACGCCGATGACGTCCATCGACTTCTTCCACAGCTCGTTCTGCTCGCGCTCGAGCGTCGAGGTTCCCGACGCCAGCTTCAGCACCAGCGGCTTGCCGTCGGGGAGCCTGCGATAGCCGTCCGCCCCCTTCTTGAAGCCGAAATGGTCGAGGAGCTTGTTCGCGAGCTCCGGATCGTACGGATTGAGCGACCGGTACTTCGGATCGTGGCCGACGACGCCGGGCGGGATGGGCATCTGCGCCAGCACTGCCTGGCTCTTGCGCACGACGCGGATCAGCTCGTCGACGTTGAAAGCCATGATGATCGCGCGGCGCAGCGCGATGCGGTCCTTGCTGAAGCCGCCGACTACCGGGTCCTGGAAATTGAAATACGTGTAGTTGACGCTGGCGTTGACGGCACGGTACAGCCTGGCCTTTTGATCCACCCACTCCGGCAGCAGCTGGTTGTCCGGGTTGATCACCTTGAAGATGAACGCGAACGGAACCTGCAGGACGTCGATCTCCTTCTGGTTGAACGCGAGCCAGCGCGTCTGGTCCTCCTCCAGGATGCTGATCTCGACGCGGCCGATCTGCGGCATCGTCTTGCCCTTCATTTCCGTGACGAGTTGCGCGTCCCATTCATTGCCCGGCGTCGGTTGCCAGTTCCACGCATAGCCTGCGAATCCCGGGTTCGCCTCGAGCACGATCTTCGTGCCCCGCTTCCACTCCTTGAGTTGATAGGGCCCGGTGCCGACGGGGTGGGCCATCGTGTCGGTGGCGTACGCCTCGATCACCTCGCGCGCGACGACGCCGAACGCCGTGTGGGCGACGATGAACGGAAAGTTGTAGTCGCGGCTGGCCAGGCGAAAGCGCAGCGTGTAGCGGTCCACCGCCTCCATGTCCGGCAGCTTGGCGTCGTAGTCGAACTTGCCGCTCTTCTTCGCCGCAGCGGCGAGGTCGTCCAGGCCCTTGATCTTGCCCTCGATCAGGAACGCGTACTGCGAGCGGTTCACCGGATCCATGAAGCGCATGATCGAGTACACGAAATCCTGCGCCACCATCTCGCGCCTGGCACCCTTGAACGCCGGGTCGGGCGTGAAGTAGACGCCCTTCCTCAGGTGGAACGTGTAGGTGCGCCCTTCGTCGGCGACTTCGGGCATCGCCTCGGCCGCCATCGGCGCGAGCTTCGACGGACTGGCGAGATATTCATACGTCAGCAAACGGTCGAAAATCGCCTCGTTGACCGTCGCCGAGTAGAGATCGAAGACCTTGGCGGGGTCGAAGCCCGTCTCGCCGGTGGGAAACGCGATGCGCAGGACCTTGTTCGGGTCGGCCACGGCCGCACAATGCGCCGCGAAGGCGATTCCGGCGACGCCGGCCGCGAGGCGCAAGGCCCAGGCAACGCCGATGCGTCCTCCTCCCCGCGAACTTGCCCTGCACTGCTCGACGACCATCCCGTCTCCGCTGAAAAAATGGCTCGCCAATGTACCATTCCCCACCGGTACCGCGCCATGCCGCCCCGCCCCATCCGCCGATCCACCAAACCGCCCTACTGGGATGCGGCGACGCGCTCGCTCGCCGAACGGGACGCGGTGATGGCCCGGCTGATCGCCGACCATCCGGAGATCCATGTCGTGCGGCGCGGCGATCCGTTCACGACACTGGCACGCGCCATCGTCGGCCAGCAGATCTCGGTCAAGGCCGCCCAGTCGATCTGGGACCGGCTCGTCATCGCGGGCAAGGGCAGCGGCGATCCCGTCCATCTCGAACCGGGGCGCGTCGGCCGCATGCATGTAGCGACGCTGCGCCGCGTCGGGCTGTCGGAAAGCAAGGCGCTGTACATCCGCGACCTCGCGCGCCATTTCGTTTCCGGCCACCTCGATCCGCGCGAATGGCCGGCGCTGGACGATGAAGCGCTGATCGTGCGCCTGACCGCCGTGCACGGCATCGGCCGCTGGACTGCGGAGATGTTCCTCATGTTCCACGAACTGCGCCCGGACGTGCTGCCGGTCGCCGACATCGGCCTGCAGAACGCCGTCGCCATGCACTACTACGGCGGGACGCGCATTCCGATTGCGCAACTGCGCGAACTGGCCGCGATTTGGGCGCCCTGGCGCAGCGTGGCGACGTGGTACCTGTGGCGCTCGCTCGATCCGATTCCGGTCGAATACTGATGTCGTCGGACCGTGGGCGGGTTAGCGCAGCGTCCCGTCCACCAGGTGCAGCGTGCGGTCCGTGCGCGCCGCCAGTTCCGGATCGTGCGTGACGATGACGATGGCGGTCCCTGCGACGGCATTCAACTCGAGCATCAGGTCGAACACCTCGCCGGCGGTCCGGCGGTCGAGGTTTCCGGTCGGTTCATCAGCGAGAACGCACTTCGGCTGCGTGACCAGCGCCCGCGCAAGCGCCACGCGCTGACGCTCTCCGCCCGACAATTCACCGGGACGGTGCTTCAGCCGATGTCCCAGGCCGACACGCGCGAGCATCGCCGCGGCCGTCGCGTGGGCGTCGGCCGGCGTCATGCGGCGGATCAGCAACGGCATCGCCGTATTCTCGACGGCGTTGAACTCCGGCAGCAGATGGTGGAACTGGTACATGAAACCCAGCGCGCGGTTGCGCACCTGCCCGCGCGCGGCCTCGGACAACGTCGCGAAGGGAACGCCGTCGACGCTGACTTCGCCCGCCGTCGGCACGTCGAGGCCGCCGAGCAGGTGCAGCAGCGTGCTCTTGCCCGAGCCCGACACGCCGACGATGGCGATGCGCTCGCCGGGCATGACGGCGAGGTCGATGCCGTTCAGCACCGTCACGTTTGCGGGTCCGCTGGTGTAGGTCTTGGCGAGCCCGTGGCAGGCGATCACCGGTGTCGTGCCGAGTGCCTGCGGATCATTCATAGCGCAACGCATCCGCGGGGTTGACCCGCGCCGCTTTCCACGCCGGGTAGATCGTCGCGATCAGCGCCAGTCCCAGCGCGATGGCGGCGATGGTGACGACGTCGGCGCGCTGCAGGTCCGACGGCAGGTCGCTGATGTAGTAGATCGACTTGTCGAGGAACTGCGTGTTGAGCAGGCGCTCGAGGAACGGGACGACGGTGCCGATGTTGACGGCCAGCAGGATGCCGCCCAGCACGCCGATCGCCGTGCCGATGATGCCGATCAGCGCGCCCTGCACGATGAAGATGGCCATGATCGACAGTGGCGACGCTCCCAGCGTGCGCAGGATGGCGATGTCCGCCTGCTTGTCGGTGACGACCATCACCTGCGCCGAGACGATGTTGAACGCCGCGACGGCGACGATCAGCGTGAGGATGATGAACATCACGCGCTTCTCGATCTGCACGGCGCGGAAGAAGTTGGCGTGGCTCCGCGTCCAGTCGCGCACGTCCGCCGTCACCGGCAGCTTCTGCCACAGGTCGCGCGCGACGACGGGCGCCGCGTACAGGTCGTCGAGCTTCAGGCGCACGCCGGAAACGCCCTCGAGGCGGTACAGCTTCTTCGCGTCCTCGATGTTGATGAGCGCCAGGCCGCTGTCGAACTCGTACATGCCGACTTCGAAGAGACCGACCACCTTGAAGCTCTTCACGCGCGGCAGCGTCCCCGCGGGCGTGATCGTGCCCTGCGGCGTGATCACGACGACCGAATCGCCGGGCATGACGCCCAGGCCCCGCGCCAGCTCGCCGCCCAGCACGATGCCGAATTGGCCCGGCACGAGATCGGTCAGAGAACCGCGCCGCATGTGTCGCCCGATATCCGCCACCGAATCCTCGAGCGCCGGATCGATGCCGCGGACCAGCGCGCCGCGATTGGCGTCGCCCGCCACCAGCATCGCCTGCCCGAGCACGTAGGGCGCGGCGCCGACGACGTGCGGATTCTGCCTGGCGACGGCCGCGACGCCGGGCCAGTTGTCCAATTGCGGCATGCCCTGGATCTCGATGTGCGAGGCCACGGCGAGGATGCGGTTGCGCAGCTCCTGCTGGAACCCGTTCATCACCGACAGCACGACGATCAGCGCCGCCACGCCCAGCGCGATGCCCGCCATCGACATCAGCGAGATGAACGAGATGAACGTGTTGCGCCCCGATCCCTTGCGGGCGCGGGTGTAGCGAAGGCCAACGGCGAGTTCGTACGGAGACAAGGAAGAAAAGCCGCGGGACGATGACCGGCGATTATCGCATGCCTCCCTGTCGCGCTTCCTGCGCCGCATTGCCGATCGAGGCGCGCGCCGCGATGTGGCAATCTACCCGCCATGCGCCTCACGCTCGCCGTACCCGGATTGCTCGCACTCGACCCTGCCGTACTGGCCGCGGCGACGTCCCTGGCGCGGCTCGCGCGCTACGCGGGCGCTCCGGTGATACGTTGCGGCGCGCTCGATGCGTTCGTGGTCTCCGGCTCAACGGACGGTGCGGGCGCCGCGCCGCTGGCTGCCCTGGGCGCGGGACTCGACCCCGGGACATCGTACGTGCTGCGCGCGGACCCGGTGTCGCTGGTGGCCGGGCGCAACGACGTCGCCCTCGCCGCACGTATCGACGATCTCGACGCCGACGAGACCGCTGCGATGATCGCCACGCTCGGCGCACATTTTTCTGGAGACGGGCTCACCTTCCACGCGCCCCGGCCCGATGCGTGGTTCGTCCTGCAGGATGTGACGCCCGACGTGACGACGACGCCGCTGGCATCGGTGCGCGGCGCAATCTACCCCTGGCTCCCCGCGGGTGGCGACGCACCGCGCTGGCGCCGCTGGCTGAGCGAAATGCAGATGCTCTTGCACGCGCATCCGGCCAACGCCGCGCGCGAGGCGCGTGGCCGGGTGGCCGTGACCGGCATCTGGATTTCGGACGGCGGCCGCGTCGCGGATTTTCCGCAAGTCAACGCATCCGCGATCTTCGCGCCGGCAGGCAGAGACGGCGACGTCGCGCGCGGACTTGCGCGGCTGCGCGGTGCGCCCGCCGCGCTGCCGCCCGGGAGATTCGCCGCGTTGCCTTCGCCGGACGACGCCATTGTTGTTCTCGACCGCGCCGGCGATTTGAACGCGCCGCGGTTGCTTTCGGAGTGGCTCGATCCCGCCGTCGTGGCGCTGGAACGCGGCACGCTCGCGTCGCTGTCGCTGCTCGCCGATGGCGAAGGCACGGCCGGGGCGTGGCATGCGGTGCGTCCTGGATTGTGCGTGCGCATGCTGGCGCGAATGGCGGCGCCGCCGTTTGCGCCGCCCGCGCGCGACGAAGACGACACATGACCGTCGCGATTGTCCGCCGAACCGTTCCGACTGCCGCACAGGCGCTTGCAGCCGCCGGCATGCCCGACGTGCTGGCGCGAATCTACGCAGCGCGCGGTATCACGGCGATGGCGGAACTCGACCACGGCTTTGCCGCGCTGCCCTCCCCCGACCGGATGAAAGGCATCGACGCCGCGGCGGTGCGGCTGGTGCGGGCGATCCGCGCCAAGGAGAAGATCGTCATCGTCGCCGACTACGACGCCGATGGCGCCACGGCCTGTGCGGTGGGCCTGCGCGGCCTGCGCGCGATGGGCGCCGACATCGACTTCATCGTGCCCAATCGTTTCGAGTTCGGCTACGGCCTCACGCCGGAGATCGTCGCACTGGCGGCGAAGATGGAGCCGCGCCTGCTCGTCACGGTGGACAACGGCATTGCCAGCGTCGAAGGTGTCGCGGCCGCGGCGGCGAGAGGGCTGGACGTGCTGGTCACCGACCATCACCTGCCCGGCGACACGCTGCCTGCACCGGCGATCATCGTCAATCCGAACCAGCCGGGATGCACGTTCCCGAGCAAGCACATCGCTGGCGTCGGCGTGATGTTCTACGTGCTGCTGGCGACCCGCTCGCTGCTGCGGTCGCAAGGCGCGTTTGCCGGCAAGGACGAACCCAATCTCGCCGAATTGACGGACCTGGTCGCGCTGGGCACCGTGGCCGACGTCGTGCGCCTGGACCAGGTGAACCGGATCTTCGTCGCGCAGGGACTGGCACGGATACGCGCGGGCCGCGCGCAACCCGGTGTGGCGGCATTGTTCGCGGTCGCCGGCCGCGATGCGCGCCGCGCAACGGCGTTCGACCTGGGTTTCGTCGCCGGTCCGCGCCTCAACGCCGCGGGGCGCCTGGCCGACATGTCGCTCGGCATTCGCTGCCTGCTGGCGACGACCGGCGCGGAGGCCACCGCGCTCGCGGGTAAGCTCGACCGCCTCAATCGCGAGCGCCGCGACGTCGAGGTGTCTATGCAGGAGGAAGCGCTGGCGGACTTGCGCACCGTGGACGATGCGGCCGTTGCCGACAGTTACACCCTCTGCCTCTACCGCGAGGAATGGCACCAGGGCGTCGTCGGCATCGTCGCGTCGCGCCTGAAGGACAAGTTCCACCGGCCTGCGATCGTGTTCGCGCGCGGTAATGCTGGCGAACTCAAAGGATCGGGCCGGTCGATCGAGGGCTTCCACCTGCGCGACGCGCTCGACCTCGTGTCCAAGCGCGATCCCGCGCTGATCTCGCGCTTCGGCGGCCACGCCTTTGCCGCCGGCCTGACGATCGGCAAGTCGGGCCTGCCGGCGTTTGTGGCGGCGTTCGAGCAGGTCGCGCGCGATTGGCTCACGCCTTCGCAACTGCACCGGACCCACGAATCCGACGGCACGCTGGAGGTCGGCCAGCTGACCCTCGAACTGGCCGCGCAATTGCGGGAGCAGGTATGGGGACAGGGCATGCCGGCCCCGGCTTTCGACGACACGTTCGACGTGCGCGAAACGCGGATCGTCGGCGGCAAGCACTCCCGAATCGTCCTCTCGCGAGGCAAGGAACGGTTCGAGGCCATCCTGTTCAATTATGCCGACCCGCTGCCGGCGCGAATCCGGGCGACATTCCGGCCCGAGGTCAACGAATGGCAGGGCAACGCGTCGCTGCAGCTGGCGATCGAGCACTGGCTGCCCGCGTGAGGACCGTCACGCCCAAGATTGCACCCGCACAAGAACGTTATTTCCGCGGTGTGCGAGACGCGGCCCGAGGATCGCCAGGCGTCGACCGACCATGCTCGTAATAGACTGTTTTATATATAATAATTAGTGTTAGTGAACACTGACATCCGGCACGTCACCAAAGCGACATCCGGTCTTGTGCATTGCACCATTTCCCGCTATATTCGCTGGGTTTATCCCCTTGCCGGGAACGCCCGGCGAGCGCGAAGGACTCCACCAAGGAAAACAATGCGTCTGACCGGCAAAGTCTCGATCATCACCGGTGCCGCCCAGGGCATCGGCCGCGCCACGGCAATCAAGTTCGCCAAGGAAGGCGCCAAGGTTGCGGTTTGCGACGTCAACACGGTCGCGATCGACGAAACAGTCAGGGCGATCCTGGACGCGGGCGGCGAGGCGGCGGGCTATCGGGTCGACGTGACCGACAAGGCCAGCATCGCGCAGATGGTCGAAGGCGTGATGGCCAAGTGGGGTCGCATCGACACGCTGGTCAACAACGCCGGCATCGTGCAGGACGCGCAGTTCAAGAAGATGAGCGAAGAGCAGTTCGACCGCGTCATCGACGTCAACCTGAAGGGTGTCTACAACTGCACCAAGGCGGTCGTCGACATCATGCTGGCGCAGAACTCGGGCTGCATCCTCAACGCCTCGTCGATCGTCGGCATCTACGGCAACTTCGGCCAGACCAACTACGCCGCCACCAAGTTCGGCGTCATCGGCATGGTCAAGACATGGGCGCGCGAACTGGGCAGCAAAGGCATCCGCGCCAACGCGATCTGCCCGGGCTACATCTCCACGCCGATCCTGGCGTCGATGCCGGCGAAGGTCCTCAAGATGATCGAGGAAAAGGTGCCGATGGGCCGGTTGGGACAGCCCGAGGAAATCGCCAACACCTACGCGTGGCTCGCGTCCGACGAGGCGTCGTACATCAACGGCGCCGTCATCGAGGTTTCCGGCGGCGTTACGATCTGAGGAACGACCCCCACGCTCACTTCGTTCGCTGCCCCCAAACACGGGGGCGCGCAGTGCCCTCCGGGCGGCCGGTCGGGAACTGCAATATTCCGACCGACACGAAAACCGCCGGCCGGCTTGGCGCCCCCGGCGGTTTTGCATTTCCGGACGGCGGCGATTGACTAGTCCCTTCGACCGACTTCCCGCAATTGCGTCCCGCGCGGTAGCATGCGTGATCGCCACCCACTTATTCGCGACCATCATGTCGAAACGCTTACTCCTGTTGGCAACGGCACTGGCCTTCGCAGCCTTCGCCTTCGCACCGGCAGCATCCGCGCAGAAATTCCAGCCGGCAAGCAATTACATCTGCCCCAACAGTTCCGGGACGGGCCTCGACTGCTACCTCGACGCCGTCCGCCACCTCTACACGATGTGCCGCCACATCAAGAGCATCGAGGTCATCGAATTCGGCTACGAGAAATCGCAGGAAGGCGTCAACGGCGCCAAGAGCGATTACTGCATCGACAAGCAGAAGGCCAACATCCTGCCCCCATTCAAGGCGGCGCTGAGCGAAGCCTCGGCCTCGAAGGACGCCGTCAAGGGACTCAACACGCTGCAGCAGCTCTGGATGGAAGCGATGATCGGGCTGCGCTGGAAAGCCGGCGAAACGGACGACGACTACAAGAACCGGGTCTCGCGGCCCTATGTCGCGTTCGTCGAGTGGTCCGATTCGATCCGCACCGCGGTGGCCAGCGCGCCCAAGGCGCCCGCCGCCAAGCCTGCGTCCAAGGCCAAGGCCCAATGAGGGTCCGCTGAACGCCCCGCCTCAAGCACTGATCGACGACGAAGCCCCTGCCGCAGCGCTCGACGACACCGCGCCTGTCGCGGCGTCCGCCGACGATGTCGCGCTGGCGGCGATCTTCGGCGAGGGCGGCACGCTCGCGCGCGAACTGCCAGGCTTTCATTTCCGCCAGCAGCAACTCGAGATGGCACAGGCCGTCGCGCGCAACATCGCGACGCGCGGACAACTGGTGGCCGAAGCCGGCACCGGCACCGGCAAGACGTTCGCCTACCTGGTGCCGGCGCTGCTGTACGGCGGCAAGGTCATCGTGTCCACCGGCACCAAGACGCTGCAGGACCAGCTGTTCGAGCGCGACCTGCCGCTGGTGCGCGACGCGCTCAAGGTGCCGGTGACCATCGCGCTCTTGAAGGGCCGTGCCAACTACGTCTGCCACTACCACCTCGAGCGCGCTTCGCACGAGGACCGCCTGCCGTCGCGCGACGACGCGCGCCACCTGAAGAAGATCATCGCCTTTACGCGCGCGACGCAGCGCGGTGATCGCGCGGAACTGGCCGACGTGCCCGAGCACGCGTCGATCTGGCCGCTGGTCACGTCCACGCGCGACAACTGCCTCGGCCAGAATTGCGCGTACCACGCGGATTGCTTCGTGCTGAAGGCGCGTCGCGATGCACTCGAGGCCGACGTCGTCGTCGTCAACCACCACCTTTTCTTCGCGGACGTGATGCTGCGCGACGAAGGCGTGTCGGAGCTGCTGCCCAACTGCAACACGGTGATCCTCGACGAAGCCCACCAGCTGCCGGACACGGCAACGCTGTTCTTCGGCGAGCAGGTCGGCGGCGGCCAGCTGGCGGAACTGGCGCGGGACGCCGAAGTCGTCTGCCGCACGGCCGCGCGCGACGTGCCGGACCTTCCCGATGCCGCCTCCGAACTGCTGCCGGCCATCCAGAAGCTGCGCCTCGCCGCCGGCGGCATTCCCGGAAAGTTTGCGCGCGACATCGCCCTGGCGCGCGAGGGCTTCGCCGACGCGCTCGATGGCCTGGCCGCGGCGCTGGACCGGCTGGCCACCGAACTCGGCCACTTCGCCGAGCGTGGAGAGGAACTGGCGCTAGTCGCGCGGCGCGCGGAGGAAGCCGCCCGGCAGGTGGCGCGCTGGCGCGACGCGGATTCGGTCGCACCGCAGGACCCCGACGACGACGGCGACTGGATCCGGTGGATCGACGTCACGCCCTACGGCTTCCAGCTGCAGGCGTCGCCGCTCTCGGTCGCGCCGTTGTTCCGGCGCCAGGTCGAGTCGACCGCGCGCGCATGGATCTTCACGTCGGCCACGCTGGCCGTCGGCCGCGACTTCTCGCTGTACACCGGGCAGCTGGGACTCGACCACGCGACGACGGGAGCGTGGGACAGCCCGTTCGATTATTCGGCGCAGGGGCTCCTGTACGTGCCGCGCGGCTTGCCGGCACCTAATTCGCTCGACCATACCGACGCCGTCGTCGACGCCGCGCTGCCGCTGTTGCGCGCCGCGGGCGGACGCGCGTTCCTGCTGTTCACGACGCTGCGCGCGCTCACGCATGCGCGCGAACGTCTCGCGGAGGCCTTCGCGCGCGAAGGTCTCGACTATCCGCTGCTGGTGCAGGGCGAAGGATCGAAGTCCGAGCTGCTGGTGCGCTTCCGCCAGCTGGGCAATGCAGTGCTTCTGGGCAGCGCCAGCTTCTGGGAGGGTGTCGACGTGCCGGGCGACGCGCTGTCGCTGGTCGTGATCGACAAGCTGCCGTTCGCGCCGCCGGACGATCCGCTGTTTGCCGCGCGACTCGACCGGCTCAAGGCCGACGGCGGCAACCCGTTCATGGAATGGCAGCTGCCGCAGGCGGCGATCGCGTTGAAGCAGGGTGCCGGGCGCCTCATCCGCACCGAGACCGACCGCGGCGTGCTGATGATCTGCGACCCGCGGCTGGTGGACAAGCCTTACGGCAAACGCATCTGGCAGGCGCTGCCGCCGATGGCGCGCACGCGGGAGGAAGCCGACGCGGTCGCGTTTCTCGCGTCGATTGGTTCCGTCAGCTAGATCAGTCCCAGAATTTCCACCAGGGCCGGGTCGCGAGTTCGCCGGTGCGGTAGACACCGAACGACGTGTCCTGCGGGGACCAGAACTGCCACCACGGCTTGTCGATCGAGCCGGTCACATACCTGCTGTCCGGAAACGTCTTGACGAGGATGTTCCGCGAGTCGTCGGCGAGCTGCGTCAGCCCCAGCTTGTCGTAG
>Ga0302323_100004509_pt1 | contig 11372 bp, 10 predicted proteins | sample Fen_T0_3_FD_201950 | JGI IMG/M metagenome (GOLD analysis project Ga0302323, IMG submission 201950) | Peat permafrost microbial communities from Stordalen Mire near Abisko, Sweden - Fen_T0_3 | ecosystem: Environmental > Terrestrial > Soil > Wetlands > Permafrost | place: Sweden: Abisko... | reverse complement strand
ACGGCAAAGGTTCCCTCCGAGTTGATGAACTGAAGTTCGGCACTGGCGCGATCGGCACGAGCCTGGCTGAGATCGATCTCGGGATGGGTACCGGCGTCGACGAAGCCCTTGACCTGCCTGAGATGCCTTTCCTGGTTGGCCAGGGTCTCGCGCGCAACGGCCACCATATCCTTGGCGGCGCGTGCGGTAAAGAACGCCACCCGGGTGTTGTAGTCGATCTGCGCTTCGGTCACGTGGACGTTTTCGGCAACCGCGTCGGCGCCGACCCGTGCCGCCTTCCACTTGTTGAGGCTCTCTCCAAAGTCCCAAATCAGCTGGTTCGCGCTGAGTTGGGCGCCCCACTTCGAGTAGGTAGTGAACGACGAGCTCGGCGTGAGCGAACCGTTCGGATTGGCTCCGCCGGGTGACGGAACGTAGTTGTTCGTTCCCCGTGCAAAGGACGCGACGCCGCTAAGCTGGGGCAAGAGCGCTGAACGCGCCTGTTCGACCTGTCCCGCGGCCGAGGTTTGGTTGCCGCGGGCCAGATTGAGCGTCGGTTGATGTGCGCGCGCGGCCTGCATGGCCTCGGCAAGCCCCAGCACGGGTGCCGTGACGGCAACGTCCGAAGACACGGATTGGCCATGGTCGGCCCACGCCGCGCTCGAGAAAGCAGCCCCCATACAGATGAAAGTGGCAACAACGTGCAGCTTCATGGTTGTCTCATTCGAACCTCAAGGCATCGATGGGATCCAGGCGGGCCGCCTTCTGGGCAGGATACAAGCCGAAGACCACGCCAACCAAACCCGAAAAGCCGACGGCAATGCCGATGATGTCGGGACGGATCAGAATGGGCCAACCGAAATTCGACGCCAGGCGATTGGCGGCAAAAAGGCCCAAGGCCACGCCGATGAGCCCGCCGAAAAACGACAATGTCAGCGCCTCGACCAAGAACTGCGCCATCACATCGCGGGGACGTGCACCGACGGCCATGCGAATGCCGATCTCGCGGGTTCGTTCGGTCACACTGACCAACATGATGTTCATGATACCGATGCCCCCGACCAGCAACGAAACGGCAGCGATGCTAGCCAACAAGGTGGTCAGCGTGTTGACGCCTTCCTGTTGTGCGCTCGCCATCTCGGTCAGGTTGCGAATGGAAAAGTCGTCGTCACCGCCGATGGCAATGTGATGGCGTTCGCGCAGCAAGTTGGTGATCTGTTTTTCGGCGCGGGCTGTGTCGTCGCTGCTTGTGGCACCCACCATGATCGAGCCGGCGATGAACTTCTGAAGGCCGCCTTGGATCTTGGCCGAGAAGGTGGTGTACGGAATGAAGACACCATCGTCGTAGTCTTGGCCCATGGCCGACTGACCCTTGCGGGCCAGCACACCGATGACCTGGAAGGGAACCATCTTGATGCGCACGGTTTGTCCCACGGGATCGGCGCTGCTGCCGTACAGTTTGTCCACCACTGTCTGTCCGAGCAGGACGACCTTGGCACCGCCCTCGACGTCGGACGGGTTGATCGTAGTCCCGCTCGAAACGGGCCAGTCGCGGATCAGGAAATAGTCGGGCGAAATGCCGTTCACGCCTGTACCCCAGTTCTGGTCCTCGCTGATGACGGAGGCGTTGGCGCGCAGCTGGGGGGTCGCATAGCGAACGGCGCTGGCGTCGCTGCGGATGGCCTTCAAGTCGTCCCAGGTCAGGGTGGGCATGCTGCCGAAACCACCGCGCGCTCCGCCCGAGGTCGTGCTGCCGGAAAGGACGATGAGGATGTTCGACCCCATCGAAGCAAAGGCCTCTGCCACGCGGGCCTTGGCGCCTTCGCCGATGGCCACCATGGCGATGACGGCGGAAACACCGATGATCACGCCCAGGGTGGTCAGAAACGAGCGCATCTTGTTGCGCAAGAGTGCGCGGATGGCCACGCGGAAGACTTGCAGGGGGTTCATGGTGACGCCATCTCTGCCGCCTCGGCAGCGGCGGCTCCGACGTCGGCGACCAAGGGGGGCTGGCGCCTGTCGGTTTGCACGCGACCGTCGCGCATGACCACCACGCGCGAGGTGTAGCGGGCGATATCGGGCTCGTGGGTCACCAAGAGCAGGGTGATGCCAGCGCGGCTCAGCTCCTGGAACAGCGCCATGATTTCCACGCTGGTGCGCGAGTCCAAGTTGCCGGTGGGTTCGTCAGCGACGATGAGCCGCGGCTGCGTGACCAAGGCGCGCGCCACGGCCACCCGCTGCTGCTGCCCGCCCGACATCTGGTTGGGGTGGTGATGCATGCGTTCGCCAAGCCCCACACGCTCGAGCGCCTTGCGTGCTCGCGTGTGACGCTCGCGCGCCGACAGGCCCGCATAAAGCAGCGGCAGCTCGACGTTTTCGAGGGCACTGGTTCGGGCCAGCAAATTGAAGCTCTGAAAGACGAAGCCCAGGGTGCGGTTGCGCAGCTTGGCCAGGGCGTTGCGGTCCAGCTGCGATACTTCTTCGCCAGCCAGCAGGTAGCGACCGGCGCTGGGCCGATCCAGGCAGCCAAGGATATTCATCAGCGTCGACTTGCCCGATCCCGACGGTCCCATGACGGCGACGGATTCCCCCTCGGCGAGGCTCAGCGAGACGTCGCGCAGGGCATGCACTTCGACGTCTCCCATGCGGTAGACCTTCGAGATGTGTTCGACCTGGATGAGCGGGGTTGCGGTTGCCATGGTGGTCCGTTCGTGTCGCCGCTAGAAGGGAGGGCGACGGCCTGGACTACCAGGCAAAGGACTGCCTGAAGGTTTCGCACCGGCGGGCAGCGAGGCATCCGTGATGACCAGCTCGCCCTCTATCACCGGACCTTCGATTACTTCGGTCTTGCTGCCGTCGGTAGCGCCGGTCTTGACACGCACCGAATCGGGCAAGCCGTCGCGCAGGATCCAGATGGTCTTGCGATCGGGCGCCTCGTCGCCAGGTGCCCCAGCGCCGGCCCCCTTGGCGTGCTGGTGACCAGCGGCCGAAGGACGTTTGTTGGCAGCAGGTCCGGCGCCATCGCCGCCAGCAGGTAGGTTGTCCCGCTTCGGATCGACCTTGAGGGCGGCCCATACATCGGCATTGGGCCGGTAGCGCAAGGCCGCGTTGGGCACGCGCAGGACATTGTCCCGGTTGGCGAAGACGAAATTCACATTGGCGGTCATGCCCGGACGCAAGCGCAGATCGCTGTTGTCCACGTCGATGACGGCGTCGTAGGTCACGACATTTTGGACGTTTTGGGCGGCGTTCCTGATCTGTCGCACCTTGCCCTTGAAGCGCTCGCCCGGAAACGCGTCGACGAAAAACGTGGCGTCCATCCCGGAGGTCAACTTGCCGACGTCCGCCTCGGCCACGCTGGTATCGACCTGCATCTTGCGCAGATCTTCGGCGATGACGAAGATGATGGGCGCCGACAACGAGGCGGCTACGGTTTGGCCTACGTCCACGTTGCGTGAAATCACCACGCCATCGGTGGGCGAAACGATGTTCGTCAGCGCCATATTGACTTCCGCCTGATGAAGGATGGCACGGGCCTGCTGCACATTGGCCTTGTCCGCCTCCACCTGCGCCAGCGAGGTACCCGCCGCGGACTCGGCTGTGTCGAAGTCGGCGGCAGCAATCAGCTTGTCCTTCACCAGACTACCCTGGCGCTTGGACTGCCGTTCGGCGAATCTGGCCTGAACCTCGTCCTTGGCCAGGGTGGCCCGCGCCTGCGCATAATTGGCGCGCGCGTTTTCCAGGGCCGCCTCGAACAGGCGCGGATCGATCTTGGCGATGAGTTGGCCCTTCTTCACGGGCGAATTGAAATCGGCATACAACTTCTGAATGGAGCCCGACACCTGGCTGCCAACCTGCACGGTGACCAATGCCGACAAGGTTCCGGTCGCGGTGACGCGTGCCACGATACGCCCGCGATCGAGAGCCGTGGTTTCCCAGACCACGACCGGCTTTCCCGCCCGGCGCTTGACGACGAAGCTGCTGACACCCGCGACGACGCACAGCAGAACAAACACCGTCCAAACTCGTTTCGATCGAAGCCAGCTCATAGTGCAGCCCGTTTGCTATCACCCGGATGGGCTTTCGCCAACCGATTCCCGCCACCTCGGTCCTCTCGCTTGGATGGCGAGTGCGGCCGGGGTTTGCTGGGCGAAGGCTGCAGGGACCGAGACGTGGGGAGAGAGAGCGAGCCCTCGACCCGTAAGGCGGAAGGGGCAACGGTACCCAAGCGCTCCAAATTCGCCACCATGCGGTCCAGGTAGTCATGCAGGGCAGCCAGCTCCTTGTGCGAAAAGCCGCCCGTGATGGCAGTCCGAATTTCGCTGGCAATCGCTGCGCAACGCTGTCCAAGCCGCATCCCGCTGGCGGTCAGGCGAAGGCAACGGCGACGTCGATCCGACGTGTCGCTGGCGGCCCTGACCAAAGCGCGGCCGTGAAGGACGGCAAGCACGCGCGAAGCCGTAGGCTGATCCATGGGTAAGGTGGCAAGGATCTCTCCAAGCGAACACATCCCCTGACGGTAAAGCGCCTCCAAGATCCAGAACTGCTGGCTCGACAATCCGAGGTGGGCGACCCTGGCTTCGACCGACTGGCGCTGGCGTCGTCGAACGGTCGTCAGCAACAAGGTTACTTGCTTTGTCATCAACTGATTTGTCATGGATTGGGTCCAGCTCCGGCCCGAGACAAAGCAAAGCATGTGCCGCGGTAAAGGGGCACATTCTGGCAACCCGCGACGCGTCCGCTGCGAAATCAGCAGCTAGCCCCTGCGGGTTTCGCTTACCAGCGCTCCTTGTGCACCAGCTCTTGCAGACCCTTGCGGGCGAAGGGCCGGGGCTCGGCGGCGGGATAACCCAGCGGAGTCAGGGCAAGGACGCGAACGTCGGCAGGAATGCCCAAAATCTCCTTGGCCTTGGCCTCGTCGAAGTTGCACACCCAGCACGTGCCCAGCCCCTCTTCGGTCGCGGCCAAAACGATGTGGTCCATGACGATGGCGACGTCCATCTCGACGGAATTGAAGCCATCTCCTCGTCGCCAGGCCTTGGCCGGCTCCCCACAGGCGACCAAGATGGCCGGAGCAGCGGTAAACCAGTCACGCGCGTAGACGGCATCCATGCGCGCCCGGGTCTCCGGCTGGGTGACCACGATCAGGTGAAAAGGCTGCAGGTTGGCAGCGGTGGGTGCGATGCGCCCCGCCCCTAGCACACGATACAATACGTCGTCGGCAACCGCATCGGCCTTGTACCCGCGGATACTGCGACGAAGGCGAATCAGCTCTTGAAAGTCCATGGTGGGACTTTCTTCGTTTACCGTGGACGGATCAAGTTCTGAAGCGTCGAGCGTGCTGGACACGCCTGGGCGGTCACCGGGCGAAATCGTTGGCCTGCCAGTTCAAGAGCAGCTGGAACCCGTTGGGACCGATACCACCACCGCCCTTTGACGCCGAGGGCGGCATCTTGCCGATCTGGACATCGTAGATAGCAGAGGTGCCCATCGTATGTGCGCCCAGAATTCCGTTTTCGTCATCGTAGACATCCAAGCGCCACGAATTCGGCGCTCCACGATCCGATGGATGGCTGTGGCACACGAAACAATGGTCGTTGAAGAGAGGCCAGATGTCGTGCTCGTAGGTTGGTTTGTCCACGACGCTCGAGCTCGGGATATCGGGAACCGAATAAGAGCAGGAAGTTGCGCCAAGAAGCAGGGCGAAGAATGCCAGGTACAATCTCATCGCGTTTCTCCGATACCAATGAACTGCCCTGTCACAATGACATGGGCAGGTGACTGCGTCGAGTGTCCCCCTTCGGGTCGAACCATCGTTGCCTGGATGCGGAGCACGCATGACGGTACCGCGAGTGACGATAATTCAGGCATCACGAAGTTAGAATTACTCTATTTCTATTCCTTGCCTCCTTCCAATAACTCGCTACTGTTCTTAGGTGGTTGGACGTTGACGTGTGGAAGTACCGATTGGTACCGCGGAGGCTGTTGATCGATCCCCTCCACCCTCGAACCCTTGAGAACCCATGAAGCTACTTTCAGTTCTTGTCGTGATCTCACTGTCGGTTGGCCTTGCAGGGCAAGCAAACGCCGCAAAGAAGAAGCGGAAGCACCAGACCGCCCCTGCTTCCACCACCAGCCAGCCCATCGAACGGGCCGCCGAAGAGCCCGATGAGAAACAGGAGAGCCCAGCTCCTGAAGGCAAGCCGCCGGCGGCAGAGAAGATGCCGTCGGCGGATGAGAAGAAGCCGCCTCTCGACTTCGACTTCTTCGCGGGTCAAGCCGGCACGAAGGGCAACGATGCAGCGTCCGATGCCGACGCTTCCGAGATCGAGGACAAGGTACATACTCGGCGCTGGATGCTGAAGGCCCATCAGGTCACGGGCATGACCACGTGGGCCCTGTTGGCCGGCACCGTGGTGGTCGGTCAGTTGAATTACAACGAGCTTTACGGCAGCGGCAGTGGAAGCCAGAAATGGCAAAACCCGCACCGAATACTCGTGCTGTCGACCAGTATCGCCTTCGCCGCCACGGCCGCCTTCGCCCTGTTCGCGCCGACCCCCTACCCTAAGCCGCTGAAATTCGATACGGGGCTCATGCACCGTATCGCCGTCATCGGCGCAACGCTGGGCATGCTGACCGAGGGGGCGTTGGGCTGGGTCACCACCCACCAAGCGGATGCGGGAAACAAACAACATCTCAAGACCATGGCCAGGGCTCATCAGATTGTCGTCTACTCGACCCTTGGATTCCTGACCATCGCGGGAACGGTTTGGCTGTTTTGATGGACCGAGACCGGTTGCAGTCGCACCGCGACGAAGGGTCGACGGCCCCAGCCTGAACGCGCGCCCCCCAGAAAGTGCGCGCTGGCTCGGGGAACTCGTCCGACGTGGCGTGGCCAGCGTGCCAACTGATGGTAAGGTCTGCCCTCGAACGCCATCTGCCATGCGTGAAATTCTTTGGACCACCTTCCTTCTTAGTGCGGCAACCTACGCGATTGCTTGCTTCTTGTTCGTTGGGCAGTCACGCCAGTCCCCCACCACGCCTCGCCTTGGACCCAAGCTGGCGCCCGGACTGTTGGCTGGCGGGGCAGTTTTGCAGCTGACCTATCTCGTCCTTTCCGCTGTCAGCGATGCACGCTGCCCCGTCTTCTCGTTGCACTCCGCTTTGGGATTCCTGTCGCTGGTTGGGGTGGTGACCTATGCCGTCCTCAGCCGGCGCCGTCGCCTGGAGGCCATTGGCGGCTTCGTGGCCGCCTGTGCCGTGCTGTTCATGCTGGCTGCACGTTTGATTGCCGAGCCTTCGCCCGAGCCCAACAACCCCTGGCTGATGGCTATCCACATCACGGCCAACCTGCTGGGAGGCGGAATTCTTCTCATCGCCGGATGTGCCAGCGCCTTCTATCTGTGGAACGAACACCGGCTGAAATCTCGGCGTTTGTTGGGGCAGGGGCCGAAGTTGCCTCCCTTGGAAGCATTGGACGGTGTGGTCCATCGTCTGCTGTGGATAGGGCTGCCCCTGCTTACCGTCGGCGTGCTCACCGGCCGCTTGGTGCAGCAGACGCAGCGGATCACCCCGGGCGGCGAGGTGCGCGCGATCCTTTCCACTGCCAGCTGGCTGCTGCTGTTGGGCGTGCTGGTCTTGCGCCAGACTGCCAGCTGGCGCGGACGACGACCAGCCTATGCCACCCTGGGCGGCGCTATCGGTATCTTCGTCGTCATCGCGCTTTATGTCGTTCGTGCGCTTCTGGCGGAGGGCCTGTGATCGTTGTCGTGGGTCTGTCCCATCGAAGTGCACCGGTCGAAGTGCGCGAGCGACTGGCGGTCGCGCCAAGCGATCTGGCGCTGCGCCTGGACGAACTGAAACGCCGAACCGGCGCTGGCGAGATGGTTCTGCTGTGCACCTGCAACCGCGTGGAGGTGATGGCTGCGGCGCAAACTACCGGCGACGATTCCCTGGGTACGCTGGCATCGCGCATCGTCGACGAGCTGGAAGCAGGAGTCTTGCAACCCGAGGTCGTCACGGCTGGGGTGGCTAGTATTCGTCCCCATCTTTATGTCCGTGAAAGCCGCGAGGCCATCGAACATCTGTTTCGCGTGGCAGGATCGCTGGATTCCTTGGTGGTGGGCGAACCGCAGATCTTGGGCCAACTCAAGGATGCTTTTGCTTCCGCCCGTGCCGGAAAGGCGGTCGGCCCCTGGCTGAATCGCGCCTTCGAGCACGCTTTCCGCGTTGCCAAGCGCGTGCGCACGGAAACGTCCCTGGGCACCGGCCAAGTCAGCATCCCCACCGTGGCAGTCGATCTCGCACGCGAGATCTTCAGCACCCTTGCCGAACACAAGGTTGTGCTGGTAGGGACAGGCGAAATGGCGACCCTGGTCGCGACCCTGCTGGGGCGCGCCGGTGCAAAGGTGCTGGTGGTGGGACGAACCGCAGAGAAGGCGCGCGAGCTGGCCCAACGACTGGGTGCCGAGCCGAGGAAGTGGGAAGACCTGGCAAGTCTGATGGTAGAAGCCGACATCGTGGTGAGCAGCACCAGCGCCCGCGACCACGTCATCACGCTGGACCACATCACCCAGGCCAAACGACAACGGCACGGAAGAAATCTGTTTCTGGTCGACCTGGCGGTTCCGCGAGACGTGGATCCGCGGGTCGGCAAGCTGGACGGCGTCTTCCTTTACAACGTCGACGATCTTGCCCATGTGGCTGACGCCGCCCTGGCAGACAGGCAGAAAGAGGCGGAAAAGGCCGCCCATATCGTCGACGAAGAAACCGAAAGCTACCTTCGCCGGGCCCACGCCGAACGCATCACACCGACCTTGGTGGCGCTGCGTGAACGCTTCCATTCGGTGCTCGAGGCCGAGCTGGAGCGAAGCTTGCGGGGCGAACGACTGACCTTGGACGAGACGCAAAAGGAGGCCCTTCGCCGCGCCGTCGGCTCTGCCGTCGACAAAATGCTCCACGCACCAACCGAACGTCTGCGCGCGTGGGCGAAGGACGAAAATTTTGGCGACTGGCACACCGATCTCCTGGTCAGCGCCATCGAAGGACTGTTTCAACTGGGTGATGAAGCCACACCCGCCCCCCACATCGAAAGCGAGCGAGCCAAGCGATGACCCCTGCCGATATCCGACGCTACCTTGCCAATTGGCACGCCGAGGTCGATAGCACCGAACAATATTTGGCGATGGCGGCGCACGAACCCGATGCAAGCACGGCGCGGGTGTACAGCAATCTCGCCGAAATCGAGAAGAAGCACGCCGACTTCTGGGAAACGCGCCTGCGCGCTGCCGGTCACGATCCCGGGCCACGCAAGGTAAGCTGGCGGGCGCGCATCCTGATCTTCTGTGTGCGGCGTTGGGGCGCGAAATCCGTGCTCGAGACGGTCGCGTCCAATGAATACGAAAACCGCAACGACTACGTCCCCCAAAAGGAAACCGCCGCAACCAGCATGACCACCGAAGAACACGCCCATGCCCGCGTCTTGCGTGCCATTCTGGCCAAGACCGGCTTGGGCGGCGCCAGCTTCGTGCGCACCGAGAAAGACCATCGCCGGCTGGGCGGCAATGCCCTTCGCGCCGCAGTCCTGGGATCCAACGACGGCTTGTCTTCCAATCTCAGCCTGGTGATGGGCGTGGCAGGCGCCAGCCTGGATACCCACACCATCTTACTGACAGGGACGGCCGGCCTGTTGGCGGGCGCCTGTTCCATGGCCATGGGCGAATGGATCTCCGTCACTAGCTCACGTGAATTGGCCGAACGAGAAATCAACACCGAACGTGACGAGCTGGCAGCCAACCCAGAGGAGGAGCGACAGGAGCTTCAGCTGATCTACGAAGCCAAGGGCCTGAGTCCCACGGAGGCGTCGGAGCTATCCACCAAGCTGCTGAGCGATCCCAAGACGGCGCTCGACGTTCTTGCACGCGAAGAGCTGGGGCTAGACCCGGCCGAGCGCGGCGGTTCACCCTGGGTGGCAGCCACCACGTCGATGCTGCTTTTTTCCATGGGCGCCCTCATTCCTCTGTTGCCCTTCATCTTCATGAAGGGCGGCCCAGCCATCGCGACGAGCATCGCCGCGGGTAGCGCCGGGCTTGTCCTCATCGGCACCGCCATCGCCGTCTTCACCGGGCGATCGGCCCTTTATTCGGCTGGTCGACAGTTGCTTCTGGGCTTGCTGGCCGCGGGAACGACCTTCCTGATTGGCAGACTGATCGGCGTCACCCTGGCCGGGTAGACAGCCGTGCTACACCGCCAGGCGGAGCAGCGAGCTGCTGAGGGCGTGGCAAACCCTTTCCATATGGCTGGCGGCAACGCTGTCGATTCGCCCGCGACCTTCGCCATGGGCATAAAGCAGCAGGGTCACCAACCCATCTACGATGACGGGCGAAACCAACACGTCGCTCGGTGGTTCGCAACGAAGGGCTGCCCAAAGTGCGCGGTGAACGGCCATGCCGTCGGGTGGCGGTGCGCCGCGAAAAAGGGTGCGTCGACTGCGGGCGATGCGAAAGCACGATGGCAAGGACAGTGAAACCGTAAGCGCCTCGACCTCGGGACAGACCAAGCCGTCGCAAAAGCCGAATCTTCCTTGCGCCGTGGTGCCTGCCACGGAAAACATGGCACCTACGCCGAAGCACGCCCGCATGAACGTGAAGAGGCTATCCGACACGTCTTGCTGGTCGGAGGCATAGCGAATCTGCTCGACGGCCAGATCGGTTCCGACGAGGGTCATAGGAACCACGATGGGCGTCAGCGGGTGGCGAGCTGCCACGCGCGTGGGAGTCGGCGGTGTATGGAGATGAACCGGGGGAATGAAGGTCAGCGGCGTGGGTGTAAAGCAAGCCGCATCCTCCATGACCGACACGGGCGCGCCCGACTCTGGCACGGGTGCACCGGGGGAAAGAGGAACGAGTCGAACCGTTTTCTGAGCCCGACGATGCGCACGTAGCGCCAGCCTGACTTCGGAATCATGCGCAGCCTCTTTCGCCGAGGTTGGCCGAGAGGGGACAGGAGGCGAAGGCGGCGGAAACAGCAAAGGCGGCAAAGGTGCTAACGACGAGGAAGACGACGAAGACGGCAAGAACGGCACGTCCACCACGGAAACGCTGATTTCGGTGCTGCACCGACGGGGCACGCTATACATCAGGTCGAGTTGGCGCTCGATGGCCACATCGCTCGCGACCATCGGCTCGACGGTGGCGCCGAGGATGAAGGTCAGCTTGTCCAGGATCTGGGGATCGGACGGGCTGGCCAACGCAACGGCGACACGACGCGAGCCGGTGACGAACAGAGGAACCGCTTGAAGCTCCACCGCCTGATGGGCGCCAAAGCGTCGCCGCAAGGCCGGATGAGCGCGCGCGAAGTCTGCCTCGAGCGCCGGCGGAAGCCCAACCTGCTCG
>Ga0302323_100004508_pt1 | contig 11373 bp, 10 predicted proteins | sample Fen_T0_3_FD_201950 | JGI IMG/M metagenome (GOLD analysis project Ga0302323, IMG submission 201950) | Peat permafrost microbial communities from Stordalen Mire near Abisko, Sweden - Fen_T0_3 | ecosystem: Environmental > Terrestrial > Soil > Wetlands > Permafrost | place: Sweden: Abisko... | reverse complement strand
AGAGAGCCCCGAGAGAGGCGGTCAGGTGTTCGAACGCTTTACCGATCGAGCCCGCCGAGTGGTGGTGCTGGCGCAAGAGGAAGCGCGCCTGCTCAACCACAACTACATCGGGACCGAGCACATCCTGCTCGGGCTGATCCACGAGGGTGAGGGAGTCGCGGCCAAGGCCCTCGAGTCCCTCGGCATCTCGCTGGAGGCAGTCCGCGCGCAGGTCGAGGAGATCATCGGCCACGGCGGGCAGGCACCGTCGGGCCACATCCCCTTCACCCCGCGCGCCAAGAAGGTGCTCGAGCTCTCGCTGCGCGAGGCGTTGCAGCTCGGCCACAACTACATCGGTACGGAGCACATCCTCCTCGGATTGATCCGCGAAGGAGAAGGCGTCGCCGCACAGGTGCTCGTCAAGCTCGGCGCCGACCTCTCCCGCGTCCGCCAGCAGGTCATCCAGCTGCTCTCGGGCTACGCCGGGCAGAAGGAAGGCCAGGCCGGCCAGACCGGCACCGGCTCGGGCGAGCAGCAGCCGAGCGGATCGCTCGTGCTCGACCAGTTCGGCCGCAACCTCACCCAGCTCGCGCGCGAGAAGAAGCTCGACCCGGTGATCGGGCGCGAGAAGGAGATCGAGCGCGTCATGCAGGTGCTGTCGCGCCGCACCAAGAACAACCCGGTGCTGATCGGCGAGCCCGGCGTGGGCAAGACGGCCATCGTCGAGGGACTCGCGTCCGACATCGTCGGCGGCAACGTGCCCGAGACGATCAAGGGCAAGCAGCTCTACACGCTCGACCTCGGCGCGCTGGTCGCCGGCTCCCGCTACCGCGGCGACTTCGAGGAGCGCCTCAAGAAGGTGCTCAAGGAGATCAAGAACCGCGGCGACGTGATCCTGTTCATCGACGAGCTGCACACGCTCGTGGGCGCGGGCGCGGCCGAGGGCGCGATCGACGCCGCGAGCATCCTCAAGCCGATGCTCGCCCGCGGCGAGCTCCAGACCATCGGTGCCACCACGCTCGACGAGTACCGCAAGCACCTCGAGAAGGACGCCGCGCTCGAGCGCCGCTTCCAGCCGATCAAGGTGGAGGAGCCCACGGTTCCCCACACGATCGAGATCCTCAAGGGCCTGCGCGACCGCTACGAGGCGCACCACCGCGTCACGATCACCGACCAGGCGATCGTGGCCGCGGCCAACATGGCCGACCGCTACATCTCCGACCGTCACCTCCCCGACAAGGCGATCGACCTGATCGACGAAGCCGGCTCGCGGTTGCGGATCCGGCGGATGTCGGCGCCGCCCGACTACAAGGAGCTCGAGGACGAGATCGCCACGGTCCGCAAGGACAAGGAGGACGCGATCGAGGGCCAGCAGTTCGAGCGGGCCGCGTCCCTGCGCGACCGTGAGAAGGAGCTGCTCGAGCAGCGCAGCGCCAAGGAGGCCGAGTTCCAGGCCGAGGGCGTCGACCTCTTCAACGAGGTCACCGAGGAGTCCATTGCCGAGGTGCTGGCGATGTGGACGGGCATCCCCGTCTACAAGCTCACCGAGGAGGAGACCGCCAAGCTCCTGCGCATGGAGGACGAGCTGCACAAGCGGGTCGTGGGCCAGCACTCTGCGATCAAGGCGGTGTCCCAGGCCATCCGGCGCACCCGGGCCGGCCTCAAGGACCCGAAGCGCCCGTCGGGCTCGTTCATCTTCCTCGGCCCGTCCGGCGTCGGGAAGACCGAGACCGCCAAGACGCTCGCGGAGTTCCTCTTCGGCGACGAGAACGCGCTGATCCAGCTCGACATGTCCGAGTACATGGAGAAGCACACGGTCTCGCGCCTGGTCGGCTCGCCCCCGGGCTACGTCGGCTACGACGAAGGCGGCCAGCTCACCGAGGCCGTGCGGCGCAAGCCGTTCTCGGTGGTGCTCTTCGACGAGATCGAGAAGGCCCACCCGGATGTGTTCAACACCCTCCTCCAGATCCTGGAGGACGGGCGCTTGACCGACGCCCAGGGCCGAACGGTCGACTTCAAGAACACCGTGATCATCATGACGTCCAATCTCGGCACCGCCGACCTGCGCAAGGCGTCGATCGGGTTCGGCCCGGCCGACGACGCGGTCACCTACGAGAAGATGAAGTCGAAGGTGAACGAGGAGCTCAAGCGGCACTTCCGCCCCGAGTTCCTCAACCGCATCGACGAGGTCATCGTCTTCGCCGAGCTGACGCAGGAAGAGGTCACCGAGATCGTCGACCTCATGATCCAGCGGGTCACCAAGCAGCTGGCGAGCCAGGGGCTCAACGTCGAGCTCACGCCCGAGGCCAAGCTCCTCCTCGCGAAGAAGGGGTACGACCCCACGCTCGGTGCTCGTCCGCTGCGTCGGGCCATCCAGCGCTACATCGAGGACGCGATGTCCGAGAAGATCCTGTGGAAGGAGTTCCGCGCCGGGGAGACCGTGCTGGTCGACACCGACGGCGAGGAGTTCACCTTCCGGGGGATCGAGGGCATCGAGCCCCCGCCCGTCGAGATGGCCGGGAGCGGTTCGGAGGGCTGAGGCCCCCGTACAACATGGCGCGACGGTCACTGCTGGGTTGGGTCGTCGCGCTCGCGCTGCTGTGCAGCGCGTGCGCGGTCGACACGACCGTCACGGTGAAGGTGCGCCAAGACGGCTCCGGGTTCGTGCGGGTCGACGTGCTGGTCGACGCCGAAGCGGTGCAGACCGCGGAGGTCGCCGGCGGGAAGCTCGAGGACCGGGTCCGGCTGGGGGACCTGCCGGCCGCGGGCTGGACGGTCGAGCCGTGGGTCCGCAACCAGGACGGCTCGGCGTCGCTCTCGCTGAGCAAGCCGTTCACGAGCGTCGACCAGGTGGCGGGGATCCTCGACGAGCTCAACGGTCCGAACGGGCCGCTCGAGGACGCGGCGTTGACCCGGAAGCGGTCGTTCTTCTCGACCGACTACCGCGCGACCGGAGTGGTGGACCTCGGCAAGGTCACGACGGGGATCAGCCAGGACTCCGATCTCGTGGCGCGCCTGCAGGCGCAGGGGGTCGACGTCAACGGGGTCGACCAGCAGCTCCTCGGCCAGCTGAAGAGCGCGCTGACGGTGCGGCTCGTGGTCGACCTGCCCGGGCCGGGAAAGGCAGTGGTGCAGGCCGACCCCAACGGCGCGGCCACGCTGTCGGCGTCGTCGTCGGTGAAGGACACCAACCGGATCTACCTCGTGGTGGTGGCGGGCCTGCTCGTGCTCGCCGCGCTGATCGTCGCGATCTGGCCCCGCAAGCGCAAGCGCAAGCGGAAGGGAGGCAGTCGGGGCGGCCGGCGCCGCCCGCACCTACCCGAAGCGCCGCACTCGGCGTACGTCAGCTGGGAGGACGCGACGTCGCCCACCACGCGGAGAACTCCACCAACGAGCTGAGCACCACCTCGGCCCCCGCGGCCCGGAGGTCGTCGGCGGACGCCGGGCCGGTGGCCACCCCCACGGCGGTCGCGCCAGCCGTGCGGGCCGCGGTCATGTCCGCGGTGGTGTCGCCCAGGTAGGCGAACGCCCGGTGCTCGCGCAGCACCTCGCTCTTCTGTGTCCCGTGGAGCCGTCCGAACACCGCGTCCACCTCGAGCTCGACGTGGTCGAGGCAGCGCAGCGCGTTGGGGCCGAACTTCGCGGTCACGACGATGACCTTGACGCCCGCGGCCCGGATCGTCGCGACGGCTTCCCGGGCGCCGGGCAGGATGCCGGTGCCCACCACGCCGACCGTCCGGTAGATGTCCCGGAAGCGGTCGGCCAGCGCCGGGGCCCGCTCGGGCCCGAACCACTTGGCGAACTCCATGTCGACGTTGCTGGCGAAGAGCGCGTCGACGGCCTCGGGGTGCGAGAGGCCGGACTCGCCGATCTCCTGCTCCAGCGCGGCGAGCGTGTCGATCAGGCCGGGGCGCGAGTCGACCAGCGTCATGTCGAGGTCGAAGCCCACCACCGGCGGGTGTGCGGGCTGGCCGGAGTGGCCACTGCGGTTCACGGGATCACCGTAGGTGTCACAAGGCCGTGCGATCCTCTCCGCATGACGACCCGAGCCCGCACGCGCTCCACCCACCGCTGCTCCGAGTGCGCGTCGGAGACGCCGCAGTGGCTGGGGCGCTGTCCGGCGTGCGACGCGTGGGGCACCCTGGCGGAGGTCACTGTGGCCGCCCGTCCTGTGACCGCACCCACCAACGTCGTGCAGCCCATCATCGACGTCGCCGCGTCGGGTGCGCCGCGCTGCGCCACCGGGATCTCCGAGCTCGACCGTGTGCTCGGCGGCGGCTTCACCGCGGGGTCCACGACGCTGTTCGGCGGCGAGCCGGGGATCGGCAAGTCAACGCTCCTGCTCCAGGCCCTGGGCCGGCTCGCCGCGAGCGGTCGGCGCTGCCTGCTCGTGGGCGCGGAGGAGTCGCCGGAGCAAGTGCGGGGCCGGGCCGAGCGCCTCGGCGTGCTCCATCCGGACCTCTGGCTCGTCGCCGAGTCGTCGCTGCCCCACGTGATCGCGCACGCGGAGGCGCTCCGTCCCGACGTGCTCGCGGTCGACTCCGTGCAGACCCTGCTCGACCCCGACCTGCCCGGCACGCCAGGGTCGGTCACGCAGGTGCGCGAGTGCGCGTCGCGGCTCACGCGCCTCGCTCGCGAGCAGGCGATGGCCACGATCCTCGTGGGCCACGTCACGAAGGACGGGTCGCTCGCGGGCCCGCGCCAGCTCGAGCACGTGGTCGACACCGTGTGCTCGTTCGAGGGCGACCGCTACCACGGGCTGCGGTTCCTGCGGGCGCGCAAGCACCGGTTCGGCTCCACGCGCGAGGTCGGCATCTTCGAGATGACCGAGGACGGGCTGGTGCCGGTTCCCGACGCGTCGGCACTCTTCCTCGCCGACCGACGCGAGGGCAGCACCGGCTCGGTGGTCGCGGCCACCGTCGAGGGCGCGCGCCCGGTGCTCGTGGAGGTCCAGGCCCTCGTGGCCGCGGTCGACGACGGCGGGCGCCGGGTCGCCACGGGCGTCGACGCCAACCGGCTCTCGATGCTGCTCGCAGTGCTCGAGCGCCACGCCGGGGTCGACACCCGCCGGGCCGACGTCTACGCGAGCGTGGCGGGCGGGGTGCGCATCGCCGAGCCGGGCGTCGACCTCGCCGTTCTGGTCGCGGTCGCGGGCGTCGCCACCGACCGCGTGGTCACGCCGCGGACGGTGCTCATCGGCGAGGTCGGGCTCGGCGGCGAGATCCGCGGCGTGGCGCACGCGGCGGTGCGCGTCGCAGAGGCGGCGCGGTTCGGGTTCTCCCGGGTCGTGGGTCCGTCGTCGGTCCCCGCGCCGAAGGGGGTCGAGGTCGTGGCCGTCGATTCCGTGGCCGACGCGCTGGCAGCCGCGTTCGATGCCGGCCGGGCGTGATCGCGGGGGCGTCAGCGCTCGCCGCCGTCCCCGGTGGAGCCCCGGCGGGCTGCGGTATCGTGTCGGTCTTGCCTGACCGGTCCACTACCGGTGCCGCCATGGGACCCACCGTGCGCTCCGAAGAGATGCTTGCCGCGCTGCGCCTGGCCGCGCCGGGTTCCCCGCTGCGCGCGGGCATCGAGCGGATCATGTCGGCCCGGATGGGAGCGCTCATCGTGGTGGGATCAGGGCCCGAGGTGCTCTCGGTGTGCTCGGGCGGGTTCCTCCTCGACGCCGAGTTCACGCCGCCCCGGCTGTCCGAGCTGGCCAAGATGGACGGCGCCATCATCCTCAGCGACGACTGCACGCGCATCGTGCGGGCCAACGTCCACCTGGTGCCCGACCCCAACATCCCCACGTCGGAGACGGGCACCCGCCACCGCACTGCCGAGCGGGTCGCCCGCCAGATCCAGGTGCCGGTGATCACGATCTCGGAGGACCGGTCCGAGGTCGCGGTCCACGTGAATGTCGAGAAGAAGATGCTCGAGCCCACGCCCCGCGTGCTGGCCCGGGCGGACCAGGCCCTCCAGATCCTCGAGCGGTACAAGAACCGCCTCGACTCCGTGAGCACGGCGCTGTCGGCCCTCGAGGTGGAAGACCTCGTGACGGTGCGCGACGTCGCCACGGTGCTGCAGCGGGCGGAGATGGTCCGCCGGATCGCCGAGGAGATCGAGGGCTACTTCATCGAGCTCGGGAGCGACGGGCGGCTCGTGCTCCTCCAGCTCGAGGAGCTGATGGGCGGCGTGGAGGACGACCGGCGCCTGGTGGCGAAGGACTACTACGCGGTGGGCGACGACTGGGAGCTCACCGACGTGCTCGGGCGGCTCGCCCGCCTCGACGACGAGACGCTGCTGGACCTCGAGCTGGTCGCGGAGGGGTTGCACCTCCCGATCGCCTACGACCTCGACAGCGCGGTGCAGCCACGGGGGTTCCGCCTGCTGCACAAGATCCCGCGTCTGCCCGAGCTCGTGTCCGACCACGTGGTGGAGCGGTTCTCGAACCTGCAGAAGATCATGCGCGCGAGCGCGGCCGACCTCACCGAGGTGGAGGGCGTGGGCGAAGTCCGAGCCCGCTCGATCAAAGAGGGCCTGGCCCGACTCGCCGAGACGAGCATCCTGGAGCGATACAACTGATGGGCGAGCTGACCGAAGGCAAGGAAGACGTCGTCCTCGAGCGCGTCACGTTGCGCGGCATCGATGGCGTCGCGGTCGAGGCCATCCACGCCCGGCCCGAGGGGATGCCGAAGCTGGGCATCGCGCTGCACCCCGACATCATGGGGATCCGCCCGCTCTTCGACGACATCTGTCGGCGGCTCGCGACGAACGGGTTCGCGGTGTGCTGCCCCGAGCCGTTCACCCGCGCCCCCGCCGACGTGCGCGTGGGCACCGATGTGCCGGTGCGCATGCAGCAGTTCGGGCAGATGGACGACGACGTGCAGCTCGGCGACCTCGACGCGGCGGCGGATTACCTTGTCGTCCACGACGACGTCGCCCGGGTCACGGTGATGGGGTTCTGCATGGGTGGCATGCAGGTGCTCAAGGCCGCGGCCGGCGACCGTTTCGACCGGGCCGTCTCGTTCTACGGGATGGTGCGTCCGCCGGAGCCGATGCGCGGGCCGAAGATGCGCGCGCCGCTCGACGCCGCGGCCACCGTCTGCCCCACGCTCGCGATCTTCGGCGGCATCGACGGCCTGGCACCGTCGGACGACGTCGAGGCGCTGCGGGCGGCCTGGGCCGACCGCCCCGACTGCGAGATCGTCGTGTACCCCGAAGCCGACCACGCCTTCGTGCACGACCCCGCACGCCCGGTGCACCGTCCCGACGACGCCGCCGACGCCTGGGCCCGCGCCCTGGAGTTCCTCACCCGCGACTGACCCGCGCGCGCGGAGCCCCCGCAGCGAGCGAGGCCATCTACAGGGTCGCTCGATCTTCGAGCGATTGCCGGTCGAGGATGTGGTACTGGCCGCGGCCCTCGATCTCGATCCAGCCGAGCCGGGTGAACAGCGCGAGTGCCTTGTTGACCCGCTCGCGCGACGCCCCGATCATCGAGGCGAGCTCCTCCTGGGTGAGGGGGATCGAGAACCGGTCCTGGTGACCGGCGAGCTCGAGCAGCCGTTTCGCCGTGCGAGCGGGCACGTCGAGGAACACCGCGTCGGCCAGGGCCTCGTCGGTGGCCCGGAGGCGCTCGGCGAGGAGCCGGACCATCACCCAGAGCAGGCCGGGCTGGGTGTGCAACTGCTCCCGGACCGGGGCGTAGGGGAGCGCGGCCACGATCGAGTCGGTGAGGGCCCGCCCGTCGGCGGAGCGGGGGGCGTCGTCGAAGAGCGCCAGCTCGCCGCACAGGCCGCCCTTCTCGAGGACGGCCACCACGGCCTCCCGTCCGTCACCCGCCTGCGTGGCGATCGCAATCCTCCCGTCGAGGACCACGAACATCTCGGTGGCCGGGTCGCCCTGGTGGAACAGCATCTCTCCCCGGCCGTAGTTTCGGATCTCCATCTGGTCGCGGAGCTCGTTGCGCACCTCCTCGGGGAAGGCGGCGAAGAGGCGGGTGGCATCGAGGAGGCGTCGTTCGGGCACTTGGTAAACTTATTCGTTCTGCCTCGCCCCCGCCTTGGGCGCCCGGCCTCTCCCCTCTCCCAGGAGCGTCATGACCTTTGCCGTCGGCGACAAGGTTGTCTACCCGCACCACGGTGCTGCGATCATCGAAGGCAAGGAGAAGCGCGTCTTCGACGGTCAGAAGACCGACTACTTCGTGCTCCGCATCACCTACGGCGACCTCAAGGTCTCCATCCCGGTCGACAAGGCCGACGAGATCGGCCTGCGCGAGGTGATCAACGACGAAGAGGTCGAAGAGGTCTTCGCGGTCCTCCGCAAGAAGGAAGCCCGCATGCCGACCAACTGGTCGCGGCGCTTCAAGAACCACGTGGAGAAGCTGAAGAGCGGCGACATCTACCAGGTCGCCGAGGTGGTCCGGAACCTCTCGATCCGTGAAGCCGACAAGGGCCTGTCCGCCGGGGAGAAGCGGATGCTCGCCCGGGCGCGCCAGATCCTCGTCTCCGAGCTGACCTTCGCGCTCAACGTCGACGAGGAAACGGCCGAGTCCCGCCTCGACGACGTGCTCGCCGGGCGCGACGTCCCGCCGCCCGCGAAGAAGGCTCCCGCGAAGAAGGCGCCCGCGAAGGCGGCAGCTCCGAAGGCCGCGGCACCGAAGGCGGCTCCGGCCGCGAAGCCGGCCGAGAAGGCCGCACCGGTGAAGAAGGCCGCCGCGGTCAAGGCGCCGGCCGAGAAGGCTCCCGCGAAGAAGGCGCCTGCGAAGGCGCCCGCGAAGGCGCCGGCCAAGGCCACGAAATCGGCGGCGAAGTAGCGCTCGTGCCCGGGGTGGGAGCGGTCGTCGTGGCCGCCGGCCGCGGGGACCGGTTCGGCGCCGCGAAGCAGTTCCTCGAGATCGACGGGCAGCGGCTCGTCGACCGGGCGGTCGACGCGTGCCGCGCCGTGAGCGACGAAGTCGTCGTGGTCCTCCCCGCCGGCACCGAGTGGACCGGCGTTCCGGTCGACGCCGCGGTGCCGGGTGGCGCGGCGCGGTCCGACTCCGTGCGAGCGGGCCTCGGTGCGCTGCGGCGCGAGGTCGACATCGTCATCGTGCACGACGCGGCGCGCCCGCTCGCGACCCGCGCGCTGTTCGACGCGGTGATCGACGCCGTGCGCAACGGCGCCGACGCTGCGGTGCCCGGAGTGGCGGTGGCCGACACGCTCAAGCGCGTTGAGGGCGCCCGGGTGGTCGAGACGGTCGACCGCAGCGGGCTCGTCGCCGTCCAGACGCCGCAGGCCTTCCGTGCCGACGCACTGCGCGCCGCGCACGCCGCCGGCGGCGACGCCACCGACGACGCCGCGCTGGTCGAAGCCGCGGGTGGCGCCGTCGTGATCGTTCCCGGCGAGGTCACCAACTTCAAGGTGACGGAGCCAGCCGACCTCGAGCGCGCGGCTGCGCTGCTCCGGCCGGCGGTAACCCCGTGACCACCCGGGTCGGCCTCGGCTTCGACGTCCACCCCTTCGCCGAGGGCCGACCGCTCGTGCTCGGCGGCGTGGTGATCCCGGACGCACCCGGCCTGGCCGGGCACTCCGACGCCGACGCCGTGGCCCACGCGGTCGCCGACGCGCTCCTCGGCGCGGCGGGCCTGCCCGACCTCGGCACGGTGTTCCCCGCGTCGGAGGACGTGAACAAGGGCGCGTCGTCGGTCGACTTCCTCGTGGAGATCGCGCAGCGCCTGCATGCCGAGGGCTGGACGGTCGGCAACGTCAACGTCGTGATCGCGGCCGAAGCGCCGCGCCTCGCGCCCCACATCCCGGCGATCGCCGCGGGAGTGGCCGCCGCGCTCGACGCCGTGCGCGCGCCGGCCGACAGGGTGGTGCCGGTGTCGGTGACACCCAAGCGCGGTGAGGGGCTCGGGGCGATCGGCCGGGCCGAGGGCATCGCCGTGTGGGCGGTCGCGCTGCTCGAAAGCAGTTCCTGAGCGGAACCGCGGCGCCGGATTCGACCCGGCCGCCGCCCCAGTCCGCTCGCTAGCCTGACCGATCGTGCCGGTCCGCATCTTCGACACCCTCGTACGCGACAAGGTCGAGCTGGTGCCGCGCGAGCCGGGCCGGCTGTCGATGTACGTGTGCGGGCCGACCGTCTACGACGTGCCCCACGTCGGCCACGGCCGCACCGCCACCACGTTCGACGTGATCCGGCGCTACCTCGGGTGGCGTGGCTTCACGGTCACGTTCGTGAGCAACGTCACGGATGTGGAGGACAAGATCATTGCCCGGGCCGCCGCCACGGGGAGCAGCGAGCCCGAGGTCGCCGCCCGCTTCGAGGCCGCGTACTGGGAGCAGCTCGACCGCCTCGGCGTCCGTCACCCCGACCACGTTCCCCACGCGACCGAGTACATCGCGTCGATGCAGGCGCTCATCGCGGAGCTGGTCGACCGCGGGCACGCCTACGTGGTCGAGGGGCAGGGCGTCTACTTCGACGTCGTGTCGTTCCCCGGCTACGGAGCCCTACCGCACCGCACCCTCGAGCAGCTGCTCGAGTCGGCCGGCGCGCGGGTGGAGGTCGACGAGGCGAAGCGCAGCCCGGTCGACTTCGCGCTCTGGAAGGCGGCGAAGCCGGGCGAGCCGGTGTGGGAGAGCCCGTGGGGCCCGGGCCGACCGGGTTGGCACATCGAGTGCTCGGCCATGTCGCTCGACCTCCTCGGCGAGGGCTTCGACGTCCACGGCGGTGGCGACGACCTCGCGTTCCCGCACCACGAGAACGAGCGCGTGCAGGCCGAGGGTGCGGGTCACGGGTTCGCGCGGCACTGGATCCACTCGGCGATGGTGCAGGTGGGCGGCGAGAAGATGTCGAAGTCGCTCGGCAACTTCACCACCCTCGCCGACGCACTCGACGCGCACGGCGCGCGAGCGTTCCGCATGGCGGTGCTCCAGACGCACTACCGCCGCGCGATCGAGCTGGGCCCGGCCGAGCTCGGTTCGGCGGCGGCCGCGGTCGACCGTCTCGACGCGTTCGTGCGGCGCGCCCAGGCCGAGGGTGTGGTTGCCTCGACGCCCGATGCCGACGTGGTCGAGCGCTTCCGCGACGCGATGGACGACGACTTCGGTACGCCGGGCGCGATCGCGGTGGTGTTCGACGCCGTGAGCGCTGGGCACCAGGCGATGCGCGACGGCGACACCGCCCGCCCGGGCGCGCTGCTCGCCACGGTGTACGAGCTGACCGGCGCGCTCGGGCTCGAGCTCGCGGCGGCGGGCGAAGGCGACGACGAGATCGACGCGCTCGTCGCCGCCCGTGAGGACGCACGTCGGGCGCGTGGCTTTGCCGTCGCCGACGCCATCCGCGATCAGCTGGCCGAGCGCGGGATCGTGCTCGAGGACACGCCGAACGGCACCATCTGGCACCGAACGTGACGAGGCGCGGCGCGTGAGCCGGCG
>Ga0302323_100004506_pt1 | contig 11377 bp, 6 predicted proteins | sample Fen_T0_3_FD_201950 | JGI IMG/M metagenome (GOLD analysis project Ga0302323, IMG submission 201950) | Peat permafrost microbial communities from Stordalen Mire near Abisko, Sweden - Fen_T0_3 | ecosystem: Environmental > Terrestrial > Soil > Wetlands > Permafrost | place: Sweden: Abisko... | reverse complement strand
TGTTGTCAGGGGTGGTTCATTTTACAGTTCTGCGGATGCTCTGAGGAGTGCCTCTCGCGATTACACAAGAACAGAGTCGTGGTTAAGAACTGACCCGCAGATGCCCAAGAGTATCTGGTGGTTCTCAGATTGTTTTAATGTTGGGTTCAGAGTTGTATGTGAATTTGATGAAAAAACAGGCAATCAGTAAATGAAAAATTAAACAAAATGTTATTTCTTTTAAAAAAGAACTAAATATTTCTGAAAAACTTGTTTTTTAACATATCCTTGTTTACATTGCATTTGCAAAATTAGTTACCTGACCATAATAAAAGGAAGTTTAAAAATTTAAACAGACTGGTTGTGAATGACCCAAAAAATTATTTTATCAAAACAAGTGTAAAATATACACTTATTTTTAGAAAGTATAATTTTCTTTAATAGTTCTTAACTGCAAATTTTAATTACCTATTCTTTTTATTAACTAACTTAAAGTGTAACAGTATGAAAAAAACTCGGTACAACTTTTGGCCCTTAAAGCCAAATGTGAATTTTCACAAGTTACTTCTGACTGTGAAAATTGTGACTATTCTTCTGTTTTGTGGATTGGTGCTTCCTGCTTATTCACTTACTTTAGAAAATGCATCTGGTAAAATCCGGACCGGAGATGCTGCTGAACAACAGCAACTAAAAATTTCCGGAACGATTACTGATGCTGCAACCGGACAGGGAATGCCTGGAGTAAATGTTCAGGTTAAGGGAACTACAAATGGAGCTATTTCTGATGGAAGCGGAAAATACTCACTCTCCATAACCGACCCAAATGCTACTCTGGTATTTTCATTTATTGGTTATGTTACCCAGAATTTAAATGTTAGCGGAAAAACAGTTGTTGACATTGCTCTGGTAGCTGAAATGACAGGTCTTGATGAGGTCGTCGTTATTGGTTATGGTACGGCAAAGAAAGCAACCTTAACCGGATCAATCAGTTCTGTCAATGGAGACAATCTTAAACAGTCGCCTACCACAAATCTTACCAATAGTCTGGTCGGACGATTACCGGGGATTACTGCTCAACAGAAGAGCGGTGAACCTGGAAATGATAATACAATAATCACAATACGTGGTGCCAATACACTTGGTGATAATGCCCCTCTGATAGTTGTTGATGGGATCCCTCATCGTTCACTTGAGCGACTGGATCCAAGCGACATTGAAAGTTTTACAGTATTGAAAGATGCATCGGCAGCAATCTATGGTACTCAGGCTGCAAATGGGGTCATACTGGTAACCACTAAAAGAGGACAGGTGGGAAAACCGACTATTACTCTTAATATGAACTCGGGGTATAACCAGCCAAGTGTTATTCCTAAAATGGCCGATGCTGCAACCTATGCCACTATGCTTAATGAGGTTTCATTTTATTCTAATCCTTCCGGTGGTCGAAATCAGCAATTTACGGCTGATGATATTACAAAGTTTCAGGACGGATCAGATCCCTGGGGACACCCCAATACCGATTGGTTTAAAGCTGTTTTCAAACCATGGTCGAAGCAGAATTACGAAAACATTTCTGTTTCCGGTGGTACTGAAAGCATGAAATACTTCCTCTCTTTGGGGAGTAAATATGAAGATGCCTATTACAAAAATAGCGCTACCAATTATAAGCAATATGATTTTCGAAGTAACATAGATGGAAAGGTATCAGAAAATATTTCTATTGCTTTCGATGTTTCCGGTCGTCAGGAAAACAGAAACTACCCGACAGTTGGCCAGGGAGACATTTTCCGAATGCTCATGAGAGGCAAACCAAACATGCCCGCTTACTGGCCGGATGGGAATCCCGGACCAGATATTGAATATGGCTTTAACCCGGCAGTTACCGTAACAAGTGCAACCGGAACTGATGATGATCGTTTCTATGCCCTCGAGAGCAACTTAAAGCTAATTGTTAAGATTCCATGGATTAGAGGATTGTCTGTTCAGGCCAATGGTTCATACGATAAGGCTTTCGATTTCCATAAAAAATTCCAGACCCCCTGGTACCTTTATACCTGGGATGGGGTTACAAAAGATGCAAATGGAGTACCTGTAACGGTTAAGGGTAAAAGAGGCCTGGATGCCCCTCAGCTTACTGAGCATTTCCAGGATGGTCATAAAACTACTTTTAACTCATATATAACCTATGAAACAACCCTGGCAGATAAGAACAACATTAAACTGATGGCAGGTACAGAAAGCCAGAGCGCATTGAACGACTACATTGATGCTTTCAGGAAGAATTATGTTACCTCCAGTATCCCTCAGTTATTTGCAGGTGCTGCAGATACTTACATGACGAACAATGGCTGGGCTGATCAGAATGCCCGTCAGAGTTACTTTGGACGTATAAATTACGACTATGGTCAGAAGTATCTGGCAGAAATTGTCATGAGATATGACGGTTCCTATATGTTCAAACCTGGTAAACAATTTGGATTCTTCCCCGGAATATCTCTCGGATGGCGTATTTCTGACGAGAATTTCTGGAAAAACAGCATTGCCTTTATTAATGACTTTAAACTCCGCGCGTCATGGGGACAAACCGGTAATGACAGAATTTATTATGGTGGTTCATTGAAGGAATATCAATATCTGTCTACATATAGCTTCGACGGTCAGAATTATGTGTATGGTCAAAGTGTTAACGCCAAGATGCTATATGAAAATGTGGTCCCTAATCCCGATGTGACATGGGAAGTAGCTAACCAATCGAACATTGGATTTAACGCGACCTTACTGAATAAGAAACTGACTGTGGAATCAGACTTTTTCTATAATATTCGTTCCAGGATCCTGTGGCAGGCTTCAGCAATTATTCCTGTAAGTACAGGGATGACACTTCCTCCACAGAACATTGGAAAGGTTTCAAACACAGGATTTGAATATGTAATTACATACCATGGTACATCAGGTGATTTTGGTTACGACCTTTCTGTGAACGGTAGTTATGCAAAAAACAAAATTGATTTCACATTTGATACTCCTGGTATTCCTGATTACCAAAAAGCGCAAGGAATGCCAATGAACGCAGGTTTAAACTATGTAGCCATGGGGATTTTCAAAGATGCGGAAGCTGTGGCAGCATATCCTCATTGGGCAGGAGCTCAACCTGGAGATATAATATTTAAGGATGTTAACGGTGACGGGGTTATTGATGGTCTTGACAGGGTTCGTGACAGCAAAAATAACATGCCAAGGTTTATTGGTGGATTTAATGCTGTAGGTAACTATAAGCAATTTGATATCAGTATGTTGTTTCAGGGAGCAGCAGGAGCCATCACATATCTTGGAGTAGAATCAGGTGATATTGGAAACTACTATCAGGAGTTTGCCAAAAACCGCTGGACACCTGAAAACACTTCTGCTACCTGGCCTCGTGCCTGGAACCGCGATAATGAGTACTGGAGAAACCAGGGCAATACCTTCTGGCAATTTTCTACTGACTATATCCGATTGAAAAGTATGGAAATTGGATATACTCTTCCTGCAAGTGTCAACAAAAAACTTGGTATCTCCAGGTTTAGAATATATGCCAATGGAAGTAACCTGATAACATTAGATAAGATTAAACTAATCGACCCTGAAGTAGATGCAGGTACCTCTTATCCTCTTCAAAGAGTTGTGAACCTTGGTGTAACTTTAACCTTCTAAAAATTAAAGCGATATGAGAAAATTATTATATATTTTATGTACAATATTTCTAATCGGAATAGTTGCTTCCTGCAAGAAAGACTTCCTTGATACTAAGCCTTTGGGAGCTTATTCTGATGCAGATGTATGGAAAGACCCAAGTCTTGTTGCTACTTATGTCAACGATATCTATTATAATGCTTTGGGTTGGCCATTCGCGATTGAAAGGCTTTCTGATTATGTGGATGAATCATCATTCACTCCCGACTGGGGCGCTTTCGACTTCAACAAATCACTAATGACAAGTGATGGTCTGATGGGCTGGTCAACTGACTGGGGAAATACTGACCCTACAGCTAATACATTACATTACCGCTGGGCACCCCTTTATAAGAATGTGAGAGCATGCAATCTTTTCTTCTCAAAGGTTAAAGGTGTGGTTTTCCCCGATGATGCCACAAAGACCCGCACGATTGGCGAAGTTTATTTCCTCAGGGCATATACCTATCATTATCTGGTTGCCTTGTATGGTGGTGTACCTCTTATAACCAAATCCTATGGATTGAATCAGGATTATAGCATAGGCCGGAATACCTATGATGATTGTGTGAAATACATTGTTGGTCAGCTCGACTCTGCTGCGATGTATCTTCCTGCATCATTTTCCGGTGGCGACCGGGGTCATGCAACCAAAGGAGCAGCCCTTGCTTTAAAAGCCAGGACCCTACTCTATGCAGCAAGCGATCTGCATAATCCTGCAAAAAACAGTATTGTTACCACTGGATTTTCAAACCCTGAATTATTGGGCTACACTGCTGGAGATGCAACTGCAAGATGGACTGCTGCCAGAGATGCTTCTAAAGCTGTAATGGATCTCGGAATCTATAGCCTGTACATGCCAACTCCTGCACCTACCGATTCCGTTGCCAAGAATTTTACCGCTTACTTTCTTTCCTACGGATATGAAACGGAAGATATTCTTCTTCAATATTTTACACCCAAAACCGGTCGTAGCTGGTCGGATTATAATCCAGCCCTGTATTGCGGACCCAATGGTTATCACAATTGGGGCAACAATACTCCTTTGGGAGATTTGGTGGATGATTACGAAATGAAGAATGGTACGAGTTTTGACTGGACTAACCCCGCAATGGCTGCCAATCCTTATGCCAACCGGGATGCCCGTTTCTATGCTACCATACTCTATGAAGGATCTTCGTGGAGAAAACGTCCTACTGACGTTCAACCAATAGATCCCTGGGACAAAATTCAGGTAGGTCATGTCTTTAAACTTGATGGTACTACTCAGCTTATTGCAGGTGTTGATACTCGTGAAGGGCCGATCGAAAACTGGAACGGTGGAAGAAGTGGCTATTACTTGCGTAAGTTCAATGATCCAACTCTCGACCCTCAATTTGTAAAACAGGATGTTCCATTCCGTCACATCCGTTATGCTGAAATTCTTTTAAATTATGCTGAAGCCTCTATCGAATTGGGTGATGCTGCAAGTCTTACCGATGCCACTGCTAAAATCAATATGATTCGCACCAGGGCAGGACAACCAGTTCTTGCAGCAGGTCTCTCTCAGACAGCCTTACGTACAGCACTCAGGAAAGAGCGGCGTATCGAATTAGCTTTTGAAGATCATCGTTTCTGGGATGTACATCGTTGGCTGATTGCTCCAGCTGCATATCACCCGACTCATCGTGTTGATGTGAAATATTTAGTTGCAGCAGCAACAAATTATCGAAAAACTGATGGTACTACCTGGGGTGCTCCGATATATTCTAACCAACTTATTGGTGTTGAATCAAGAGCCTGGGATAATAAGTGTTATTTCTTTCCGCTTATGCGCGATGAAATGAACAAAAACACTAAGCTTGTCCAGAATCCGGGATATTAATAAAATTTAAAATTCTTTAAATGGCAGGGAGAAGTATAAGGGCTTTCCCTGCCTTTTTTTTATCATTAATTTTAATTGAAAGCTTATCGTTAGTGGGTTTTAGGATAGGTTAAAAAACATTAAAAGGAACCAATTATTTGCTTTATTGAAAGCCTATATTTACATTTGGTTACATTTCAAATCTAACCTGAAGTATTAAATTTTATCAGTTCTTACAAATCTAACTAATATGAAAAATTCAAGTCTTTCAAGAAGAAATTTTCTGGGTAAGGCGGCAACTGTGGGAGTAGCAAGTGTAATTGTTCCTTCATTATTAACCAGTTGTGCCCGCGAAACAAAAAAGGTTGTTGCAGTTCCTACAATGCTTGATCAGGCACCTGATGGGAAGGTAATTAGAGCAGGGGTTATTGGTTGTGGCGGACGCGGTTCCGGAGCAGCAATAAACTTTCTGAGTGCCGGACCAAATCTCCAGATCGTAGCTTTGGGAGATACCTTCAAAGACCGGGTAGATTCCTGCAGAGAGAAAATTTTAAAAGAAAAAGGACAGGAAGTTCCTCTCGATAAATGTTTCGTCGGATTCGACGCATACCAGAAAGTAATTGACGCGGGTGTGGATTTGATTATTCTGGCTACTCCTCCTATGTTCCGTCCTGATCATCTTGCAGCAGCTATTGCAGCAAAAAAACATGTATTTGCTGAAAAGCCGGTTTGTGTTGACCCTGTCGGAGCCAGATCAGTTATGGCTTCTGCCCAGAAAGCAAAAGGTATGGAATTATGCATTGTAACCGGTACCCAGCGCCGTCACCAGCGCGACTATGTAGCTACCTGGCAGCAGGTTGCTCAGGGTGCAATTGGAGATATTGTTGCCGGTAATGTTTACTGGAATGGAGGTAAACTCTGGCATCGCGAAAATAATCCAACCTGGTCTGAAATGGAATGGATGATCCGCGACTGGGTTAACTGGACCTGGCTTTCAGGTGACCACATTGTGGAACAGCATGTTCATAACCTCGATGTAATGAACTGGTTCACAGGATCACATCCTGTTAAAGCAGTAGGTATGGGTTCAAGACTTCGTCGTGTTACCGGAAATCAATATGATAATTTTAGTATCGACTTTACTTTTGAGAACGGAACGCATTTCCACAGCATGTGCCGTCAGATTAATGGCACTACATCTAATGTTTCTGAAAGAATTCAGGGTTCAAAAGGATCAACCAACTGCCAGAGTACAATTATCGACCTCGCCGGAACTGAAGTTTGGAAATATAAATATCCGCTTGACAAAGATGGCAAACCTACCAACCGGGTAAGCGTTGATGCTTATGTTCAGGAACATATCGATCTGGTAACAGCAATTCGTAACGGTCAGGTTATTAATGAAGCAGAAAATACCGCAATTTCAACAATGACTGCTATTATGGGCCGTATTTCAGCCTATACCGGTAAAGAGACAACCTATGAAGAGATGATGAACTCCGACCTTAAACTCGGACCAAAGGTATTTGTTTTCGGTCCGGTTGACATTGATAAATCTGTTCCAATAGCAGGTCTGGCTTTTGTTCCGGATCCTGCTCCGGCAAAAAAATAGCCAGATCTTAATTTCATATAAAATGGATACTTCGAGAAGAAACTTCTTAAAAAATGCCACAGTTACAGGAGCAGCTATTATGGCTGCTCCTGCTCTCTTTGGTTCAGCGGTTGAACGGAAACGCCAGAAAGTTACTGATGCAATCACCCCTTTCAAACTGAAATATGCCCCATTTCTTGATATGTTTAAAGAACATGCCGGCAAAGAACTGGTTGATAACATTAAGTTTTGCCATGATATGGGTTTCAGGGCAATGTTCGATAATGGACTGATGAACAGGCCAGTTGAGGACCAGGTTAAAATTGCAAATGAGATGCAGCGTCTGGGTATGGAGCTAGGGCCATTTGTTCTATACGCCGATTTTGCCGTCACCTCTTTTGTTCTGAATAAACCTGAGACACGTGAGATGTTAGTCAATAAGATGAAGCAGGGAGTTGAAGTTGCGAAAAGAACTGGAGCAAAATGGGCTTTGGTTGTTCCCGGAAGATATGATGAAAAACTTCACAGGGATTTTCAGACTGCAAATGTAGTTGATAACCTGAGATACTGTTGCGATGTTATGGAACCCGCCGGTTTGACAATAGTGCTTGAGCCATTAAATACTCTGATAAATCATCCCGGATTATTTCTGAACGGAATACCTCAGGCATATTCTATTTGCAGAGCAGTTAACAGACCTGTATGTAAAATTGTAGATGATGTTTATCACCAGCAGATAACCGAAGGAGATCTTATTCCCAACATTGAAGCTGCCTGGAGTGAAATAGCCGCCTTCCACCTGGGAGATAACCCCGGACGTAACGAGCCAACTACCGGAGAAATTAATTTTAAGAATGTTTTCAAATACATTTATAATAAGCAATACCAGGGTGTTCTGTGTATGGAACATGGGAAGAGTATTAAAGGAAAAGAGGGCGAAGCTCGTGTTATTCAGGCCTATCGGGAATGCGATAGTTTTGACATTTAGCAGAATATTCGTCGGTATATATTGTAGAGACGCAGAATTCTGCGTCTCTATTGTTTTTTTAGATAATCCTCCGTGCTTTCAACAACAGCATAGTTTTTAAGCGTGCTCAGGGTCGAATAGTGAACATCCGTAGCCTTTATTATTCTATCTCCGAATTTCAGATCTTTGGTCGCACACGCATCATGAATAAGAATACATTTGAATCCCATGTCACTTGCCGCCCTTGTTGCTGCTTCAACACACATATGCGTTTGCATACCGCATATAACCAATGAGTCTATCTTATTAGTTTTCAGATAGTCCAGCAAGTCTGTCTTAACAAAACAATTAACAGCATTCTTGGTAATAATCTTTTCAGAAGGAAGAGGCTTTACAATATCATTAATTTTCATCCCAGTTTCAGAATTATGACGAACATGTATGACAAGCATTTTATCTTTCCGGAATCTGTCAAGTAACAACGCTGCATTGGCGGCCGCTTTCTCCGGTTCCACCAGAGCTGACTTTCCCCCCGGAAAATAAAAATCCTGTATGTCAATGATCAGCAGGGCTTTCGATCGTGGCTGAGCTAACAGATTAACACCTAGAATGGTTAGAATCATTATCGAAAAAACTATTTTTTTCATTTTATTTGATTTTATAACAGCGTTTAACAATCAATAAGATCTTTCCAAAGTTATTAAAAATCTTTTCAGTTATATTTGATGATTAAATTATCAACTTAAATATGAGTCAAACATTCCATTTTCGTTATAGAAATATTTTAAAGAAAGGATCATCTGTAACAATATTAAGTGTTATTATGCTTCTGCTTATTCTGCCCGGTTTTAAGAAGGATAGCAGAAAACCATATAAAAATTATGTTGTTCTTGTTTCGTTCGATGCCTTCCGGTGGGATTATAATCAATTGTATAAAACACCTAATCTTAACATATTTGCAAAAGAAGGGGTTAAAGCGGACAGGATGATTCCATCTTTTCCGACTAAAACCTTTCCAAACCACTATACTATCGCAACAGGACTATATCCGGATCATCATGGCCTTGTTGACAATAGTTTCCCTGCTGCTGATCTTGGTCTCTTCTATAGGATGGGCGACAGGGCTGCCGTGGAAAATCCTGCATTCTATGGGGGTGAGCCCATGTGGGTTACTGCCGAAAAGCAGGGTGTTAAATCTGCTTCTTTCTTCTGGGTTGGATCAGAAGCCCCTGTTGGTGGAATACATCCTTCTTACTGGAAAAAATATGATGGTTCCATAACTTATGAAGCGCGAATCGATACTGTAATAAAATGGCTTGGCTACCCTAAGGAAAAGAGACCAGAGCTTGTAACTCTTTACTTTGATGAGCCCGATCTTACCAGTCATGATTTTGGACCAACATCTGCTCAAACCGGGAAAGAAGTGGCCAGGCTTGACAGCATTGTTGGTGTTATAAGGCAGAAACTTTCAACTTTACCCGATGCAAAAAAAATCAACCTTATTATAGTCTCTGACCATGGGATGGGTCCTATTTCTTCTGAAAAATACATTAACCTTAAAGCTGTTGTCCCTAACAGAATGATAGCTTCAATTTCAGGTGGAAACCCTGTATATCTCATAAACGCTGCTGAAGGAAAACGGGACAGTGTCCTTATTTTGCTGAACTCAGTAAAAGGTATGAAAGCATGGAAGAAATCTGAGGTTCCTGCAAAATGGCATTATGGAACCAATCCGCGTATTCCTGAGATTGTAGTAGTTGCAGACAGTTCCTGGAGTCTGGGAACAAGACCTGATGGCTCTTCAATAAAAGGAGGTGCTCATGGTTATGATAATTCCGATTCGGATATGTTTTCCATATTTTATGCTGCAGGCCCGTTATTTAAGAAGAATTACCGGTTTAAAGAACTGAATAATGTGGATATTTATAATCTGGTTTGCAGGATTCTCGATATCAAACCTGCTCCTAACGATGGAAATCCGGAACATATAAAAGGTATGTTAAAGTAGATTTTACCCCCTAAATCCCCCAAATGGGGGACTTTGGCTTCATTTTCATTATCAACATTGCTCTTAAGCCCCACAAATGGGGGACTTTGGTTTCAATTTCATAAGCAATATTGCTCTTAAGCCCCCCATCTGGGGGGTTGGGGGGTTGAAACTAAGGATAAACTGTTACACACAGGATGTCTGAGATTCAAGTTATTTTCACGAAGTTAGCTTCTCTAGTCTTTTGTTTTTATGGAAAATATTCCGTATAATTATTACTCAAATCAGATACAGAATGAATCGCGATTTATTAATAAAGGAGTTACGGAAACAGTCTGATGTAATCTGGGATACTATTGTTATCGGTGGAGGTGCCACCGGATTAGGAATTGCTCTTGATGCTGCTTCACGGGGTTATAAGACACTTTTACTTGAACAATCTGATTTTGCAAAAGCGACTTCTTCCCGCAGTACGAAACTGGTACATGGCGGTGTAAGGTATATGGCGCAAGGTGATCTGTTTCTGGTTATGGAGGCTTTGCATGAACGCGGGTTGATGCTTAAAAATGCACCTCACCTTACCTTTAACCAGGAATTTGTTATTCCGGTTTTTTCAGTTTGGGATGCTTTAATGTACACAGTTGGACTTAAGTTTTATGATCTGCTGGCGGGACGGTTAAGTATGGGTAAGTCATACTTTATCAGCAAAAAAGAAACCCTGACAAGATTGCCTCTTTTGAAATCTGAAGGCTTAAAGGGAGGTGTTGTTTATCACGATGGTCAGTTTGATGATTCGCGCATGGCGTTGGCACTTGCGAAAACATGTGCTGAACGGGGAGGATTGGTTCTCAATTATTTCAAGGTCACCGGTTTGTTGAAAAATGAGAAAGAAAAAATATGTGGTGTATCTGCAAAAGAATTATTATCGGGAGATGAATTTAACCTGAGAGCCAACCTTGTCATAAATGCTACCGGGGTATTCGCTGACGAAATTTCCAGAATGGATAATCCTCAGGCCAGGCACACTATCAAACCAAGTCAGGGTGTTCATATTGTCCTCGAGAGATCTTTTCTGGAAGGCGATTCGGCAATAATGATACCCAAAACATCAGACGGCAGAGTACTGTTTGCTATCCCCTGGTACAATGAAGTTGTTATTGGAACAACTGATACGCCGCTGGAAAAAATCAGTTTAGAGCCGGTTGCATTGGAGAAAGAAATTCAATTTATTCTCAATACTGCTGAATTATATATGGTTAAGCCTCCAAAGCGTGAAGATATTCTCTGTGTTTATGCGGG
>Ga0302323_100004504_pt1 | contig 11380 bp, 6 predicted proteins | sample Fen_T0_3_FD_201950 | JGI IMG/M metagenome (GOLD analysis project Ga0302323, IMG submission 201950) | Peat permafrost microbial communities from Stordalen Mire near Abisko, Sweden - Fen_T0_3 | ecosystem: Environmental > Terrestrial > Soil > Wetlands > Permafrost | place: Sweden: Abisko... | reverse complement strand
TCAGACGAACCTGCTCGCACTCAACGCCGCCATCGAAGCGGCCCGGGCGGGCGAACAGGGCAAGGGCTTCGCCGTGGTCGCCGACGAGGTCCGCAAGCTCGCCGAGCGCTCCAGCCGAGCCACCAAGGAAATTGCCACGCTTATCGGCGAGGTCCAGACGGGCACGACCGCGGCGGTCGAGGCCATGCGGAACGGCGCCCTCGAAGTGGAGACGGGCGCGGAACTGGCCGATCAAGCGGCCGGCGCCCTCGAGGAGATCCGGGCCGCCGCCGACGCCCGCAATATCGTCCTCAACGACATGGTGGACGCCGTTGGGGAGATCCGAAGCCTGAGCATCGAAGTCGTCCGGGCCACGGACGGTATCGCCGAGATCGCGTCCGACACCAACAACGACGCCGCCCAGATGGGCTCGGCCGCCGACACGGTCGGCCAGTCTGTCGAGTCGATCGCCGCGATCAGCCAGGAGAACTCGGCGGCGGCGGAGGAAGTGTCGGCCGCCACCGAACAGATGTCTGCACAGTCCGAAGAGGTCGTAGCCTCGGCCGCGAGCCTCGCCGAAATGGCCGCCGGACTCGACGAGCTTGTCGCGCGCTTCCGGCTGGAGGCAGGTCAGTCCGTCGGGGCCGGCAACGTGATTCCGCGGCGCCGGGCATCGGACTGGCAGACGCAGAAGTCACGCCACGCCGAGACCGCCTGAGGAACCTTTCCTACCTCGGGCCGACGCCGGCCTGATCTCATGGCAGGGCCGCTTTCCCCCCAAGCGGCCCTGCCGCCAACCCCGGGACCCGCCACGGCCGCACGCGGCTCGCACGCCGCCCGCACGCCGAACCCCGTGAGTCGAAGCACTGCTTGCGCCGCGGTGCACGCGCTATGCTGGCGAACATGTCCGTCACAGATCCGAAAACAACGCCGCTGATCGTCATCACCGTCGCAGACCCATCGGCCAGCGCAGATCCCGCGCTGGCGTCCCGCAAGAACGAGCTCTATGCCGACGCAATCCGCCGCCATGGCGGCGACGCGGCGCTCGTGCATGCCGGGACCGCGCCGGAAGAGCGTGCCCGCCTCTTCGGCGAGATGCGCGGCCTGCTGCTCGCCGGCGGCGCCGACATAAACCCCGCGCTCTACCACGAAGCCCCGGCCGGCGCGGACGACCTCGATCACGCACGCGACGAGATGGAGCTCGCGGCCTGGAGCGCGGCCGGCGCGCGCCGCCTCCCCGTTCTGGGCATCTGCCGCGGCCTCCAGGCGATGAATGTCTTCCTCGGCGGAACGCTGCTGCAGGACGTTCCCGATCACTCGGGCGTGGCATTCGGCACGGGTCGCGCCAGGACGCACAACCTGGAGATCGACCCGGAAAGCCGCCTGGCCGAAGCCCTGGCCCAGGGTGATTCCGAGGGTCTCGCCGCCACGGATGAGGATGATCCGACGGTGGAACTCATCGTCAACACGTTCCACCACCAGGCGATCACGCGCGAGCGGCTTGCCCCCGGCCTTCGTCCGGTGGGCTGGGCACACAGCGGTTCGGGCCGGCTCGTGGAGGCCGCCGAGAGCCGCGACGACCGATGGCTCGTGGGCATCCAGTGCCACCCGGAGCGGACCGACTCAACGCCCGATGAGTTCGAGGGATTGTTCGCCGCCTTCGTTCGCGCCGTCCGCGAGGCCTCCGAAGCCTCCGTCTGACCGCCGGGCGCCGGACTCGACATGGCCGCCGGCCCCGCACGGCCCGGCGGGCGCGCCGCTTCTCCGAACGCTAGAGTTGCGATTGTCACGGGGGAGTTGGAGAAGTCCGGCCGCGCAGCGTCACGCGCGGAGGATTGGCAGGAGGTCAGCGGTGTTCGTTCCCCTCTCGGTGCTCGAATTCCGGGATCGAGCGGAGACGTACTTCGGCGACAAGATCGGCGTCGTCGACGGCGATAAGCGCTTCACCTACCGGCAATTTGGCGAGAGGACTCACCGCCTCGCGAACGCCCTCCGCGAACTGGGAGTCCAACCAGGCGATCGGGTGAGCTTCATCACTTACAACACCCATCAGCTGCTCGAGGCCTATTACGGCGTCCTCGAGGCCGGGGCAGTCCTCAACCCCATCAACATCCGGCTGACTCCCAAGGAGATCGCCTACATCGTCGGCCACGCCGGCTCCAAGGTCATCTTCTTTCACAAGGACTTCAAGCCGCTGGTTGAGGCCCTGATCCCCGAACTACCGCAGAAGCCGCGGTTCGTGATCATGGAAGGGGCCCTCGACGGGGTCGCCACAGACGAATACGAGGCCCTCCTCTCCGGCGGCTCGCCGGACGCGCTCACGCCCGAGATCGACGAAAACGCCATGGCCGAGCTCTTCTATACGAGCGGCACGACGGGCTTCCCAAAGGGCGTGTCGATGACGCATCGGGAGCTGTACCTGCACTGCCTGTACGCGGAGATCGGCCTGCAGTTCGGCGAAGACGACGTTGTGTTGCATGTGGTCCCGCTCTTCCACGTGAACGGCTGGGGTACGCCGCACTTCCTGACGATGGTCGGCGGCCGTCACGTGATGCTCCGCAAGTTCGAGCCGCTGGCTTTGATGCAGGCTATAGAGAAGCACCGTGTCACTCGCGTCCTGGCAGTGCCGGCGATCTTCAACGCGATCCTCAACCACAGCGAACGCGCGAAGCACGACCTCTCGAGCCTCAAACAGGTGATCATCGGTGGCGCGCCTTCCTCCCCCACCCTCATCGCCGCGCTCGAGGAGCAGCTCCACTGCCAGGCGATAGTGGGCTACGGTCTCACGGAATCGTCCCCGATCCTGACGCTGGCCACCCCGCGAACCTTCCTCACCGAGAGCGAGCCGGCCGAGAAGCGGCTGGCCCGCCAGGCCTGGACCGGCTGGCCGCTCCCCGGCGTGCAGCTCCGCGTGGTGCACTCCGACGGCCGCGACGTCCGCGCGGACGGAGAGCAGATCGGCGAGATCATCGCCAGATCCAACACCGTCATGGACGGCTACTTCAAGGACCCGGACGCCACCATGGCGACGGTCTACGACGGCTGGCTCCACACCGGCGACATGGCCGTGATCGACGAGCAGGGCTACGTCCTGATCAAGGACCGAGCCAAGGACATCATCATCCGGGGCGGCGAGAACATCTCGTCGGTTGAGGTGGAGAACGCGATCGCCTCGCACCCTGCCGTCCTCGAATGCGCGGTCGTGGCGGCTCCGGACAAGGCCCTGGGAGAGGCGCCCGTTGCCCTGGTCGTGCTCAAGCCGGGCCAGGCGGCCACGGCCAAGGAGATCCGCGATCACGTCAAGGAGCGGCTCGCTCGCTTCAAGGTTCCGCGAGACGTCCACTTTCGCGAATCCCTGCCCAGAGGCGGCACGGGCAAGGTCCTCAAGACGGAACTGCGCGAGCCGTTCTGGAAGGGCCACGACGCAAGGGTCCAGTAAGGAGCAGGTTCATGCTGTTCGATCTGCCGCTCTCGGAGCTTCGCGCCTACAAGCCCCAACGCGAAGAGCCGCCCGACTTCGACGCGTTCTGGACACAGACCCTGGCCGACGCCCGAAGCTTCCCCCTGTCGGCTACCTTCGACCGGATCGACGCCGGTCTGGCGACGATCGACGTCTTCGACCTCACATTCGCCGGTTTCGGCGGGCAGCCCATCAAGGGCTGGTTCCTGGCCCCTCACGATCTGGCCGCGTCGCCGTACGCGACGGACGGCCGGCTGCCGTGCCTCGTCGAGTACATCGGCTACGGCGGCGGCCGCGGCCGGCCTGTGGACTGGCTGCTCCCGCCGAGCGCCGGCTTCGCGCATCTCGTCATGGACCTGCGCGGACAGGGCAGCACCTGGAGGGCCGGCGACACGCCCGACATCGACGCCGGCTCGCTCAACGGCCACCATCCGGGTTATGCGACTCGCGGCATCACGGATCCCGAGACCTACTACTACCGCCGGCTGATAACCGACGCGGTGCGCGCGGTTGAGGCTGCCCGGGCAAATCCACTCGTGGACACCGGCCGCATCGCCGTCACGGGCGGCAGTCAGGGCGGAGGGCAGGCGCTCGCAGTGGCCGGGCTGGTGCCGGACTTGCTGATCGCGATGCCGGACGTCCCGTTCATGTGCCACTGGCGCCGCGCAACCGAGATCACCGACGCAGACCCGTATCACGAGATCGTTCGGTACTCCAGGATCCACCGCGACCAGGTCGATCGTGTCTTTCGGACGCTTTCCTACTTCGACGGCGTCAACTTCGCGGCGCGGGCCAAGTCGCCGGCGCTCTTCTCCGTCGCACTGATGGATCAGATCTGCCCACCGTCCACGGTCTTTGCCGCGTTCAACCACTACGCCGGCCCAAAGGAGATCGAGGTATACCCGTTCAACGGGCACGAAAACGGCGAGTCGATCCAGGCGGAGAGGAAGATGAGACGTCTCGCCGCAGCCCAGCCGGGTAATGGCCGATCCTGAGGCGGCGCGTTGGGGGCCGATGTCGACCCTGCGCTCCAGGTGGTTCGCGATCGCGGTGTTTGCGATCGTCGTTGCCGCGGCCGCGTTCCTCCGCTTCTACGACCTGGCTACAAACCCGGGCGGCCTGTACGGCGATGAGGCGGCCGAAGGTCTCGACGCCCTCCGGATGCTGCACCAACCGGGCTTTCACCCGGACTTCCTGGTCTGGTTCCAGTCCGACGCAGGCCGGGAGGCGCTGTTCGCCTACGCGGTATCGATCGCCTTCCGGTTCTTTGGAGAGTCCACGCTGATCCTCCGGGCCACCGCCGCCGGCTTCGGAGTGGCCGGGGTCATCGGGATCGCGTGGCTCGCCCGCCGCTGGGGAACGTGGCCGGCGATCGTGGCCGGGGCCTGGGCGGCCGGCTCACTCTGGCTCGTCTGTGTCAGCCGGGACGGCATGCGCAATACGATCGTCCCGCTGTTCGGAGCGCTGGCGCTGATCGCGATACTCCGTTGGGCGGCGCGCCCGGGGCGGGGGTCTGCGGCGCTGGCAGGCGCGGCCGCTTCGGTGGCGGCCCTCTACACGTACCAGCCGCTCAAGCTGGTCCCGCTGCTCGTGGCCCTGTGGCTGCTGTGGTTGTGGCATGCCAACCGCGAACGCTTCAGCGAGCTTCGCGGCGGGATCGGCGCCTTCGCGGTGTCGTTCGTGGCCGTCGGGGCGCCGATGCTCGCCGTGGCGGTTACCAACCCGTTGAACTACTTCGGGCGGGCGACGGCCGTGAGCACGTTCAACCCGGACGTCGTCGCCGACGCCAACTTCCCGATCCACATCGTGCGGACCATCGGCATGTTCGGCTATTTCGGCGACGGGAACGGACGCCACGACGTTGCCTCGCTGCCCCTGCTTCCGCTGCCGCTCGTGGTGCTTGCGGTGCTCGGCGTGCTGCGGCTCTGGCGATCCCGCCGTGAACCGGCCGAGGCACTGATCCTGCTCAGCCTGCCCGTGTTCATGATCCCGCCGCTCCTCGCCACCGAGGGCTACTCGCCGCACTTCCTTCGAGTCCTGGGGCTCGCCGCGCCGCTCGCGGTGACCGTCGCGCTCGGCACGGCGGAGTTCGTCGAGATCGCGCGCCGAAAGCTGGGCGGGACGGGTGCCGCGGCGGCGATCGGCCTTGCGGCCGCCTCGCTCTGCCTGGTTGCCGTCTCGAGTGGCTTGATCTATTTCAATCGTTCGCTCGCGGACCGGTACGTGACATTCACATACGATCTCGTCGCCGCCGCCGACGAGGCGCGAATCCATCCGGGCTCGGCCCTCATCGTGTACGACTACGCGGCCTACGACGTTGACTTCCTGGACTACGACCGGATGCCCACGATCGTCAAACCCGGCTCGACGATCGAGGACCCCACCAAATACACCGAAGTGATCGCCCTCAACAAGGACGATCTGAGCAGGGCGCTGGGGCCCGAGCTCGGCGGTACTGCCACGCCAATCGCCTGGGATCCATCCGGACAGCCGACCGTGTGGGTGGTGGTCATCTCGCACGCGCCGTAGCCGCGGACCGCAGCCGCGATCGTCGAGGGCCGGCGCCTCAGCCCCTGCGCCCCAGCGGCGTGCCGCAGGCGGGGCACTGATTGGCCCCTCGCACCCAGTTGTTGCGACGCTCCCGGATGGCCGCCTCCACCTTGTCCATCAACGCCTTGGGGTTTATCGGCTTCACGATGAAGTATCGGAGGCCAACCTCGATGGCCTCCGAGACAGTGCCCGGATCGGCCGCCGAGGTGCACAGGATGACCGGCAGCGGACGGTACCGGAGGTGGATACCGAGCATCAGGTACAGCTCGATGCCGGTCGTCCCGCCTAGATTCTGGTCGGTGATGACGGCCTCAGGTGTGGTGCCGCGATCCAGCCAGGCCAGCGCCTCGGCTGCGCTCGCGGCCGTGGCGGTTTCATAGCCGTAGCGCCGCACGACCGTCTCGATGATCTGCGCCGACACAGGATCGTCTTCGACTATGAGGATCGTCTTCATGCGGCCTCCCCGTGCACCGGTTCATCTGTGGGTTGTGAGTCTGCCCGCCGGGCAATCGAGATTCGTTCGGGTACGGCCTCGTATGCGGTCCGCGTGACGGCAATCGCCGACGTGAGTTCGGCTTCGAGTTCGGCCAGGTCTCCCGCTCCGGCGCGGGCGCGCTCCTCGAGCCGGGCTGCGACATCGCCGATTAGCATCGCACCGACATTGCGCGCGGCACCTTTCAGGGTATGGGCCGCGCCCAACGACCCGGCCGGATCGGCGGCGCCGAGGGCCGCCGAGATCGTGGCGAGGTGCAATGACGCCTGCGAGAAGAAGAGCTCCATAAGCGGCCCGAGTACGTCCTCACCCGGATCGCCGAGCTCGCGGAGTGAGGCCAGCGTGGCAGGATCGAGAATCGCCGCCGGCCTGCCCGCAACGGCGGGGACCTGGATCGGGCGCACCGGCGCGGCTCCGGTGTCGTCGGAAGAATCCGCGTCGGATGGAAGCCAGCGAGCCAGCGCGTGGCGGATGGCTTCGAGTCGCACCGGCTTGGCCAGATAGTCGTCCATTCCGGCGGTCAGGCAGCGGTCGCGATCGGCGGCCGTCGCATTGGCCGTGATCGCCACGATCGGGATGTGCCGGCCTCCGGCCTCCTGAGTTCGAATCAATCGAGTGGCCTCGAAGCCGTCCATGCCCGGCATCTGGCAGTCCATGAGGATAACGTCATACGTCCTGCTCTCGACGATCCGCACGGCCTCATAGCCGTCCGGCACCACGTCGGGTGCGTACCCGAGCCTGCGGAGGATCGCGCCGACCACCTTTCTGTTGACCTCGTTGTCCTCGACGAGCAGGACCCTGGCCTCCGATCTGGCCATGCCGGGACTGCGGCCCCGAACGGACCGCCCAGCCGCCGAAGCCGCCCGCCGGTCAACCTCGAGCGGAACGGAAAACCAGAACGTGCTGCCGCTGCCCGACTCGCTGCGAACGCCCATCTCGCCGCCCATCAATGTCACGAGCCTCTGGCTGATCGCCAGACCGAGTCCGGTGCCGCCGAATCGCCGGCTCATCGATCCATCGGCCTGCGCGAAAGGCTGGAAGAGCCGAGACTGCGCCTCGGGCGAGATACCGATCCCGGTATCCGTGACTTCGACAAGGACCCGGTGTCGCCGGTCGTCGGGGATCCGCATCGACGCGACCCGCACCGTGACCCTGCCGCGCTCGGTGAACTTGACCGCGTTGCCGGCGAGGTTGATCAGGACCTGGCGCAAGCGCGCCGGGTCGCCGCGGAACGAGGAAGGCACGCCGGTCTCCACCTCCGCCACGACCTCCAGACCCTTGCGAGCCGCGGCTCCGCCCACCACTCCAAGCGCCCCTTCGATGGTCCTGCGCAGGTCGAAAGGAATCCGTTCGAGGTCGAGCGATTTCGCCTCTATCTTCGAGAAGTCCAGGACATCGCTGATGATCCCCAGGAGGCTCTCGCTCGATTCGTGCAGGGTCAGGGCGAACTCCCGCTGCTCCTCGCTGAGCTCAGTGCCCAGCAGCAGTTCCGCGGCACCGATGATGCCGTTCATCGGCGTCCTGATCTCGTGGCTCATGGTGGCCAGGAACTCGCCTTTGGCCCGGCTGGCTTCATCGGCTGCTTCCTTTGCCTCGGTGAGAGCCCGTTCGGTCTGCCGGTTCGCGCTGATGTCACGGCCAACCAGAGAGATGCTGCGGGTTGCCTCCCGACTGCCACCGTGCGCAAGAACGATCACAGAGATGGGAATCGTCACCGCAGGGGTTTCGAAATCCAGGTCGCCGCGCCAGAAGCCGTTCGAGATCGCGTCCGGTATGGCGTCCTCGAACATGGCCTGCCGAACCTTTGGGAACTGGGCCAGTACGGTGTCCACCAGCATCGGCGCCCCGTTTGCGGGCATCCGCACGAGGGCCCGGAATGCCTCGTTCGTGTACGTGATCCGGCCGTCCCAATCGAAAGAGCAGACGATGTCCGGCGTCGCGTCGAGAATGTGCGCAAGACGCTGAAGCCCAACGCTGGTCTCGTGCATGTTCGTAACGTCGCGCGCGAGTGCCAGAAACTCCTCGTCGCCGAGCGGTACGAAGCGCGTCTCGAAGTAGAGCGGTCCGCCGGGTCGGTAAGTCGAGTACGAGATCTCGGTCATCCGGCCGGTCTCGCGCGCTCGCTGCAGCGCTTCCTCGGACGTCCTCGCCAGTGTGGGCGGAAGGACATCGGCGAAGGTCCTGCCGATCGCGTCTTCGGTGAACGGCGAACCTGGAGACAGCGCTCCCGCGGCGCCCAGGAAGCGACCCCGACCGTCGAAACGCAGGATGTGATCGGGCATGGCATCGAGGATGGCGCGGTTCAGTGCCTCGCTCTTTCGCACAGCCTCCATGACCGCGTGACGCTCGGTGACGTCACGGACGTTGACCACCAGCACCGGGGCCTGGTGCTCGTCAAGCGTCTTGGTCGCCACCAGTTCGAGGGTTATCTCCGTACCGTCGGGGAGCCGGAACGGCATTTCCAGAGGCTCTCCGGGGGCATCCAGCGGACGCGCCATGGCCTGGATCATCCGGTCGTAGAACAGCGCCGGATCTGCGAGTTGATCCACTCGGATTCCGACGATCTGCTCCGGAGTCCGCCCGAGCATTCGCTCCGTGCTGGGAGTGGCATGTCGGATCACGCCGCCGGCGTCGATCAGAAGGATCATGTCCGTCCCGTGCTCCAGCAGCCGTACGAACCGCGTCCATCCTTCGCGTGCTCGGGCCTCTGAGATCGCCCGGTTGTTGGTACTCACGACCATCGACTGACGCAATGTGAGCATCACGGTCACCGCCACGGCACAAAGGGTCATCGCTCCGGTCTGCGTGTTGAGGTCGCGAATCCCAACCCAGACGAGCATCGTCACGCCGATCGTGATGGCGGCGTACGGCAGAAGCGAGAAGCTGCGATCCACCGTGAGGGAGCCTACGATCGAACGAGTCCGGCCGTCCGAGTCCGCCGAGGCGATCGCGTGGCGGGCTCCCAGCGCGATGGCGACCCAAGCCGCGCAGTAGAAGACGTCGGGGAATCCTGAGGTCCTCGCCGCTCCCTGCTGGTAGACGAGCGCATAGACGATGTCGCCCGCCAGTACGAACGCGACTCCAAGCAGAACCGGCCGCACGGCCGTCATGTTCCGAGTTCGCAGATCGGCATGGAGGACTGCCGCCAGCAGCAACAGGTCCCACGTCGCGAACGCGGTCGAAACAAGCAGTGTGACGAGGTCGGATGGCGCCTGTGCGGACACCGGGATGAGCAGATACGCCCAAACCATGGCCCCAACGCCGAGGACCAGGACCACGCCGTCGAACAGGACGGATCGCCGGTCCAGATCGCGGACGTTCGAATTCCGTGGCATTGCGAGGAGCGCCGCGAACGCGAGTGGATACCAGCCCAGCGGACCGAGATCCGCAATCGACGGGAAGGGGTTGCCACCGAACACGCCCTCGATCACCAACCACGACACCATGCCGAAGGTGTAGGCGAGGCAGCCGAGTCCGAGCAGCGCCCAGGCACCCCTCATGCGGGCGTCGCCGGTGCCGCGGCGAGAAGCACGCAAGCACAGCAGCGACGCGGCAACGCCCGGCGGACACAAGACAAGATCCACCAGGGCGGCGTGATGGTCCCTCTGGCCGATCCCGCTCAGGAGCCAGAGCACGACCGGCACACCATATGCCACCAGACCGAGCGTGACCCAGTCGGTGGCGCGAAGGCGGCCGAGCAATTGGCGCGACGGGGGGTTCATGTGGCTCGCCGGTTGCGGTCCCCCTCTTCAGGCAAACGCCTGCCCATAGGGACCACGGAGGCCGCGGCCTCAGGACGGGGCCGATGTCTCCGTTCGAGGTTTCGGTCGCCGTATGGGTGGACTTGCGTCTTTCCGAGCGCCGACGGGGTATCGTCCGAGTCGTGGAACCAGACTCGCACGCGGATACGTTCGAAACCGGCCCTGCGGACGCGGGCGCCGTCCAGAAACGCGGCCGGGCGCGGCACCCGTGGCCCTCGCTATCGAGGCCCTCGTACGCCCGAGCGCTGGCCGCAATAACCGCCGCCGGGGCCCTGCTGCGTCTGGCGTTCCTCGCACGGCAGTCGATCGGCTACGACGAGGACTTCACGGCCCTGGTCCTGCACCAGACGCCGGGCCACATGATGGATATCCTCAGCCACGACAGCGCGGCACCGCTCTTCTACCTGCTGGCGGGTCTCGTGACCGGGATCGCTAATGCGGCCGGTCTGGCGTCGTTCGGCGGGCCCGGTGGGCCGGTGGCCCTGCGTCTGGTTCCGGCCGCGGCGGGCATAGCCCTCATTCCGCTGATCGCGGCACTCGGGCGCCGCATCGGCGGCAATTCCTCCGGCTTGTGGGCGGCGGCATTCACCGCATTTGCCCCTGCCACGGTTTGGCTTTCCGGCTTCGCGCGAATGTACGGGCTGGCCGCGGCTCTCACCGTCGCTGCCTCGCTGCTCATGTGGAGAGCCGTGGAGCGACCCACGATCGGACGGTGGGCGGCATATTCGCTTGTAGCCGCGGCCGCGGTCTGGACCCACTACCTGTCAATCCTGGCACTCGCGGGGATTCTGCTGGCCGGACTGTCGCTGCGGCCGCCGCGCCGAGTAGCGGCGTCCGCGTTCGTGGCAACGGCCGCGGCCGTGATAAGCATCGTGCCCTGGCTCGTCGCCGCGAGCGCGCAGCTGGAGCATGCCGGACAGGGCTTCTGGGTGGAGCCTCTCAGCCCGTCCCTGATCGGCGGCACGATCGCACAGCTCGTGGCCGGGCCGCCGACGGGCATGGACCCGCCGGTTGCACTGCCGCTGGCGCTCCTGCAGGCGGTAGCGATCGCCGCCGCCCTGACCGCGGCGACGGCCGTGGCCGTGTCGTGGCGGCGGCGCTCCCAGGAGTGGCGCCGCGCCTCGGTGTTCTGCCTGT
>Ga0302323_100004501_pt1 | contig 11383 bp, 10 predicted proteins | sample Fen_T0_3_FD_201950 | JGI IMG/M metagenome (GOLD analysis project Ga0302323, IMG submission 201950) | Peat permafrost microbial communities from Stordalen Mire near Abisko, Sweden - Fen_T0_3 | ecosystem: Environmental > Terrestrial > Soil > Wetlands > Permafrost | place: Sweden: Abisko... | reverse complement strand
CTCCCGAGCCCGCTCCCGCTCCCGAAGCCGAACCCCTACCTGGGGCCGCGCTCGCGCGCGCCCTCTTCTATGGATCAAGACTGGAGGCAGAGGCAGAGGCAGAGGCGGAGCTGGACTGCACGCTGCCGACAGCGTCACTCTGCACGCTCGCAGTTTTAGCGTATCGCGATGCCGCAGTGGTACACGCGCGTGTAGCGCTCGATCAAATTCTGCCGTCGCTCGTGCGGCGCTCGATGCCGCTGATGCGCGTGGGCTGACGAATATCGTCGGAGAGGTTCCGTTCCACGACTGACTTCGAATCGCCGCAAGCCCGTAACTTGCCAAGTCGCAATCAGATGCAGGCCGTGAGCCGAACCAATGAGGACACATCAGCGCCGCAACCAACGGCGTGCACGTCGGCATCGTGACCAATGCACGGCTCGAACCTGCGCAGACCATGCCCCTAACTGGCAGGCCGGTCTATTGCTTCGTGGAAGTGAGCGCGCAAAGCGAACGCTGCACTCGTGGCGAAAGCCGCCAGTGGGCAGAAGAAACAGCAGCAGAAGTCCCCGCGTGCGCGCTTCGATCTGGGTCGGAAGCAGGCGCTCGGCCGACTCCGGGTCCGGCCTCGATCAACACGCACTCGAGCCATTTTTGGCTACTAAAGCGAGTCCGCGCGCGACGAGTGATCGGCTACTTCGGCCCGTGTTTCGAGTCCTCTACGGAGCTTGGGGCGCAACGCCACGCGCACCCCTCTCATACAACCACGCTGGCGCATCTCGACCCCGCGTGCGCCGATCGTGCGGCGAATATTTGCTCTGCTCCGCGTGCGCGCACGTACGTGCGCACGAAACGCACGCACGAAACGCACGCACGAAACGCACGCGCGAAACGCACGCGCGAAACGCGCGCACGAAACGCACACTCGTTGAGCAAAAATCCCGTAGTGAAATTTCGCGAGTGAGCTTTTCACCAATCGCACATCATCGTGCGCGCGCGAATCGCTGGCGGATAATCGCTGCGCATCCATTTCATTAACGCAAGATCATCCCGGTGGCAGCTGGATGACGATGAAGGACGTAGACTCACAGGAGGGCGCGTAGTATGACACCACCGTAGGGAGTGAAAAGCGCTGGGACCCGCTTGAGGGAGCACATTCGAAATGAACATCATCGTAATGGCTTTGGATTTCGCAGATGCAGCGCCGGTCGTCGAGGCTTTCGAGTCCAGAGGGGACAACGTAAAGGTCACGAACAGCATCGGTTCTTGGGCAGATCAGTGCGATTATGCGAGCTATCAGCTGCTGATTTTGTTCGCTTCCAGCGGGGAGCACCACGACCTGCTATGTGGCGAACTCCGCCGCAGGACGTTGACGGCACCGATCGTCGTGGCGATGAAGCCACACGCAGACAGCGCGGAGCGGGTGCGCGCGTTCAAAGCGGGCGCGGACGATTGTATCTCGGCTCCGTACGACATCGAAGAGTTGCTGCTCAGGTCCGATGCCCTCGTTCGTCGAAGCGCGAACGCATACGATTATCCGCAAGAGCTCGGACCGATTCTGCTAAAGCCTCGAACGCGAGAGCTCTACATAGATGGACAGCGAACGCCGATCCCATTTCGCGAGTTCGAGCTGCTATCGCTGCTCGTGCGAAACGCAGGCAGAACCGTTTCGCGCACCGAAGTGATCCACGCACTTTGGGGCTCGTGTCGACGCGACAGTAACGTGATCGACGTGCACGTGCGACGCGTTCGCGCAAAGCTCGGGCGGCACGAGGGTCTGCTGCAAACCGTCCGCGGAGTCGGCTATTGCATCGCAGGCCCGATATCACCGGGCGTGGTCGCGACGCGAAATGGCGTGCCGCCGAGCGTACGCGGGCTGAGGGGCAGTTTCGATCCCTCGACGCACGACGCCGCGAGCTGAAATCCCCTCCCTTTGGCTACATTTCCGCGGAGGGAGGACGTCCGCGAGACGAGGAGTTGCGAACATCCAGCAGCGGAAGGGGACAACGGATGGAGGTTTGCGCGGACCCGGTATCGGACGACGGCAAGCTTTCTCGGACTGCGTGAGGTCGGGCTAGCTTCTTATTTCACGGCCGAAACACTTCGCATCCAAGTGCAGATGCAGATGGAGGCTGACCAGTTCACGCGGTCACTTACCGTGGCCTGCGATCTGGTCGTCACGCCGTCGCCAGCGATCTGGTCGTCACGTCCGCGACCCTAGCCCGCTCAGCCGTCAAACGCGCGACCGTTCACGGTCACGTCAGACCAATGCAGATCGCGGACGTAGTTGCGCGCCGCGATCGCTACGCTGATTTCCGTGAAGGTTGAATCACGGATGAACATGCCACGGATCGGGCTTTCCGGGAGCCCGACTAGACTGACGACACTCGGCGCGTCGGAAGCCCGAACTCGACTCACGGAGATGTCGCGGACGGAGGGCGGATGGGTTCCGTTCGTGCGATCGTAGTTCAAACTGACGTCGATCACCGAGCAGCGGAAGTGCGAACCGGAGAACGTATCGATGTTGATGTTTTGCGTCGAACCGCCGCGCTCCGAGTTGGTCTTGATATGCAGCATGGTTTTGACGCCCCGCCCATACACCCAGTTGTTGAAGGCGTAGACATTTTTGATGCCCCCGGAGGATTCACTACCGCAAGTCAAGAACGAATCCGGTCCTTCTGCCTGACAATTGAGCACCACCACGTTCTGGCAAGGGGTCGCCACGCGACGACCGTCCGCATTGCGACCGGACTTGAGCGCAATGTTGTCGTCGCCCGCGGCCAGCGTACTGTTCTTGATCACGACGCGATCACACGATTCGGGATCACAACCGTCGGTGATGCGAAACGGGGCGGCACTCGTGGTCACGCCGTCGATGGTCACGTCCACGCACAGGGTTGGATGTAGCTGCCACGACTGTGGGCCGGTCAGTGTGATGCCCTGAATCAACACGTTCCTGCACGCGTACGGTTCGATGAACGTAGACCGCACTCTCCCGGGCACGCGACGCCGAGACGGTGGGAGCGCGAGCAGGTCGTCGAGAGCACGGCTGCGGTAACCCCCATGATTCCAAGCGGCGGTGCGCGATGCATCCACGCGGCCTTCACCCGTGATGGCGACATTTTGCTCTCGATAGGCGTAGATCATGGGCGAGCGATTGATGCACTCGACGCCATCCGAACGCGTCAACACCAGCGGGAACAGGCGTTCGTCTTCGCTGAAATACAATGTGGCATCGCGCAACAAATGCAGCTCCACGTTGCTGCGCAAGCGAATGGCGCCAACCGACCATTCCCCTGCCGGGACCAGCACACGCCCCCCGCCAGCATCGTGACAAGCCGCCACTGCGCGCGCGAACGCCGCGCTGTTATCGAAACCCGGGCGGGCGCGCGCGCCGAAATCAGTCACCGGAAACGTGCGAGGGGGGAAGCTCGGGACGACGACACTCGACAAAATCGCGTTGGCTTCCGGCCAGGGCGTGGTGTCGGGCAGCCGCGCGGGCATGGACGGCGGCCGCGTTGCTTCGAACCCGCAACCGGGGAGCAAGCCGGCGCCGGCGCTAGCAGCGACCAGCAACGCGCTCCTGCGACTGAGCTCGAGCCGCGCGCGATCCGCGGGTGCCATGACCCTCCGAGGTTAGCACCGCTTGGTCGGATTCAAATTCGGCCGACGACCCGCCGCTGGCTCAGCGTGCCGACGGCGCTGCCACGCTCGGTTCGCTCACGCCCGGCGCGTCCGTGAATTGCTCGTCGATGGCGTTCAGGCCCGCGTCTGCGTCGAATTCCTTCATGCGGCGCACCATGCGCCGGGCATAGAATGCACGCGCGAGACACGCAAATCCGAGGTTTATGGCATGCAATAAGGGGGGCAGCGGGCGCAGAACGTCGACGATCAGAACCACCCGCTTGGAGGCGCTCTCGTTCGTCACTTCGTGCTCCCAGCTATCGTCGAATAAAACGCTCTCTCCTTCCCGCCAGGTATGGCTCTGATCTTTGACCCGGATCCGCGGCGGGCGCTCACTGGGGACGACCAGCGCCAGATGGTAACGCAAGTACCCGAGAAAGGAACCGCGATGGGCGGGAATGGACTTCCCCGGCTCTAAAATGGAGAAGAAGGCCTGAAAGAGCCCAGGGATGCCGTCCAGTGCTTGGGCCGTGCGCGGACATTGACGGCGATTGTTGGCGGGCTTTTCGCCCATCGCGTAGAGCAAGAACACACGCCAGGATTTGTCTGGGTCTTTGGCGGTCGAGATGTAGCGCTGACGGCTGTCGAGCTCGAAATATTGCGGCAGCACCGGCTCTGCCTGCAATAGGGCGACAAGCTCTTCGCGAATCGCGGGATACGCGGCGTCCAGCTTTCGCAGCGACGGATACGTGCGATCGATGTCGTGGAATACCGGACGGTCCAGGCCACCGGCCGCCTCGAAAAACAAGCGATTCATCACGCGAATCGAGCCATTGGTGATTGGACGAGCCATGCTTTCGGTTCCTTCGCAGCGCGCGTGCTATGAGCGCGAACACACGTCTTTTGCGGTTCTAGGAGACACGAGGGGCTCGGACCTCGGCACGGAGGGCTTTGTCGCGGACCGCATCTCGAATCAGCTGCGGGATGCCGCCAGCGGTGACGAAGAAGCCGGCCACACTCAAGCGCTCGTTGTCCGCGGCCGATTGGGCAACGTTGGCGACCGTATGCGGCGTCCCGCCGCGTACGACCAGCAACCGATTCGGTACGGGCGCGACGAACTGCCCCTGGGCCGGCCCGGCGTCCCCGGCAGATTCCCCTTCACTATAGAGGAATTGGCCGCCCCAATCCTTCTTCCAGCGATCGTGGGCATAGAAGACGAATGCCCCGGAATACGGACCGGCGTCCGTGTGCCAAGTCGCCTTCGTTCCACGCTGGTAGGCATACACCTTGGCGATCACTCCGACGAAGCGCTCACCGATCGCGCCGACTTGTTCCGAAATAGCCGTCGACCTCGCCGCGATGGCGTCGAACACTGCGTCGACCGGGGTGCCCGAAGGACAAACTCGTAAGTCACCCAACTTCTCCAAATCCTCCCGTGAGACGCCGGGTGGCAATAAAGACAGGAGCGCTTCGACGGGGCGCGCAGACCAGAAGAACGTCTGTTCGCCTTCGACCGGGTTCTCCTGATTGTTTTGCCAAATCCCAACACCATAGATCGATTCGCGCTTTCGGCTGTCGCGCGCGAAGGCGTGCAACGCAGCGAACTGCGCCTCGGACAGAACGTTATCGAAAATATTCACAGCGGGTGCCATAGGAATCTCTTTCTCGCCAAGCGCGGGAATTCTGTCAGACACGTACTCGGAGTTCGAGGCTGGACTTCGGCTCAATAGCAGTCGGCATCGGGGGCCGTGTACTCTTCGCTCTCGACCAAATTACCCGAGGCAAGCGCGAGGGAAAGTTGTCGAATGTTCGGATAGTCGAAGAAAATGGTGCGAGGCAGCGACTTGCCTAGCCAGGTCTCGAGACTGTCCAGCACACGCATCGCGGACAGCGAGCTCAAACCGTAGCCGCTGAATGGCATCTCCGGATCGACCTCCGGCACGCGCAAACGCCGAGCGATCGCCTGAGACAACCAGGCCTCGATTTCGCCGTGCGGCGGAACTGTGAGCGAGACAGACGGGTCAGGCGTGTTCATCGATTATTTTCCCTTTTCTGCGGGCCAGCTGGAGACTGGCAGCGGTTGGTACGCGGATGTGTGAAGCAAAGCCGAGTAGCGCGAGCAGGCGGATCAACCAGTAATGAATGTCGAGTTGCCCAGGCATCAGGCCAACCTTGGCCGAGCTGGGAAATGCATGGTGGTTGTTGTGCCATGCCCCGCCCAGGGTCAGTGGGATGAGCCAAGCGCTGTTTACGCTGTGGTCCTTGGTCGCGAAAGTGCGGGAACCGAAGGCATGGCCAAAGGAATTGACGCTCCAAGTAACATGCTGCCAAACGGCGATGCGCACGAGGCCGCCCCAGAGCAATCCGCGGATCGCGGACTCCGTCGTTCCGAGAATGCACCAAGCAATCAACGCCGGAAGGGCCAAGCCCATCAACACCCAAAGCGGGTAGAGCCGACTCATGGCGAGCACGATTCGATCTCGGAGTAGGTCGTTCACGTTCGGTCGAACGTCTTTGGGCACGCCCGCGAGCAGCCAGCCGACGTGAGCGTGGAGCAGACCGCGCCAACTCGGTCGGACGGCCGCCGAGGCTTCACCTTTGCCATCGACAGCCGTCGGCGCGTTGGCGTGCAGCGGGTGGGGCGAGTGCGGGTCTCCGGCGCTGTCGGTGTGTGCGTGGTGATGCCGATGACAAGTGACCCAAAACAGCGGTGTGCCCTGTGCCGTCATCGACCCGGCAATGCACAGCAGGACGAGCGCCCCGCTGCGCACACGAAAGGCGCGATGAGCGAGCAAGCGGTGAAACCCGGTCTCGGTCCCGAACGCACCGACAACGTAGAAGGCGGCAAATAGCTCGAGATAAAGCGGAGCCACGCCTTGTCGCAGCGCATCGACGAACGCGACGGCGCAGCCCACGAGTGGCAAACCAATCGTCAGTCGCGTCACGAGCGCCCACGGATCGGCCGCTCGAGTCATTGGCCGACCTGATTTGCCAGTGCCGCCGGCGAAAGGCGGCGTCGACTCCGCTGGCTGGCCCTGCTCGGACACTTGATCCCCTCGACACACCTCAGCAAAGACAGCGCGCGGATTACGAGGTAGTTCAGGTCGAGCTGCCACCACTCTAGCCCGTGCCGGACCGAACTCGGAAAAGCGTGGTGATTGTTGTGCCAACTCTCACCGAACGTGAATAGCGCGAGCCAAGCGACGTTGCGACTGTGGTCGCCGGCGATCTCGTAAGGCCGAGAGCCATACAAATGGCAAACGGAAGCCACGCACCACATGGCATTGTGCACGAGGAACATCCGCACGAGCCCGCCCCAAAGCAGGGCCCCGAGCAGGCCTTCACGGCCACTGTGCCAAAACCCAACCGCCGCCGGTAGCGCAAGCCCCAGCGCCACCCACAAGAAATAGCTGCGGTGGACGAAGAACAATACGCGGTCACGCAGTATGTCCCGGGTGTATCGCGACCAATCGAGCTCCGCCGGTTCACGCCACATCCACCCCAGATGCGCATGCCAGAATCCCGACCAACCGCTCAACGGCTTACCCGCAAACAGATGCGGAGAATGCGGATCACCCTCGCGATCACTCCGTTCGTGATGGCGGCGATGGGTGGCCACCCACCAAGCGAGCGGCCCCTGTGCCGACATGCTGCCGAGCACGAGCAGCACCAGCCGCGGGACGCTCCGCGCGGAAGCGCCGCGATGAGCGATGATGCGGTGGAAGCCAACCTCGACGCCGATGATCGTCAGCGCGTACATCGCGGCGCCGACTTCCAGCTCGAAGGCAGAGACCCGCCGCGTGATGACTTCGGCGCAGGCGGCCAGAAAACCGAGAGCGGGGATGACCGTGACGATCGCCGCTACTCTAGCAGGCAGGCGTTGTTCCGGCTTTGGCAGCCTGGAACCCGATGGGAGTGCGACATCGACCGCGGTATGCTCCAGCGGCGAGTTCGAATTCTCGACAGTCGTCATCACTTCAACTTGCGCGCCGACGCGCGTCCTTCGCCTGCTTGGACGGGACTTTGACGTCCCAGGCCAGCCCCAAGAGTTGCAACAGCTTGATAAAGCCAAAATTCGGATCGAGCTGCCACCAGTTGATGCCGTGGCGGGCAGACGAGGGGAAAACGTGATGATTGTGATGCCACCCCTCACCGAACGTCACGATCGCTACCCAGGCGTTGTTGCGCGCTTGATCTTTGGTCTCGAACTCTTGCGAGCCATAGGCATGACACACCGAGCCCAATGCCCAAACCGCGTGGTGTCCGCAAAACACCCGACCGAGCCCGCCCCACAGCAGACCGCGCATGGCGCCGACCCAGCCGCCGTGGAGCCACGCGCCGACGATTGCGGGAATGAGCAAGCCCAGCGCGACGAGTGGGAAATAAGCGCGGTGCACCGCCGTCAGCACGGGATCCTTGTAGATGTCGGTGGCGAAGCGCTTGGGGTCGACGGTAATGCTGGTTTCGTTCAACAGCCAGCCTGCGTGCGAATGCCACAAGCCGAGCAGGCGGGAGCGTAACCCTGAGCCAAACAAGTGCGGAGAGTGCGGGTCTCCCGGCATGTCGGTGGTCGCGTGATGCTGACGGTGGTTGGCCGTCCACCAACCGATCGGGCCGATTGCGCCCATCGAACCAATCGCGGCCAACAAAAAGCGCGTGATGGAGTGCGTCCTAAAACTACGGTGCACGATCATCCGGTGGTAGCCGACTTCGACCGCGACCACCGTGATCACGTACATGGCCGTGAGCAGCGCCAAGTCGATGCGGTCCGCCCCGAAGCGCCACGCGCTCACGACGCAGCCGAACGCGCCCAGGGTGGGCAGCGCAATCGTGAGCAAGCCCACCGTTCGTTCGAAGCTATGGCCGGATTGCGGCACGGAAGCCGACGGCGAGACGCTCGGTCCGTAGCTCATGACAGAGATTCCCGACGATCGCGAATGCTGCCGCTGTTCACGAGGTCTCGACAGGCACTGCGCCGCACCTTTCCGCTACTGGTCTTGGGAATGGTACCGGGGTTGACCAGCACGACGCGCTGCACGGGCAGCTGGCTCCTGCGGTACACCTGTTCTCGAACCAAGTGCTCGAGGGCTTCGAGGGCTTCGAGGGCTTCGAACGCATGGCTCTGTCGCGAGACTTCGCAAACTACGCTCAGGCGCTCGCCCTCGAGGTGTTCGCTGGAGAACACGGCACACGGTCTGCCAATCGCCGGGTCGAGACCCTCGACCAACTGCTCGATGTCTTCCGGGTGAATGTTCTGCCCCCCCACGATGATCAAATCTTTGAGGCGCCCAGCAATGAACAGTTCACCGCGGAAGACGAATCCGAGGTCGCCGGTGCGCAAAAAGGGCCCCTCCCCCCCCGCAGTAAAACCCCGGAAATTCTCGGATGCCGACGCTTCCGCCGTCTCATAGCCGCGAGCGACACTGGGGCTACGAACCCACACCTCACCGATGCGGTCGCTGGCCGCCTCCGCGAGCGTGTCAGGGTCGATGATCTTCAACGTGGAGTCAGCGGACCAGGTGCCGCAAGACACGAGTTCTACGGTTTCCGCCGAAGACGGGTCGAAGATCACCTGGCCGAGCGACAGCGCGGCGCGGTCGAACTCCACTCCGCCAAGCCCTCCCGCCTCTTTGCTGGCGCTGACCATCAGTGTCGACTCCGCGAGGCCATAGCTCGGTCTGAAGGCGTCCGAGCGAAAGCCACACGCGGCAAAGGCGCGCGTGAACGCCCGCAGTGTCTCACCGCGCACCCGTTCCCCTCCGCTGATCGCGACTCTCCACGAACTGAGGTCGAGACTCGCCTTCTGTTCGTCCGAAACTTCACGCGCGCAAAACTCATAGGCAAAGTCCGGGGCGGCAGCGGTCGTCGCCCGGTAGCGACTGATCGCCATCAGCCAGCGCTCCGGGCGCTTCAGGAAGGTCGTCGCAGACATCAGATAGGCATGCGCGCCTACGAACAACGGATTCAAAATACAGCCAATCAGGCCCATATCGTGATAGGGCGGCAGCCAACTCACGACTACCTTCCGCGCGTCTTGCGCGAAGTGTCGCCGCAGCGCCTGCTGATTGTGCAGGATGTTGGCGTGTGTGACGAGCACTCCTTTGGGGGACGCTGTCGAGCCCGACGTGTACTGCACGAACGCCACCCCATTCGCGGGCCGGGCCTCGGTAGGGCCGTCGCTTGCGTTTGCGTCAGGCGCGTCAGTCACTATCCAAGTCAAGGAGCGAAGCTCCGGCGCCACCTCACCGAGTTCCGCGCGCCGGGCATACACGGCAGCGTTGCACAAGATCGCAACTGCTCGCGAGTGATGTGCGATGGCGCGCAACTTGGCTACGGGTAGACCAGAAGCGCCGCGCCCAGGCACCGCAACCGGGACCGCCACGATGCCAGATTGCCAGCAGGCCATTAGCGCCAGCGTAAAGTCCAGACCCGGGGTGTACAGCAGAAGTGCGCGCCCTTCGGCAGGCGCGTGCCCGAGCACCGTCGCGGATATGCCACGCACGCTCTCCAGCAACTGCGAGTAGCTGAGTGACCGAACGACTTCCACTCGCTCGTTGAGGAAGCTCAACGCCGGGGCGTCCGGCCGTTCCTCGGCGTGGCTCGCCACGCACTGGAGCAAGCTGGAAGGCTGAAAAGCCCGAGTTCCGCGATCGACTCCGTACTGCATTTTGAACGCCTACCCATTTCCTGCATGAAGACAGGCAATCGCACCATCCGAGCACCTGCCCTTGCGCGAGCGAGCGCCGCACTCGTTACGTAAACACGAATGTCTCCAACTTGGCGACGCCGAACGCTCGTCCAGTCCCTCCGTAACTCGCCCAACGCCGACCTCGGCGAACGACGTGAGTCTCACTCAAGTTCACCGCTGAAGTCAAGCCAGGTCACGCTTACGCCGATCGCGTGAAGCTCGTTTTTCGATCGCACGCGTGTGAGGCACGACGAGCAACTATCGCTGGCGATTATCGTCGTCAGCGTGAACAGAGATTCATCAGGGCAATGACCGCGTCGCTCGCGAAGCTTGCGGCGTCATCGATGTAAGCGTGAGCGACGAGTGACGCGAGGCACTGCGATTGACAGTAATTAACCTGCACGTTATGGGAACGCGGAGTAGGCGGCGGAACATTCATCGAGTCAGCATGTCAGCGCCAGAGCCTATCGCCATCGTTGGTCTCGGTGCCCTCCTACCGGGTGCAAGCAACGTTGGACAATTTTGGACCAATACCTTGGCTCGTCGTTCGGCGATCGCCATCGTGCCCGATTCCGTCTGGCAACCCGCCATCTACTACGAGGCTGATTTAGGCTCGGAACGACCGGACAAGACGTATTCCAAACTCGGTGCTTTCGTAGGTGACATTGCCTTCACTCCGAAGGAATTCGGCTTATCACCCGCGGTTGGCCGCGACATGGACATTACGCAGAAAGTCGCGTTGCTCGTAGCACGCGAGGCGCTGACGGACGCGGGCATCAGCGCCCCCGTCGAAGACCTGAACGCGGCCGTCATCTTCGGCAATCTGATGGGCGGCGTGCAAGCTCGCTCGGAGCGCGTGTTCTTCACCTCGCACGTCGCGCTCGAGCACACCCTCGCCAAGCTGCCAACGTTCGCCGAGCTGCCCGCCGCGCGACGCGACGCACTCTTGGCAGAGCTACGCGCTAGCTGGTGCGATCAGTTCGGACCCAACACGGGCTACAGCTTGGCGGGGGCGTTGGGCAACATCCTCGCCGCGCGCATCGCGCACTTTTGGAACTTTCGTGGCCCGGCGCTGACGGTCGATGCCGCGTG
>Ga0302323_100004498_pt1 | contig 11385 bp, 8 predicted proteins | sample Fen_T0_3_FD_201950 | JGI IMG/M metagenome (GOLD analysis project Ga0302323, IMG submission 201950) | Peat permafrost microbial communities from Stordalen Mire near Abisko, Sweden - Fen_T0_3 | ecosystem: Environmental > Terrestrial > Soil > Wetlands > Permafrost | place: Sweden: Abisko... | reverse complement strand
CGCGTCGGCCATCGTTCGGGCGCGGGCGAGGGCGGCCCCTTCAGAAGCCGCCGTGCGCATGGCGTCGAAGGGAGCACTGGTTGCCGGGACGACCATGGGCGTATCCACGGCGGGTGAGAGGGAAGGCTGGGGGCCGACCGCATCGCGGATTTCCTGGGGCAAATCCTTGAGCAAAATCGTGTCGCCCTGCGCTATGACCGCGCTCCGGTAGATAACGTTTTCGAGTTCGCGTACGTTGCCCTGCCAACGGTGACGCACGAGGATGGCCAGCGCCTCGGGAGCGACTTTGCTGGTGCGGGCTTTCTTTTGCTTAACCAGGTTCTGGAGGCAAAAATCGACGATTTGCGGAATGTCGTCCTGGCGGTCGCGCAGCGCAGGCATGCGGATGCGCACGACATTGAGCCGGTAATAGAGATCCTCGCGGAAGGTTTTTGCCTTCACCATTTCCTCCAGCTCCTTGTTCGTCGCGGCGATAATGCGCACGTCGACCTTGATCGTATCGACGCCGCCAACGCGCTGGATTTCGCCCTGCTGGAGCACGCGCAGAATTTTTGTCTGTGTGGCCAGCGCCATGTCGCCGATTTCGTCGAGGAAGATTGTGCCGCCGTCGCAAAGCTCAAACTTGCCGAGCCGCTGGCCCGTCGCGCCGGTGAACGAGCCTTTCTCATGACCAAAAAGTTCACTCTCGATCAAATTGTCCGGAATCGCTGCGCAATTGACGGCGATGAAAGGTTTCGCGGCGCGATGGCTGTGCTTCCAGATTGACCGGGCGACGAGTTCCTTGCCGGTGCCACTCTCGCCCGTGACCATCACGGTCACATCGCTGGCGGTGACCTGTCCGATAATTTTAAATACGTCCTGCATCACGGGAGAACTGCCAACGATGCCCTCCTTGTAATCGTCGCTGTTGATCGTGGGCTTGTAGTCGCCGACCGCGCGCATATCGGCAAAGGCCTTCAGGGCGTTTTCCGCCAGCGCGAGCACCCGCGCCGGATCGAAGGGCTTCATGATATAGTCAAACGCACCGTATTTCATCGCCTCGATGGCGGTCTGGGCGGTGCCGAAGGCCGTCATCAATATGACCATCTGCTTCGGATTGGTCGAACGGATATGCTGTAACGCTTCGATGCCGCTCATGCCGCTCATGCGGATGTCGAGGAAGACAAGATCGGGCGGGCTCTTCTTTACGGCAGCGACGCCCAGTTCTCCGCTTGGCGCTTCGAGCACTTGATACCCACGCGAAGAAAGTACCCGCGACAACGAGTAGCGGATTTCGGAATCATCATCGACGATCAGGATGGTCGGCTTGGCTGGGTTGGACATGGGAACGAGGGTTGCACGGGCGGCGCGCTTCGGATAAGCGATGGCCGCAAGTCGGATTTTGATTACGGCAAATGCCAGAAGGGTCAATTAGGTTGTTCCGGGGAGGCGACGTGTCTCGCCGACTCGTCCTCCTCGACTCTGTCGGGCGATGGTGTGGAGTGGTTTTGCCGCAGTCAGCCTCGGGAGGGGAGGGTTCCTTGCCCGCCCGGCAAAATTTGAATGAACGGCGAGCCCTGATATCATTCAGTGCGACGGCTATAATCACTGTAAACCGGACGTCCAGAAAACCGTGAACGGTGAACTTGCAACCGTGAACTTCACCGCGGCGCGCTGAGCTTCTCGGGGGCAATGCCGGTTCGCAGCGCGACAGTGGCGCAAACTTTGGGAACGTAGAGACGGGTTTCGACGGAAAGTGCGGGCGCGATTTCGGCGAAGGTTTTGGCCTTGCGCGCGGCGAGGGCGCGGCTCACGCGGCCTTCGCCGGCGTTGTAAGCGGCCAGCGTCAACGGCCAGTCACCAAAACGTGAATACAAGCGGTTGAGCAGGCGCGCGGCGGCGCTGGCACTCTTCTTGGGATCGGTACGGTCGTCGGGCATCCAGGTGCTTAAGCCGAGACCTTTGGCGGTATCGGGCATGAGTTGGAAGAGGCCGCGTGCGCCGACGGGACTGCGCGCATTGGGATTAAACGTCGATTCGACCTCGGCGATCCAGGCCAGCTCACGCGGCGCACCCTCGGCCGTAAACTGGCTAAAAAGGACGGGAATGAGTCGTTCGGCATTCGCGGGAATGGGGGCCGTGCGAAGGCGTTGAAGCCAAAGATCGTATTGCGGGAGGTCGGAGCGGGGAGTTGGCGGCTTCGGGGTACCGGGTGGCGCGGCCGGGGGAGGTTGCGCGATCTGTTTGGCGGCAGAGATGAGTTCGAGACGTTCTTCAAGCCAGGTCGCATACTCCTCGTATCCAGGAATTGCGCGCAACGCGATGAGGGCGGCCCGGGCTTGCGGTTCATAGGTGGCGAGTTCTTCGAAGGAATCGCCGTCGAGCGCGTGTTGGAGTTTCGCCGCGAAGGCATCCCATTGTTCCTTCGAAGGAAACTCCACCTGATCCTTCACTTCAGGCGGGGCGTATTGATCGAAAAGCGATTTGCCGAGGTCGAAGAGCCCGTCGGACGGCGGTGCTTCATCGGCCGCGGGCGCCGGAGTGGGCGAAACTGGTGGTGATGCAGGGACGGGTGTCGTCGCGGTTTGGCCAGAAGTGGCTGGCTGCGAATCGGGCACGATGGATTTATTTCCAGGCTCAGCAAGGACAGCGCTGAGGAGACCGAAAAAAAGAACGGTGAGGCGACGCAGCATGCGGGCTTGGACCCTGCGAAGGGTGAAAGGTGACAGAGGAGAGGCCCTTCATTTCCGTTCAACCAAGATTCGCAATCACTTTGAACTGCGAAGAAGCATGAATACCCAACCTCTGGGGTGGCTAGAGCATTTCCAGAAAATTCGTAGCCATCGTTCTCGCGAAGTGGCGAAGGAGACGAAGGAGTGGCTTTGTTGCACCGCGTCGGCCTTCGTTTTCTTCGCGGCCTTCGCGAGACGAAACGGCTACATTTCCATTTCATTCTGTCGGGTGGTAGTTCCCTTCGGACCGAGAGATCGCGATCAGCGGTTGAATGGGTGCTAGGAAATAATTCGAAACGCTCTTCGGCGGGGGAAGGTCCGAACCCCGCACTCTATTCCGCCAAAATTCCAACTCATTGATTAGCCTTAGGTTTTTTTGTTTCGTGGTTGTTCAATGGCATTTCTGATTAGCGATCTCCGCAAAACAGGTTTCGCTTACGTCAAATGCTAAACTGGTCTCTCAAGTTATTCCGCGTCTTCGGCATCCCGCTGTCGGTGCATTCCACGTTTTTCCTGCTTGCTGGCTACGTGGCTTGGGAAGGTTGGAGCGAGGCGGTGTCTGACCATTGGCCCCATCCAATCTACGGAGCGTTTGGAAACGTGGTGGCCCTTGCAGTGTTTTTTACCTGCGTCGTGTTGCATGAACTGGGGCACGCGTTGACCGCACGGCGTTATGGCGTGGGAACGTCGCGTATTCTTCTTTTGCCGATCGGCGGTATGGCTGAGTTCGACTCAATCCCCCGCCGGCCAAGCAGCGAACTCCTGATCGCCCTCGCAGGACCGGCGGTGAACTTCGCAATCGTGGCTGTGCTGAGGATTTTCGTATCGTTTCCTGGCGAACAGATTGGGGTGCTGGTCCGATCGTTTTTCTCCGCAAGCACTGACGGTGGAGATATCACCATGAGTCTGACGCAAGAACTCCTGACGATGAATATCATCATGGGCTGCTTCAATCTGGTGCCGGTGTTTCCGATGGACGGCGGGCGCGTGCTGCGAGCTTTGCTGGCGACGCGGTTGAGTTATCTGCGGGCGACTTTTTATGCGGCATCGTTGGCCAAGGTGCTGGCGACGCTGGCGGTGGCGGCCGCCGTTTGGCACGGGCGAGTGCAGCTGGCGGTGTTGTTTGCGTTCATCTTTTTTGCCGGCGAGATGGAGTATCGCGCCGTGAAACGGCGCGAACGCGACGATGCACGTTGGCGGAAAATGTTGGCCGAACTGGAAGAAGCGACGGCACGTGCGAGGGACGAGGCTATCCCAAAAAGCGCGGAAGGGTGACATAGAGGGAATTCGCAGATGCGATCCGGAGAGCTGCTCGCGTTTTTTGATATGCGTGCGCGGTTTCGCCGGAGTTTTGACCTCCGTGAAGGTTTTGCCTACCTCGGACCTAGTTGGAGGGCACCATTAATGAGTTTTTCCAACGGGAAAACTTACAAGGTGAGCTGCTCCTGATCGTTCGAACCAACCTTGTTTGGGGCCTGCTAATCGCAGTCAACGCAAGGGCTGCGATCAGCTGCCCCCGGAATGCGTTCCCGCAGGCGATCAGCCGGAGGACTCTTCACAGAATTCCTCATTGAGGAATTCCATCAGTGGTTGACCCCGGATCGAGAACTTGAGCGACTAGAGCAGATCCATCGAGACTGTAGCCGTAGCCGCTGCAATTAAGCAGCGGTCTTCAGAGGAGCGCACGATCCCGCGTCTCAATTGACGCGGCTACACTATTTTTTGACCGGCTCTAGATTGCCTCTGCCGCCCGAACCCTTCGCAGTGCCTAAAAACAATAAGGCCCGCAGAACCGAAGTCCTGCGGGCCAAATTGGGGGTTGGAGCTCGCCACGCTCTCTTTCCCGTGTACTTGCGTTGGGCGCCTCGCTTTCGCGGGCCGCAAGTTCCCCGACGCCACTCTTCGCGGCAAGCGAAGGTTTCGGTCTCATGGCGGGACCGCAACGGCCGTTTCCGGCTGATGTTTATTGAGTGAGGCCTCTATGCCCGGTTCGGACGCTCTCTGCCGAGAACGGCACGCCGGACAGGGTGCTGACACGCCTGCAATGGTTACTTTCGCGTCGGCACCTGATCCACGAGGACGGCTACCGGTTTTTGACCGGACGTTGGCCCCGCGGGACGGGTCTGACCTCTTACCTCTCAGGCTGCTTTTACTTTTGCAGTTGGGTGACGTGGTTTTTCACGCCGCCCCAATCAGGAACGTTTACGAGCTTTGCCAGGCCCGCTCATTCCCCGCTACGTCGCTTCCTTTGCGCGCCCGGTCCTGCGAAAGACCTGGGCCTTTTGGCGGGGTTGACCCGCCGGGAAACGCCATCGCGTGCTGGTGCTACCGTAGCAGCCAAAACCCTCTGGGTGACGGTATCAGTACGGGGATCGAAACGGTCCCCGGACCTGACTCGGTTCGCGCGCGGTTTCTAAATTCGCGGCTAACCGCTCAGCTCCTGATTCGTGTTTGTGACTGGTGCGGGCACGACCCCGACCAGAGGAGCTGGTGATATATGCCTGTGAGCGGCGATCACTCGCCTGCGCAGGAGAGGGCCGAACCAGCTTCGGCCGCCTTTTCCCCGGTTGCCCGGGAGTATCCCAGTTGTGTTCTCAGCGATTATTTTCAGGACCGCTGCACTGCAACTGTTCTATCAAGGAACGAGGAAGAAGATGCGATATTTCGGTCGAAAAATAAAGAATTTCTTCTTCACAACTTGTTCACTGGAAGTGACAAGTGAGTAAGTTGTCGGCAGGCTGTGAATAACTTCGGCTTGCCCGGCCGCCCGGCAAACCAGCCCGGAAGGGCAATGCATATTCTCCGTGTGTATTCGATTTTCAGGTACGGGCAGGAATAGAGAGTAAGCAAAAAACACCTGCGCTGCAGTCCAAGTTAAGGCTCACCGGCTGCAATCAACCGGATGCTGTTGGCGGACGATACAGCGAGTTGGTGAATTTTCTGCGCAACAGGAGTTGCGTGGCTGGACCTTCCCGGTGGAAAGTAGCCGGCAGCCCTAACCATCCCCCACCTATTATGTCCGCCCGTAAGCTCATTGTTTTCCTCCTTTTTTCGGTTGTCGCCGTCCATGCCTCGGCAATCGCACCGAAGCTGGCCACGTTCAAACGCGGTGTAAATATCAGTCACTGGCTCTCGCAAAACTACGCTGAACGTCCCTACGCGGCAGATTGGTTCGGGGAAGAAGACCTGACGTGGATTGCCAAACAAGGTTTCGATCATGTCCGGTTTGCGGTCGACGGACGCGAATGGCTGCTGGCGGATGGTTCGCTCGACGAAAAGAAAATAGCGCCGTTCGAGAAAGCACTCGTCTGGGTCCGCAAGCACGGATTGAACGCGATTCTCGACATGCATTTTTTACCGGGTGCAAGTTTTGACCCGGGCAGCCAGGAGTCGGCGGTCTTCACCGATCAGGCGCTCCAGGCAAAGGTGGCGGAGTTCTGGCGGAAGGTGGCCAATCGCTATGCGCACGAGGGCGATTATCTGCGCTTTGAAATTCTTAACGAGCCAGTCGCAAAGGAGAACAAGCAGTTAAATGCATTCAACCGCGTTATGCTGGCGGCGATCCGCGAATCGAATCCTTCGCGTGTGGTTTACGTGACCTCGAACCGCTGGAGCAGTTTTTCAACCATCACTTCTGTGGAGATGCCGGACGATCCCCACGTCGCGCTGACGCTGCATTTCTACGAGCCGTTCATTTTCACGCACCAACGCGCGAGTTGGGTGGGCTGCCCGCCGGACATGCCGCTCGTAAAATTCCCCGGCCGGGTGCAGGACCTGAGCGCGCTTTTCCCAAAGGAAAATTTTCTAAAATACGCAACGCCCGGCGAGCTTACTGTGGCTCAGATTGATGCGACGTTTGCCACGCTGGCCGACTGGGTGAAATCACACAATCCAAAGGCCGAAGTGTATATTGGAGAGTTTGGCGTGCACGAGCCCGCCGACGCCGACTCGAAACGCGCTTATGTGACTGCCGTTTGCAACCTATGTGAACAGCATGGCTGGGGCTGGGCCGTATGGGAATACGAAGGCAGCTTCGGCGTCCGCGATGTCAAAGGAGAGCCGACTCCGATTCTCGAAGGACTTTTCAAACGCTGACGTTCAAGACGAGCGGGCAACCAAATAGCGCGTATAGCTCATTTCTGTATCACTCAAACGATACTGTAGATCGGCCGTTGACGGAGCATCATCGCGCCGCGTAATGGAAAACCTATGTTGACCCCATCATCTTCCTCAAAACCCCGCCTTGCCGGTCGCACGGCCTTGGTTACTGGCGCTAGCCGCGGCGTCGGTAAACTGGTGGCTGAAGCCCTGGCAAAAGAAGGGGCGCGTGTTCTGTTGCACGCCCGAACTGAAGCCTCCTGCGCTGATGCCGTCGCACTGATCAAAAAAGCAGGTGGCACGGCTCAGGTCATCGCGGCCGAACTATCCGATCCGCTCCAAGTGGAGAAGCTTGCCGATCAGGTGCTCGCTCTCGGCGGCGTGGATATTTTGTACAACAATGCGGCGGTGATGCACCCGTGGCGCGACCGCACGGATCTCATCACGCAGGCCGATTGGGCTTGGAGTTTCCAGGTAAACGTCTTTGCACTGGTTCGGCTTTGCGCACGCCTGGTTCCGGGAATGCGCGAACGTCGCTGGGGCCGGGTTGTGAACGTGACCTCGGGCATCGACAAAACCCCTCAACTGGCGGGGTACGGGTCGAGCAAATGGGCGGTGGATAAATTCACCGACGATCTTGCGGCCGAACTCCAGGGGACGGGTGTGATTGTATCGCGCCTCGACCCGGGCTGGTTACGCACCGATCTGGGTGGGCCGAAAGCGCCCAATGATCCGACGAGCGTTCTGCCTGGCGCGCTGGTTCCGGTATTGTTGCCGGACGACGCACTCGGCGGGCAATTTTTTCGGGCACAGGAATTGCGCAGCTGAAACTAATTTCTCAGAGAATTAACCACTCATGAACACTAATTATGGGTAATGAGTGGAATAGGATGCGCATCCTGCTTAATTGCACTTTTTAGGCTGAAGCGGCGCCGCGGGAAACCGCGGTGTTCGCGTTTTGGGGCCGATCAAATTTCAGACGCGGGATTGTCGCTCCTCTCACCGCTGCTTAGTTGCAGGGCCTGCGGCTACAGTTTCACTCGATTCGATTTAAAACGGATATAGAACCGTGGAGGTCGCCGAGGCCGCGGAGAAATGAGAAGGAATTCCTCGCGCGTTATGCGAACCTCCAAAAAGGAGGAATGTTTTCCTCAGGCAAAGAGCGCAAAGCCGCAAAGAAAGCCTCGCTGAAAAACCGACGATTTTGCGTCTAATACCATTTCTCTCTCACACGTACCAAAAGAGGCAGAGGTAGGGACGACCCGCCGGGTCGTCCGCGAACGTTGCCAACCATCAGCCCGTATCCAACCGGACGGCCCGCCGGCGGTCCGTCCCTACCATCCAAACGTCGGAACTAACGACCGAAGTCGCGGCGCGCCTGTTGCAGGCCGCGATCGTACGCGGCGATCAAGCGATCCCAGTTGGCGTTGGCTTCAGTATCAATCACGTGCCGCCGTTCATCGGCGTCGAACCAGGCGATGGTGCGGGCAATGCCTTCCTGATAAGACGTGGTTGCGGTGTAATCCGGCACAAAACGCTTGATTTTGCGATTGTCGAAGATGGCGGTGTGGGATTTGTCGCCGAGCAGCGAGCCCGTCGATTCAGGCAGGCATGCAGTGATGAAGTCAGTCGCGATATGCACTAATTTTGGCGCCGTGACGCCAGCGGCTTTCGCGGTCGCGAGATAGTACTGATCCCAAGTCAGCGCCTCATCCGAGGTGAGAACAAAGGCTTCACCAAGCGATTGGTTGTTCCCGAGCAGCCCAACCAGGCCTTTCGCGAAGTCGGTGTTGTGTGTAATCGTCCAGAGCGTGAGACCGTCTCCAGGCACGATGACCGGCAGACCGCGGCGCATGCGATCGACCGCAGTGTAGCTCTTGAACCAGCTGTTGACCGCCAGCGGAATGACGCTGTCGCCGTAGGTGAGGGAAGGCCGAATGACGACGGACGGGAAAGCTTCGTCGCGAAAAGCGCGGGCGAGGCGCTCCTCGCAGGCGATTTTATCGCGTGAATATTGCCAGTACGGATTGACGAGGGGGGTGGACTCCGTGATCGGCCAGGCGGCGGACTTTTTGTAGGCGCTGGCCGAACTGAGGAAAATGTATTGGCCAACTTTGTCGCGGAAAAGCGCGATGCGTTGCTCGATGTCAGCCGGCGTATACGCGATGAAATCCACGACTGCATCCCAGGTGCGACCGGCGAGCGCGGCCTCAGCTGCTTTCGGATCGGCGATATTTACCGTGATTTGCTGCGCGCCCGGGAGCGATTCCCGCTGGGACCGGTTGAGCAGCGTGACGTTGATCCCGCGCGCGATGGCGAGCTGCGTGCAGGCCGTACTGATGTTTCCGGTGCCACCGATGAAAAGAACGTTCATGTGAATAAAAGAGGTATTGTTAATAGGGAACTCAGGAACTCTGGAAAAAGACCAGCCATGTTTCAGGAGAAACAACGTAATTTTCTGAGTGGATTAATGGGGAACTCAGGAACTCAAGAACGATCGGGTCGGATTTGGATAGATTGGACAAAACCAACCGAATGATAGGCCGAGTTCCAGAAGCCTATTCGGGGGCATATTGTCAAAAAACCGCTCCTCCGTTCCTGAGGTCCAGTGTTCCAGACTAATAGCACTTTTCTCATTCGGATTTCGATCCATGGTACGTGCCCCAAAAACGCGAAGCTTGCCTCCTGAAAACGGCCAACAAGCCTGACGCTTTCATGTCACCGCGCGAACTGCCCATTTACGAACTCGAGAACACGCTCGTTGCCTGTTTACGGGCGCAGGGCCGGCTGATCGTCCAGGCGCCGACCGGCTCGGGTAAATCGACGCAGATTCCGCAGATGCTGTTGCGTCACGGCCTGCTCGGCGATCGCGGCGAAGTCGTGGTACTTCAACCGCGCCGGCTGGCCACGCGCATGCTGGCGAAACGGGTCGCGGAGGAGATGGATTCGCCGCTGGGCGATGTCGTGGGTTATCAAATACGGCTCGAATCGCGGGTGAGCGAGCGAACGCGCATCCGATTCGTGACCGAGGGCATTCTGCTTCGGCAGATGTCGTTCGATGCGGCGTTGCGCGGCGTGAGTACCATCGTGTTTGACGAGTTTCACGAGCGGCACCTTTACGGAGACATTTCACTCGCCCGGGCGCTGCAAATTCAACAAAGCACGCGGCGCGATCTGAGAATTGTCGTGATGTCGGCGACGCTCGACGCGGGCGTGCTCAAAACTTACCTCGCGCCGTGCGACGTGCTGATTTCGCAAGGCCGCAGCTTTCCGGTGCGGATCGAATATTTGCCGAAAGCGGTCGATTTTGACCATGAGCCAGTTTGGGACGTTGCGGCGCGCGAATGTGCGCGGGTCGCCGGCGCGACGAGCGGCGATTTTCTGGTTTTCATGCCGGGAGCCTACGAGATCAGCCGAACCGTTCAGGCGATCCAAGGTTTGCGGGAGCTGCGCGATTTCGTGGTTTTCCCGTTGCACGGCGAGTTACCGCCGGAGCAGCAGGATCGCGCGGTGTCGCGCTACGAGGCGCGCAAGATCATCGTTTCAACCAATGTGGCGGAAACGTCGCTCACGATCGACGGCGTGACGACGGTGATCGATGGCGGGTTGGCGCGCGTGGCGCGTTATGATGCGCATCGCGGTATCAATACGTTGCTCATCGAAAAGATTTCCGTGGCATCGGCCGATCAACGGGCGGGCCGGGCCGGTCGCACGGCGCCGGGCGTGTGCGTGCGTCTGTGGACGGAACGCGAACACGCGCAACGCCCGCTGCAGGAGTTGCCGGAGGTGCGGCGGCTCGATTTGTCCGAAGTTGTTCTCACGCTAAAAGCCAGCGGCATTGATGACGTCGCCAATTTCCCGTGGCTGGAGAAACCCGATCCGAAGGGCCTCGAGCGGGCGGAAATGTTGTTGGAGGATTTGGGAGCAGTGGCGTTTGAAAAATCCCAAAATTCCAAAAGTACAAATTCCAAACCCACGGCGGTCCATTCGCGCATCACCGAAACCGGTCGCAAGATGCTTCGGTTCCCCGTGCATCCTCGTTATGCGCGCATGTTGCTGGAGGCCGATGCGCGCGGTTGTGTGCGGCCGGTTGCGCTCATGGCGGCTCTGACCCAAGGGCGGAATTTTTTGCTGCGCGGCGTGCCGCGTGACGTCGATGAAGCGCGTGAGAACCTGCTGGGCGAGGAGCACGAGTCCGACTTTTTCCTGCTCATGCGGGCCTGGCGTTACGCGGACCAGAACCGCTATTCGCTCGATGCATGCCGACGGCTCGGCATTCATGCGCAGGGCGCGCGGCAGGTCGGTCCGTTGTTCGAACAGTTTCTGGAAATCGCCGCCAAGGAAGGCCTCGACGCGGGCGAAACGCGCGTGGACGGCGAAGCGGTGAGTAAATGCGTGCTCGCTGGTTTTTCCGATCATCTGGCGAAGCGCCTCGACGCCGGCACGCTACGCTGTGAACTCGTGCACAAGCGCAAAGGCCTGCTCGCGCGCGAAAGCGCGATTCAAAAAACGCCGCTTTTGATCGCGGCTGAGGTGAGCGAAATCGAAGGGCGTGGCGGTGAGGTCAATGTGCTGC
>Ga0302323_100004496_pt1 | contig 11386 bp, 7 predicted proteins | sample Fen_T0_3_FD_201950 | JGI IMG/M metagenome (GOLD analysis project Ga0302323, IMG submission 201950) | Peat permafrost microbial communities from Stordalen Mire near Abisko, Sweden - Fen_T0_3 | ecosystem: Environmental > Terrestrial > Soil > Wetlands > Permafrost | place: Sweden: Abisko... | reverse complement strand
GTTTGATCGTGCGTACAGTCATGCCTCTAATCTGCCGTGTCCGTATGGCGCGTCAAGGGCTAAGTTGCAATTCCGCGTTATCAAAGCGAAATTTCTCGACGAAACGGCCTCGAGGGCCAGCCTCCGCGGCACTCCGGCCGCAGTCACTCGTCCAGGAGGTGACGACATCTACCGCTCTCGGGCCGGAAGCGGGTTGGCCCTGAGACCGGCCCGGACTACGGCTTGGGAGCCTGTTCGCCGGACTGGGCCGAACCGGGCTTGGGCTGCTCGCCAGGAATCTCAGGCTTCTTCACGGCGACCTCTATTTCATTCGCACTCGTGACAGCCCGCTTGAAGTTCTTTATGGCGCGGCCCAGACCGTCACCCAACTGGGGAAGTTTGCTCGCGCCAAACACCACCAGGATGACCAGAAGTATAAGGACCCATTCGCCTGCTCCCATTCCAAACATATGTGCACCGGCCCTCTCTATACCACCGCACAACCGCATGGGCAATCAGGCGAATGGGGCATTTCTTGGTCCCCCGGAAACGATCCTGTACGATCCGCTCACATGCGGCTGACGGTGCGCGCTGCCCCATTCCTGATCCCCATCGGCGTAGCCGCATTCGCGACTTCTGCCCTGGCTGGCCAACCCTCAGCGCGCGGCTCCGGCCCTCCGGTAGCCGCGGGCAAGGCCGCCTGGCCCGGCGCGGACCCCAGCCAGGAGAACCCAGCCGAGCGCAAGGCGGTGCGAGGCGCTGCGCTCGAAGAGCCGGACGCCAACGAAAGCCCCGAGCTCCGTGACGTCCACCGTTTCGAGGAACGAGCCTTCCCCCGCTTCGGCGCGCCCGAGCTGCGAGACGCCGAGCCTGACGATGCTGCCCTACCACTTCCGCCCGGGCTCACCGGCCGCTGGGGCGGGACCGGCGACATTCCCCGGCAGTTGCGCAGTCCCGAGGTTCCAGTCCGGAGCGACAAGGCGGCGTCAAGACCTGCCTGGGCCCAGACTCTGGCCTTGCCCGAGCTTCCGGTGCGTTGGGCGCCCCAGGTGATCCGCTACCTGGAGTTCTTCAAGAGCGATCCCAAAGGCCACGCCATCATGGCCTCGTGGCTGCGCAAGATGGAGCGCTTTCGGGCGGCCTTCGAGACCGTGCTGGTGCGCAACGAGCTGCCCAACGATCTCATCTACCTTGCCATGGTCGAGAGTGGTTTCGAGCCGGGCGCAACTTCGAACAAGAGCGCGGGCGGGGTGTGGCAGTTCATGCCATCCGTGGCGCGGGCCTACGGGCTGGAGGTCAGCCACTGGGTCGACGGCCGCCGCGATCCCGAGCGGGCTGCCGAATCGGCCGCGCGCTATCTCAAGGATCTCTACGTCCGCTTCGGTTCGTGGCACTTGGCCTTCGCCGCCTACAACGCGGGGTACGGGGCCATCCTGCGTTCCATCGCTCGCTATAACACCAACGACTACTGGGAGCTCTGTCGCCACGAGTCGGGACTTCCCTGGGAGACGACTCTCTACGTGCCGAAGATTTTGGCCGCGGCCATCGTGGGTCACAATCGGGCCGCGTTTGGCTTTGCCGATGTGGCGCCTGACCCGCCCTGGGCGTACGACACCGTCCAGGTGCCGGCGGGAACGTCGTTTGCCACCCTGGCGCGGGCCGCGGGCACCAGCCCTGAAGTGATCGCGGCGCTGAATCCCGAGCTGCTGCGTGATCGGGTGCCGCCTGATCGCGGTTCTTGTACGGTTCGCATCCCACCGGGCTCGTCCGGGCTCTACGCCCGGGCAGTGGGACAGCTTCGCAAATCAGGAGAGCGACCCGAGACGCTGGTCTTGCGTTTCGGCGAAACCCTGGAAAGCGTGGCCAAGGCGCGCGGTGTTTCGCTGCGCGAACTCAAGCGCCTCAACGGCGTGGCCGACACCGCCGATCTGCGCGGGGGCACCACCATCCTGGTGCCGGCCCGCTCCGGGGCCCCGTCGCCGGCGCCCAGCGGAGGGGAGGAGGGTGACGACACCATCCTGGTCGCGGTGCCTGATCACACGGTAAGCATTCCGGGCAGCGAACGCGTCTTCTATCGCACGCGGGACGGTGACACCCTGGATGAGATCGCCGACGTATTCCGCGTGAGCGTCGACAACCTGGTCGAGTGGAACAACCTCGACCCGGAGGCAAAGCTGCAGCCCAAGCTGGTGCTGCAGATTTTCGTGCGGGAGGGTTTTGACCGGGCGAACGTGGCCTTGCTCGACCCTGACAAGATTCGCCTGGTCACGTTGGGTTCGCAGGAATTCTTGGACCTTGAGGCGGCCCGCCGGGGCAAGACGCGACTGCAATACACCGCGCGAGCGGGTGACACGCTGGCCAAGATCGCAAAGCGCTACGGACTTGCCCCCGGCGATCTGGCGCGCATCAATCGGCTCTCGGCCACCAACGAACTCGGGGAGGGGCAGAAGATCGTCGTGTATTCCCCGACCCCGGAACTGCCGCGCGAGATCACCGCGGCGAACAGCATTCCCAGCAAGCGTTCGGCGCCAACCAGCAAGACCGTCTTGGCAAAGAACACGTCGACGCAGGCGACGCCCAAGGGGACTGCGGTTCGTGGTCCTGTCAAGACTGCGGCGACGGGCAGCGGCGCGCGGCCGGCGCCGGCAGCAAAGCCAGGTGCAAAGAGCGACGCCAAGCCCGGGACAAAGCCCGCGGTCACGCCTGGCCCGGCCTCGCGTCCGTCGTCCACCTCCACGAAGACTGCGTCGAGCAAGCGGTAATCTTGGCAGCCGGGCGATTTGTTGTGGGCAAGGCGGAGGCGGGATTGCGCCTTGACGCTTTCCTTGTGCGGCAGACGGTGGTGCCTAGTGCAACCGCCGCCCGGCGCGCGATCGCCGAAGGAATTGTCTTGGTCGGTGGGCGGCTTGGCAAGAAGGGGTCGCACCTGGGCGAGGGTCAAGTGGTCGAGATCGCGGTCCCCATCCAGGACCGGGTCGTGCCCACGCCCGCAGCCGAGGTTCCCCTCGCTGTGCTGTACGCCGACGATGACCTGGTGGTGGTGGACAAGCCCGCGGGCTTGGCTTCCCACCCCCTGCGCGCTGGTGAAGGGCCGAGCGTGGCAGGCGCCCTGGTGGCTCACTTTCCCGAGTGCGCGACGGCCTCGCCTGATCCCAGGGAAGCGGGCCTGGTGCAGCGCCTGGATCGCGGCACGACCGGCGTGCTGGTGGCTGCGCGCCGTCGCGATGTCTGGCCAGGCCTGCACAACGCTCTCGCGGCGTCGGACTGCGAGAAGACCTACCGCGCCGAGGTCGTGGGTCGCTTTCCGGAACTGGGCGCTGGTGAGAAGGATTTCGTGAGCCCGGGTGCCGGGCCTGGCACCCTGGTCGTGGCGGTACCCATCGGCCGCGTGGGCCGTCGCGGATCGCGGGTGAAACTGGGCGGCGGGCGCCAGCCATTGCCCGCAGTCACCGGGGTGACTCTGCTGGAACAGAGATCCACGACCGCTCTCATCGAAACGCGGCTCTGCAAGGGACGAACCCACCAGGTGCGCGCGCACCTGGCCTATCTTGGCCTACCGGTTGTGGGCGACACCACCTATGGCGAAGCCGGGGAAAACCTCGATCCGCCAGCCGCTCTGCATCTTCACGCCGCCGCGATCGTGTTCAAGCACCCGACCAGCGGTCAACGGCTGCGCGTCGAAGCCCCTCTTCCCGATTGGGCACGTTCGTCTCGGTGACCTCTTCTCTCCCTTTGTATTTTACGGGGGACTGGCTCGCTCTTGCTCGCAGTCCCCCGGTCCCCCGTCGCTCCGCCCAGCAAAGCTGGGCTACGCTCGCCCTTCGGTCTCAACCGCCTCCACAGCGAGCGCCAACGGGCGCGGTTACTCGAACTGTGCGAGGCTCGTCTCCACCAGCAGGTGCAGGGTTCGATAGAACGTGAGCAATTCATCCGACGATCCGAAGCTCTCAGTCCACTCCATGAGGGTGCGGCTTCCGTCGAGCAGACCCCAAACTTCACGCGGCGTGGGCCCTAGGCGAAAGGCCTCGGGGTTGATGCGAGGGTTGGGCATCGCGTGCGGCCGGAAGCCGGCCAGCGGCGCGAAGCGGCTGGCGAGAAAGTCGTAGCTCAAGGCCAGCACGCCGGCGCCCAGGATCTCGAAGCTGTTGAGCCCGAGTGGGAACGCGGCCACGGGGTTCTCCAGGCCATGGAAGAAGCTGAACTCGCCCTCGGTCCAGGTGAACAGCTCCATCACGCGCTCGCGCACCTGCTGCGACAAGAGCCGGAACACGTCGAGCGGCTTCATCAAGCCGAGCCCAACCAATGACTCGCCCAGCTTGCCCGAGAAGCGAGGCATCTCGGCCAGCGCGCGCTCGAGATCAGACAGGCGCAGAAAGCCGCGCGTGACGAGGTATTCGCCGAAGCGATCCCCAGTCATGTTGGAGTTGACCGACTCGGGCGCCCCGCCCACCAGGTAGACGTCCTTCACCAGCTTGCCATGGGCGAAGCGGATGAGGCCGGTTTCTGCGGTAACCGCCAGGTCGGCGATGACACGCATGGTGGAGATAAGCGAGAGATCCCCGGTGTGATCCGGCTGAACCGGCTGCTCGCCGGCGGGCGCATTCGCATGGGTCGCACCCCCGTCCAGGTTGGCCTGGTTCTCGTCCAACGGGGGACCGAGAAGGATTGGCCGGATCCCGGTCCCACGAGTCGCGCGGTAGGTGGAGGTCTCGGGAAGGGGTGTCGCGCTGTCCAGCGGAGACGGAGTGCCCAGGCCGCCGGTCAGATGGTCGACCAAGGCCGGGGTCCAGCCTGGCGCAGGAGTGGGCGCCGGGGTCGAGTACTGGTCCAACTCGACCAGCGACATCGACTTGGCCAAAGCATCGTCGAGAGCGGTGACCACCACGGTGGCGGCGGGCGCTTTTTCGACCCCGTCGGAAGAATCCGTGTCCGTGTCGTCCATGTCGATCGGGACAGAGGTTTCCTCGGGCCGGGCGCCCTCCCCCCTGCGCGACGGGGAATGGGCGCCGTGCCGTCGCGCGGGGGCGCCGTCCGACTTGATTTTCCACCTGCGCGAGTGCTCCTTCAGCCGCTCCACCGCCTCGGGGCCCTTGTCGAAAAGATCAGAAGCTAGCAGGCCGACGTCGGACGGGCCTACGCGCAGGCCGAAATGGAACTCCAGATCATGCAAAGCATCGCGAAACTCGGCTGCGGTCTGGAAGCGCTCGTCCGGGTTCTTGGCCAGCCCCTTGCGCACGATGGTTTCGAGCGCCTTGGGAATGTCCTTGCCGTACTTGTCGAAGCGTTCCAGACGGCCGTCGCGCACCATCAGCAGAACGTCGAGATCGTTCTGCGCGGTGAACAGGCGCTTGCCCATCAGCATCTCAGCCAGCACGATGGCCACGGCGAAGAGGTCGCTGCGACAGTCCAGGTCCGCGCCCGCAACCTGCTCGGGTGACATGTAGCCGTACTTGCCCTTCAATGTCCCGGCCTGGGTCTTCGACTCGCGCTCCTGCGCGTGGGCGATGCCGAAGTCTCCCAGCTTGACGTCACCACGCTGGGAAATGAACACGTTGGAGGGCGAAATGTCGCGGTGAACCAGGCGCATCGGCTTGCCGTCTACATCTTTGGCGTTGTGCGCATAGTCGAGCGCGTCGAGAACCTCCATGGCGATGAACATGCAGATGGCAACCGGCAGCCGAACCTGCTTCTGTGCCGCCGAACGAAGCAAGGCCAGGCCGTCGAAACCGTCCACGAATTCCAGGGCGATGAAGTACTGGCCGTTGACCTCGCCGAAGTCGGTGACCTGGACGATCTTCGGGTGAACGAGCTGCGCGGTCAGCTTGGCCTCGTCGATGAACATGGAGACGAAGGTCTTGTCGGCGGCCAGGTTGGGCAGGATGCGCTTGATGACCAGCAGCTTCTCGAAGCCGTGGGTCGAGAGGATCTTCGCCCTAAAGACCTCGGCCATACCCCCGATGGCCAGGCGCTGGACCAGGGTGTAGCGCCCGAACGGCGAGGGAAATGTGGTGTCCTTTCCCTCTTCTGGCATCAAGCACTCACTTTAACACGGGGCGATCGCACGGAGAACCTGGGCGGTGCAGGAGTTTCGTAGTACCATGATTCGGCCCGCATGCGTATCCACTCGTCAGGTCAGTCGGACGTCGGCCGTCGGCGCCCCCACAACGAAGACGCCTACCTTTGCGACGATGAGCTGGGTCTGTACATCGTCTGCGACGGTGTGGGAGGGAACGCCAAGGGTGAGGTGGCCAGCGCGGAATCCGTGGATCTCGTGCTTTCCTGGGTCAAGCGCGGGCACAAGACCTTGGAGGCCTTTGTCGCGGCCCCGACCGAAGAGAACTCGGGTCTGGTGCGCCGCCTCCTGGAAAGTGCGGTGCAGTCGGCCTGTTACATGGTCTTCGGCATGGGGCAGCTCGACCCACGGCAGAAGGGCATGTCGAGTACCCTGTCCTCTTTGCTCGTGACCTCGAACAAGGCCTACATCGCCCAGGTGGGCGACAGCCGGGTCTACCTTTCGCGCGATGGCAAGACCGTGCAGCTCACCGAGGATCACACCCTGGTCAACTTCCGCCTCAAGCTGGGGCTGATCACGGCCGAGGAGGCGGCAACCTCGCCCGGCAAGAACGTCATCACCCGGGCTGTCGGCCACCAGGACTACGTCGAGGTGGACACCATCGATCTGGAGATCAAGCCAGGCGATCGCTTCATGCTCTGCTCCGATGGGCTGCACGGCTACCTGGAGGACGGAGAGGTCCACGGTTGCTTGCAGGGCGACCGGCAGTCCGTGGTGACCGAGTTGATCGATCTGGCCAACGACCGTGGCGGCCGGGACAACATCACGGTTGTCGTCTGCGACGTGGAGTAGCGGCCGTTTCTGCACCAGATTCGCCTTCGGAGGGCTTGGGAACCCTTTCAGGGTTCCCATCACAATCGTCGGCCGTCGGTGAATCGAAGCTGCCTTATCGCTGCTTTCGCGTCGGACCGCGCCCGCTCATCTTGCGAAACATGGCGGGATCATACATGTCGGTCAGCAGCTCCACTGTCTTGTAGGACGCACGTCGCGCCCGAGCCTGGGTGTCCTCGGCCGTAACCAGTGCGATCAGCGTCTCGCGGCCCACCTCCACCCGGTGTTCCTCATCGGGCAGGATGGAATCACGCACCAGGCGTGCGGTGTCCCCGTCGCCCTTCTCCTCGCAGAACGAGGCCAGCGCGGCCAGCCGGGTTGCGCTCATGCCGGCCAGGGTTACGAAGCCCGCGGCCGCACGCTCCTCACTGGTCTGCAGCGAGCGCAGAAACCCGAACAGCCGCGAATAGCCGCCTTGGCGCGGGTCGTAGGACCCCGCGGCCAAGCCAAGGGCTGCCAGCCGCTCGGAAAGCAGGAGGAAATGGCGCGCTCTGTCCCCACAGTACGAAGCGCAGTCGAGCTTCAGAGCCAGCGAATCGGTATCGGCCAGCCACAAGGCCGCGATTTCGATAGCTTCCACCACCATCTTGCTTTCCCACCGCAAGGCCTCGGCCACGGTGACCCCCTCGCCGCTCAGGGCGGGCAGATAGCGTGAGGCGACGAGTCCGCGGAAGGACTCGTGATTCTTGAATTCCAGTTCAGAAACGTAGACGTCTGCGGTCACCATGAGAATGCGGCGGAATCATTCTCCCCGCAAGGCCACCTCGTCAAGGCACAGGGAATCAAACTGTTCGAGCGTGTCCGGACGCGGCCATCCTTCAACTGGGAAGACACACGCGAACTCCTAGTGGCGCTGGGCTGTCCGCGCTGGGCTAGCCATCCACACTCGGTCGTGTAACAATCGCGCCCCCTCGAGGAGGTGTCATGGTTCGAATCGCGAATTTCCTCATGTTGCTCGTCGCTGGCGTCGGATGTGCCGCCCCGCGCTGCCCGAGCCAGCCGGCTTCAGTTCCGGCTCCCGTGAGCGTTACGCGCATGCCGGAAGGCCTTCTTGTCCGTGTGGGCGACGGCTTCCTCAAGCTCGAGGTCTGCGCAGACGACGTCGTCCGGGTTGCGTACGCCAAGGACCAGGCCTTCTTTGCCCGCAAGAGCCTAGCGGCGCAGCCGAAGCGCTGCGAGGGCGCGCGGTTCGAGCTCACCGAGGGTGCAGGCACGGCAACTCTCGCCACGTCGAAACTCCGGGTCCGCATCGATCTCGCCACGGGCAAGGTGGCGTTCTTCGATCTCGCCGGCGCTCCGGTCCTGCAGGAGAAGGATGGCGGCCGGACGATCGTGGCCGCGACCGTCCAGGGCGAGGACACGCAGCACGTGCGACAAGAGTGGCTGCCCCATGCCGATGAGGCGCTCTACGGTCTCGGTGAGAACCACCTCGGCCTCGTGAACCTGAAGGGATACGACCTCGATCTCTGGCAGCACAACGGCACCATCGTGATTCCCTTCCTGGTTTCAAGCCGCGGCTGGGGCATCCTGTGGGACAACACTTCCTTCACGCGATTCGGAGATCTGCGCGAGTTCGCACCCATCCCGCCCGAGCGCCTCATCGACGCCAGCGGCAAGCGCGGCGGCCTGACCGGGTCCTACTACCGTGGCGCGGATTTCAAGCATCTGGTGGGCGAGCGGGTTGACCGCAGCATCGACATCGCGCTGTCGAGCAAAGAGAAGAAACCCAACCAGCTCATTTTCGCCAGCCTGCCCGAAGGCCCGGCCAGCGTGCGCTGGCTGGGCGAAGTCGAGCCGGATGTGACCGGCGACTACACCTTCCAGACCTTCTCGAACAACGGCATCAAGCTCTGGGTCGACGATCGGCTGGTCGTCAACCATTGGCGGCAAGGCTGGCTGCCATGGAAGGACGTGGCCAAGGTGCGGCTCGAGGCCAAGCGTCGCTACAAGATCCGGCTCGAGTGGAGCAAGGATCAAGGAATGGAGACGGTGCAATTGCTGTGGAAGACGCCGTTGCCAGGTTTGCAGTCGACCTCGCTCTGGTCAGAGGTCGGTGACGGCATCGACTACTATTTCGTCTACGGTCCCGAGCTGGACACGGTTGTCGCGGGCTACCGGCGCATCACCGGGCCGGCGCCGATGATCCCGCGCTGGGCGCTCGGGCTCTGGCAAAGCCGGCAGCGCTACGAGACCGCAAAAGCCAGCCTCGACGTGGTGGACGGTTTCCGCTCGCGCGGCATCCCCTTCGACAACATCGTGCAGGACTGGTTCTACTGGAAAGAAGACACCTGGGGCTCGCACGAGTTCGACCCATCCCGCTTTCCCGATCCGGATGGATGGGTCCGTGCCATCCACGAAAAGCACGCCCGTCTCATGATCTCGGTGTGGGGCAAGTTCTATCCGGGCACGAAGAACTTCGAGGCCATGCGCTCCCAGGGTTTCCTTTACGAACTCAACTTGACGGAAGGGCTGCGCGATTGGGTCGGCGACGGAGGCTATCCGTACACGTTCTACGATGCCTTCAATCCCGAGGCGGGCAAGCTCTTTTGGTCGCAGATGGAACAGTCCCTGTTTCGCAAGAGGGTGGACGCTTGGTGGCTGGACGCGCCGGAGCCGGACCTGTTGCCCACGCCCACGCTCGACGGACAGCGAACCCACATGCACCCCACGGCGCTCGGCTCCGGTTCGCGCATGCTCAATGCGTACTCGCTCATGAACAGCAAGACTGTCTACGAAGGTCAACGGTCTGTGGCCCCGGACCAGCGCGTCTTCATTTTGACCCGCTCGGCGTTTGCCGGAAACCAGCACTACGCTGCGGCCGTCTGGTCGGGCGACATCACCTCGACCTGGACGGCGCTGCGGCAGCAGATTCCGGCCGGACTTGGGTTGTCGGTCTCGGGCATCCCGTACTGGACGATGGACATCGGAGGATTCTCCGTGCCGGCACGCTTCTCGGCAAAGCACCCCACCGTGCAGGACGCAGAGGAATGGCGTGAGCTGAACGCCCGCTGGTTCCAGTTCGGCACGTTTGTCCCGTTGCTGCGCGTTCATGGCGAGGCGCCCAAGCGCGAAATGTGGGAACTCGGCGGCGAATCGCACCCTGCCTACCAGGCCGAGCTGAAGTTCGACCGGATACGCTACCGCCTCCTTCCTTATATGTACTCGCTGGCGGGCGCCGTCACGCATGAGGGCGGAACCATCATGCGGCCGCTGGTCATGGACTTTCGCGCAGATGCAAAGGCGCTGAACGTGACCGATCAGTACCTCTTCGGGCCTGCTTTCCTGGTGAGCCCAGTGACCACGTACAAGGCTCGCAGTCGAGCCGTGTACCTGCCGAGCGCAACCAGTTGGTACGATTTCTGGACGGGTACAAACGTCACGGCTGGACAGACCATCGAGGTGCCCGCGCCTTACGACTCCATGCCCGTTCACGTGAAGGCCGGCTCCATTGTTCCGACCGGTCCCGAGATCGCGTACACCGACGAGAAGCCTGCTGACCCGATCGTGCTATGGGTCTACTCGGGAGCGGATGGTGAGTTCACGCTGTACGAAGATGACGGTGTCACGTACGGCTACGAGAAAGGGGCCTGTGCGCGCATCCCGATACGCTGGAACGAGGCCGCTCGGACGCTCACCATCTCGAAGCGAGAGGGCTCGTTCACGGGCATGCAGAAAGAGCGGACATTTGAGGTGGTGCTGGTATCGAAAGCGAACCCGGTCGGCTTCTCATTTGCCCCCAAAGCCGACAAGACCATTCGCTACGATGGTACCGCCGTACAATTGAAAATGGGAACCCTCGAAGGGTTAGCTCCGCACTCGGCACCACCCCCCCGCCCTGCCACACCCGCGCTACGCGCGGCCTCGCCATCCCCTCCCGCGACGGACTCCGCCGGGCACAGCCCGGCTCCGTCCACGCGTTTGAAGCTGTAGCCGGACGGCGGCGAATTTGCTACACCAAGCGGTACGGAGTGGATAGGATCTCCGCGCAAAATGAGGAAAGAGAGCCTGATGTCATATCGTACTGCTCATCCAGGAAAGTCGGTGGTCGGCGGGGTGTTCGTGCTCGGCGGATTGGTCTTGCTCGGGTGCGCGGTTACCCAGCTGGGCGCCACCGCTGCGGACCTTGCGCGGGCACAAGACCAGGCTGCAGCAGGCGCGACCACATACGCGGCCGAATGTGCCAAGTGCCATGGCCAGCGTGGCGAAGGACTCGCAAGCGCTCCGGCGCTCATGGGGCCAGGTGCCCTGCCTGAGTACCCGCGCAACAGAGGCGGCTCGGGCGACCCGGGGTTCATCGACGGCCAGCAGCTACAGATCGAGGCGCAAGCGCGACCGGCGGGCGCGGCGTGGCGCGACCCCTTCCGGAACGCCCAGGATTTGTACGGTTACACGAGCACGCATATGCCCATGAGCCATGCGGGTGAACTCAAGCAGGGCGACTACTGGGCCCTGGTGAATTTCCTACTCGCGGCACAGGGGGCGACCCTGCCAGCGGGCGGCATC
>Ga0302323_100004492_pt1 | contig 11392 bp, 6 predicted proteins | sample Fen_T0_3_FD_201950 | JGI IMG/M metagenome (GOLD analysis project Ga0302323, IMG submission 201950) | Peat permafrost microbial communities from Stordalen Mire near Abisko, Sweden - Fen_T0_3 | ecosystem: Environmental > Terrestrial > Soil > Wetlands > Permafrost | place: Sweden: Abisko... | reverse complement strand
GGCCCGGACTGGTCCTGAGACGGACACCGGGCTCGGCACAGTGCTGGGCGAGGAACTCCTCACGCCAGACGGCGGCGTCCTGAGGCCCGTCGTGGAAGCGAGGAACGGTGTGCGCGTCGAAGATGTGAACAGCGATGACCTCGATGCCGGCGGCCTGACAGGTGGCGATCAGGGATCGGACGCCGGCGCTGACGCCTCGGGTGCCGTCCAAGGGGAGGAGTATGCGCCGGACGGTATCGCGGACGGGCTCCTCGGGAGGTACCACGAGGACGGGTTTGGCCAGTTGCGCGGCCACCGACAGGGCGGTCTGGCCGGCCTCGTGTCGTCCGGGCAGCCCGTGTAGGGCGAGCGCGACGAGCATGACGTCGCTTGGCTCGCTGGCCTCGATGATCATCGACACGGGGTGTCCGGGCACGATGGTGAGGGGGACGCCTGCCGTCGCGGCGATCGCCGTGGGCGCCTGCTCGGCGGAGCCGACGTGAAGGGCGTGCACGTCGAGGTGGAGGCGGCGGCCGATCGCCACGGCAGTGCCGAGGACTCGGGACGCCGCGGCCGTCGCGTCGATCGCGGCCAGGACAGTGCTCACGGCCACGGCTCCCACCCGTTGTCGCCGCGGCGCCAGCGACGTCCCTCACCGGTGACCTCAGCCGGCCCGGCACCGGGCAGCATGACGGGGACCTGACCATCGCTGCGCAGGTGGACGGTGTCGGGGGTTGCGCGAAGCTCGACCCGGTGATTTCGGTAGCGAACGGTCACGCGCAACTCCTCCCAGGCGGACGGAATGCGGGGGTCGACGGTGAGCGCGCGCGGTCCGGGCCGGATCCCGGCGAAACCGAACACCAGGGCCTGCCAGACGCCGCCGAAGTTCGCCACGTGCAGGCCGCCTGCCGTCGTTCCGGTGAGATTCTCCAGGTCGAGCATGCAGGCCATGCGGAACAGACGCAACGCGTCGTCCGGCCGGCCCACCCGGGCGATCAGAGCGGCATGAATGGCCGGGGAGAGCGAACTACCGTGTGCGCAGCGGGGTTCGTAGAAGTCGAGGTTCGGCCGCAGCGACCCGTTGGACATCTCCTCCGGAACGAGATGGTGCAGCATGAGCACGTCGGGCTGCTTGATCACTTGGGAGGAGCTGATGCGCTCGCGTCCGAAAAGGAGGTCGGCCGCCACGGGGGTGTCGGCAAGTTCCGAGATGACGAGTGACTCGAGGGCGTAGTAGCCGGCGAACTGCTCATACCGGCCGGTAGTGGAGTCGTACCCGTCCACCATGGCGTCCGCGATCCGCCGCCACTGGGCGATCTCCGGGGCCGGGACGTCGCCGCCCTCGTGGGCCAGTTCCGCCGCCCGTCGCAGGTTCCAGCGAGCCATCACGTTGGTGAAGACGTTGTCGTCGACGCGTTCGTGGTACTCATCCGGCCCGATCACACTGTCGATGTGCCCGCCGGCCGCGTCGAGTCGAACGCGCGACGCCCAGTACCGGGCAGTGTCCAGCACCAGGGGCCGGCCAGCGCCGCGCAGGAAGGCCTCGTCACCGGTCCAGGCGGCGTACTGAAGGGCCGCCCAGGCGACATCGGCGACCACATGCTCCTCGTGCTCGCCGGTGTGGATCGGGATCACACTTCCGTCCGGTGCGACGTCCTCGGTGGGGGTGACGTCGAAACCGCTACCGGCCGACTCCCAGGGGAACCGCGCCCCGCGGTAACCCCGCTGCGCGGCCATTTGGCGGGCCGGTTCGAGCCGGCGTATGCGGTACTCGAGCATCGCTCGGGCCGCCGACGGGCAGGTGGCCGCCATGAATGGCAGCACGAACACGTCGGCGTCCCACATGACATGTCCTCGATAGCTCGGTCCGGCGACACCACGTGGCCCGATCGCCGCCTCACCCTCGGTCGGCACGCACGCGATCAGCTGGAAGAGGCTGAAGCGGATCGCGCGGGCCAGCTCCTCGTCGCCGGCGATCGAGATGTCGGCGTCCCGCCAGCGGGCCGCCCACGCTGCACGATGCTCGGCGAGCAGCTCCGGGAAGCCCAACCGTTCAACCTCCTCCAGACCGGATCTGGCCTGGTCCCGACAGTCTGCGCCGTCCGGATCCGCGACGAAGCAGGCGAGCCGCTCGACGGTCCGATAGCCATGAGCATCTGCTTCCCGCTGATTGGTCGCCGCGGCGATCGCCCCGCCTGCCTCGCCGCGTGCCTCGGCCGTGGAACGGACCCCGCGCTGGCTCCTGCTGAACAGGCCGTCACCGGGCGGAGGCACCAGGGCACTGCCAGGGCGCACCAGGTCCACCGGTCCCTCCGCCCGCAATCCGAAGCACCCTGGGCGGGCGAGCGACGCGAACCGTACGGAGCGCACCGGGACGGGGTCGGCGCGCTGCTCGCGGAACAGGAGCCCGGCGCGCATGTCCAACACCCGCCGGTCACGCCACACCTGGGTCGGCCGCAGGAAGTGCAGTCCCGTCCAGATCGGACCCTCCAGCAGCGTCGGCGGCGACGCCCCCTCGTCGAAGATCCCGGCGGCGAGCACCGGTGGCAGCGCTCCGAGCGCCTCCTCCTCCCGGATTCCCCGCGTGCCGAACCGGGAGTCCGCCACGGTCAGCAGGGCCTGATGGACCCGGTGGAGTGCAGGGTCCCCCTCGGGCACCTCGATAGTCCACTGCGGATCTTCGTCGATACTCGACACGCGGCGGGACAGCCGCCGGTCGAGCTGTTCCTGCAGCAGTCGGACGATCGCCGTCACACCGCCGCCGATCCACCAGACCCCAGGCACCGACGAGGCCCCGATGGGCTCGAGCGACACCGACACCAACACCGCGCGCTCCGCGGACGACGGCAGTTCCAACGCGGTGAACGGGCCGGCCACCAGGAGAAGTCCGGCGCCGATCCCGCGCGCCAGGAGCTGATCCGCGAGCCGTCCACACGCGGTCCTCAGATCCTCGGTGGTGACCAGCACCTGAGCCCCGTGTGCACGTAACCGGTCGACCAGACCGGTGACCGCACCGTCGTCCTGGCCGCCGGGTAGCTGAACGAGGATCCCCTCGAACGTGCGGGCGGCCGTGGGCGATGGCGGGGGCCGATGTGCTGGCACTCGCTCCTCGACACGTCGCGGCATCAGCAGATCGCGGAGATCGGCGAGAACCACGTCCGCGCCGTTACGGGCGAGCAGATCGGGTTCCCCCCGCCGGTCGACCCCGACCACCAGCCCGAACCGTCCGGTTCGGCCCGCGATGACACCCGAGACCGTGTCCTCGAAGACGATCGTCTCCGCAGGCTTCACTCCCAGCAGGGCGGCGGCCTTGAGGAAGGTGTCGGGCGCGGGCTTGGCGGCCAAGCCCCAGCGAGCGGCCTCGATCCCGGTCACCCAGGTCTCGAAGCGGTCCAGCAGCCCCGCTCTGGACAGCACGGCGGTGCAGTTCTCGCTCGCGGAGACCACGCCGATCCGCTTCCCGGCCGCGCGAAGCGTGTCAATGACCGTCACCGTGTCGGGGAACACCGCGACGTCGTGCTCGGCCAACTCCGCCGCGAAATAGGAATTCTTGCGGTTGCCGAGCCCGCAGCACGTGTCCGCGGACGGCGGCTGGTCCGGAGACCCATACTCCAGCTCGATACCCCGCGACCGCAGGAAAGTCGCAACACCCTCATAACGGGGACGGCCGTCAACATACGACACGTAGTCGGTCTCGACATCGAAGGGCCCGAAGTCCACGCCGTGGCGCTCGGTCCAGGAGCTGAGGAACTCGTCAAAAAGCCGCTTCCACGCTGCGGCGTGGACAGTGGTGGTACGGGTGACAACGCCGTCCAGGTCGAACAGCATGGCTCGATAGTCCTGCCACATCGGCGCCTGATCGCTGTGACGCCAGGCGTCATCCGCTCGGCGGCCTCCGATCATGAGACCGCGGCGGGTCGCGCCGCTCTGTGTCGCATGACACCAAGGCTAATCCAGGAAGGTTCACGACGCTGGGTGGCTTGGGTGGCGCACTTGGCTCGGCACAAGCATCGTCGAGGGCGCCGTGAGGACCAGGCGGGCTTGACGAGGCGGATGCCAGGTGGGCCACCGTGAGCTCGGGCACCTATCTCGCCGTACCAGTGGCGCGCAAGGTGGCGAGGTTGACCAGACCGTGGTCGGTGCGGCTCGGTGGCGTGGTCTTCGCGCAAGGACAGGTCACCGATGTGTTGGAGCACGTCGACGCGCCCCAGTGATCACGTATGAGCTGGGTCAGGTCGTCCGCGGTGGCTTGGGCCGAGGGCAGCGAGTAATGACGTAGGCGGTCTCGCGGGATACCTTCCCGGTTCGGGCGACCGGGCGACCGGCGCCATCGGGTGACCTTGACCGCCCGCTTGACGTGCGGGAAGTTCGCGCCAAGCCGGTCGACGTGGACGGCATTCGGGGCGCGGGTCTCGACCCGGCCGTGCCCGGCCTCGCGGTTGGTCACCGCGGTGGGGTAGCGCTGCCAAGGTGCGACCGAGCCGGTGTCCGCAGCCCTGGTGTCGGCACCCCAGCCCCGCTCACGACAGCGGACGATCGGTCCGATGTGTGACGGCGTCGCGGCAGGAATCACGCAGCGTCGTCGACCCGCCGATTCGTGGGCGCACGGCTCGTACCTCCTCAGAACGTACGCCTTGGTGCCGGCTGACATCGCCGATGGTGCTCGCGTCCGCCTCGTTCTGACCCCACCGGGCGCGAGGGGAAGACCTGTGCGATGTCTGGCCTCGAGGCCCTGAACCGGGGAGAGATCGTCGAGTAGGTGACGGAGGTTGCCGGTGCCTTCCTCGAAGAGTTCGTGGTCGTGGGCATGAGGGGACGTTCTGGCCCGATCTGCGTGGCACGTTGCGCGGGCCCGACGGATGGCATGGTCGGGCCCGCGCAACGAGGTCGGTTCAGTCGACGATGACGCCGCCGGTGAGGTTCGCGACCGTGCAGGTCATCGCCGCGGCGTGGTCGGAGGCCAGGAACGCGGCGACGTCAGCGAGCTCGCGCAGGCTGGTGGGCCGCTTGTGGTGGGTCATGCTGTTCATGATCCCGGCGAACAGCTCGCTCGTGATCCCGATCGCCTTCGCGTGCAGCCCCCTGCTGATGGATCATGATGCGCGTCGCCGACCGCATCGTCGGAAGAGGAGCGTAGGAACGCGGCAGGGCACTCGGCGTGACTACCTTTCCGGGCATGGAATTCAGTCGGGAGCTTCGCGCCGGAGTGCTGTCCGGCGACATCACGGTCACCTTCCGGCTCTGGCGTACGCCCAAGGCCAGGGTCGGTGGCCGTCATCGGGTCGGTGACGGGTCCATCGAGATCGACGCTGTCGACGTCCTGCCGTTCGGTGCCGTCGAGGATGAGGACGTGGCGCGCTGCGGCGAACCCGACCGCGAGTCCCTGCGCCGCCGTGCGGCCCACGCCGGACCGGTCCACGACGACACGCTGCTCTACCGGGTGGAGTTCCACGTCGTCGACGCCGCGTGAACGACCCCTGTGGCGCTGGCCCCGCGCGGTCCTCGCCGGCCACCTACGGGCGCGACGCCGGGCGCTCAGAGGTCGCGGTTGCCTCGTCGCCAGCCGATCGGTTGCCGGCGTCATCGGGTCACGCCGTGGTCGACCGGTTGCCTGGGGCGCCAGTCGGCGGTGTCGGCGAGCAGCCGGGCGAACTGCCGGAGCCGGGCGAGGTGGGGGAAGTGTCCCGTCCCTGGCCAGGCCAGCACGCGGGCCTGGGCGACCAGAGCCGGCAGGAGGGTGGCCAGCGCCGGGGACGGTTCGTGTCCGAGCAGGAACAGCACGGGCACGCCGTGACGCTCCAGCTCGTGGCCGACGCCGGCGAGCATCGGCCGAAAGTCCCCGTCGGGGCTGTCGAAGACCTCCTGCCAGTAGCTCAGCGCGAGGTCCTGGCGAGGGGTCGACGTCGCATCCACGAGCTCACGCACCGGTGCGGGCAGAGCCTCCAGCGTGAAGCCGGCGCGCAGTCCGGCCCAGATCTCGTCGAAGGCGGGGCTGCGCAGCTGTGCCTGCATGGCGCGCAACTGCGGGGCGAACCCGAGGAACTCGTCCGGCGGCGCGTCGATGTTCACGACGCCGCGTACGGGATGGGCCGCGCCGTAAACCAGGGCCAGCCCTCCGGACATGGAGTGGCCGACCACGACCGGCTCACGCAGTCCCGCCTGCGTGACGGCTTCGTGCACGAGCGCCGCCACGTGCTCCAAGGTGTGCGGCATCCGGCTCGGACTCTGGCCGTGACCGGGCAGGTCGAGTGCCACGACGCGTCGGCCGGAGTCGACCCGTTCGAGCTCGGCCGTCACCGGCGCCCAGGTGCGCCGGCTGTAGGTGAGGCCGTGGAGCAGGACGAGCGGGGCGCGGTCGTCGTCGACGCCGTAGCTGTCGGCGATCATGCCGCCCAGTTCGATCCTCCGCGGCGCCGGGGCACGGCCCTCGCTGCTTCCGCTGTGGTGGTGCGTGGTCATCAGGAACTCCAAGGGTGGGAGATCGGACACCCTGCCCGCGTGACGAGCCACGTCACGATTCGTTCCTCGCCGCTGCGCCCCCGCGGACGGGGCCGGGAGCCGGCCCCCGCGTACCGGGTCGTCCTCGTTCCGACGTGGTCGCCCGGCCTCGTGGCAACGAGGTGGGCGCTTTCGGGCCACCGAGACAGCTTCGTAGTCTGAGCGGGTGCAGGTGGTGGGCAGGTCCGCGGAGCGTGCTGCGCTGCTGGCCGCGCTCGAGCGGGCCGCCGGCGGGGGAGGGGGACTCCTCGTCCTGATCGGGGGCCAGGGATCCGGACGCACGGCGCTGCTGACCTGGGCAGCCGCGCAGGCGCGCGAGCGGGGACTGCAGGTCGACGTCGTGGCTGCCCACGACGCCGCGGCCACGACACCAGGGGACGGGCAGCAGCGCAGACCGGGCCGGGCCACGACGGGACCAGTACGCGTGGTGATCCTCGACGACGCGGACACGTCGGTCCGTGCCGCGGCCCTGCTGCGCGCGATCGACGCCGACCCGCACCCGCATCAGCTCGTCCTCGCGGCGTCGGCGACCCCGCTGGGCCTGCGGGCCGAGGTTGCGCTGCCCCCGTTGACGGTCGACGAGGTCGCCCGGCTCGCGGGGGGTCTGGCGCCCGACGTGGCCCGGGTCGTGCGGGCGGCCTCGCGTGGCCTGCCGGGCCCGGCGCTGGGGCTCCTCGCGGCGGCCGGCCAGGCGACGGGTCACCAGGACCCGGTGGTCGCCCTGGCGTTGACGGCGAGCAGCGACGTGGCCTTCCTCGAGGTCGATGACGCCCTGGTCCGCCTGCTCGAGGCTGCGCTGCTGCGCGACGCGTCCCCGGCCGACCGTGCGCTGCTGCTCGCGAGGCTGGCGCGCGAGCTCATGGGCGACGCGACGACCTGGTCGCGTCGCGCGCGGCTCCTGCGTGAGGCGGCCGCACTCGCCGACCGGTCGGAGCAGCCGCACGTCCGCGCGCAGGTCCTGGAGGCCCGGCTGCACGGGCTCTGGGGTCCGGACGCCGTCGGTGAGCGCGCGGGCCTCGCCGCGGAACTGATCCGGCTTGCCCGGGCTGCCGGTGATCTCGCGCTGGAACGTCGAGGGATGTTCTGGCAGTTCGTGTCGCTGATGGAGGCCGGGCGGGTCGGTGACGCGCAGAGCCGGCTGCGCGCGTACGAGCGCGCTGCCGTCGCCGATGCCGGCGACCAGGTCATGGTCCTGGGGCGGCACGCGCTCATCGACGTCCTTCGAGGACGCTACGACGAGGCGGAAGCTCTCATCCTCGAGGTCGCCGAGCTGGGGCACCGGGCGGGGGTACCTGACACCGACCGGCTGACGAGCACGTTGTTCGGCCAGATCGCGGCCGATCGCGGCTCCCCGGCGGACGCCGAGCGGAACCTGGCGACGCTCCGCGCCGCCGCGCGGCGCATGCCGGGGCACTTCTTCGAGACCACGGTGGCGTTGTTGCTGCTCGAGGCCGGCCGCCGCGACGAGGCGGTCGCCGAGCTCCACCGCGTGCTGCCCAGGTTGCTTGCAGGCTCGGGGCCGCGGTGGCTGGGCGCCGCGACCCATGCGGCGCAGGTCGCCGCGCAGGTCGGTGACGAGACCGCTCGCAACGACCTTTACGACAGCCTGCTGCCGTACTCCGGCCGGATGGCCCTGTGGGGTGGCGCCAACTCCTGCGCGGGCCCGGTGGATCACCAGCTCGGTCGGCTCGCGCTGGCGTCCGGTCGGCCGGACGACGCGGTACGGCACCTGATCGCGGCGGAGGCCGCGCAACGCGCCGAGGGGCTGTTGCCCGGCCTGGCCCGGACGCTGGCCGCCCTCGGCCAGGCCCTGCACGTACGGGGCGACACCGGGGACGCAGCACGCTGCCTCGGCCAGGCCCGCGAGCTCGCCGACCGGCTGGGCCTGACCCGGCTCAGCGCCCAGCTCGAGCGACCGGCGGACCACTGGACGCTGCGGCGCGACGGGCCTGACTGGCTGCTCGACGCCGGCGAGGAACGCGCCCGGCTGCGCGACGTCCGCGGCCTGACGTACCTCGCGGCCTTGCTGCGTGCGCCACGCCTCGAGGTCGCAGCCACTGTGCTGGTCACCGGCGGGACGCCGGTGGCGCCCGAGGCCCCGGACCCGCTGCTCGATCGTCAGGCCGTCGCCGCGTACCGTGCGCGGCTCGCCCGCCTCGAGGCCGAGGCCGACACCGCCGACCGTCTCGGCGACGCCGCGGCGGCAGAGCGCCTGGCAGCGGAGCGCGACGCCGTCCTCGCCGAACTTCGGGGTGGGACCGGCCCGGGCGGGCGGCGGCGCTCGTTCTCGACCGCGTCCGAACGTGCGCGGGTGAGCGTCACGAAGGCGCTGGGGACGGCCGTCGACCGGATCGATGCCCAGGCACCACGCTGCGCAGCCCACCTGCGCGCCTCGCTGCGGACCGGGCACCGCTGCCGCTACGACCCCGCCCCCGGAGGGCCCGCCGGCTGGCTGACGTGAGTGAGCGTCGACGCAGGGACACCGCGACGACGAGCCGCCCGACGCGTCCGTCATGGTGGGGCACGAACGGCCAGCTCCACGTCCATGGCCGGCGCCGCGCGACGGCACGGTGCGTTCGCCTCACGGCAACGTCCCGCGGGCCTGGCGTCGATGCTCGAGGTAGGTTCCCGCCCGGGTGCAGGTCCATGCCCACCCGACCTCTGGGTTGGTGCCGGGTTGGTGCCGGGTCGGTAGCTTGGGGTCATGACGAGCGATGTGCAGCAGGACGCGCTCTCGCGCGCGCGGGCCGCCTATGACGCCTTGGCGGCCAGGGGGTTGCGGCTGAACCTGCAGCGCGGTCAGCCGTCGGACGCCGACCTGGACCTGTCCGACGGCCTGATCACCGCGCTGTCGCAGTCGGACACCGCGGCCGACGGCGTCGACCTGCGCAACTACCCCGGCGGTGTGGCCGGGCTGCCCAGCGCCCGGGCCCTGTTCGGGGACTACCTCGGCCTGGAGCCGGAGAACGTGATCGTCTGGAACAACTCCTCGCTGGAACTGCAGGGGATGGTGTTGTCCTTCGCCCTGTTGCACGGCGTCCGCGGCTCGACGCCCTGGGTGCGACGGTCACCGAAGATGATCGTCACGACGCCCGGGTACGACCGGCACTTCCTGCTGCTGCAGACCCTGGGCTTCGAGCAGGTCGCGGTGGACATGCAGCCCGACGGCCCCGACCTGGACGCCGTCGAGCGGATCGTCGCCGAGGACGACGACGTCCAGGGGATCCTGTTCGTGCCGACCTACTCCAACCCCGGCGGGGAGACGATCAGCCAGGACAAGGCCCGGCGGCTGGCCGAGATGCCCACCGCGGCGAGCGACTTCACGATCTTCGCGGACGACGCCTACCGGGTGCACCACCTCGGCGCACCGGACAGCACGGTCAACCTGGTCGAGCTGTGCGCCCAGGCCGGCCACCCCGACCGTGCCGTCGTCTTCGCCAGCACCAGCAAGATCACATTCGCAGGTGCTGGTCTGGGGTTCCTCGGCTCCAGCCCGGAGATGATCGCCTGGGCGGCGACCTACCTGGGCGCGCAGAGCATCGGCCCGAACAAGGTCGAGCAGGCCAGGCACGTGCGCTTCCTCCAGTCCTGCCCCGGCGGTCTGGCCGGACTGATGCGGGAGCACGCCGCCCTGATCGCACCCAAGTTCGCCGCCGTCGATGAAGTCCTCACCGCCGAGCTCGGCTCGGACGGCGCGTACGCCCGGTGGACGAACCCGCGCGGCGGCTACTTCATCAGCCTGGACACCACCGCCCCGGTCGCCGCACGCGTCGTCCAACTCGCCGACCAGGCAGGGGTCAGCCTGACCCCCGCCGGGGCCACGTACCCCGGCGGGAAGGACCCGGCGAACGCGAACCTGCGGATCGCACCCACCCGCCCACCCGTCGAGGAGGTGCGCACCGCCATGCAGGTAGCGGCGGCCTGCATCCGACTGGCCACCGAGGAACACCGCGCAACCCAGACCTGAGCCGCGGCGACGGCCACCCCAGCAACGAGGCAGGTCGTCGCTCGTGGCGACCGGAAAGCCGCACGCCAGAACCAACTGCCGGCGGCATGGTCGCGCCGCTCACCTCACACCGATCTGGTGCCGCGAGGGATCCCGCGGGGACCAACTCTGTCGCACCGTCGCGGGTCCGCTGGACACACCCAGTCAGCCGCAGAGCGCGACGACGTGGAGCTGCGCGTTGGTTCCGCGCGAGAAGCCGCTGGCGAACCAGCCGATCGTGCCGCTCGGCACCGACGTCGACACGAGGATCACCGGTTGGGCCGCTGAAGGGGAACCGTCGTGCGTGACTCGCGCTCCGCCGGAGATCGGCAGCAGGCCGGTCGGGCAGTGCGCGTAGCCGTTGGCCTGCCCCGCGCCTGCGCGGGGGATGGGGACCATCGGGTAGATCTCCTCGACCAGCCGCGTGGAGCTCGACTGGGGTGCGCACCGGGTGGTCACGATCAGCGTGTCGGTGAACGTCCGGTCCTGCGCGCCCACCGTCCAGGAGCGTCCGTCCGGGGTGAGAGAGTTGGCGTTCATCAAGAAGCCGTCGGTGCTGACCGCGCCGCTGCGGGTCCGGAAGTAGCCGCCGCCCCCGAAGGCGCGCATCCCGGCGGGGCAGGTGACGGTCTGGCTCCACTCGCCGGTCGGGGAGTGCGCGCTCTGCCCGCGCGTGGCGGTTGTCGTGCCGGCGAACTGGGCGGTCGGCGCGCAGGTGACCTGGGCGACGACGAACGGCGTCCCGCCCTGGTCGGACCGTGCCGTCGCCACCCCGGTGGTGCGGTCCGGCCCGAGGGTGAGGCTGACCAGTCCTGCGGAGCCGCCCGCCCCGACGCCGGCGAGGCCGCCGACCGAGACGGCAGCCGTTCCGGGCGGGCACGGCGCGACGGTGCTCCTGACGCTGGAGGGCGGGAAGTCCTCCGTGACGAA
>Ga0302323_100004489_pt1 | contig 11393 bp, 10 predicted proteins | sample Fen_T0_3_FD_201950 | JGI IMG/M metagenome (GOLD analysis project Ga0302323, IMG submission 201950) | Peat permafrost microbial communities from Stordalen Mire near Abisko, Sweden - Fen_T0_3 | ecosystem: Environmental > Terrestrial > Soil > Wetlands > Permafrost | place: Sweden: Abisko... | reverse complement strand
CCTGCGCATCGGCGGCACCGTCGAGTTTGGTGGACTGGCACGCGAGCCCGACTATGCGCGCGCCCACCTGCTGGCGCGCTTTGCGCGCGAAACCTTCGCCGGCCTGGAACAGGCGCGGGAGGAGGTGTGGATGGGCCACCGGCCCTGTTTTCCGGACACCCTGCCGCGTGTCGGGCCGGCGCCAGCCCACCCGGGCCTGTGGCTTGCCTTCGGCCACGGCCACCTGGGCCTGACCGATTCCGTTAACACGGCGCACCTGCTGGCTGACATAATGCTGTAGGAAGTATATGCACCCAATGACAGCGTCATGGCAATACGATGAATCAATCCCGGGGGCCGGGAAAGTTGTTGGTGGATCGCGTCCCTGGCGCAGAGGCCGTCTGGCTTGCGCGCGGGCGCGGCCACTGCTACATGAGAGCCCTGCTCGAGCAGTGCGCGCCGCGGACCCCTTGATGACCTTTCCCGCTGGAGTAGAAATGAGATACCTGTTCAACGTCGCCCTGATCGCGGCGAGCCTGTTGGCCGCCACTGCTGCGCAAGCCGCGGCCTACAAGTGCCAGGACGACGCGGGGCGCACCGTGTACTCCGACATTCCCTGCGCGAAAAAGGCACCGCCGCCGCCCAAGGCCGAACCCGCCAAGGCGGCCGCCAAGGCCGATGCCGCTGCGGTGATGACCAAGATCACCGAAGCCGATGTTTTGCGCGTCCTGGGACTGGCCGAGGACTATACCCGCAGAAACAGTCATGTCGAGTTTTGCGACATGCTTTCAGACGATCTCAAATTCACCCAGCAATTCCAGACCGTCAAGCCACCAAAAACCATATCCGGCGGAAAGGCCGAGATGTGCCTGCAAGCGCGTCAGAGCGCCGAATTGTCCAAGCGCACCGGGATGATCTCCCAGTCCGATCGCGGCCCCACCAAGGTGGTGATAGAGGCGGGTGAAACCCGTGCCACCGCAACCTACGAGAGCGCCGTCAAATTCACGCGCTACGACCGCATCATCGACAGCATGCACTGCAGTTCGAAGGACCAATTCGTCCTCAGTGGCGGCAAGCTCCTGCTCTTCAATACGGACAATGTCTGCAAGCCCTAAGGGGCTGTTGAAAGCGGCACGGCGCGGCGGCGGGCAGGCGCTGCTCCCAAATCCGGGGACCAATGAGTCGGCATCGAAGCAAGCGTGCCGCACCCAGGCCAGGCGACCGCCCGATCGTCGCTTCGAACGCCGCTGCGCGGCAAGCTCCGGCTACTCGCCCTTGGTGCCGGAGTCGCGGATCACCTTGCCCCACTTCTGCACCTCCGCCTCCACGTAGCGGGTGAAGGCCTCGCTGGAGGTGACGCGCAGTTCGGCGCCATCGACCGTCAGGCGCTCGGCGAAGTCGGGCTGCTGGGCCACCTTGGCGATCTCGGCATTGATGCGTGCAATGATGCGCGGCGGCGTGCCGGAGGGCGCCGACACGCCCAGCCAGGAAGCGATTTCGTAGCTCTTCACGCCGGCCTCCGAGATGGTCGGGATTTCCGGCGCCGACTTCAGGCGTGCGCTGCTGGAAACGCCCAGGGCGCGCAACCTGCCGTTCTTCACATGCGGCATCGCCGCCGAGACCCCGGCGAACATCAGGTTGACCTGGCCGCCGACCACATCGAGCAGGGCCGGTCCGGTGCCCTTGTAGGGCACATGGACCATGCTCACCCCGGCCATGGTCTTGAATAACTCGCCCGCCAGATGCGCGCCGCCGCCGCTGCCCGCCGAAGCGAAGGTCAGCACGCCGGGCTTGGCCTTGGCCTCGGCCACCAGTTCGGCCACGGTCTTGGCCGGGACGCCGGGATGGACCACCAGGAGCAACGGGTAGGAAGCCACATTGCTGATGTGCGCGAAATCGCGCATCAAGTCGTAACCGAGCTTCGGATACAGGGTCACGTTGGCGGCGTGGCTCGACGTCATCATGAACAGGGTGTAGCCATCGGGCGGGGCCTTGGCGGCCATTTCCGCGCCGATGTTGCCGTTCGCGCCGCCGCGGTTCTCCACCACCATCGGCTGGCCCAGGCCGTCGCCGAGCTTTTGCGCCAGTGTGCGCGCCAGGATGTCCGCCGGTCCGCCCGGCGGGTAGCTGACGATGAACTTGACCGGCCGCGCCGGATAGTCCTGCGCTTGCGCGCCCGCCGCCAGTGCCAGCGTGCAAAGCAGGACGGTGCGAAACAGGCCGCGCAGGGTGCTGCCGGAAGATTGCATCTTGTGGGACATGTCGCGGGTTCCTAGAACGTGGGCGCGGTTTCCACCAGCGCCGCCTTCACCTGCTCGGCGAGGCTGGCAATGGCCATCTCGAAGTAACGCTTGCCTGCTGCCGCGGTGGCGGTGCTGGGATCGCCCTGGTGGCCATCGCGCGAGACTGCCGAATGCGGATAGTGGAAGAACGGCCGCAGCCCTTGGCCGACCATGCGGTAGGTCTTGCTCATGTCGACCAGGTCGGGGCGCAGATGCAGCATCAGGGAGGTCTCGGCGACGTTGGCGTGGCAGCGGCCATAGCTTTCATCGGTGGAAAACCAGGTACGCAGCTCGGGGTTGATATCCCACCAGCTCATTGCGCGCATCCGCAAGTCCGCGTACTTGACCCCGCTGTTGGCGATCGCGCTCTGCAGGGGAAACTGGTTCGGCAGGTTGCCATTGACGAACAGCACGCGGCGGAAGCCCTCGGCGTGGATCCAGTCGCACATCTCCTCGATGATCTTCTGGAAGGTCTCGGGCTTGAGTGAATAGGTGCCGGGAAAGCCGCGGTGGTTCGACGAGTGGCCATAGGGTATCGCCGGCAGCACCGGCACCTGCGTAAGGGCCGAGACGCCGCGCGCCACTTCCTGGGCGATCAGCCAGTCGACGTTGAGCGGCAGGTGCAGGCTGTGCTGCTCCACCGCGCCCAGCGGCAGGATCACCATGTCCATGCCGTGCGCGACCAGGCTCTTGACTTGCGGGTGGTTCAATTCGTCGAGCAGCAGCGGCTTGGCAGTCATTGGCTTGAGCAATCAGAAAGATGGGGCAGAGGCGCTAGTGTATTCTGTGATTGGCAAGCGCGCAGACTTATAATGGCTTCTCGTGACTGTGGGCGTGAGCGGTATCGGCTCGCGCATTCCCCATGGCGATGCACGAAGGCCATGCACGAAGAAACACTTACGTGCAATCCACCAGGCCGATGGCCGATTCCAATTCCACCCCCGCACTTACCGCCCAGGCCCGCCTCGAGACCTTCGCGCTGATCGCCGCGCTGGTGCTGATCGTCGTCTGGGGGATCAATTTCTCGGTGCAGAAGTTCGTTTTCGGGGCGCTCAGCCCGGGCGGCTTCCTGTTCATCCGCTATCTGATCATGCCGGCCTGCGCGCTGGCGCTGCTGTTCTACCGCTTCGGCCGGCATTTCCCGCAGGTCTCGCGCGCCGACTTCTGGGCTCTGGCGCGGATGGGCTTCATCGGCCACACCATCCATGTGGGCATGGTGACCTACGGCATCGCCTGGTCGACCGCGTTTTCCAGTTCGCTGATCCTCGCCTGCGGGCCGATTTTCACCCTGCTGATCCTGCGCCTGAAGGGGCTGGAGCGCCTGCATGGTGCCCAGGTCACCGGGGTGGTGGTGGCGATGCTCGGGGTGCTGCTGTTTTTGTCGGACAAGTTCACCGCCGGGCGCTGGCAGGCCACCGGCGGCGACCTGTTCCTGCTGGTGGCGGCGAGTTTCTTTTCCTATTACACGGTGGCGGCCAAGCCGCTGGTCGAGCGCCTGGGCGGCATCACCACCATGGCCTACGGCACCCTGTTCGGCGCCCTGCCCATCGTCCTGCTCACCCTGCCCGCCGGCCTGGCGGTGCACTGGCGCGGCCTGCCGGCCGGTGTCTGGATGGCCCTGGTCTGGTCGATCACCATCTCGGCATTTCTCGGCTGGCTGGTGTGGGCCTGGGTCAACAAGGTACGCGGCGTGGCGCGCTCCGCACCCTTGATGTACCTGATGCCGCCGGTCGCCGGCCTGGTGGCCTGGCTCTACAGCGGCGAGCATTTCACCGCGATCAAGCTGGTCGGCGCGGCCGTGACCCTCGGTGGAGTGGCGCTGGCGCAGTTCAGCACCCGGATGTTTCCGCGGCCGCCGGCCTAGGCAACTGCTGATTCAGCGGGCTGCCCCCCTTCCCCCAGTGTCTTGCAATTCCCTATCCTTGAGAGAAGCCGGCTTCACTACTCGCGGCTTTCGGGACATGTTCAGCGCTTCCCTGACTGTATTGGACACGCTCGCAGGTCGCCGCGCCGCGTGCTACGCGCGCGGCCCCAGTTCGCGCAGCTCCACCGCCGACTTGCGTTTGCGCCCCTCGATGTAAGGCAGCAGGACCCGGAAGGTTTCCAGGTCGAAGGGCGCGTTGCCGCCGGCCGGCGCCAGGCACCAGCGGTCCACCACGATGCGCGCCTCGCGCCCGCTGGCCGGGTCGCGCTCGATCAGTTCCACTGGCCCCGCGTGCGGCCACGCCGGCATCAGATAGGGTTGCAGCGCCTCGCGCAGGCGCTGCCAGTGCTCCGCGCGCGACTCCTCGCCGCGGCAGGCGCCCAGGCAGCGTTTGACCTGCCAGGCAAAGCAGGGCGCGTCGGCCGGCTCGCTCTTGCGGCGCCGCTCCAGTCCCAGGGTTTTCAGGCACAGCCGAAGCTCGTCGGCCAGCGCGGCCAGGGTGGCGCGCGCCGATGCGCGCGAGGAGTAGGGGCCGTAGAGCCCCGCCAGTTCCGCGCCGCCCAGGTTGGCGGCGCTGCAATACTCGATCGACAAGGTCTCTTCGTTCAGGCGGATCGCCATCGGTTCGGTGCGCCGGCGCAGCTTGACGTTGTGCGCCGGCAGCCGGGTGCGCACCAGTTCGGCTTCCATCAAGAGTGCGGAGAGTTCGCCGGCCGTTTCCACCCACTCGATGCGGCGCAGTTCTTCCGAGAGGCGGGCGCCGCGCTCGCTCATCCAGTCGCCCGAGAAGTGCGAGCCGACCCGCTCGCGCAGGCTTTTCGCCTTGCCGATGTATAGGGGGTACTGGTTCAGGCCGTAGAACAGGTAGACCCCGGGGCCCTCCGGGATGTTCGCCAGGGTGTCGACCGGCAGGTGCTTGGGCAGCGAGGGGCGCTTGAGCACGCGCTTGACCGCGGCCTGCAGATCGTCGGCATCGTGGCGCGCCGCCATCGCCAGTGCCAGCGCGTGGGTCAGGCGGGCGTCGCCCAGGGCGCGATGGCGCTCGCCGGCACCGAGGCGATAGTGCTCGATCAGCGCGTCCAGCCCCGCATGTTCCAGGCCGGGTTCCAGCTCGCGCGCCAGGCGCGCTGTGCACAGAGTGGGGACGAAGAACGCCAGCCCCTCGCGCGCATAGGCCTGCTTGAGAAAGGCGTAATCGAAGCGCGCGTTGTGCGCCACCAGCACCGCGCCTTCGAGCAGGTCGGCCAGGGTCTGCGCCACCTCCGCGAAGCCCGGCGCATCGCGCACCATCTCGTTGGTGATGCCGGTGAGCTGGGCGATTTCGGGGGGTATCGGCAGCGCCGGCTTGACCAGGGTGGACCACTCGCGCGGCGCCTCGCCGGCGCGCAGCATCACCACGCCGATCTCGGTGATGCCGTCCTCGCGCGGCGACAGGCCGGTGGTCTCGAGGTCGAGAAAGACGGTGTAGGGGGCGAACATCTATGCTGCTGCGATGGAGAGAATCAACGGCCCGGGCCGCCCGGCGCATCCGGCGCGCGGTCCACGTTGCTGGCGCGCAATGCGTCCAGCGCGCGGTCAACAAACCCCAGCCGGTCCTGGCCCCAGAAGCGCTCGCCGTTGAGGATGAAGGTCGGCGCGCCGAACACACCCTGCTGTTCCGCTTCCTTGCTGTACCGCTGGTACAGGGCCTGCACCGCCGGACTGGTCTCGGCCTCGAGCAGGGTGGCACCATCGAAGTCGTTTTCATTGGCAATCGCCCGCCGCGTGGCGGGGTCGGCAATGTCGCGCTCCTCGGCACACAGCGCACGCAGGATTGCGTGCGACAGGCGCAGCGCATCGCCGCCCTCTTCCTGCTCGGCGATCACCATCCAGCCGGCGAACTTGTTCCAGCCGTCCGTCTTGCCGTCTTTCGGGTAGTAACGCGGTTCCAGAGTCATGGGCATGCCCAGGTACTTGCGCCAGCGGTCCAGCTCCAGCGCATGGTAGGTACGGCGCGGCTCGGGCCGGGTGCGCAGCGGCACTCCGCCGGTGCGCGGCACCACGTCCTGGAAGTCGTATGGCTTCAGCACCAGCTTGACGTGATGGCGGCGCACGATATCCTGCAACTGCGGGCCGGCAAGGTAGGCCCAGGGCGAGGACAGGCTGTAGTAGCAGGAAAGTTCGATCATGGAGGCGTGGGCTGGGGGGAATCGAGGCGATAATCGCGGGTATGAATCCTGAATCCGGGCTGGTTGCGCTGGAGCGCGACGTACGGCGCGACCTGCAGCGCCTCAATTATCCTCCTGCCGACTGGGTGCCGCAGACCTTGGGGCCGGACGGCAAGCCGCTGCTCGATGTGCTGGTGATCGGCGCCGGCATGTGCGGCCAGACCGCCGCCTTTGCGCTCTTGCGCGAGGGCGTGCGCAAGCTGCGCGTGATCGACCGCGAAAGCGCCGGCCGCGAGGGTCCCTGGGGCACCTTCGCGCGCATGCCCACCTTGCGCTCCCCCAAGCACCTGACCGGCCCGGACCTGGGTGTGCCCGCCCTCACCTTCCGCGCCTGGTACGAGGCGCAGCACGGCGTCGCGGGCTGGGAGGCCTTGTACAAGATCGACCGCCTCGACTGGCTCGCCTACCTGCTATGGGTGCGGCGCACGGTGGGCCTGCCGGTGGAAAACGACACCGAGCTGCTCAAGCTGGAACCGGCCGGCAATCTTCTGCGCGCGCAGTTGCGCAAGGGGGGCGTGGAAGAAACGGTCTACTCCCGCAAGGCCGTGCTGGCCCTGGGCCGCGACGGCAGCGGCATGCCGCGCTGGCCGCAATTCGCCGGTTTCGACCCGCAGGACCCGGTGATGCGCGCGCGCGTGCTCCACTCCGCCGACGACATTGATTTTGCCGCATTGAAAGGCAAGCGCGTCGGCGTGCTCGGTGCCGGCGCCTCCGCCTTTGACAATGCCGGCACCGCGCTGGAGGCGGGTGCGGACGAAGTGGTGATGTGCGTACGCCGCGCCCACCTGCCGCAGATCAACCGCCCCAAGTGGGCCTCCTTCCCCGGCTTCATGCACGGCTGCGAGGGGCTGCCGGACGAGATGCGCTGGAAATTCTTCACCACCATGATGGAAGCGCAGGTGCCGCCGCCGCACGAGTCGGTACTGCGCTGCGACCGCTACCCCAACTTCCAGCTGCGCCTGGGTACGCCCTGGCTGGACGTGCGCGCCGATGCGCACGGCGTCAGCGTCGTGTTGCCGCAGGGCGAGGAACGCTTCGACGCGGTGATCGTCGCCACCGGCTTCGACGTGGACCTGATGCAGCGTCCCGAGATCGCCACCCTCAGCCTGCACGCCCTGGTCTGGGGCGAGCGCGTGCCTAAAGAAGAGGCCGCGCACTTTGCCGAAGAGGCGCGCTTTCCCTATATCGGCCCGGCCTTCGAAATGCAGCAGCGCGTGCCCGGCGCATTGCCCGCGCTGGCCAACCTGCACGTTTTTAACTGGGGCGCCACCTTGAGCCACGGCGCGCTGGCCGGCGACATTCCGGGCTTGGGGATAGGCGCGGGACGCCTGGCGCGAGGCATTGCGCGTGGGCTGTTTGTCGCCGATGCCGACAAGCACTATGCGGCGATGCTGGCCTTCGACGAAGCCGAACTCAAGCCGACGCGGTATTACGTGCCCGACATACCCGAAGCGCAGTAATCCTGGTTGCGGTCCGCCGTGCGGGTTCGCGGGGTCGAGCGAAGCTGCTTGACCCCGGCCCGCCCCTTACCGGCCCAGCCAGACCGATTCGACCATCGCGTAGCCGACCGGATCGTAATCGCGCAAATCCTTGCGGTTGAAGGGATAGAAGTCGTTGATGCCGAAATACGCCTCGGTCAGCTCGGCCAGATATTCCTTGTCGTTGTTGAGCGCATAGGCCGGGCCGGTCTGGCCATTGTTGCGCCTGACCGACTGGTACAGGCCCCTGGCCTGGGCGTTGTGGAACGCGCTCAGCACTCGTTCATTGTTTTCGCCCAGGCGGCGATCGTGCAGGGCGTGGGTCAGTTCGTGCAGGACGAACCAGGGCTGGTCCGGTTCCCAGTTGATGAAGGTGGCGGCCTCGGCGATCTCCACCGCGCGGGCCTTGGCCGGGTTGTAGCCATGCTCGCGCAGCCAGTCGGCCGACCAGTGGTATTGCATGCCATGCAGGCCCTCGACCTGGGCCGACATCCAGATCGGAACCGCGCGCAGTTCGTCGACCCGGTCCGCCGGCACCGCCGCGACGATATCGGCGAGCTTGCGGTCGAGTAGCGCCAATGCGTCCTGGGCGAGCTCCGGCTGCGGCTCGTAAAGGTCGCGGGCGATCCGCACCGACCAGCCCTGGAGTATCACCCGGCCGTAGCCCTCGATGTAGGGCTCGATCTCGTAGCGGCGCCGTTGGGCCGCCGCGCGGGGCGCACCGGCCGGCGCCTCCGTCGCGGTTGTCACCTCGCGGGTTTCAGGCGCCCCCGACTCCCCCTCCCGCACCTCGATCACCACTGCCGGCGGCGCGGGAGCCCTGGACCAGCGCCAGCCCAGCAAGGCGATGGCGATGACGGCGACGATCGTGAGCAGGCGGCTGTTCATGGCTGGATGCGATGCAAGCGCGGTCGATCCCGCTCGTGGATAGGCGATGTGTTTGGTGTGGGTAGGCCCTAATCGACGCTCGCCCCCGACGCCTTCACCACCTCGGCCCACTTCGCCCGATCCGCTTTCACCGTCGCGCGGAACTGCTCGACCGTCTCGGCGCGCGGCGTGTTGCCCAGGTCGATCAGCTTTTGTCGGACCGCCGGCACTTCCAGCGCCATGCGGATGGCGGCGTTGATTTTCACCGCGATCTGCGTGTCCAGGCCCTTGGGGGCGAAGAGACCTGTCCAGATGTAGCTCTCGAAGCCGGGCACGCCGGCCTCGGCGATGGTGGGCACTTCCGGGATCACGCCGACGCGGGTCTTGGTGGTCACGCCCAGCAGGCGCACCTTGCCGGCGCGGTATTGCGGCAGGATAGTCTGCACCTGGTTGAATATGCAGCAGACGTCCCCCTTGAGCACGCCCTGCAGCGCTTCCGGGCCGCCCTTGTACGGTATGTGCACCATCGAGAGGCCGGTCTTGGAGAGGAACTCGGCGAAGGCCAGGTGGGTGCCGGTGCCGTTGCCGGTGGAGGCGTAGTTGTACTTGCCGGGCGCCGCCTTCACCTTGTCGATGAATTCTCGCACGGTCTTGACGTCGAGCTGGTCGGGGTTGACGGTAAGGGCGTTGGAAATGTCGGCGATGCTGCCGATGGCGGTGAAGTCGGCCTCCACGTCGAAGGGCAGCTTCTTGTACAGCGTGGCGTTCACGCCGTGGGTGGCGGAGGTGCCCAGCAGCAGGGTCTGGCCGTCGGCCTTGGCGTGCGCCACCAGTTCGGAGGCGACGTTGCCGCCGGCGCCGGGACGGTAGTCCATCACCAGGGGCACGCCCAGGGCCTGCTGCATCGGCTCCTGCACGGTGCGCATGATCACGTCTATGCCCGAGCCGGCGGTGAAGGTCTGGACGATGGTGATCGGGCCATGCGGCCAGGCGCCGGACTGCGCGCAGACCGCGCAGGGCAGAGCGGCGAGCAGCAAGGCGGTGGGTAGCATGGCGGCGGGCAACAACGGGCGACGGGAGCGGAGCAGGCGAGAGAGGAATGGGCGCATGGTCAAGACTTAAGCAAGAGATGTGCTCGCTAAGATACCAGCATTGCCCGGCGCGCCAAAATACCGGATGGGTCTTTGATCATGCACTTGATTAGAGCCGCGCCCGGCCCAAGCCCGCGCCGCGCGTGGATAATGCGGGCACAACCAAACCATCAGGAGACCAGCATGAGCGCAGCCATCCAGGCCGAAATCAGGAAACTCGAAGACCGCCGCTTCCAGGCGATGATAGACAGCGACTTTGCCACCCTCGAAGAACTGCTGGGCGACAACCTGATCTACACCCACTCGACCGCACAGGCCGATACCCGTGCCGAGTACATCGCGCTGTGCAAGAAGGGCGTGTTCAAGTACCTGAAAATCGAGCGCCCGGTGGAAAACATCCAGGTCTACGGCGACACCGTGGTGGTGACCGGCCAGACAAAAATGGACGCCATCATCGAAGGCAAGCCCAAGCTGCTCAACAGCCGCTACACCAATGTGTGGATCAAGGGGCCCAAGGGTTGGCAGATGGTGGTGTGGCAATCGACGCCGATCCCGGCTTAGGCCCGCGGCGCGGGCAGCCTGGCCGGCCGCCTACGGCCGCCACCCCGAACCGAGGCGCACCGGCTTACTTGCGCAGCCCCAGCGCAACGGCGAGCTTCTCGTACAACTCGTATTGCTCGCGCGCAAACTTCTCGGTCTCCGCCGGCGAGCGCACCGCTGCGATCCCGCCGATCGCCGCGTTGCCGGCGATCCAGTCGCGGTCGGCGGCGATCTGCCTGAACGCCTCGGTCCACTTGTTCACCACCTCGGGCGGCAGGCCGGGCGGGCCGTAAAGTGCGCTCCAGCCGGTCAGGCTCTCGAGTTGCGGCCAGCCCAGCTCCCGTGCGGTCGGCGTGTCGGGTATCTCCTTCATGCGCTCGGCGGTGGTGGTCATGATCGCGCGCAGGGTGCCGGCCTTGATGTGGGCGACGATGGTGGTCATGTTGTTGCACAGGAACTGCACCTGCCCGCCCAGCAGGGCGGCGGTGGCGTCGCCGCCGCCCTTGTAGGCGATGTGCTCGGCGGCACTGGCCGGCAACCCCGCCACGTTGAATATGTACTGCGGACCCATGTGCTGGATGGTGCCGGCGCCGGCGCTCGCATAGTTGAGCTTGCCGGGGTTGGTGCGCAGCATCTCGATCAGGTCGCGCATGGTCTTGAGCGGCGAGTCGGCTTTCACCACGCACACATAGGGGTTGAGCTCGAGTACCGATAGAAAGGTGAAGTCATTCCACTTGTAGACCGTTTTGGTGTCCAGCGCCGGCAGGATCGCCTGCGAGCCGATCCGCGCGATCAATAGGTTGTAGCCGTCCGGCGGACTGCTGCGCACCTTCTGCGAGCCTATCATTCCGGAGGCGCCGACCACGTTGGCAACGATCACCGGCTGGCCCAGATACTTGGTCGCGGTGTTGGCCAGGTTGCGCGCCGACAGATCACTGTCGCCGCCGGCAGCGAACGGCGAGACCAGGGTGATGGCCCGGTTCGGGTAGGGTTGCGCCAGGGCCGGTGCAACCCACGTTATGCAG
>Ga0302323_100004485_pt1 | contig 11397 bp, 12 predicted proteins | sample Fen_T0_3_FD_201950 | JGI IMG/M metagenome (GOLD analysis project Ga0302323, IMG submission 201950) | Peat permafrost microbial communities from Stordalen Mire near Abisko, Sweden - Fen_T0_3 | ecosystem: Environmental > Terrestrial > Soil > Wetlands > Permafrost | place: Sweden: Abisko... | reverse complement strand
CTCCTTAAAACTAAATCTGGAGAGATGTCCGAGTGGCCGAAGGAGCATGATTGGAAATCATGTGTACCGCAAGGTACCGTGGGTTCGACTCCCACTCTCTCCTCAACCTTTTCTGACCCAGCGGCGCCTTCGCTGGTGGGCTGACGCACATCCAAGGCAAGGAGCGAGCATGCAGCCACGCATTCCCGTCGTTACCACCATGGACCCACCGCCCGGGTTCGTCGTCGAGAAGGTGCTTGGCTCGTGTTGGGGTATCACGGTCAGGTCGCGCAGCGTGGTCGGCACGGCATGCGCGGGCTGCCAGACTTTTTTCGGGGGCGAAATCACGGCGCTGACCGAGCTGGCCAACGATGCCAGAACCCAGGCCATGAGGCGGCTCGAAGAACACGCCATCGCGCTCGGGGCGGATGCCGTGCTGATGATGCGGTTCGATTCCGGCGAGCTTATGCAGAACACCAACGAGATCGTCGCGTACGGAACCGCCGTCAAGCTCGTGCCCAAGACCGCGTGAGCTTCCCAGCCCTTCCCAAGCCGCTGGCCAGGCGGATCGACAAGCTCGCCTGGCGCGCGCACGCGTTTCATCGGTTCGCGCATCATCCGCTGTGCGACAGCTACCGTAGTGAGGTGTTTCGCGTCGGGCAGCGCGTTCGCCTGTGCAAGGGGTGTTCCCTGCTGGCGGGCGGCTTTTCCATCGGCGTGGCGCTGGGCGTGCTGTTGCGCCCTGCGGCCGTCGTCGGGTTGGTGGTATGGGGGCTAGCGCTCGGGCTCGGGCTTACATCGCTGCGGCGTCGTTTGCCGAAGGTGATTGCCCGTCTTGCCCCCGGGCTTGGGCTCGGGCTGGCGTTGTGGGCGGGTTGGCTGTGTGCGCTGCTTTCGGTCACTACCGTTGCCGCGTGCTTTGTGCTCTACCGTCGGCGCGGCGTAGAACGTTCGCGCTGTGAGCCCTGCCACGAGCGCGACCGCAAACCCTGCTCGGGCTTCGTGCTCATCGTCCGGCGTGAGCGGGCCTTCCAGCGCAAGGCCGACTGCTGGATCGATCGCCATCGACGAGGTCTTGGGCCCTAGCGCGCTTGGGAGTACCATCGGCGCCCGCCAGCCGGAGGTCCCATGTACGCCATCGCTATTTCAGGAAGCCCACGCAAGAACGGAAACACGGAGACCCTTCTTAAGCGCTGCCTCGACGGCTTGGCCGGGAAGGGAATCCCAGGCGAGCTTCTGCCCTTGCGGGACAAGACCATCAAGGGCTGTCGTGCCTGCGCCATTTGCAGCCGCAACCGCGACAAGCAGTGCAACACGAAAGACGATGACTTTCATCCACTTTTCGAGGCGATGCAGAAGGCCGACATCATCGTGCTTGGCTCGCCAGTGTACTTCGGCTCGGCGACGCCCGAGATCATGGCCTTGCTCGACCGGGCCGGCTACGTTTCACGCTCCAACGGCAATCTACTTTCGCGCAAGCTTGGTGGCCCCGTCGCGGTGGCGCGTCGGGCCGGCCACAACTTCACGTTCGCGCAGTTGCTCATGTGGTTCATGATCAACGACATGATCGTGCCGGGCTCGTCCTACTGGAACGTGGCCTTGGCAACCGGGCCCGGCAAGGTGGTGGAGGACGTCGAGGCCATGGCCACCATCGACCGATTTGCCGAAAACTTGGCTTGGTTGGCTGAGCGCACCCTGAAGTAGGCGCCAACATCTGGCCGCAGCAGCTGTCGCCTTCCGGGCCGTCAGCCACGACCTCCCCCGTCCATGTCGGGGACGCATCGGCACAGCGTGGTGTCGAAGTGGTCACCGCGGATACAGAGGACGTTCTCGATGCAGGCCGCATCTTTTCCCGCATCCGTGTTCGTGCTTGCATCCGCGTTGGGGACGCACTTGCATAGATCCCGGTCGAAGTGGTCACCCGTGACGCAGAGCTGGGTCTCTACGCACGCACAGCGCCCACTGACTTGAGGATCACATCCCGAACCGCAACTCGACGAAGATGCGCAGCCCATCGCCGGGTTGTGGCACGCCAGGCCCGTCTCGCCTCCTCGTAGCGTGCATGAGTAAAGGAGATAACCAGTCGGACAGCAGCCCACGGCGCCGTCGATGCCGGTTTCTTGGGCGCCTAGGTCCTGGCTTCCATCTAGGGATGTTTGGGCGGCATCCAGTTGCGGACTTTCGCCCGAGTCGTTGTTACCGTCGTCATTGGGACAAGCGACGAGGAGCAGGCAGCCTCCGAGCAGGCCAACCGTCATCGAGAATCGAGTGTGCATGGGAACCTCCTGGGTCTGCGACGAGTCGCAAGCCCCGTGCCTCTCCGATGTCGCTGCTGGTGCCACGGATTCTCGTCCACTTTCTCATCGGATGCCGCACGACAGTCTCAAAATATTGAGGGCGTCGGCAGATCATGCAGATGCGGGGGGAACCGTGCGCGACACCCAGCGCAGCGTGTAAGGCGACTCTTGCTTGCTCCGGACGGCCGCGTCGCATAGCCTGCCCCTCCGTCGACCAATCCCAAGGTGAATCCATGAGCAACAATGACTTCAGCGACGTTCTGGCAAAGATCCCGTATGGCGTTTCCGTGGTGACCCTGGGGCGCGGCGGTGCCAAGGTGGAGAACGGGCTGACCGTGTCCTGGATGAGCCAAGTGTCATTCAACCCGCCCATGTTGATGGTTGCCGTCGACAAGCTGCACTACAGCCTGGACTTGCTTCGCAGCACGAAGAACTACTGTGTGAACCTGCTGGGAGATGACCAGGCCGCACTGGCGGGCCGGTTTGCCAAGCAAGCGAACACCGGCGACGACAAGTTGGCCAACGTCGCGCAACGTCCGGCGGACAGCGGCGCTGCCATCCTCACCGAGGCTGTCGCGTACTTCGACTGCGAGGTGAGCAGCATGGTCGAGGCTGGCGACCACGTGCTGGTCATCGGCCGCATCGACGATGCGGCAGTGCTAAAAGACCGCACGCCGATGACCTCCGCGTCGGGCTTGCGCTACCGCAAGCGCTAGTGCGCAAAGGCTCAGAGAAGGAAGGGTTCCGGATCTCGCTCCGAACCTTTCCATTCTCATCCCTCTCCGTGCCCTCTGCGCTCTCTGTGGTTAGAGTCTCGAATTGTTCAGGCGCGACCTACTTGCTTGCGTCGGGGCGGGGGGAGGTCGTCGGCGGACGTTTGGCCGTGACGCTTTCTCCATGCAGGTTGGGCGGCGAGGCTTCGCTCGAGCGCGGGCGTGCAGATAGTTGAACTGTGTCGGGGAAGAAGCCCGTGACTTCGATGCCGGCCGGGGCTCGCGCGTGAATGTGGTAAAGGTGCGTGCCGAAGCCATTGTTCGCGAGCTCTACGTAGGCTTCGATGGCACCCGGTGGAAGGCGTTCGAGTTCGCGGCGCGAGCTGCGCAGCTCGACCGCCACGCTGTTCTGCCGCGGTGGATCGACGGTGATGGCTTCGGTGACACCGCGGATCTCCAGTGGCACGACACGTGTGATGGCGTGCGATCGGTCGAGTGCCAGTGCTGCCCAGGCCCCCACCACGCCGACGAAAATGGCGGCGTGCGGAAGCACGACGGCCACCGTCGAGCGCTGGCTCGCGGCACGAAGTCGATCTCGTCGCGTGTTCGCATCGCCGAGAATCTGCAAAGCGGACCGCAACTGAGCCCTGTTCGCCATGATTTCCACCAGGTCGTCGTGGGCTACGCAGACCGTGCCTCGTTCTTCGCTTACGCAAATCACCAGCGCATCGGTGGCCCGTGCAAGGCCCAGCGCGGCCCGGTGCCGGGTGCCGTGGTTCGGATCCGCGCTTTCGGTCGCCAGTGGAAGAACCACGCCGGCCCGCAGAACGCGTCCTTCGCGCAATACGACCGCGCCATCGTGCAGTGGCGAGGTCGAGGTGAAGATAGCATCGATAAGAGCGACCGAGAGTCGCGCCTCCACCACGGTTCCTGCGGTGACGTGATCGAAGACTTGGTCCCACCGCGGGATCACGATGAGGGCGCCTTTCTTGCGCTCGCCCAAGGAAAAAGCGGCTTCGGCCACGATGGCGCTCAGGTCGACGCGATTGCCTTTGTTCGAACCGCGCTCGAACCACCGCGATGGATTCATTCGGCCGAGGGCGCGGCGAATCTCCGACTGGAACAGCACCACGATGGTGATGGTCGCGACCGCGCTGACGGCTGACAGAAGGTACGAAATCAGAATCAGCCCGAAGTAGTTGGCCAGCCACGAACCGGCCAGCAGAATCAGAAGTCCCATCGCCACCTGCACAGCGACGGTCCGGCGTATCAATCGGTACGTACCCGAGAGCACCAGGGTCAAAAGGACGATGTCGACGATGTCCTGCCAGCGCAAGAGGTAGAGCAGCGGGCTGAGCGCAAATCTCGGCATCGCTTAGCCTTACCGCCGTCGGGGCGGCGAAGCCAGTGTTGCGTGCGTTTGGACGCTGGTGGCTCCCTCGACGGGCTGCTACCCTCAACCGGCCAAGGACTGGTTCGAGCTGAGCCCGTGCAAGTACGATGCGCCTGCGGATCCGTACGTCGCCGTGCTGCTCGACCAGAACATCTCTGGCGAACAATGTGCTATCACGACCTACAAGGCGCTGATGGACGCCACCAAGGACAAGGACATGGTGACCTACAACATGGCGCTCACCATCCTCGAGCAGGAGGTTGAGCACGAGGAGGATTTGCAGAGTCTACGGGAAGACCTGGACTTGATGGTGGCCCGCGGGTCGCAGTTCCCGGCTCGCCCTCGGCGCGATTCGTGCTAACCCTAGTGCCCCATGTCCGGACCGGTCATCATCTTCGACAACGTCCACAAGTCGTACCGCGGGGTCAAAGCAGTCGATGGAATCAGCTTCGACGTGCCTCCGTCGATCTGCTTTGGGCTGCTCGGTCGCAACGGCGCGGGCAAGAGCACCATCCTGCGCATCTTGTACCGCAAGGCCGAGCGGGACAGCACGCCTTCGAGCACGGTGTCGGTCTTCGGTTTCGATCCGGAACGTGACGAACTGGCCATCAAGTGTCGCTCCGGGGTCGTTCCGCAGGAGGACAACCTCGACGAGGAGCTGGACGTCACCCAAAACCTGCTCGTGTTCGCGAAGCTCTACGGCATGCCACGCCCGCAGGCCGAGGCGCGCATCGCAGAGTTGCTCGACTTCATGGAGCTTGGCGAAAAGCATCGGGCGAACATCCGCGAGCTTTCAGGCGGGATGAAGCGGCGACTGGTGATCGTGCGCGCATTGCTGAACCAGCCGCGGCTGCTTATCCTCGACGAGCCGACCACAGGGCTCGATCCGCAAGTGCGCCACAGCATCTGGGAAAAGCTGCGGCAGCTCAAGCGCGGAGGTTTGACCATCATGCTGACCACGCACTACATGGACGAGGCGTTCCAGCTTTGCGACGATGTGTTGATCGTAGAGAAAGGCCAGGCGGTCCTGCGTGGCAATCCCAAGGCGTTGGTCGAGCAGCATATCGAGCGCTACGTGCTGGAGCTGACCGAAATGACGCAAGCCCAGCAAGTCCTGGCGCAGCTGTCGTTGTCCGATGCCCGTGTCGAGCGGTCCGACGAATCACTGCGCATCTATGCGGGCGACTACGGTGGCCTGCAAAGGCTCTCGGACCAGCTTGCGCCCGGCGAGCACCATTTGCGCCCTTGCACTCTCGAAGACGTGTTCCTCAAAGCAACCGGAAGGCGCCTCGATGCGAGACAGTGAACCTCGCGTGGCCGGCCTTGCGTCCAGGCTGTTCAGCATCTGGTACCGGCACATGCGCGTCTACACGCGCAACCTGATCAGCAATGGGCTGCCGCCATTTCTCGAACCGGTGATCTTCCTGCTCGGCGTGGGACTCGGCCTCGGCCGCTACATTGCCTCGATGGACGGGGTGCCTTATCTCGTGTTTCTCGCGACCGCGCTGCCGGTCACATCCGCCATGTTCACCTCGGCCTACGAATGCACCTTCGGGACGTTCGTTCGACTGGAGTTCCAGAAATCCTACGACGGCATGATCGCCGCGCCGGTGACGGTAGCCGACCTGTTCGTCGGTGAAGTGCTCTGGGCTGGGACCAAGGGGCTCTTCTTCAGCGCATGCGTGGTCATCGTGATGGCGGCATTCGGTGCGCTTCCACTGCCCATGGGCGTGGTGGCGGTGCCCATAGGCTTTCTGACCGGCGCAATGTTTGGGGCACTCTCGCTGCTGGTTACTTCCTTCGTGAAGAACATCAATCACTTCAATTTCTATTTCACCGGTTTTCTATCGCCCATGTTCTTCTTCTCGGGGACCGTGTTTCCCCTGAATAGCCTGCCGCGCGCTATTCGTCCGCTGGCCGAGCTCATGCCGCTCACGCATGCGATAAGGCTCACGCGCGATCCGACTTTGGCGCGCTTCTCGGGCGTGTTGCTCGCCGATCTGGCGTTCTTGGTCCTGGTCACTATCGTCGCCGCGCACCTGGCGATTCGCCGCCTACGTCGCCGCATCGTGGTCTGACCAAGCCGCGCCCAAAAGAAAACCGGGGCACTATGAACCCCGGTTTTCGTCGATCGGCTTTCGCGTACTGTCTACTTCTGGTCGAGCACCTTGATGGGCGGCATTTCCTTGCCCTCGAGGTACTCGAGGCTGGCGCCGCCGCCGGTGGAGACGTGGGTCATCTTGTCGGCCAGGCCCATCTTCTCGACCGCCGCGGCCGAGTCACCGCCGCCGATCACCGTCACCGCCCCCCTGGCCGTGGCAGCGGCGATTGCCTGCGCGACGGCCAAGGTGCCCGCTGCAAAGTCGGCCGCTTCGAACACGCCCATCGGGCCGTTCCATACGATGGTGCCGGCCTTGCCGATGATGTCGCCGAAGGCCTTGATGGTCTTCGGGCCGATGTCCATACCCATGAGGCCCTCGGGAATGTTGGCGTCCGCAACCACCGTGGGCTTGTCACCCGTCATGGCCTTGAAATCGAAGGCGCCAGCTGCTGTGTGGTCGCAGGGCAGAACGATCTTACCGCCCGCGCCCGCGAGCAACTTCTTCATCTCTTCGACCTGATCCTGCTCGACGCGGCTCTTGCCCACGGTCACGCCCTGGGCCTTGAGCAACGTGTACGCCATGGCGCCACCAATGAGGATGTTGTCGACCTTGCCGAGCAGGGCCGAGATGAGCTTGATCTTGTCACTGACTTTTGCGCCGCCGAGGATGGCGACGAAGGGCCGCTTGGGCTGCGACACCGACTCGTGCAGGTAGCGAATTTCCTTTTCGACCAGGTAGCCCGCGACGGCGGCGCCGCCCTTGGCTTGAATCGCCTTGGCTACACCGAACATGCTGCCGTGCTTGCGGTGGCAGGTGCCGAAGGCATCATTCACGTAGGTGTCGCCCAGCTTGGCCAGTCCTGCGACGAACTCGTCGTGTTTGGCCTGCTGTTCGGCGGTGAGCTTCTTGTCGGGATTCTTCTTCGCCTTGTCGGGCATGGTCTCGCCCGCGTGGAAGCGGACGTTCTCCAGCAGGGCGACATCGCCTGGCTTGAGGCCGGCGACCAAGGCCTCGGCGGCCGCGCCAATCACCTCTTGCGGACCCAGCGCGACCTTCTTGCCGAGCAATTCGCCCAAGCGATCGGCGCACGGCTTGAGGCTGCCCTCCGGATCGAACGCGCCGTCGGGACGGCCGAGGTGGCTCATCAAGACCAGCTTGCCGCCCTGATCGAGCACCTGCTTGATGCTGGGTAGGGCCGCTCGAATGCGGCGATCGTCGGTAATCTTGCCGCCCTTCAAGGGTACGTTGAAATCCACGCGCATGAGAACGGTCTTGCCGCTGGCATTGATGTCGGAAATCGTCTTGGTAGCCATGGTCGCTGCCTCTTCTTGATGGGTTAATGCGTTGCCCCGTTCAGGGACGGCGGCAGCATACTACGGTTTGGCGGTGCAAGGTTGCGGCCGGTCGGCCGTGACTAGTGGCAAAACACGGACCTGCTAGCCTTGGTTCAATGCTCGTCATTCCCATGGTCGGCCGATTGCTGTGCCACAGCGGCGAGACGTTCTTCAGGTTGGGGTACGGCGATATCGTCCCCGACTCGGGCTGGTCGCGCTTCCTTGCGGTTTTCGAAGCCGGGAGGGGGCGCCTTCTTGGGCATCGTCGTCGGCTACCTGCCCACCATCTACTCGGCGTTCTCTCGTCGGGAAATCGAGATCTCGCTGCTCGATGCGCGAGCGGGATCTCCGCCAACCGCAGCCGAGCTGCTCCGTCGCTACGGCCGACATGGTGCCAACGACCAGTCGTGACTGACGGCGCTGACCACGATCTTGGACGCGACTGCCTTGGTCGCCGTAGGCATCGACGGCATGTCGAGCGAGCAAGCCAAGATGACCTTCGCGATGGCCAGACACGCCGTCGTGGATCTATCGCAAGGGTTGCTCACCCGCTACGACCCGCTTGCGGCCGACCGGCTACCGGCGGACGAGCTTCTGCGATTGCGCAGATTCCTGTCCGACAAGGGCCTCAAGCTGCACGAGGGAAGCGCCGCAGACGAAAAGCTGTCCGTGTTGCGGGCGATGTACGAGCCCTACGTGGAGGAGCTTGGGAAAAGCCTACCCATCGCGCTGCCGCCATGGCTCCACGGCGAGCGAAAGCTCGACAACTGGCAAGTGGCCCCCTGGGACGAGGCGGTCTCCATCCGTGGCGCGACGGCCTCGTCAGCGTATAGCAGCGAGGAGCATTTCTAGCGCACCTATTGGCAAACGTAGATGCCGGGAGCAGAGTTGTTGTTGAGTATTTGGCAGGACAGACCGGCAGGGCAAGCAACCGGGCCACTGGGATTACAGACGTAGTAGGCGTAGTAGTATGCTTGTGCGGTCGAGCACTTGCTTTGATCGGTACATGTAGCCGACCAAACCTCGAAAGGACTACTGAGGCCAGTTCCTTGGAAGCAGCAGTACTTGCCACTTGGGCAATCGGTCTGGCTGTTGCAAGCAATGGGCGCCGCGGAGCAGGTGGCCAGATCGGCCACGCACCCACTCGAGAAGGTGCCGACGCAGCACCCCCCCCCGCCTGCGGTTGTACAACTGGCCGAGCCACCGAAGTCGCACGCTACCGTGGATGCGACACAAGCGTTTCCTCCCACGCACTTGTAGCCGCTCAAGCAACCAGTCGTGCTGTTGGTGGTGCAGGCCGAGGAGCAGGCGCTGCCGTTTAGGCACGGGAACCCGCTGCAGGATCCGGGTACGACCCTGTTGCATACCCCGGACCCATTGCAATACTGAGTCGAAAGAGATCCCGCAGAGCAAGTCGTCCCCGAGCCGCACACGGTTGAGTTTGGCGGGTAGGTGCAGTCTGGGGAGGATCCTCCAGTGTTGCAGTAGCCTCCGCAGGTACCGGTGCCGTTGCAGGACTTACCCGCCGGAGGCGCGCTGACGTTCGTACAAGTTGCGGTCGTTGCTGAGGCGCTGCATGTCTCGCAAGACCCGGTGCAGGAGTGCGAACCGACGACGTTCTGCCATGCACCGGCCGTGTCACACTTCTGTGGCTGGTTGACCGAGCATCGGTAGGTGCCCGGTGTGCAGCTGCCGCTGCAACTCACTGCTGCGGAGGTCGCAGTGCACAGGTACTGGCACGCAGTTCCGTAGTTGGCCCAGGTGCCCGTCGCGTCGCACTTCTGAGGCTGAAGGTTGCTGCACTGGTAGACGTTCGGCGTGCAGGTACCGGTACACGTGCCCGAGCTGTTGTTGCAGACATATTGGCAAGCACTGCCGCTGCTGGTCCAGGTACCAGTGGCGTCGCAGACTTGCGGTTGCAGGTTGTTGCACTGGTGGCTCGTCGGCGTGCAGGTACCCGTGCAAGTGGCGGTGGCGTTGGCGCACACATACGAGCAAGGTGATCCGCTGTCTTTCCAAGTGCCCGCGGCATCGCAGGTTTGCGGCTGCAGACCGTTGCATTTTACGGCGCCCGGCGAGCAGGTGCCGGTACACGCACCGCCGTTGCACGCGCTGCTTGTGCACGCGGCGCCGCTATCCTTCCAGGTGCCGGTGGCATCACAAAGCTGGGGCTGGGTTCCGCTGCACTTCTTCTCCCCCGGCGTGCAGGTGCCGGTGCAGGCTCCGCTGGTGGCGCTGCACACGTAGGCGCAGGCCGTGCCGGTGTCTTGCCAGGCGCCGTTGGCATCGCAGGTTTGCGGCTGGAGGCCATTGCATTGCTTCTGTCCTGGTGTGCATACGCCGGTGCAGGTTCCGCTGGTGCTGCAGACGTAGGCGCAGGCCGTTCCGTTGTTCTGCCAGGCTCCAGTCGGGTCGCAGGTCTGGGGTTGCAGGACTTTGCACTGCTTCTGTCCCGGCGTGCAGACGCCAGTGCAGGTGGAGGTCTTGTTGTCACAGACGTACTGACAGGGCGTGCCCGTGTTCTGCCACGCGCCGCCGGCGCTGCAGGTTTGCGGCTGCAGGCCCGAGCATTGCTTGTTGCCGGGAGGGCACGCGCCCGTGCAGGCAGACGTGGCACTGTCGCAGACGCTGGTGCACGCGGTTCCGTTGTCTTGCCAGACGCCGGTAGCGTCGCACAGTTGCGGCTGCAACCCCTTGCATTGCTTCTGGCCCGGCGAACATGCGCCTCCGCATTTGCCTGCGGAGCAGACGAACTGACACGCGCTCCCGGTGTTTCCCCAGTCGCCCGTCGCAGTGCAGGTCTGGGGTTGAAGGTCGTTGCATCGGAGGCTCCCTGGCGTGCAACCAAGATCCGGCGAAGATGGTGGCGTATCCATAGGCACGTCCTCGGGGGCGTCCACGGCGTCGGATTCTGCGTTGGCTGGGAGGTCTGCCGGTAGGTCTGCTGGAGTGTCGAGTGCAGCGTCCTGTCTGTCGTCCGGCCAATCGGTGACACCGTCGAGGAGGCCATCCGTGCGGCGTTGGTCTCCGGACGACTGATCAGGGCCCCGGCTGTCGGATGGTCCAGCGTCATCGGGAACGCGGACGTCGCCTCCAGAAGAGCCGCCTTGCCCGACTGGACCCTGGACACATCGGCCGCGCGCTTCGCCCGCTGGGACGCTGCACGCGTAGTTCGGCGGGCAGGTATCTTTGCCGGTGCACACGATCTTGCTTACGTCCGGGCTGCGAAAGCAGCCGACCCCCCAGAAGGAGGCGAGCACGGGGGTGAGCGCGAGCAACGTGTGGCGAAGCGAACGACGATTGAGCGAAGGATTCATCACTAACTCCCCAGCGCTTGATATGGATTTAGAGGTCATTTCCCCATCCTCCCATCAAGAAGCTATTGGCAAGAATAAAGTCCGGGGACACCTGTGGGCGACAACTTACAGGTGCCGGTTACACACTCGGAAGGCGATAGATTGGGATCGCAGACCTGGAGCACAAAGCCGCCTGAGTAATATTGGCAATCACCCGGGGCCAAACAGCTCGTGCCCCACATTCCGGTATAGCCGTACGAGTATCCCTTGTCGCAGCAGACCT
>Ga0302323_100004484_pt1 | contig 11397 bp, 9 predicted proteins | sample Fen_T0_3_FD_201950 | JGI IMG/M metagenome (GOLD analysis project Ga0302323, IMG submission 201950) | Peat permafrost microbial communities from Stordalen Mire near Abisko, Sweden - Fen_T0_3 | ecosystem: Environmental > Terrestrial > Soil > Wetlands > Permafrost | place: Sweden: Abisko... | reverse complement strand
AACGGAAGCAGTTTCGTGCTCGCTTGAAAACTATCTTGTTCTCCCTGACCATTCGATGGATCAGCGAATCCGGGAGGCGAAAGATGCTTTGGGGAGAGATTGTGTGATCCTCGGGCATCACTACCAGCGCGACGAGGTGGTCCGGTTCGCCGACTATCGTGGCGATTCTTATAACCTCTCGCAGATGGCAGCCAAGGCCGATGGCCGCTACATTGTTTTTTGCGGCGTACACTTCATGGCGGAAAGCGCCGACATCCTGGCGCAAAACGGGCAATCGGTCATCCTTCCCGATCTCAATGCGGGATGCTCGATGGCCGATATGGCCGAGATTTCGCAGGTCGAGGGTGCGTGGGAGCAATTCGTCAGCCTCGGCTTGACCGATGACGAAGGCAACGGGATCACACCGCTCACTTATATGAATTCGACCGCCGCCATCAAAGCGTTTTGTGGTGAACGTGGCGGCATGGTTTGCACTTCGTCGAACGCCAGCGGTGCTTTCGATTGGGCCTTCCGTCGCAACGAGAAGCTCTTCTTCCTGCCTGATCAGCACCTGGGACGCAACACGGGCTTTGCGCGCGGTATACCGTTGGACGAGATGGTGGTGTGGGATCCGTATCAGTTGCAGGGTGGCCTGAGCGCCGACCGGCTGCGCAAGGCGAAGGTCATCCTGTGGAAGGGGCACTGTTCGGTGCACCAGCGTTTTCTGCCGGAGCATGTGGACAACGTCCGTGCGACGTACCCGGACATGCAGGTGATCGTGCATCCTGAATGCCGCTGGGAAGTCTGCCAGAAAGCCGACGGCATCGGTTCCACAGATTACCTGATACGGCAGGTCAAGGAAGCTCCGGCGGGAAGCGCTTTTGCGATCGGTACCGAGATACACCTGATCAACCGCCTAGCCAGGGAGTACCCGGATAAGCACGTCATTACTTTGGATGAGTCCGGCTGCCTTTGTACTACCATGTTTCGCATCTCGCCGCAGCACTTGTGCTGGGCGCTGGAAAACCTGGTCGAAGGCAGGGTGGTGAACCCAATCAAGGTGAAGGACAGCGTCAAGAAGTGGGCACGGGTTGCGCTTGATAGAATGTTAGAAGTCCAGTGATTATAAGAACCCGCCAACGCAGGCGTCCCCGGGAAAAGTTCTTGCGGCGTATTCCGCGCTATTGGTCAGACTTGCGCGAATATCGCCGCCGCATGATTGGCCGTCGAAAACCAGCCAATCAGGAAGCAGCCGACCAGGTAGTGATTGACATGTCGCGCACATTTACCCTCGCTGAAGCCGAATCTCTTCTGCCCATTCTTGAGTCGTTGCTGCGCTCGGCAATGCAGGCCAAGGCTGTGATGGAAGAGGTGGATGCCGAACTCGAAGCACTGAAGAGCCGCGTTTTCATGAATGGCGGCATGTTTGTGGATGCTCTCGCCGTCAGCCGCCGTAAAGGCCAGCGCGAAAAGGCCATCCAGCAGGCGAAGGATGCGGTCGCCGAAATCGACGCGGCTGGCGTGCAGGTGAAGGACCTCGACATCGGGTTGCTCGATTTCCCATGCGTTGTGGCCGACGAAGTGATCCTGCTGTGCTGGAGACTCGGCGAGCAGGGCATTGCCCACTGGCACAGCACTAGCGAAGGCTTTGCCGGACGCAAGCCGATCGACGAGCGCATCATCCGGGATCAAAAGAAGACCAACTAGCCGCGACCATTCGCTCGCGGCGGCCGGGCCATTTGGTCTAAGCCCGAAGTCTCCCGCATAATCGATGTAGCCCCATGATTCAGCTTTCCTCCGCCGGAAAACGCTTCGGCCACAAGCTACTGTTCGAAAACCTGAACTGGCTGATCACGCCCAATGACAAGGTCGGGTTGGTCGGCGCGAACGGCACCGGCAAATCCACACTGTTGAAGATCTTGGGCGGCATTGAGTCGCTCGACTACGGCGCACTTACTTGCGCTAAAAATACGACCTTCGGATATCTCCCTCAGGACGGCCTGCGACTGGAAGGGCGGACCGTCTTCGACGAGTGCATGTCCGTGTTCAGCGACTTGCAATCGATGGAAAGTGAAATGCAGGACCTTGCGCACAAGATGGGCGAGCTCGACCCGTCGTCGCGCGAATATGAACAAGTCGCCGATCGCTACCACGAGATCTCCAGCCACTTCCGAGTGCACGATGGCTACGCGCTGGACGCGCAGGTAGGCACAGTACTCGACGGACTGGGTTTCCGCAAGGAAGACTGGACGCGCTACACCGAAGAGTTCTCCGGCGGATGGCAGATGCGCATTGCGCTCGCCAAGCTGCTGCTCTCGAAGCCGAACCTGCTGCTGCTCGACGAGCCGACGAATCACCTCGATCTCGAAACCCGCAACTGGCTTGAGGAATACCTGCTGCAGTATCCCTTTGCTTATGTGCTGATTTCGCATGACCGTTACTTCCTCGACGTCACAGTCGACCGCATTATCGAGATATGGAACAAGGGTGTGCACTTCTACAGCGGCAACTACGAGAAGTATCTGGCGCAAAAGCAGGAGCGCCGGGATTCGCTGGTTGCCGCCTACAAAAACCAACGCGACCGCATCGAGCAACTTGAAGCGTTCATTAATCGCTTTCGGGCCCAGGCCACTAAAGCCAAGCAAGTTCAGAGCCGCATCAAGGAACTGGAAAAGATCGAGCGCATCGATATACCGCCAGACGAGAGGACCATCCACTTCAGCTTTCCACAGCCGAATCCCAGTGGACGCACGGTGGTGGAGTGTGCAGATGTCGCCAAGAGTTACGGACCGAAGGACGTGTTCCGCAATGTGGATTTCACTATTCAGCGCGGCGACCGTGTTGCTCTGGTAGGCGTCAATGGGGCCGGAAAGTCAACGCTCATCAAATTGCTGGCCGGGACTGAACCGCTCAGCGCAGGGACAATGAAGCTCGGGCACAACGTGGAGCCCGATTATTTCGCGCAAGACCAGTACAAGGAACTCGATGCCTCACGCCGCATGCTCGATGACCTGTCAGACGTAGCGCCGCAGAAGACGATGACCGAACTGCGCGGGTTGCTGGGGAGTTTCCTCTTTTCAGAGGACGATGTTTTCAAGCCAATCGGAGTGCTCTCTGGCGGCGAGCGCAATCGCTATGCGCTGGCGCGAATGCTACTGCATCCGTCGAACTTCCTGCTGCTCGACGAGCCCACCAACCACCTCGATATGCGGGCGAAAGATGTTTTACTCGAAGCGCTGGAAAAGTACAACGGTACGGTGGTCTTCGTCTCGCATGACCGATACTTCATTGACAAGTTAGCAACGCGGATATTCGAAATAGGGGACGGCCGCGTGGAGGTTTTTCCAGGCAATTATGAGGACTACTTGTGGCGTAAACAGCACGCCGCAGACGGGGAAGGTGATTCGGACACCACCAGCAAGAGCGTCCCCACATTGTCAGACGTGCCGGGTTACGTTTCGCCGCTAGGCGAGACGCGCAAGCGCATGAATCCAATCAAACAGAAGCAGATGCAGGACCGCTGCCAGCAGCTTGAGGGGGAGATTGCCAAGCTTGAAGAAGGAATCTCCGATTGTGAACTTCAGTTGCAGTCATTCGTGAGCGCCGAAGAAACCCAACGCCAGGTCGAGCTGCTGGCGCGACGACAGACCGACCACGCCGGGCTAATCAAAGAGTGGGAAGAGCTGTCGAGCGTGTTGGAACCCGAAGCCTGAGCGTTCTTTAGTGGCGGTCTGCAAGTTCTCACCGGCAGACAGCATCCAATTCCTTCATCGGCTTGGGAGGCACGGGCGGGTACTTCAGGTGCTGCGCCTCGACGGTCTGCTCCAGAAGAGTGCCTCCGTATTTCAACGCGGCATTCGGATTGCTCTGGTAGGCCGGGTCGCTTTCCGCCTCATCCAACGTCACGAGGCGGAAGCCCTTCTGTTTGAGCAGATCGATGAGCTGCGGGAGCATCACGGTTTGAACGCCACCCAGATGCAATAGCATGACGTGCTTCACCTCCCGCCCAAACACCATCTGCGACATTTTCTGGTCGAGCTCGATGTACTGCCGCGCGGTATCGAGGTAACTCGACTTGAGCCACTCGATAGATTTCTGGTCGCTCTTCGCCACGCATCGCGCGTACGGCGCATTCCAGGCATAGTCTTCGAAATCGAGTGTTACCTGCGCCACTCGATAACCGTGGTCCTTCAGATAGGCGCGCACGGCGTCTCGCTTCTCTAGCGTTTCGCCTTCCCACAAGAAGGGATACCGGAACCAGTGCCAATCGTCTTTGCCCATCAGAGAGCGCAGGGCCTGCTCGTTGGCAACTATTTCCTTTTCGAATGCTTCCGCAGTGCTATCGGTGAGGCTCATGTGCGACCAGGTATGGTTGCCGAGCAAATAGCCGGCGGCACGCCATTCTTCCAATACGGCTCGGTCTTCAGGAACCTGTTGCAGCTTCACGGCATTGATGAAGCCGTAAACCTGCGGCGCGTTTGCGGCCTTCAGCGTTGCGATAATGCTCTTTGCCACGTCGATCCGCGTCATGCCAGGTGGCAGTGGACCATGCGAGGGAAGATCATCGAACGTTAGCGCGACTTCCTGCGCCGGTGTCATGACGGGCAGCGCCACGAGTAGCGCTACGAAAACGAGGAATCGCGAGCGGCACACAATAAAACTCTTCACGCGTTTATGCCACCTAAGGTTTCTTGCCTTCCAACCACTCCGGCTTGAAATCGGTACTCGCCAGCCACGTCACCGGCCCGATCATGGATGCTATCGCGCGGTCCATATGCTCGAAATCAATCTTGTCGAGCGTGTCGGTGGGCTGGTGATAGTCCGCGTGCACACCGAAGCTAGACACCGTCTGCGCCACGATGCCCTCTTTGGCGAGGGCGTAATTGTCAGAGCGAGTGAAGAATCTTTCTGACGGATGCGGATCATCGACTAGACTCGCGCCATGTCGCGCCAGCTCGGGCCCAAGATTGGTACGCTCCCATCCCGTAAGCCACAATTCGTCAGGCTTCAGCTTGGGATCGGGGCGTCCAATCATTTCGAACTCCAAGTTGGCAACGATGTCTTTAATCGGGAATGTGGGATTTTGAAGAAAGTAGCGCGCGCCGACCATTCCCATTTCTTCGCTTCCCCAAAGCGCCACGATCACAGTGCGTTTCGGCTTCGGCTCTTTCGCCAGAACGCGGGCCAACTCCATCACTGCCGCCGTGCCCGATGCATCGTCATCGGCACCGTAATACGTCTTGCCGTCTTTGACGCCGAGGTGGTCGAGGTGAGCGCTCAGCAAGATGACTTGGTCTTGTTCATCCGTGCCCTCGATCTTAGCCATGACGTTCCACGTATTCGTCGTTTTCGGCGCGCTAATTTCTGTCTGTAGCTTCGCCGTGGCGCCCTGCGGCATTGCCCATAGCTGGTCGAAGGTTTCCTGCTTCGCTATTACCAGCGTTGCGCGAGGCTTGGGTTCGTCGTTACCAAGGACCGGTGTAATGTGTGGGGGCTCCTTGGCGAGCATGTCGAACATGCGCTGCGCATATGCGGACGAAGGGACGATCACCATCGCGGCGTCACCGGTTCGGTACGGTTCAAGAATCTTGCGAGCGTCTTCCATGCTGGTGCCTGTTTTGAGCTTGACCAGCACGGCGGATCCAGCCGGTACATTTATTTGCGCAGTGCCTTCGTCATTCAGATCGATCTTATGCAGCGGCGCCGACAAGTGGCTTTGCGAGAGACCCAAAATCACAATCTGCGTGCCATGCGTCAACACGAGCGGTTGGGAAGCGCCTTCGCCGTTGGTTTCGACGGTCAGCGTCGGGTTCCCAATTACTTCTCGCGATCGCAGCGTGCCCGTCTGAATGTACTGCCCGTCGCCGGCTGCCGGCTCCAGACCATATAGATTGAGCGTCGCGGCAATAAATACTGCTGCCTGGTGTTCGTCTTCGGTACCGCTGCCGCGTCCGTGGAGCGCAGGGCCGGCTAGGTAGGCCAGATTGCCTCTCACGCAGCTCGCACACAGCGCCGGTAGTGCGGAGGACTGCGCACGACTTGCTGGGCGGTGTGAATGTACCGCCGGATGTGGCGAAGCAGCTGTCGGTGTCTGCGCGAGCGATGTTATTCCGAATCCGAATGCCAGCAGGAATTGGCTTGCAAGAAAAGAGAGGGGCTTTACAAATCTCAAAGACGATCCTTTTCGATGTACTCGAACAAACTTAAATTCTGATCCAGCCGTAGCGAATCGCCAGAAGGCTGAGCGCACCGACCACGAGCCACAGCAATACTCCCTGGATGAGGGGCCTTGGCCCGACTTTGCGCAGCGCCGCTGGTGAAAGCGTTGCCCCAATCAGAAACAGCGTGAAGATCAGCAGCAGCTTGCCAGCCTTACTCAGCAGTTGATAGACGGGCAATCCGGCAAGAAGGTAGGTATTGGCCATCGCCGCGAGACAGAAGAACAGAATGAACCACGGCCATTGAATGCGAGTCTTGCTGCCCTTGGCAACGGCGGTAGCAACGGTAACGGGGACAATCCACAACGCTCTCGCCAGCTTCACGGTTGTGCCCGTCGCCAGCGCTACGGCCCCATATTTGGCGCATGCTCCAACCACGGAACTGGTGTCGTGAATCGCTAGTGCGGCCCACAATCCGAATTGAGTCTGCGAGAACTTCAGCGCAGCTCCAATCACCGGGAACGTCAGCAGAGCGACCGAGTTCAACAGGAAGACTGTGCCCAGGGATACTGACATCTCATCTTCCGTGGCTCCCAGTACTGGGCCGACTGCTGCGATTGCGCTGCCACCACAGATGGCGGTGCCGGTCGAGATGAGGTACGACGCCCGCGACTCCACGGACAGCAACTTGCCAAGTGCCGCCCCGGTAAGCATTGCGAGCGCGATGCCGATGGCCGTGTAAACGAACCCGCCGCGGCCCGCATGCAGCACCTGGTGCAGATTCATTCCGAACCCCAACCCGACCACGGCGGCCTGCAGAAGGTACTTGGAGATCTGGCGTGATTCACCGGGGTAGGGATGAGACGCGATGGCGCCAAAGACCAGACCGGCAACCAGCGCCAGCGGGGGCGAAGCCCACGGTGTGACGCAAAACACCAGGCCGGCCACAAATAATATTTTTGATCGCATGAATGACCGTCTAGAAAGGCAAATCGGATTTCATTTTACAGGCAGGGTAGTTGGGGGCCGACGGAGTGACTGGAGAGAAAATAAAATGGGCCCGATGCCAAAGAGCGGTGACGATTCCTTGGCTCCGGACCCATTCGATCCTGAAACGGATCGGAGGTGATATCTAATCGTAACTCCGGCTGTGGAAATGTCAAGAAGAAATGGCGATAAGCTACTGATTTTAGTGCTCTTTGCGGACATTTTGCCCCACCTCACAAGTCACTGAAAACACGCCACATCCCTTTGCCTGCGAAGGCTCGACTCAAACAATGGCACAACGGGCAAGGTCCGCCTGCTGCCACATACTGAGACCAACACCGGTCGAACAAATGGAATTCCGTCTAAGGGAGCCACTGCTCTGCAGGCATCTTCCAGCTTGCTCGGCTGCACCACGACGACAGTGACGTTCAAAATGCCCTGGTGAGAGTTAGTTTTTCCGTAGTTGTAACCGTAGCTAAGCCCTTTGTCATGTGGCGCGAGGTGAAGTTCATTGACTTTGGATTCGAGCGTCTGATAACTTTTTAAGTTCCACAGTTTTCCTAGCGTCCCCGGCGCCTCCGAAGCCGTGGGAATTCAAGAAACCAGAATGGATCCTCTTCTCAGACAAGTAGGAGATTTACTGCTCGGCGCGGTTCCGACCGCGGTCATCTTCCTGCTGCTCTATGCCATCTACACGACTTTGGTCGGCAATCCGCTCCGCAGGACGCTTGACGAGCGCCGGAAGCGAACCGAAGGGGCAGTGCTTAAGGCTAGGGCCGATATCGCCGCCGCGGAAGCCAAAACGCAGGATTACGAGCAACGCTTGCGCGAAGCCCGGCTAGTGATTTTCAAAGCGCAGGAAGTTCGTCGCCAAGCAGCCCAGAAAGCCCGCGCCGAAGCCGTGGCAGCGGCAAGAGAACGCGCCCAGCAGCAGATTCGCGAGGCCCGCGCGGCGATAGGCAACGACATCGCAATCGCGCGTCAAAGCTTGCAGGCAGAATCTGAATCTTTGGCCTCCGAGATTATTCGCACCATCTTGAAACCAGCAGGCGCAGCCTCCGCAGCGGGTGGGCAGGCATGAGCCGGAAGACCTTGCGCCACTTTGCTTTCGCGTTTCTGCTCGCTTGCATAAGCATCGCTTCAGTTTCAGCACAGGAGCATAAGCAGCCGGCAGCCCCGGCTCAGTCTGAGCCTGCCGCGCAGACTCCCCAACAGCAACCAGTCAATCCTGATACTGCAGCTAGCCAGGAGCTCTCGAAGGCGTCTGAAGGCGCCGTTCACGCCGAAGAAGGCGAAGCTCACGAAGAGAATGCCGAGTTCAAGTATTCCTCTATGGTGCAGAAGTTGGGTCGTATGGTGGGGTTGGACGTGCACGGAATGTACTGGCTCTCGATCGCCGTCAACTTTGCGGTGCTGGCTGTTTTCTTCTGGATGCTACTCAAATCGAAGCTGCCGCACATGTTCCGCGAGCGCACCAACACCATACAGAAGGCCCTGAAAGAGGCGCAGGCCGCCAGCGCGGAGGCGTCCCGTCGCCTGGGTGAAATCGAAGCCCGCTTATCGAAGCTGGATTCCGAAGTGCGCGACATTAAGACAGGCGCCGAGCGTGAGGCGGCCGCCGAAGAAGAGCGTATGCGCGCCGCTGCTGAAGACGACAAGCACAAGGTGGTCGACGCCGCCGAGTCCGAAATTGCCGCCATCGCCCGCAGTGCGCGCCATGATTTGAAGAGTTTTGCAGCGTCGCTGGCAGTAGACCTAGCGTCAAAGAAAATCAAAGTTGACGACAACACCGACCAGGCTCTGGTCCGCCAGTTCGTGGGCCACCTTGGAAAGGATGGTCAATAGCTATGGCCGCTATTGCCAGCCGATACGCCCGAGCCCTTGTCGAAGTCGTCATGCAGCAGAAGATTGATCCCGCCGTCGCACTCCAGCAGGTGCAAGACATGGTTGCCACGGCGCAGGGAAGCGAACAGTTGCGCATGGTTTGGGAGTCGCCGGCGATTCCGGCGGAGCAGAAGCGCGCCGTGCTCGATGCGGTTGCAGGAGCGTCAGGGCTGCTGAAGCCCATTCGAAATTTCTTTGCTGTGCTGATCGATCATGGCCGGATTCCCATGGCGGCGCAGATTGCGCGGCAGTTCGAGAAAGAATTGAATAGCGAACTCGGCTTTATAGAGGCCGACATCACCAGTTCCCGTCAGCTCTCGCCAGATGAAAAGAGCGGTTTAGAGTCGCAGGTCGGGAACCTGACAGGCAAGAAGGTCCGTGCCCGCTATGCGACGAACCCGGAATTGCTGGGCGGAGCGGTCGTCCGCGTGGGCAGCACGATTTACGACGGATCAGTTCGCGGGCAACTGCAAAAGATGAAAGAACAGCTAGCGAATTCTTAGTAAGCGGTATGCAGGTTTTGTTTCGAATTAGAGGCAGGAATGCCAACTCAACGTGTCGGTGACATGGCTGCACAGTTCTAACTGACGACAGCAACCGACAACTGGACTCATATGGCTCAGATCAAGGCAGACGAGATCACTAAGCTCATACGCGAGCAGATCGAGAACTACGAAACCAAGATTGCTGTCGATGAAGTCGGCACGGTCATGTCCGTCGGCGACGGCATTGCCCGCGTGTACGGCCTCGAGAAAGTCATGGCAGGCGAACTCCTGGAGTTTCCGCATAACGTGGCCGGCCTGGCCATGAACTTGGAAGAAGACCAGGTTGGTACTGTTTTGCTTGGTGATTTCACCGAGATTCAGGAAGGCGACGTAGTCAAGCGTACTGGCAAGATCATGAGCGTGCCCGTGGGCGACGCCATGATCGGCCGCGTAGTGAACGGACTCGGCCAGCCCATCGACGATAAGGGTCCCATCGCCACCGACAAGTTCCTCGAAGTCGAGCGCATCGCTCCCGGCGTCATCGCTCGCCAGCCGGTGAAAGAACCGATGGCCACCGGACTGAAGGCCATCGACTCCATGATTCCCATCGGCCGCGGACAGCGCGAGCTGATTATCGGCGACCGCCAGACCGGCAAGACCGCTGTAGCCCTCGACACCATCATCAACAGCCGCGGACGCGACCTGATCTGCATCTACTGCGCCATTGGCCAGAAACGCTCTTCAGTTGCTCAGGTCGTAAAGACGCTCGAAGACTACGGCGCGATGGAGTACACAATTGTTGTCTCCGCTTCAGCCTCTGACCCTGCGCCGATGCAATACATCGCCCCCTATGCGGCCTGCGCTATCGGCGAGTATTTCCGCGACAGCGGCCGCCACGCTCTTTGCGTCTACGACGATCTTTCGAAGCACGCAGTGGCTTACCGCGAAATCTCGCTGCTGCTGCGCCGTCCTCCGGGCCGTGAAGCCTACCCCGGCGACGTGTTCTATCTCCACTCCCGCCTGCTCGAGCGTGCCGCCAAGCTGAACAACGAACTCGGCGGAGGCTCACTCACCGCGCTGCCCATCATTGAGACGCAGGCCGGTGACGTTTCTGCTTACATTCCGACTAATGTAATTTCGATTACTGACGGGCAGATCTATCTGGAGACCGACCTTTTTAACTCCGGCGTCCGTCCCGCTGTGAACGTGGGATTGTCCGTCAGCCGTGTGGGCGGCAGCGCCCAGATCAAGGCCATGCGCCAGGTTGCCGGAACGCTGCGTCTCGACCTCGCGCAGTACCGCGAACTGGCTGCGTTCTCGCAGTTCGGCAGCGATCTCGACAAGGCCACGCAGGCGCAGTTGGCCCGAGGCAAGCGCCTTACGGAGCTTCTGAAGCAGGGTCAGTACTCGCCTCTTCCGTTCTCTAAGCAGATTCTGCTGCTGTTCGCCGGTACTCAGGGCCTGCTAGACGACATGGAAGTCAGCGATCTGCGCGAATTCGAGAAGGGCCTTTACGCCTACGTCGACACGGCAAGCCCTGGCGTCCTGCGCGCCATCGACGAGAAAAAGGTTCTTGACGACGATCTTCGCGCTGACCTGACCAAGACAGTGAACGAATACAAAGACCGCTTCGGCGCCGAGCGCGCGGTTGCGGTGAAGGCTAACGCGTAACCGGCCATGGCAAACGTACTCGATCTTCGGCGACGCATCCGCAGCGTCAAGAACACGCGGCAGATCACCAAGGCCATGAAGATGGTCTCGGCGGCCAAGCTGCGGCGCGCCCAGGAACGCGCGTTGCAATCGCGGCCATTCTCGCAGATGCTGACCAACGTTTTGCAGTCGGTCGTGAGCCGCTCTGAGCTGTATGATCCCGACACCGGCGAGCCCTTGCATCCTCTGCTTCG
>Ga0302323_100004483_pt1 | contig 11398 bp, 7 predicted proteins | sample Fen_T0_3_FD_201950 | JGI IMG/M metagenome (GOLD analysis project Ga0302323, IMG submission 201950) | Peat permafrost microbial communities from Stordalen Mire near Abisko, Sweden - Fen_T0_3 | ecosystem: Environmental > Terrestrial > Soil > Wetlands > Permafrost | place: Sweden: Abisko... | reverse complement strand
CAGCGCCCCCGGGGCCAGGTAGGCCACGTCGCGCCAGCCAACCGCAGGGTCAACTCGGAGCACGACGGCCGAGTCGAAGCCGCCGGGCGCGCTACCGACGACGTCGATCTTCCTGCTGACCGTGACCACAGCCCCGCTCAAGCTCCAGCGGTCGCTCACTTGGAAGACGACGTCTCTGCCGTAGGCGATCTCGGCTTGAGCGTCGATCCCTGTCGCCGATGCTTGGATCGTCCTGTATCCGGCCGCAAGCGGGCGTATGTCGTCTTCCGCGCGAAAGACCTCGAGCCTGGCAGGCTGGGGCTGCGCGATGCGCGGTGCGGCGCCGCCCGTGATCTCCATGCCCCACTCTTCGGCCGCGGAGCGGGTGAACGCAACCGTGGCTCCTGTCTGGAGGCGTCCCAGCTCCACCCGGGCGCCTTGCTGCGCGAATGACGACGACGCTGCCAGGCACAGCCCAATCAACTCGCACTTGCGGAGTGTCGGTTTCAGATGATGCCTCCTCTCGTCAGGGCGCACCTGGCCCAGATCGTCTGCTCGTCCCCTAAGAAAGGCCCGGCCGGAATCATAGCAGCCCGTCCCAGCGGCACGCGTATCACAATGTATGGCTCCTCAAGAAGACAAAGTGGGCCGTAACCTGCGGCCCCGTCTGCAGTAATCAACCCTATGGCCCCTCCAGTGCTCTAATGGAGAGGGCAAGTGCGCGGGCAGGTCGATCTAGACCCCCGCCGCCTGTGACGTCGTCTCGGCTGCCGGAATCAACGCTGTCCCTTATGGAGAAGGTGATGACCTCGTCTAACACCAACGCATCGAACATCCGTGCGGCCGTACTGGCTCTCGCCGCCGCGGGCGGGCTGGCTGGTACCACGGCCGTGGCTCAGCAGAGCGCGCTGCGGCTCAATGATCGCGACTACTTCGAGACGCGCGGGCTCAACGTCCTTGTCTTCAGCAATCAGTACACCGGCATGTTCTTCGACGAGAAGACCGCCGGCATCGAGATCATTCAACACGGCGTCCGGCTGGCCACCGGTGGGGCGATCCGCCTGGGCCCGGCTCCGGAGCAGTGGGACGCCATCCCAAAGATGACTGATCGAAAGGTCGACAAGGCAGCGAACACGATCACGTGCGCGCTGCGGTACGAGGATTACGACTTCGACTCGCGGCTGGTGGTGACGCCCGAGGGCACGGGCTTCCGCATCGCCGTCTATCTCGACAAGCCGGTACCCGAGAAGCTCGAGGGCAAGGCTGGGCTCAATATGGAGTTCCTGCCGTCGAAGTACTTCGAGCGCACGTTCCTCGCAGACGGCAAGCCGGGCATCCTCTCGCGCTATCCGGACGGACCGACGCAGGTCAAGCCCGCGGCCACGCGTATCCCCCAGTACAACGGCTATTCGACGTTCGACGATCGAGGCCGGAACGAGTACGTGGAGCCTGACCCCATGGCTGTCGGCAAGGCGTTCGTCCTCGCTCCCGAGGACCCTGAGCGTCGCATCGCGATCCAGGCGGTTTCAGGCGAGCTGCAGCTGATCGACGGCCGCAACGTCGCGCAAAACGGTTGGTTCATCGTGAGGTCGCTGCTGCCGGTGAAGGCGACGGGCAAGGTGGCGGAGTGGCTGGTCCGGCCGAGCGTCATTCCGAACTGGACGCGCACGCCGGTCATCGGCTTCTCGCAGGTCGGCTATCACCCGACGCAGAAGAAGGTGGCGGTCATCGAGCTCGATCCGAACGACAAGTCTCTCGACACAGCGTCCCTCTTCGAGGTGCTGGCTGACGGCGCGCCGGCCGAGCGGCTGAAGATGAAGGTGCAGCCGTGGGGCCCGTACCTCCGGTACAAGTACGCTACCGCGGATTTCAGCTCAGTCAACCGTGCCGGTCTGTACTACATCCAGTACGGCAACCAGAAGACAGAGACGTTCCCGATTGGCCCGAACGTCTATGACGCTGTCTGGCATCCGACCGCGGACGTCTGGTTCCCGGTGCAGATGGACCACATGTTCGTGAACGAGGCGTACCGTGTCTGGCACGGCGCGGCGCACATGGATGACGCGCTGCAGGCCCCGCCGAACATCCGGCAGTTCGACGGCTACCGGATGGGCCCGTCGACCGAGACGCAGTACAAGCCTCTCGAGCGCATTCCGGGCCTCGCGGTGGGAGGCTGGTTCGACGCCGGCGACTTCGACATTCAGGGCGGCTCCCATGCCGGCACGATCATGAGCTTCGTGGACATCTGGGAGGCCTTCAAGCCCCAGCGCGACCAGACGTTCATCGATCAGGCCAACCACTACGTCGACATTCATCGTCCGGACGGCAAGCCGGACATCCTGCAGCAGATCGAGCACGGCGCTCTGCAGATGGCCGCGGAGTACAGGACCGTTGGCCATCTCGTCCGGGGCATCGTCGACTCGCAGCTCCACCGGTACAACCATCTTGGCGACGCGTCGACGCAGACTGACAATCTGATCTTCGACCCCTCGCTCAAACCGTACCAGGTGGAAGGCAACCGCAGCGGAACACCCGATGACCGGTGGGTCTTCACCGACCGCATGCCGGGGATGAGCTACTCCGGCATCGCCTCCCTCGCGGCGGCCAGCCGCGCGCTACGGGGCTTCAACGACCCGCTCGCAGACGAGTGCCTTGCACTGGCGAGAAAGGCGTACGCCGAGGAGCGCCAGGCGGTCGTCAGCGCGCCTCCGACTGGCTTCGAGGCACGATTTGGCCAGGGTGCCGAGCTGTCGGCGGTCCTGCAGCTACTCATCACGACGAAGGAGCAACAGTACCGCGACCGGCTCAATGAGCTGATCTGGCCGAGCCTCGATCGGGCCGCGGCAGGACCAGGGGCAGGTCCCGGGGCAGGACCAGGGCGAGGAGGCTGGGGCCTGCTGACGGCGGTCAGGGCACTCCCGTATCTCGAACCCGGCGCTGCCGAGAAACTCCGTCCGTACGTGGTGAAGTACAAGGCCGAGCTGGACGAACTATCCAAAGTGAATCCCTACGGCGTTCCGATCAGCACTGGCGGCTGGGCTGGCAGCGGAGGCGTGGTGGGCTGGGCCACGACCAACTACTACCTCCACGAGGCATTCCCAGATCTCGTGGACAAAGAGTCGGTGTACCGCGGCCTGTACTTCCTCTTCGGGACCCACCCGGCATCGAACGTTTCTCTCGTAGCCACCGTTGGCACGCGCTCGAAGAGGCTCGCGTACGGCAACAACCGGGCGGACTTCACGTTCATCCCAGGCGTCGTGACTCCTGGCGTTCTCATACTGAAGCCCGACTACCCCGAGAACATGGATGACTGGCCGTTCCTCTGGGCCGAGAACGAAGGCACGATCGGCGGCGCGTCGCAATACATCTTCCTGGCGAACGCGGTCAACGAGCTGCTCACAAAGTAGGTCACATCACGTCATGAGGGCAGCAGCGTCGCTGCCCTCATGGTCAGCCGGGCGCCGGTGCCTCAACGAGTTTGCACCGGTTCCGCTAGAAACCGACAATACTCGAGCCCGCGGTCCGCATGCTGCGGGTCCGAAGTCGGCCCGTGAGAAAGGAAATCATATGATCCGTGCACTTTGCGCCTCCGTCGTCCTCCAGACCGCGGCCGGTGTCGCACTGGCCCAGGCTCCTCCGGCAACGAGCGCTCCTGCCCCGGTGCCAGCCGCGGCACCGGCTCCGGCACGACCCCGTTTCATGCCCATCCCAATTGGCCCGGCAGCGTCGGTGCCACCTGAGGTGGCGATCCTGCATCCGACTCCGGCAGAGCTGGCGCAGGTCAACCAGGCGATGAAGAAGTGGGTTGACGAGGATCGGTCCCCGACCAAGCCACTACTGAAGAAGTACGAACCGCTGCTGATGCTCCAGGCGCCGCGCCTGAACGTGGCCGCCACGTACACACCGACTCCGATGCGGTTGGGCGAGCGGCACGAAGGTTTTGTCGAGATCGCGAAGAAAGGCAACATCGATCTTCTGCTCCACGGAGACTCGATCACCGACTGGTGGCAGCAGGGCGACGAGAACAAGGCGGTGTTCGAGAAGTACTTTGGCAGCTACCGAACGGCCGACTTCGCGATCGCCGGCGACACGACCAATGGTCTTCTGTGGGGTCTCAAGAACGGTGAAGGCCAGGGATTCCAGCCCAAGGCGATCATGCTCATGATAGGCACGAACAACACGGGCGGCAGTGACAACGCCGGCACGGCCACAGCAGCAGAGATCGCCGAAGGGGTCGGGGCAGTCGTGCTGGAGATGCGCAGCGACTTCCCCCAGGCGAAGATCCTCCTGCTCGCCATCTTTCCCCGCGGCGTGCCGGGCGATTCGGCGCGCGACAAGATCGCTGAGATCAACCGGCTCGTCTCGAAGCTCGACGACCAGCGCCACATCTTCTATCTGGACATCGGTCCCAAGTTCCTGGACGAGAAGGGCAACTTCCTCCCCGGCGCGTTCCGCCCCGACAACTTGCACCCGGCGGTGAAGGGTTACGAGATCTGGGGCGAGGCCGTGAAGGACAAGCTGGCGGAGTTGATGAAGTAGGTCGTCAGACGTCTCATCCCCAAGGCCTCGCCAGAGAGCTCCCGGACCCACTCGGCCGCCATCGCCCGACAAACGCGTGGTCGCTGGCGAGTGGACGTTGTATTCTCTAAACTGCTCCGGAGCGCCTGAATGCTGAACAGGATCCTGCCTCGAACTGCGGACAATTCGTACGACGGCCATGGCCTGGCGATCTGGTGCATGGCGCCGATCGTCGTCATCAAGGCAATTGTCGGCTTGACCTCGATGTTCGGGGGCTCGCTTGTCGCGCAGGGCGCCCACCAGGTTCCCATGGGCGCCTTTTCTGCCGAGGCCATGCAGCTCTTTCTCCTACTGCTCGCACGGTCGGCGCTCGCGACTCTGGTGTTGACCTTGTTCTGCGTGCTCGTGCTGATTCGCTATCGCGCCATGATCCCCCTTACATACGTTCTGCTGCTGCTCCAGCATGCGGGCAACGTAATTCTCCTCTTCAAGGAATCCGTCATTACGGGAACGTCTTCGGCAACCGTTGTCAACGTCGCGCTCCTTCTACTAACTGCCGTCGGGCTGGTCTCATCGCTACACGGGCGTCCGGATCCAGAGAGCACATCGCGGCCAGCGTGAATCGTCAACGCCGCGAGCCGACCCAGATGGGGTCACGTCGTTCGTCGGAACGTTGCCAGAGGGACGGATCGCCCAGGAGGATCCTTCCTCGGAAAGGAACGAAATGATTGACCGGTCACAACGGAACGCCGCCAGAGTTGCCGCGGTCACCTACCCGCTGACATTCCTAATCTCGGCTATCGCGTTCTATCGCCTCTATGTTCCACTTCTGGTCTTGAACAATACCGCGGCGACCATCCGCAACTTCGCCGCGCACGAACAGACCTTTCGTGTCTACCTTGCCGCCACCCTCGCCTACGGCGTAGGTGTCATGGTGTTGCTTACGGCGCTCTATGTAGTCCTCAAGCCGATTAGCCAGGGGTTGGCTCTATTCGCGACACTCTGCCGGCTCGCGTATGCTCTGATGTGGTTTGCCCAATTGCTCGATCTCCTCGGCGCGTTGCGCGCAGTGGGCGGCGCCGGGTATCTGCAGGTCTTTGACTCGGAGCGTTTGCAGGCACTGGCGAGCTTGCAGCGCGCTTCGGGCGGGGACGCCTATTATGTCGGTCTGGGGTTATATGGACTGGGGACCGTCGTCTTTGGCTACCTGTGGTTCGAGTCCGGCTACGTGCCTCGCCTGCTGGCCGCCTGGGGCATCCTGTCGTCGTTGTTCATGGGGTTCTGCGCCTTCGCCTACCTCTTGTTCCCCAGTTTTGGCGCGATCGTTTCAGTGAATTGGTATGAGATACCAGTCGCCCTGTTCGAGCTCGGCATCAGCGCCTGGATTCTGGCCAAGGGACTGCCGTCGCCCGGAACTATGAAGGCCGCCGAGGCGATGAGCTGACGCGGTCCGTCATAGGCGCTCGCCGGGCTACGGCTGATCGGACCGATTCGGCGTAGAGTTCTGCGTCTGTTAGCTTCGGACAGGTAGACCAGCGAGTCCAAGACGGCGGGCTTGCGTAGGGGTAGGAGGCGGGAGATGACAAGCGCCAAGTATGCGACTTTGACCTCGCTCTGCGTTTGCCTGTGCGCGCAGAGCCCCCTATCCGTGGCTCAGGAGGTGCCGCCGCTAGCCCAGTCGGGAGCCGCAACCCTACCTGCGCGGCCGCGGCCGGAGAAGACCATCCTCTACGGTGCAGCCTACTACGACGAATACATGCCGTACGAGCGACTCGCGAAGGATGTCGCGTTGATGAGCCAGGCCGGCGTGACGGTGGTCCGCGTAGGCGAGTCGACCTGGACCAGTTGGGAGCCACGCGAGGGTGAGTTCCAGTTCGCTTGGATGGAACGCATTCTCGATGCGCTCCACAAGGCGGGAATCAAGGTCATCCTGGGCACACCCACGTATTCGATTCCACCTTGGCTCTATCACAAGCACCCCGAGGTGATGCTCGTACCACTCGGTCAGGTGCGGGGCGCCTGGCAGTTCTATGGACCCCGCCAGAACATGGACATCACGCACCCCGTCTACCTCTACTACGCCGAGCGGGTCATCCGCCAGATTGTCTCCCACTTCCGGGACCACCCAGCAGTGATCGGCTACCAGATCGACAACGAGACGTCGGCGTACGGCACTGCCGGGCCGAACGTGCGCGCAGGGTTTGTAGACTATTTGAGGAAGCGGTTCGGAAGCGTCAATCGACTCAACGAGCTGTGGGGCCTGGTCTACTGGGGCCAGCTACTCAACGACTGGGACGAGCTTCCGCCGCGCGACGGCGTCCTGAATCCGGGCTACAAACTCGAGTGGGAACGCTACCAGCGCCAGCTCGCCACGGACTTTCTGGCCTGGCAGGCCAAGATCGTGAACGAGCACAGGCGCCCCGACCAGTTCGTCACGCAGGACTTCCACGGCGGAATGCACCTAGACGTCGATGCTCCGGCCATCGCGCGCTCGCTCGACGTCGTCGCCATCAATCCGTACCACGAGGTTCAGGATCGGCTGGACGGCTGGTGGCCGGCCTTCCTGGGCGACTACGCCCGCTCGCTCAAGCACAGCAACTACCTCGTGACCGAAACGAACGCGCAGTCGACCGGCTGGGATTCGAAGGGGCAGTTCCCACCCTATGACGGCCAGCTTCGCCTGAACGTCTACAGCCACGTCGCGAGCGGAGCGAACATGGTCGAGTACTGGCACTGGCACTCTCTGCACTACGGCCAGGAGACGTACTGGAAGGGCATCCTCGGCCACGACCTCGAGCCCAACCGCATCTACCGGGAGTTCGCCAGGGTAGCGACCGAGCTGAAGGACGTCGGTCCGCGTCTCGTCAACCTCAAGAAGGACGCGAAGGTGGCGATCCTGCATTCTATGGATTCACACCAAGGCATTCGCTTCATGCCGTTTGACGACAAGGTCAACTACGCCACGGTTGAGAGTCAGATGCACCAGGCGCTCTACCGGTTGAACGTGGACGTCGACTTTGTCTTTCCGGAAACCACCGACCTCTCGGCATACCGCGTTCTCGTGGTGCCCCCGCTCTATGTGGCCTCCGACGAGACGCTCGAGAAGATCAAGGCCTACGTGCGCAGTGGTGGGCACGCGCTCGTGAGCTTCAAGAGCGGTTTCTGCAACGAGTACTCGACGGTGCGCTCGACGCGTCAACCGGGGCTACTGCGTGATGCGGTCGGCGCCTCGTACCAGGAGTTCTCCACGCTTCGCGAGCCGCTCAAGCTCAAGGGGGATCCCTTCCACGCCGGCGTCGAGAACAAGGTCTCGGTGTGGGCGGAGATGCTCGAACCCGAGGGGGCCCAGGCGCTGGCCACCTACGATCACCCCTTCCTTGGGCGCTGGGCGGCGATCACGCGCAACGCCTACGGCAAGGGAACCTTGACGTACGTCGGCACGCACCTGTCCGATGCCCTCATGGAGAAGCTGCTGCTCAACGTGCTGGGACTCGCAGCCCTGGCAGGCCCGGAACAGAATCTGCCGCGCTCGGTGCGCCTAAGGCAGGCGACGACCGCCACCGGGGCTCACCTGCGCTTCCTCCTGAACTACTCGGCTCAGCCGGCCCGCGTGGCCTACCCGTTTGGTATGGGCGAGGACCTGCTGACCAAGCGGGCCGTGAAGCGGGGAGAGCTGGCGCTGGAGCCCTGGGGCGTGGCCATCGTCGCAGGGGAATAGAACGAGCCGAGGTGGGCCGCGCCGACACTGGCGTGTCCACCGGACTCGCGTGCCGCGACGCTCACCTTGCGGCTGAGCGACAACACAGCGCCTTCGACCTTCCAGCGGCCCTCGTCGGCTCCGATAGAACGGCTAGAAGACGACTGCGCCAAAACCCCAGCACAAGAGCGCGTTCGCGGTCGCCATAGTGAAGTCGTCTGTGCCGCGCGGGGAGAAGAGCTCGAACGCGGTGTTTGAGATCGAGATGATCACGGCCAGTACCAACCAGTGCCAGGACAGGCCGTGCAACCAGACGATCCACAGGCAGAGGGCCAGAGAGCCCAAGAAGCAGGCCCACGTGCCGGCGACCGATTTGCGGTTGACGTCACCCAGGCCCCAGACGCGCAGCTTCTGTTTGCCGAGGAGCGAGCCGATGATCTCAGAGAGCGCGTCTGCGACCTGATACGACAGCCAGATGAACGCGAAGACCGCGGCGTAGGTTCGCACGGGGAAGATTTTCGTGAGTGCGATCCCCAGCGGCACCATGATGAACCTGAACGCATGCCAGAGCATGATGATGAGCACGGCGTTGGCCCGGGCGAGCGAGCCGTCCATCAGGCGCGATTGCGCCCCGAGCACGACCTTGCCCAGGAACCCGTCCGAGTAGTAGGCCGCGAGCACGAGCCAGGCAGCGAAGATCGACTCGACGAGTCCGGACTGGAGGGCGGTGACGAACGTCTTGGGGGTGGGGTTCCCAGCGATGGAGTTGTGAACCAACAGGAACATGCCCAGGCCGATGGTGATATAGCGTCCTCTCCGGCCCACCATGTCGATGATTCGAATGGTGCGCTCGGAGTGGCGCGCGAGAAAGGGACTCAGCTCGAACGGCTGGTTCATCCGTGAGCTGAACACCACGGCCAGCTCCTCTTTCGAGAACCCGGCGACGTAGCGCAACAACGCCCGACGGATGCCGTACCAGATGAGGCCCCAGAGGACCCAGTAGACGACGAAGGAGCCGACAATGCGGGCCAGGGTCTCCTTGTTGAGGTTGTAGCCGTCAAAGAGCCAGCCGCCGCTGCGCTGCGTGATGACGAAGAACAGCCAAACCAGCGTCAGGCCGATCGTGAAGTAGAGCGAGCCGCGGAAGACACGGTGCGCTGCGCGCAGGTGTGGCGCAGAGGAGAGAGGATCAGGGTCGGCTGCGACCGCCGGAGCGGCGGGGGTCACGAGGGTCATGTCGGCCACGGGCGTCTCCTTGATGCGCACCAGCATACACCGACGCGCAGAACAGGTTCACGGCCAGGCGCCAATGCGCAGAGGCGACTCATCCGCCAAAGAAGAGTACGGACCAGGCGATCGGTGTGTTCCAGGCCAAGGCAGAACAGGATGAGCGCGATCGCTCCGCGCTCTAGTCCGGGCGGCCCATTCGCTCATGCGGCTTCTACTTAACCACCCGGCCGACCGCCAGCCATTTGAAACACGCACCGTCCTTGCGATCCGGGCTCGGCCCAGTGGCGGTCGCTGTGACCGGGCCCGCTGCGTTTGGCTTGGTTGTCAGATACCGATGGTTGGTCAGCGACATGAGCATGGTGTCGCCGCGCATGAGGTTGACCCACTGCAAGGATTCCGCATCGCCAGGGGCCTTTCCGGCGAGGTCCTTCAGGGCCACGCCATCGCTGCCAACCGAAACAAATCGGCCGTTGGCCGCCTTCAATGCGACGCGTCCCTTGCCCAGGTCGATGACCTGGAAGCGCGCGTTGCGGACCGCTGTGCCGGCCTTGGCGGCCGCCACATTGACTAGAGACATGTTCGGCGTGTCAGCGGCCAGCAAGCTGCCGTCAGCGCCACTGGTCAGTGTGACCGTCTTACCGACGGGTATCGAGCGCTCAATGCCGCGCGCACGCGGCTCGTCAACAGTGAACTTGTCGAAGTCCGCGTAGCCGCCGGGCTGACCGCTGGTGCTGTAGTTGAAGAGGGCGGGGCGGACGCCTTGGAACGTGATGAGCTGGAACGCCATGGCGAACGGGTCGCCCAGAGAAGAGAATGTCTTGCCATCGGCGCTCCAGCTGAAGACGGACTGCTCCGTGTCGAAATTGCATGCAACGCGAAGCCAGACATGTGCGGCCTTCGTCGGCGCGTTGGCGAGCTTGCCATTGGTCTGATCGAACATCTGAAGAGTCACGCCGTCGGCGGTCTTGACGAGTCCAATCCACGCGTAGGGAGCGTTCAACAGGGCCAGGCCGGCCGTGTCGCCTGCCTGAAGACCTGACCCGTCGAGCTCGACGGTCGTGACCGACTCGGGACCCATGGGCCGCTGCGTCAGGCTATTGCGGGCCATCCAGAAGCTCTCGGCCGGCAAGGAGTGCAGGCGCAGCACACCGGGCTTCTCGGTGAGAGACCACCTGGAATCGTCAGGCACGTGGTTCCACTGCCAGACCGGGTTGAGCGTCGCAGAATCGAAGTTGTCGCTGCGCACGAACAGCGGCTTGGAAGCCTGAACGTGCCCGGTGTCGGGCTTGATCCAGGTATTGGGCGCCTTGCGCAGGTTGCCGGCTAGGCCGATGAGCGGGAAGCCGTTGTCCCAGGTGATTGGGACCAGCGCCACCATGCGGCCGATGCTGCCGTGGTCCTGCATGATGACGCTCCACCATTGGCCGGAAGGAGTGTCCACCATACCGCCCTGATGAAGGGTCAGGCCGCCCTCGGAATTCAGGTCGCTCTTGGTGATCGTGAATGTTGAGTTTGGGCCACGAGCGCCGCTTAGGCCATTCTGAGTGGGAACGCCCAGGGATTCGCTCTGGACCATGTGCTCGACCTGCCAAGGACCGTCGATCGAGTCTGCGCGGGCGACGACCTGGTCCGTGTGCGCACCCGGGATGGCGGAAAGATCGATGTACCGACCGTTGATCTTGTAGAGGTGGTGGCCCTCGCCCATGCCCTCCGCTCTCATCTGCCGGCTGGAGTTGGGCACGATCTCGGTGAGGTCCTTGTTGAGCTCGACGATCGTCGGGTGAGTGGCGCCATAGATGGAGTAGATCCTGTCGCCGTCGAACAAGACGGAGAGGTCATGCATCCCGGGCAGCTGGTTGCGTTGCCAGGGGCCGTTCGGCGACTTTGAGCGAAAGACCTGGGTGCCCACGTGATTGACGTTGCAGAACACGTAGAACATCCCATCGTGATAGCGGATACTCGGCGCCCAGATGC
>Ga0302323_100004482_pt1 | contig 11399 bp, 10 predicted proteins | sample Fen_T0_3_FD_201950 | JGI IMG/M metagenome (GOLD analysis project Ga0302323, IMG submission 201950) | Peat permafrost microbial communities from Stordalen Mire near Abisko, Sweden - Fen_T0_3 | ecosystem: Environmental > Terrestrial > Soil > Wetlands > Permafrost | place: Sweden: Abisko... | reverse complement strand
AACCGGGAATAAAATAACTATAAGTACCTTCCATAATGTAGTTTTTATTCCTATTGAATGTGTCCAGGCAGGCGTTGACAGTATTCCATTTGTATACAAGAAAAATGGAACCAAACAAGTTGTACTCCTTGGCGAATCGAACGAGAAACATATAATTATTGAAAAGGGATTGGATCCCGGAACAATTCTTTACCTGAACACTCCCGAGAAACCTGAAGAATTCAAGATGGTTGGACAGGATCTGATACCTGTTTTAAAAGAGCGGGAGCGGATTAAAAGAATTGAAAACGAGAAATACAGGAAATAGATTATTGCTGTCTGTCAGCTTGGTTCAACATGAATAGTGACAGTAAGGTTCTGATAATTATGAGTTAATTCATTCTCTATTTTGTCACAATACTGGTGAGCATTTCCAACGGATTCATTTTCAGGCATCTGAATATGCAACTCAATAAAGCGATAATTCCCTGCCAAACGGGTCCTCAGATCATGATAGCTTACCTTAAGCCCTGTTAATATATTCTCTAACTCTTCAATCTCATCCTCTCCCCAAGCTGTATCGAGTAGAGGAGTGAAGGCTTTTTTCAACAGTTGATATGATTCCCTAATAATAAACGCGGCAACCAACATCGCAACAACCGGATCTAACCAGTTTATCCCTGTAACAAGGATCAGACCAAGCCCTAAAGCTACACCTAAGGAAGTATAGACATCAGTGCTGAGATGAAGGGCATCGGCTTCAAGTGCCACTGAATTTGTTTCCCTGGCAACCTTATATAACCTTCTTGAAACAATAAAGTTGACTAGAGCTGAAATGAGCATTACAACAGAACCTAATGCGATTGATTCAATCTCTATTTTTTCACCTAAAAGTTTTTTGACCGCTTCAATGATTATCCAGATGGCAGCAACGAATATTAGTAAAGCCTCAATTACCCCTGAAATATTTTCAATTTTGCCGTGCCCGTATGGATGCCTTGAGTCGGGAGGATTATCAGAAACCCTGACCGATAAAAATGCAATTATAGCTGCTAAAAGATCCATCGATGAATGGATTGCCTCAGAAATAATACTTACAGAACCTCCAATAATACCAACAGATAACTTCATTATAATCAATAAAGTATTGGAAAATATTGAAAGACGGGCAATCCTTACTTTTGGATTCATTTCAATTTCGGATTTTGGATTTTGGATTTCGGATTTTAATTTCGGGTTTTAATATTATCAATCCGCAATCTTCAATCCGCAATCCGAAATCATATAGTTATCAAGTCATATTCAGTGCTTCCAAGTCCGATTTTCACAGCATGGTCAAGACCTGCCTGCCAGAAAGTATCTGGATGTGCCAATTTGAATTTATCTTCACCCTGCAGATCATTGTGTTCATGATCATCACAAATAATGCTTCCGGGAAGGGCGGGGGCTGCTTTAACCATATCAGCACATGCCTGATCGAGAGCCACCGGATCGAAAGAAGCTGCAATACCCAGATCGGGAACAAGAGGATAATCATTAAAGTTCCAGCAATCGCAATTGGGAGATACATTCATTATGAAATTTATATGGAATGATGGCTTATCTTTTAAAACGGCCAATGAATATTCAGCAATTCTCTTGCATACAGTTTCAGAAGAATTCTGCCAGACAACCTGTGCAGAATCGTATTGGCAAACTGCAACGCATTGTCCGCAGCCAACACATTTTTCATAGTCAATATGGGCGATTTTATCTCTCCCGACAACTACAGCATCATAAGCACAATTTTTCTCACAAACCCTGCAGCCTGTGCAGTTCTCTTCAGATATTTCAGGGGAAGATCCGGAATGAAGAAATAATTTTCCTCCGACAGAGGCACATCCCATACCAAGGTTTTTCAAAGCCCCTCCAAAACCTGTCATCTCATGCCCTTTGAAATGGTTCATAGAAATAATCACATCGGCATCGGCTATCGCACTGCCTATCTTAGCGGAACTGCAATACTCAAGATTTAATGCGATTTCCCTGTAATCAGTACCTTTAATACCATCTCCAATTACAACAGGACAATCAGTTGCAAGAGGGTTATATCCATTTTCAAAAGCTGCTTCAAGATGAGATGGCCCATTTGATCGCCTGCCTGAGTATAAAGTATTGCAATCGGTAAGGAAGGGGACAGCCTTTTTTACTTTTAACATCTTCACAATGGTTGCCGCATAATTAGGTCTGAGGTATGCAAGGTTTCCGGGTTCTCCGAAATGCAATTTAACAGCTACAAGCTTTTTCTCAAAATCGATTTTATCTATGCCAGCCTTAATAACAAGATTATCAAGTTTTTTCAGAAGATTCTGAGATGGTTTTGTTCTTAGATTTGTGAAGTAGACTTTTGATGCAGACATATAATAAATTTAATTATACCGACAATATCCTGGCTAATTCCACAAGATTGTGGTTAACATCTTTATGAAGTTTTACGGCTCTGCGGAATGGGACCAGGGTAATTTCCCCGTTCATTATTCCGACCATAACGCTTTTCTGGTCATCGAGAAGAGCCTCAACGGCAGCATGACCGAGTCGGCTTGCATTAACCCTGTCGATAGCAGACGGAGACCCTCCGCGCTGAAGGTGACCAAGTACAGAAACCCTCACGTCGAATTCCTTAAAATCATCTTTTACCTGTTCTGCGATTGCAAAGGCACCTCCCCCTTTATCGCCCTCTGCAACAATGATTATATTGCTTGATTTCTTGCGAATGTTACCAGCTTCAATCAGACTTTTAATGCTTCGCGATTCATCCTTTATTTCCGGAATGATAATAGCTTCAGCCCCGGTTGCTATTCCGCTGTACAAAGCAATAAAACCAGCTTCTGCTCCCATTACTTCAACAAAAAACATCCTGTTATGAGCACTTGCTGTGTCGCGGATTTTATCAACAGCTTCAACAACAGTGTTTAGAGCTGTATCATAACCTATGGTATAATCTGTACCGTAAATGTCATTATCAATTGTTCCGGGTATTCCTACAAACGGAATATCAAACTCCTCATTAAATAATCTTGCTCCGGTAAATGATCCGTCCCCGCCGATTACTACTACTCCGTCAATCTGGGCTTCTTTAAGATTATTATAAGCTTTTAGTCTTCCTTCCTGTGTTCTGAAGTCCTCACATCTTGCTGTTTTCAGTATAGTTCCGCCTCTTTGAATAATATCACTCACGCTCTGTGACTGAAGTGGTCTGAAATTCGCATCAATCATCCCCTGGTATCCCTGGACTATACCAACTACTTCAAGGTTGTTATAAACTGCTGTTCTTGTTACTGCACGAATTGCAGCATTCATTCCGGGTGCATCTCCCCCTGATGTTAGCACCCCGATTCTCTTAACTTTTGCCATAAATTTAATTTGTAAAATAAGTGCACAAAGGTAATATATTTATTTTGCCTGACAAATGATGGAACGATGCTATAGTCAGATATTTGAAATGATATCCCTTATATTTTCAATCAGCCATTTCGGAGTAGAAGTGGCTCCACAGATTCCCACAGATTTTTTCCCTTCAAACCAGGCATTCTCAATCTCCTGAGGTGCTGAAACAAAATGGGTATCAGGATTAATACTTTTACATACGGAGTACAGCATCTTCCCATTCGAACTTTCCCTCCCGCTGACAAATATAATGGCATCATGTTTTCTGGCAAAAGCCTTCAGATGAGGCTCTCTGTTAGACACCTGTCCGCATATAGTATTGTTTATTATCAGATTATTTTCAGTGTCTGATATCCCATTTTCCTTCATTTTCGATCGTAGAATATCAGTCAGATTGCGATACTCTTTAACACTCATTGTGGTCTGTGAAAAAAGATAAACAGGCTTTGTAACATCTATCTTTTTGAAGTCGTCGGCATTTGACACAAGAATTCCTTCATTCTTAATCTGTCCCAGCAACCCCACTACTTCAGCATGACCTGGTTTTCCAAAAATTACAACCTGTCCGTTGCCTTTTTTCGTTTTAATCCAGGTATCTTTTATTTTCGATTGCAACCTTTTTACAATCGGGCAGGTGGCCTCAATTATTGTAATATTGTTTTTTTCAGCTGTCGTATAAGTTTCAGGAGGTTCCCCGTGAGCCCGGATAAGTACTTTACAGTTCTTAAGTTTCATGAATTCAGAATGATCAATAGAGGCAAGCCCTAAAGTTGAAAGCCTTTCCACTTCCTTATCATTATGAACTATCGGGCCAAGTGAAAATACCTTTTCTCCATTCAAAAGAGCTTTTTCAGCTATTTCAACGGCATTTTGTACACCAAAACAGAACCCCGATTTTTTATCAATCTCAACGACCATCTCTTTTCGTTTGAATAATTTGTTTTATCCAGGTCATCTGCTGATCAACAGACATTCTGCTATTATCAAGAAGTATTGCATCATCAGCCCTTCTCAGTGGACTAATATCCCTGTTTTCGTCAGCAATATCGCGTGCGATTATGTTATTTTTGATTTCCTCAAAATCGATTATTGTCCCTTTCGCTTTCAACTCATCATGCCTTCTTTTAGCTCTTATATCCACTGAGGCTGTCATGAAGATTTTGATATCTGCATCAGGGAATACAACAGTTCCTATATCTCTTCCGTCCATAACAATTCCTTTCTGAATCCCTATCTGTCTTTGTAACTCAACAAGTCTTGCACGTACTTCTGCGATCTGACTTATCCTGCTCACATTCGATGATACTTCAATATTCCTGATTTCCTGTTCAACATTCTCGGAATTCAGAAAAGTTTCATATTCATCTATGTCAGGATTAAATATGAAATCGATATTAATATCTGTAAGTTCTCTTAAGACTCCTGATAAATTCAAGCCCCCGTTTCCTATAAAACCTCTCCTCATGCAATAGAGAGTTACAGTGCGATACATTGCTCCGCTGTCAATAAATATATAGTTCAGCATTTTCGCTATAGATTTTGCAAAAGTGCTTTTCCCGCACGATGAGTATCCGTCGATTGCTATAATTAGTTTTTTCTCCATAATGTTCTTTTAACCCTGTTTTTTACCCCCTGCCCTTCATTTTATATACCACAATTCACTTTTACCCGTTGTTTTTTACCCCCTGCCCCCCTTCGCTCCGCTCAGGGCAGGCTCTAAAGGGGGTATAAAACGCACTCAATTTTTAGCCCCCCTTTAGGGGGGGTGGGGGGTAAACGCGGGATGAATATACTAAATACCAACCGATTACAGGGGTTTAATTTAGTATTTCTATCTGTAATTTAAGTTTTACAAAGGTTATAAATAAACCATTATCTAACAAGGATAGTTTAATCGTGATTCTTTTTATAAATAAGATCTGGTCTGATGATTAATGATACGTTACTCGATGATCCGGCAAGATGATAGGTTGCCCTGCCAAACTCAATATCGAGCCATGAAGTTTTAATACCGAAACCCCATGACAGCCCTACTGTAGATACTTTTGAATCAATTTCAAGTTCTCTTCTTCTCTGGTAGTTATAGCCACCGGAGAAATAAATGTTCTTATGCGGAATTAGTTCAATACCGAGAATAATATGCCGCAACAGATTTTCACTGAAGCCTGATGATGCAGGGTTGGTACTTACCGTTGAGGCAGGATCTTTATATTCATAAGTCAAATCAAATTTTTCGAGATGTTTCAATGTCAGGGAAAATCGAAATGGAGCGTGAGCAAGCTGTTGTGATACTCCTGCCTGGATTTCAAACGGGAGGTTTTGACGTGGTTCGCCCGCATAAGTAGTAAGCTGATAACCTGCATTCCTGATAACTAAACCGGTCGAAAACAGGTTACTGCGGTTATGATATGAAGCCCCTATATCAAAGGCAAATCCGAAGGAAGTATATTTTTCAAGATGCGATAAGACCGGTTTAAAGTTCACCCCTAATGAGAAAAGAGAATCAATTTCGCGGGAGTAGACCATTGAAAAGGCATATTCGGCTGCACTAAAATCTCCGGTTATGACTCCTGAAGCATCAGCCTCTGTAAATGAGCCATAATTAAGGTAGGTAAGACCAGTTGCAAAATTACCCACTCCCTGATAAGATTTCGAGTACATTGCCAGTCCATAATTGATGCCTGCAAAATAATTTACATAATTTAGTGCAAGCGTTTTATCCATTGATGAGTTAAGGAGCGCCGGATTATGATATACAAGGTTCAGGTTATTTCCTGGTAAAGAAACATTTGTACCACCAAGGGAAGATACAAGACCTGAATGGGTAAGATTCAGGAATTCATATACATTATCTCCTCCGGTTTGTGAAAAAGCAGGTGATACTATAATGCTGAACACGAGGATATTTAGAATTTTTTTAACCATAAATGCCAATCCTCGTCAAATATACTAAGATTTTTTATGCAGTTTTTCCGGTTAACACAAGTGCATCGTTGATACTTTTTCTGCTGCCATACAGCTGCGACATGAACAAACCTGCAATTACAATAGTCATACCTATAATATTCTGCAATGTTAGTCTGTCACTCATTAAGATGAAAGAAAAGAAAGCAGTGAAAATTGGAATGCAGTTTGAAAAAACAGTTGACTTTGATATTCCCATCTTGCCAACCGAGTAGGCGAAGAGAATAAATGCTCCGCAGGAAGCAAAAACAGCAAGTTCAATAATCGGAGTTAATAAATTAATTGTAAGAGTTGCGCCTGCCAGATGTTTTAGATCGAATACCAAAAAGAGAGGAAGGAAAAGAACTGCTCCAATGATGTTCTGAACATTAACAATATAAACCGGCTTATATCCCCCTACAAGCCGGCTTAGAGTGAGGTTATAGCCGACTGCTGAAAAAACAGCTAAAATCAGAAGTCCTAATCCTTTTATATTAAAGGAAAGACTTCCATCTTTATTCAGAATGAATACAACCACTCCTATAAAAGATAATATAATTCCCGCATAATTTATCCCTTTGAGTCGTTCTTTGAAGATCAGTCTTGCCCCTAACGTGGCAAATACAGGTATGGTTGAAATCATAACTGAACATACAGTAGCCGAAACATAGGTAAGTCCGAAACTCTCCCCAAGAAAATAAAAGAATGGTTCAAAGAGTGCCAGAATAAGAAAAAGCTTGCGATCCTTCTTCTTGATTTTCATAAAGCTCTTGGTTATAATAAGATAGGTTGTAAGAAGTATGACTGAAAATGACAGCCTTATGAAGACTATAGTTATTGGATGGAATGTTTCGTTTGCAATTTTGAACCAAATGAAGGACAACGACCAGAAAATCATTGCCAGCACAACTGCACTATATGTCTTTAGATTGGTATTCAATGCTTTAACTTAATATTCTAATCCTTATAACAGATCGGCGAATTTATATTTAAATATTTTAATTTACTGTAGACATGATTAAAAAAACTTAAAAGATTCAAAACGGCATTTTTATAATAGTTCGACCATCTTATTTATATTAGTTATGTCTAAACATTAAAACACAGACAAGTAATAAGTTATGCCAATTCACAATTTCGAATATGTGATATCTTTGATGTTTTGCAGATTTGATTGTGAATCATAAATTATTATATTTGCCGCCTCAAAGGTTGAAAAACACAATATTGATTCTTTTAACCTGTTTAGAATAAGTAAAATAACTAATATCAAAGTTTAAATGAAAATTCTGGTTTGTATCAGTAATGTTCCCGACACTACGACAAAAATAAAATTTGCCGAAGGAAATGCTTCAATTGACACTGCCGGGATCCAGTGGGTTATTAATCCATGGGATGAATTATCACTTACCCGTGCCCTCGAACTTAGAGATGACGCAGCAAACGGAGTAAAATCTGTTACGGTTGTCCATGTGGGTCCTGCAAGCGCTGAACCTACAATCCGCAAGGCTCTGGCTATTGGAGCTGATGATGCAATAAGGGTGAATACTGAATCATCAGATTCATGGTTTGTTGCTGCACAGATTGCCGAAGTTGCAAAAAAGGAGCAGTTTGATATCATAATGTGTGGTATTGAATCAAGCGATTATAATGGGTCTGTAGTAGGAGGGATGATCTCGGAATTTCTTGGGATTCCTTCAGTTTCAGCAGTCTCAGGGATTAAAATTGAGAACGGACAGCCAGTAATTATCCGCGAAATTGATGGAGGAAAAGAGACCATAACAGTTCCAATGCCTTTGGTAGTAGTTGTGCAGAAAGGAATTGCCAAAGAACCACGAATCGCAGCTATGAGGGGAATTATGATGGCCAGATCAAAACCGGTTAAACTGATTGAACCTGTCGTTGTTGAACCTCTTACACAGATTGTGGTATTTGAAAAGCCGGCACCCCGTGCAGCCTGTAATTATATTGATGCTGAAAATGCAGGGCAGTTGATAGAATTGCTGCAAAACGAAGCAAAAGTTATCTGATTATTAGTTATAAAACAGTAAATCACTACGATATGTCAGTATTAGTATATACCGAGAATTGGGATGGAAAATTTAAGAAGCTTTCTTTTGAATTGATTTCTTACGCAGCCGGAGTTGCTAAAATGCTTGGCACTGATGTTACAGCAGTTTCAATAGGAAAAGTTGAAGATACTGAATTGAAGAAACTGGGTAACTATGGAGCAAAAAAGATATTAAGTATTGATAATGATATGCTTATAACGCTTGACAACCAAGCCTATACAAGTGTCATTTCTGGAATAGCACAGACTGAAAATTCAAGGGTTATAATTATTTCAAATAATAATACAGGTAAATCTATTGCTCCAAGGTTATCAGTAAGGTTGAAAGCTGGTGTTGGATCTGGAGTAAGTAAACTACCTCTGAGCCTGGCTCCTTTTACAGTTTATAAAAGAACTTATTCAGGAAATGCTTTTGCACATGTTGTCATAAAAACTGATGTTAAAATTATCACTCTTGCCCAGAACTCATTCGATGTTATTGATACGCCTAATAACGCAGTCATTGAAAAGGTAATGGTATCTGTTGACAGTTCTCTGATTAAAACTGTTGTTAAGGACGTTCAGAAGCAAACCGGTAAGATACTTTTAACCGATGCAGATATTGTTGTTTCAGGTGGAAGAGGAATGAAATCCCCTGATAACTGGCCTGCTTTGGTTGAGCTTGCATCTATACTTGGTGCTGCTACCGCCTGTTCCCGCCCGGTTTCAGATGAAGGATGGAGAAGTCATGAAGAACATACAGGTCAGACAGGCAAGATAATTGCCCCAAACTTATATATTGCTTTAGGAATTTCGGGTGCAACACAACATCTTGCGGGGATAAGTTCATCTAAATATATTGTCGCCATTAATACAGATAAGGATGCTCCTATATTTGAATCTGCTCAATATGGTATTGTTGGCGATGCTATGAAAGTTCTTCCTAAGCTTATTGCTGCTGTAAAAGAATTAAAGAAATAATTTAACCGCAAAGGTCGCTAAGTTTTCGCAAAGGTCGCGAAGAGTTAAGCCTTCTGTCTACTTTGCGTACTCTGCGGTTAAAAAAAGAACTCGAATAATATGACGAAACAGATAATTTTCTCATTTACATTACTCCTGACACTTGGGGCATTCGCCTATACTGTTAAGCGGGTTATCAGTTTCTTTAAATTTACCAGACCCGCATTTCCGATAAAAGACTTTGCAAAGAGGATCAATGTTACTTTGTCAGTTGCTTTTGGTCAGACAAAAATTTTCCGTAAACCGTTTTTAGGATTTTTGCATGCGCTCGTCTTCTGGGGATTTTGCGTAATCATTTTCGGAAGTATCGAAATGGTTATCGATGGTCTTACAGGAACTGAAAAGGTCCTTAAAATCCTTGGTCCTGTATATAATGTATTAATGGCTTCAGGTGATATATTTGCTCTTCTTGTTGCAATTTCAATCATCGTTTTCCTTTCACGTCGACTCTTTTTTCATATCAAAAGGTTTGAAGGTATCGAGATGAAAAAACGATCTCATAAAGACGCAAATATCTCTCTGTCATTTATTCTGTTCTTAATGATATCCCTTATTACAATGAATCTGGGATACTTAGGATACTCGAAAGTTACAGGAGGATCAATAAATGGGATCTACCCTGTGGCAACGATTTTATTAACTCTGATACCTGGTCTCTCTGCTGAAACTTTTAAATTATTTTACGAGGTTTCATGGTGGGCACACATTCTGCTTATCTTTTTCTTTGCAAATTATCTTCCCTATTCAAAGCATTTCCATGTATTCATGTCGGTACCGAATGTCTTTCTTTCGAGGCTTGATCCACTTGGAAAACTTCCTAATATGGACAGTATCACCAGGGAAGTAAAGCTTATGCTCGATCCGAACACTGCTTTTGCAGCAGCTCCTTCAGATTCTCCTGTAGAGCGTTTCGGAGTAAAAGATGCGGAAGATGCTTCATGGAAAAACTATTTCGATTCACTTGCCTGTACAGAATGCGGACGTTGTACCTCAGTATGTCCTGCAAATATCACTGGAAAGAGACTTTCCCCACGAAAAATTATGATGGATCTTCGTGCAAGGATGAAAGAGAAAGGACCTCTTATGGTAAAAAACGGTAGGGATTTTAACGACAACCGTTCCCTGTTAAGAGATTTTATCTCTGAGGAAGAACTCTGGGCCTGTACAACCTGCAACGCATGTGCAAAAGAGTGCCCGATCAATATTAACCATCCAACACTGATTATTGATATGCGAAGGTACCTGGTTATGGAGGAGGCTTCTGCTCCGGGTGAAATAAAAGCCATGTTTAACAATATTGAAAATAACGGGGCTCCGTGGCAGTACTCGGCTGAAGATCGGCTGAATTGGGCTAAAGAACTAGAAATTAATAGGATATGACCCCCTTCCCAACCTTCCCCCAGGGGGGAAGGAGTCATCTTCCCGCATAGCGGGATTAGAAAGGGGGTTTCCATGGATGAAAAGAAAAGTGGATAAAGCGATGGAAACAAAAAAAATAGAAGTCCCGGTAATGGCTGATCTCTTTGCAAGGGGTGAAAAACCGGAATACCTGTTCTGGGTAGGTTGTGCAGGGGCTTTTGATGACAGGTATAAGAAGGTAGTAAGGGCTTTTGCCAAGATACTGACACATCTGAATGTAAGTTATGCAGTCCTTGGTAAAGAGGAAACGTGCACCGGCGATCCTGCCAGACGTGCAGGGAATGAGATGCTATATCAGATGCAGGCTCTGCAGGTAATAGAGATCTTTAAGATGTATGAAATAAAAAAGATTATTACCACCTGCCCTCATTGTTTTAATATTTTTAAAAACGAATATCCCGATCTTGGTGGAAAATACGAAGTTATCAACTACCTCCAGTTCTTAAACAGTAATATTGAGGAGGGAAAATTAAAGATTGATCAGGCATCATTGAAGAATATTAAAGTTACATATCACGATCCGTGCTATCTTGGAAGATCAAATGATATGTATGATGAACCA